>Ga0209212_1006999_pt1 | contig 12669 bp, 9 predicted proteins | sample RifGroC2_FD_183996 | JGI IMG/M metagenome (GOLD analysis project Ga0209212, IMG submission 183996) | Groundwater microbial communities from Rifle, Colorado, USA - Groundwater C2 (SPAdes) (version 2) | ecosystem: Environmental > Aquatic > Deep subsurface > Groundwater | place: Rifle, Colorado...
TGTTTTAAGGAAGAGATGGTAAGAGTGTGTTACCCTTCTCACGGACAATATGGCAACGCACCCAATTGCGTTGGGGCTGATGGAGTCGGAACCTAAATATGACCAATAACAATCTCGCCACCTTCCTCAACAACCTCCCCCTTGCTTTCAGCATCGTGTTTGGAAGTTTCGCTGCGTTTTCCGGGCTGTTGATGGCGGCGATCGGCTTCGTAACGCTGAGGAGATGGTTCGCCTCCCGACACTGGGTGCAAGTTCCGGCTCGCATCATTGCCTGCGAGATAAGGGAGGTCCACCGCTTTGAAGATCGGATCATGTTCCAACCGGAGGTCAGGTATACCTTCCCCGCCGCTAGCGGCGAAATGACGGGAACGGAACTTGCCTTTGCAACCAAGCTCTATCCCACCCGCAAGCAGGCAGCAAAAGCGGTTTCACGTTATCCTGTGGGGATGATCGTTATGGCGCACTATGATCCAGCAGATCCTGCGCAGTCAGTTCTCGTGCGTCGCGGCGGTTTTGCGGGTTTATTGCTGACGGGGCTGGGACTTGCCATGATCATCGCTACGCTGGTTGTTGCCAGGCAGGCAGGATTGCCGATCGGGTGGCTCGTTGCGATCATGTGTGGCCTTACCGGCACGGCGTGCGTGTTGGGCTGGTGCACCGGACGGCGGTTGTCGCGCGCTCGCAGCGCCGGAATCTATCCGGCTCCGGGAAGGGGGAGTGATCAGGATGTGGAGCGGTTGGTGCGGTCTGGCGAGAAGATGCTTGCGATTCGTCTCTACCGCGAGCTTCACGGGACCGACCTGAAAACCTCGCGGCTGCGGATAGAGGAGATGATGTCCAGACTTCGCCTTAAATGTTGATCAAACGCGGGAGGTGGTAAGGCTGCTGCCGCAGGGACAGCTGGTAGTTGTGCCTGGGGAGGCGCACACAATCAACTGGTCTTGTCCTGAAAAGCTTGTTAAAGTAGCGGCTCACTTTCCGGGTATTTAACCCCGAGCAGGGCTTGGGGCGTCAACGTTGGATGTTGGTTAGATATGGATTGAATTACCCAAAGGAGTTGTCATGAACAGAATCCTCAGCATTATCGCATCATGTATTCTACTGTCAGCGTGCGCAACTGTGCCAACGAAAACCAGTGAGCTTCCTGCAAGTATGCGGGCAGGGATAGCCCAGATACTAGAGGTAAAGAGCACAGAAAAAGGGGTCATGTACATCGATCTTCAGGAAGGTAATGGGGGGAAGGCGGAAAATGGTGTCCGGGTACTGGTTGAATACACCGCCATGTTTGAAGATGGTGTCGAGTTTGACAGTTCCAAGGGCCAGAAACCGTTCTCCTTCCGCGTCGGCTCGCACAAAGTGATACCCGGGTGGGATGACGGCATAATTGGGATGAAAGTCGGTGGCAAACGCCGCCTGATAGTGCCTCCCTCGCTTGCTTACGGGACAAAAGGTGTCCCTGGTACCGTTCCGCCCGATGCGACCCTCATTTTTGACATGGAACTTCTCAGAGTGGAGAAATAGTTCCAGCGTTAACTTTCCCAAGGGCTCAATAGGACATTGAACAGCGTCTGCACTGTGGTGTGCTTTAGACACACTGCTTATGTAATACAAACAAGGGGTTAGCCTATTTCAGGCTGACCCTTTTTCTATTGGTGGGAAGAGTGGTGCGGGCAGATCAGAAATATTCAGCCAGTCCGACTGAAATCCGTTCAAACCTGCGCAGCTCATCGGTGAGGTGAGTCTGCGGGGAAAAATCGGCGAACAGCGATGAATCAACGGGGATCGGTGGGGAAACGGGGCGTTTTTCCACGGCAATCCGACGACCGGAGGGGAGCGGAATCTCGACAACGGGCTGTCGGTAGCTGCCGGCGGGCAAGGTGACTGCCTCGAAATACTGGACACTCCCTGCTCCGAGCGCCCGCAAGTAACCCGCTTCCGTCACTGCTTCGTGCTCGGACCGCACAAAAGGTATGCCGCGACGGCGGGCTGCTGCATGCTGAAAACGCCGTTTATAGGGAAAGGAACAGTAGTTCACAGGCAGATCGATGCCCTGTTCGAGCGCATAGCGTACCAGTCGTAACGCGCTCAGTTCCGATTCCAGGACCGTCACATTCTCACCGTGCACAAAGGTGTAGGCTCTGCTGGCCAAGTGCTGGGAGTTATATGGTGTCAACCGCAGTTGATGCAGATTCAGATGCTGGACCCCTGTCGCAGCCATCTCGACAAGCTTATCCTGCAAAAGCCCCTCTTCTTCCGGGACCATCGGGATTTCCACCGTCACGGTAGGAATGACCCCGACCGCAAGCTGAAGTTTGCTTAGGTTGTAGTTGGTGGCACCGATGTCGAAACGTATCTCGCCAAGACCGGCAGAGCGGAGTTCACCGGCGATTTCCCGGGTGAGCAGCGTGCCGTTTGTGTACATCCAGAGATGGACTGCATCGCCGCAGCGCCTTCGAACGGCATCGAGATAAGCGAGGGTCCGGTCAAGGGTGAGAAGCGGCTCGCCTCCGCTTATGCTGGCCCCGGTGAACCCGAACAGGGCAACGTACTCGGCATAATCTTCGGGCGTGGCAAAGGGGATGCCATTTGTCAGCGGATCGCCGGTGTCATCCTGCGAGGTAGGGCAGTAAAAGCAGGAAGCATTGCAGCGCCCATTGATGAACAGGCAGGACCAACCGCCGGTAGCACAGGTCTGGCAACCGGGGGAAAGCCTTTGGCAGTCAACTTTGGTGTCGCTGCAACCAAACTCGGCATTTGCCTTCAGCCAGCCCAGCAGTTGGCTTCTCTCGGCATGCGCTGCCGTCGCCTGCTCGGGCGTGGTGAAGTCCAGGAAATCGTAATGACGGCCATATTCCTGCCGATTGGAGGCGATCAAGGCCTCGCGATGGTCACTGGTCATCTGTTCCCCTTATGTGCGGTAGCGTCGCTTGCAGTCTGCTGAAGCTATATTTTCTGAAGTTGGAGGGGAAATAAAATGCAGGTCCTAATAGAAGGCAGGAGTACAGGGTAAATTCAGTCGGTGAAAAAACTACAAATGAGAAGTCAAAGCGACCATAACAGAAACAATTGAATTATCATACAGAATGTGCTCATCCGCAGATTGTATTCAGCTTAAAAGCTACTCTAATAAACCTTGCGTCTACTCGGCCTGTAGTCCCCATTCCCCGCTCCAAAAAAATCTCAAGGGCTTTTGCAAAAAAAGGTTGAGCAGTATGTGGCGTGGAGTCTCATTGGGTGATAAAACATCACTGCACTAACCATCACTGCAGGAAACAACACTATGGAGGTAGCACCTATGAAACGTTCCATCTTCTTCTGTCTGGCTCTTTCTTTCCTCTTACCGTTGGTGGCGTTTGCCGGCGGGCTCGAGAACTTCCTTGCCAACGTCAACATTCAGGCCCGTGCCGACATGCCGGGGTTTTCCGCCAAGATCAGTACCCAGTTCGGGGTGCCCGTCGCCCAGGTTCAGACCGTGATTCGATCCGTTCCGGAGCCTGCAGACGCCTTTATGATTTTCCAGCTCGGCCAGATGTCAGGCCACCATCCCGACCAGGTCATGGCCGTCTATGCCCCCAATAAGAAGAAGGGGTGGGGAGCCATAGCCAAGGAACTTGGAATAAAGCCGGGATCCCCGGAATTCCATGCCCTGAAGAGAGGGGATCTCTCCTTTACCGGTCAACCTGCAGGGTCGAGCAGTGGCAGTCCGGGCAAAGGCAAAGGGAAGGGGCACGGCAAAGGGCACAACAAGTAGACTTATTCCCGTTTCGAAAGAAAAAGGACCTAGCCCGGTATGGCTAGGTCTTTTTTTGTCTCTGGTGGATGCCGGCTTCGTCCCCGGTCATGCCAGGTACCGTTTCCCCCTTTGCCGCTATTCCCATTTCCCTTCGAAGAGCGGGCCACGGGATGGGTGTGATCACCGTGGCGGACGATGGCGTAGACGCCTTCACCCGCCGGCGTGCTGATGGCAGTTCCCTTTTCTCGTCTTCGTCTCGTACCGCGTCTCCCGCAGCTCTTTCCAGCTAAACCCCAAAAGCTTAGCTTCACATTCGAGGCTTGCAATGTAACGTGAGCCGTAAAAACCTGAATTCACATGCACGCCTGAACCTTGACCCATGACCCCACAACGCATTACTTAAAGTCCGTCATACCAAGTACCTTGGTATCAGCAAGACAGCGTCTTAGTAAGACAGCGTCTATAGGAGTTATGAGAACAGAAGTATCTGCAAGGGTGGGAATAGGTAAGGCTTGGTCACTGGGGATGGTTGGGGTGCTGCTAGCTCGACGAGGATTCTCTTGCAAAGAAAAAAAATAAGGAATATGATTAGTGAAAACAAATTAACCTTAGAGAGTGCGCAGCAATATCAATAAAGAGAGCGAAGGCGCTGAGTCACCTGCCGGCTGCGCTACTACTAGGCAGCTGACAAATTGGCTCGACCGTGAGCGGTGTAACAGGCTGTACAACCTGATTGGTATAGTCAGAAAAAGTAAATAGAGAGGGGCGTCATGAATCCCAAATCTAAATCGGAATTTAATTCTTACACGCCAGATGAATTGAGGGAGCTGTACGAGGAAAAAGCGGATCTTTTCGTCGAACTCGCCGATGATGCCATCAAGCAGGCGTGTATCGGCAGAACTCCCGAGCAAACCCTCAGACTTCGGCAAATGCAATGGTCCATAGACATGAAACTTCGAAAGGCGAAGACACCACTAGAAAGAATGCGGATCATGGAGAACATTTTCTATAGCCAGGTCTACGGTGGTGATGGACAGTTGGCCAAACTCATCTCCAGTTGCAAAGACTTTATAACTGTCGTCCATGGCACGGACAAGGAAGAACCGAGGCCGGATGCAGCAAAGCCGGGGCCAGACCCGGGAAAACCAAGAGCCAGACTTGCACTGTTGCGTGGTAGTCGGCAATAACCCCGTAACTCCTCGGTTAGAGTGTTTTCCAGTCCAATGAAAAGGGCTTAGGTGCTGTCACCTAAGCCCTTTTTCTGCGCTGCTTTTTGCGGGTGCTACTATCACTTACCAGTAGATGAAGGTGCCGAGCGCGCCGATGTTGGCGTCCTGGGTGGCGCCGTTGTACCACTTGTCCTGTGCCCAGGTGTATTCGCCGATCACCTGCACGAAGCTGTTGATGTTGTAGGTGAGGGCGACGACGGCGGCGTGCTGTTTCTGCAGGTTGAGAGCGGTGTCGTTTCCTGCCAGTTCGGCCCTGCTCTGGCCGTAGTTGACGCCCAGCTTCAGTTCCGGTGTCAGCATGTATGTCGCTTGGGTGAGAAAGCCCCAGTTCACTCTTTCCTCGCCGTCGGCGGAGAGCGCGTCTGCGCCTTGTATGCCGAGCATGCCCAGCGCCTTTCCGCCGTAGCACGAGGCCAGCAGATCGAGTCCGCCGAAACCGACCCCGACTCCGCCGGCACCGCCAAGTGACGTCGCGTGCCCGCCCGGCCTGACGGCGGCTACCGTCTGCGCGGGGGTTGTTGTGCCGTCCGGATTGAGGGATGCGGGAATAGTAACGGTGGCTGCCGAGGAGAAGCTCGCCTGCTGGTACAGGCCGGAAACCCAGGCTTGCATCTTGCCGCCGCTGAAGGTGGTGGCGTAAGAGATCTCGGTTTCCAGACGCGGCACGTTGCGGATGGTCGCGGCGCCGATGTCGTTGGTGTCGTTGACGCTGAAGGCGATTTTCACGCCGCTTAGGTTCGGGGTTGTGTAACGGATCTGGGCGCCAAAGTTGGGATAAAGGTAGCCGTAGCCGATGTGGCCCATGGTCGGTCCGCTGTTTACCGGTCCTATCACGCCTGCGCCGAAGAGGGTCATGTCCGTCAGTATGTTCTTTGCCTGGTACAGGTTGATGGCGCGACCGGCGAGTACCTGGCCGAATTTGCCGTCCGCTGTCACATTGATCTCCCTGAAGTCGATGTTGGGTGAGATGTCGGTGCGGCTGCCGCCGTTGTTCTGGATCTGCGGGTACATGCCGAGACGGACCGCGTAATCTACACCATTGGTGGTCGGTGCCTTGATGTTCAACCCGATCCCAACCGGCAGCAGACCGGTCCTGATCCTGAACTGCTGCTGGGTTTCCCCGGTACCAGTCTGGTCTCCGCCGAGCGAACCGCCGATGACCCCTGCCGGACGCGTTCCCACCGTTTCGTAGGTTGCGAAGACATTGACGAAACCGTCGGTTGAGAACTTCCAACCGTTTGTGCCGCCGATGTCGAACGCCTGTGCTGATGGTGCTGTGGCTGCCGCCAGAAGCAGGGCCGCGGCCAGTGTGCTGATCTTCCTTTTCATTTTTCCCCCTGATATTGAAATATTCATTTGCTGCAGCTGCCTGTGGCTACTTTTACCGGACTGACCGGCCGTATATAAAAATAGCCTCGTCCCTGAAGGGAAAAGGCTATGGAAAACTGAAGAGGCTGCTTCCGCACCGCGAGGCGCTTCCAGTTGTAAAAGCCGCCAGGATTCGTCGATCGCTGCTGGTACAATAGTGGTCGCTGGACCAGAAAAATTATTTAGAGACAGCTGGTTGCATTGCTTTTTGTTTGCATACAGCTTAATAGAATGCTTTTCTATGTAGCAACTCCCATACCTGAACCTTGAGAGACGTCAGTTTTATCTCCTTGTTCGTCGAGACTTACTGTAAACAAAAAGAATTTAGTCATCTGCCACTCTTATGACTAAACGGCTTCTTTAAACAGTTTGCTCTAGAAGCGAACATCCGATCTGATCCATTCTGGAGCGATTGTATTCTTTTGGAACATTATTGGGCCATCTTTCCCCGGGCCGGCTGCAGTCCCTGCTATGGCCCTCTCTGTCAGAGAAGTGTGCAATCTCGAAAATCGGCTTGAGACCCAACCCGTTTGCACTTTCATGCAGCTATTTTCAAGTTGTTACAGCATCTGCCGATATAACAACAGTGTCATAAAATGAATCTCTGTCAGTAGCACCTTGCAGGAGTGAAGGGGAAATACCGATTGACAATAATTGCAGAGGCAGTATCCTACCGACTGTCAGTCGCACTAGGCCGCATTGTAATTACTGAAACTCACGGACCGTGTACTGAGGCTGATACATGACACGTAGAACCCTCTACTCCCTTATGTGCCTCTTCTTCACCCTGCTAGGCGTGTCCCTTGGTTTTCTTTTCTTTGCCTACCGTAAAATAGAAAGATGTACAGAGTTCACAGCGGAACTGTCGCCACATTTCTCTGCGCCGGATTATCTTTTCCCATTGACCGCTGTGCTGCTTCTCGTATCTGTGGCGCTGATATTTTTCCTCATTTTTTTCTTTCTCAGGCATCTGGATGCGAGGCAGAAATCCGATGACCAGACGGCAAAAAGCCTGAAGCTCGCTCTGAAATCGGGGCGTTTCGGCATCTGGGACTGGGACGTCGTGAACGATGTTATGGTTTGGGACGACCGGATGCTGGAAATTTACGGGATCAGCCGAGACAATTTCAAAGGGTGCGCACATGTATGGGAAAGAGGGGTGCATCCCGATGACCGGGCCGAGGTCGTTACGGCAACAGAGGCAGCCTTACGGGACGGAAATGATTGCGACATCTTCTTCAGGGTGGTGCGTCCTGATGGCGAGATAAGGTTCATCAAATCAGACGGCACTGTCATAAGGGATGAAAACGGTGTGGCTGTAAGGATGATCGGAATCAACTCTGATGTCACTGAGCAGAAAACCATCCTCGATAGCATCATCCGCGAAAGGAACAACGCGCAGCTATACCTGGACATCGCAGGCGTCATGTTCGCTGCCATTGACGATTCGGGCAACATTTTAATGATCAACAAGAAGGGGGGCGAGATCCTCGGCTATACGGAGGGCGAACTTCTGGGTCGAAACTGGTTTGAGGTATGTCTTCCGGCGGGTGTGGTGGGGGTTGTGAAAGGTGTTTTTGCCAAACAGATGGCCGGTGAAATTGACTCAGTTGAGTTTTTCGAGAACCCGATCCTCACCAAGAGCGGCGAGGAGCGGATCATCGCCTTCCACAATACCATGCTGCGTAACGACACCGGCGCCATTTGCGGTGTCCTCTTTTCCGGAGAGGATATCACCGAGCGCAAAATGGCTGAAGCATCCATTGAGAAGGCCGCCAAAGAGTGGCAGGCAGCAATGGACGCCTCAAACGATGCCATCTACCTGCTCGACCTGAAAAGAAAACTGCTGCGCGCCAACAAAGCTTTTTTCCTCATGACCGGAAGGACGCCGGAAGAGTCGATCGGCCGCCCTATCACGGAGATCGTTCACCCGGGGCATACCGGACCATGCTCGCTATGCCGTGCCGAAGAAGATCTCACCGACTATGTGACGGTGCTTGAGGCCGACCACCCGGACAACCACCAAGGCTGGCCAGTGGAAATAAGCATCAAGATGGTACGCGACGGCAATCAGAACCCGGTCAGCATACTGGTCACCCGCCATGACCTCTCCTTTGACCGCAAGGCGCAGGAGGCGCTAAGGGAGAGTGAAGAGCGCTATCGCCAGTTGGTGGAACTGTCCCAGGACATCATCTTCATCAAGAGCGCCGGGAAAGTCGTCTTCATAAACGATGCCGGGGTGCAGATGCTGGGCGCCAGCAGCGCGGAGCAGATACTGTCGAAGGACATGCTGGACTTTGTCCATCCGGACTCGAAGTCACTGGTAAAAGAGCATGTGGAGACGGCCGGCAGGCAAACGGGGAAACTTCCTGTCATAGAGGTGAAATATCAAAGATTGGATGGCGGCACTTTCTTTGGAGAGGAAACGGCCACTTTGATCATGCACGAAGGCAAACCCGCCATCCATGTCTTTGTGCGCGACATTACCAATCGCAAGAATCTTGAAGCCCAGCTTCGGCATTCACAGAAGCTGGAGGCTGTGGGGCATCTTGCCGGCGGCATTGCTCATGACTTCAACAACCTTCTGACAGTGATAGGCGGCTACGGCTTGATGCTGGAAATGAAGATGATGCCTGACGATCCAAAGAAGGAGATGGTCGAACAGATTCTGGCATCGACTGAACGGGCGGCGAACCTCACCCGCAGTTTACTTGCCTTCAGCCGGAAACAGGAGATGCATAAAACCCAGAGCAGCCTGAACGAAATCGTTCAAGGCGTCGGCAAGTTTTTGAGAAGAATCATCGGCGAGGATATCACCTTTAACACGGAGTTGGCTCCAGAACCGCTCACCATATTTGCAGACAGGGGGCAGATAGAGCAGGTGATCATCAACCTGGCAACTAACGCTCGCGACGCCATGGCTAATGGGGGGGCGTTTGCTGTTGCTACCGGCCACGTAGAGTTCGACGAGCAGTTCATCCGGTCTCATGGCTATGGCATCCGGGGCGAGTACGCCGTAATGTCCGTCTCGGATGACGGAGGGGGAATGGATGAGGCTACCAAGGGGAAGATCTTCGAACCATTCTTCACGACGAAAGAGGTTGGTAAGGGAACTGGACTGGGACTTTCCATAGTCTATGGAATCGTGAAGCAGCATAAGGGGTATATCGAAGTAAGCAGCGAACCCGGGCACGGGACCACCTTCAAAATATACCTCCCGCTTGCCCGCGACCAGCACCCCCAATGCAAGAGGAAAGAGTCGCTCGCCGATCTCAGAAGAGGATCGGAAACCATCCTTGTGGTGGAAGATGATGCACATGTCCGCGAAATGGTCGATTCGGTACTGCAGGAGTTCGGCTACCAGACCATTCTGGCGCTGGACGGCCAGGATGCCGTGGACAAGTTCCTGCTAAACAGGGAGAGCATAAAGCTGGTTTTCACCGACCTGATCATGCCTGTGAAAAGCGGCATGGATCTCTTTGATGAGATACGGGCGATCCAACCCGGCATAAAGGTCCTTTTTACCAGCGGCTATCTGGCTGACGTGTTGCAAAAGCAGGATAACGTCGACGAACAGTTGGAAGTTCTGATGAAGCCGGTTTCTCCGATTGAGCTGGCCAGGAGAGTCCGGAAAATGCTCGACTCGTAAAGCTCCCCGCACTCCGCGGCAACGCCCTGCAATTACTGCCTGCACAACGCCTCTAGATCCCCCTAAACATTTGCCGTTGTGCTCCCCCTCCCGCACCGTGATTATCCTGCAGTTGATCGCGGCAGGAGTGCCGCTCCTACAAAATCCTGCGCAGTATCCGGGAGAAACTCACCGGCAAGTTTTTTCCTTCCTGCAACTAAACAGCGTTGGCTCCTTTCCGCACTTCCGCCGCAATCAGCACTGGATTCTCGGCGCAGCTTGGTTTATCGTGCAGTGGCCCGGTAATATCCAAGCCATAGCGTCGTGGCCGATGTCCCGCCTGAGGTAAAGACCATTCGAAGCGTCGATAACGAACTGATGCATCAGACAGAGCAAAACGGATCAGCCGCACATTTCTCGAAACGGGAGCGGCGATCCGGGGCGCGCGATTCAGGAGGACACGCGTCCCGGGTGCTCATCTGCTGCGCCATCGGCCTCACCTGCTTCCTGGGCGCCTACATGCGCATGCCGGTGTTGCCCCTCTTTGCGGCAGAGCTGGGGGCGGGTACGACACAGATCGGCCTGATAAACGCGGCTTTCATGCTCTCGGCCGGACTGCTGGCGGTCCCCGCCGGCCTGCTTTCGGACCGGATCGGCATTCGGCCGGTACTGCTTGCCGGTCTGGTGTTGATGAGTGCGGCCTCCTTTTTGATCCCGTTGAGCCGAGGGCCGCTCATGCTGGGGGCGTTCTATCTGGTGTTCGGCACCGGCCTGTCCGCCTTTACCCCTACCATGATGGCTTCTGTGGCCAAGGCCACCCCCAGGTCCCACCTGGGGCGCGCCTACAGTTGGTACACTACCGCAGTCTATATAAGCATGACTATCGGCCCCGCAGCCGGCGGCCTGCTGGGGCGCGTCCTTGGCATGAAGCAGGTTTTTCTCCTTTCCGGCGCTCTGATCTTCCTGGCACTGCTGGGCGTGATAGCCTTTTTGCCTCAAGAGACCCCGCACCACAGTGAAAGCCACCGCGCCGAAGAGCCGGGGCAAAGATCGACAGGACTTCTGGGCAACCGGCCGCTGATCGCCGCGCTGGTCGGCACCATGGGTGGCTGCTTTGGTTTCGGCATGTTCATCTCCTTTCTGCCGCTGCATGCCAGTTCACACGGGTTGGATGTGCAGCAGGTAGGCATTGTCTTCGCTGCGCAGGCTCTGGTCAACGTGTTGCTGCGCATTCCCTTCGGCCACCTGAGCGATCGGGTCGACCGTGGCATGATGTCCGCCATCGGACTGGCACTCTGCGCCTTGGGGCTGGGGCTTACCGGCATCAGCAGCACCCTTGTCGGGCTGATCCTCTCTGCCGCGCTACTCGGTGCCGGCATGGGAGTGAGTTTCACCGCTTTGAGTTCTCTGGTGGTTATCGTGTTGCCGGCGAGTCAGCGAGGATTGGGGATGGGGCTTTACAACAGCTGCATTTACCTTGGCATGATGCTGAGCTCGGCCAGCATGGGAGCGCTGATCCATCAATCAAGCTTCCGCACCGGCTTTGTTGTCGCCGGTGCTGCTACCCTGCTGGCGGCAATCGTCTTTTCCTGCCTGTACCGTGGCGCTGTCGCTAACAAGCGATCGCTCTGAAATTCCTGAAATTCAGCTGATTGGCCCTCCAGACGAAGTCGTGGACTACGCCGGCCCTGCTTACTCTCCTCCCCCAGCGGGTAGGGAGGGGGGATCGGTTTGCAATGTCTGGATCGGTCAAGAGGGGGGGAGGCGGGATCAGATCTGCTTGGAGAGGAGCCAGTTATAGACCCTGTCGCTTTTGAAGGCCGAGGTCGCGGTGCCGACGTGATCGAGACCCTCGTCGTAGTAGACCCGGTCATCTGCACCGTTTCCCGGTAACCGTAGCCGCAGGCGTTCGATGAACCTGGAGCGGTTCGGCCGGGACGCCTCTCCGGAGGAAAGCCAGACTGGAAGACACGGGTCAGACTGAGGCACACGCGTCGGGTCCACGGGCCAAAGGGCCGCCCAGAGTGAAGAATCGTGCAGTGCGACGTCGAAGACTCCGTCGCCTCCGAAACTGAAGCCGGTCAGGTAGGTGCGCCCATGGTCGCCGCCGTAGCTGGACTGGACGTAGGAAACGATCTCGCAGACGCTCTGCGCATGGTGCTGCCAGAGGTCTCCCCGCGCCGGGAGTTGCGGCGCCACCACGATGAACTGTTCGGTGGCCAGGTGAGAACTCCCCGGTTTCAGAGGGCCGTGAGCTGTCATGCCGGCGTAAATCTCGGTTGGCGGCCCTTCACCGAGTCCGTGAAGAAAACAGAGGAGCGGCCGCGGTCCGGTCCCTTCCCTCCTCGGTTCGGAGAGCAGAAAAGGCAAAGACAAAGTTGAAACGATCGTCAGATCATGAACAAACATGTCAGCTCCCAAGGCGCCGCATCTCCCCTCCATCCAGACCAGCGCCGACCACGTTCTATTTAACAGCCTCCCCGGTTCTGTCAATCATCAGAGGCCGATTTTCGCAGTCGGCAGAGGATCATGAGCAATCCTGCGTGTCGTCTCCTCATGCCACGCAGATGGCGTCGACCCCTTCGACGAATCCGGCTGCAAAAGACGATTGCCGCACGACGGCGCGCGCCCCCCTTGCACCGACCGTCATCAGCATCTTTACTCCGGTAGGCGCCACCTGGTCCGTGGCGAGGACCGGTGCCCCATGCAGT
>Ga0209212_1007001_pt1 | contig 12666 bp, 14 predicted proteins | sample RifGroC2_FD_183996 | JGI IMG/M metagenome (GOLD analysis project Ga0209212, IMG submission 183996) | Groundwater microbial communities from Rifle, Colorado, USA - Groundwater C2 (SPAdes) (version 2) | ecosystem: Environmental > Aquatic > Deep subsurface > Groundwater | place: Rifle, Colorado...
TTGTATTAGATGCCCTTTACTTTGGTATTGCAAAAGACTCTATGAAAATGGAGATTCTTCTTTTGTTTATTGGTGGCATGGTTTTTTATGCAGGGCGCTTTTTTGAGAGAAGACGGAAGTGATTTATAGCGAGGCAATTTTAGGATACAAACTAACCACTAGGTTATTCTTCAATAATCTCTGCCGTGAAGGTGTAAATTTCCACATCCCCGTATTTCCACGAGTCATCTGGTAAACCAGCTTTACCTGAACAGCAGTGTGACAAAAATTCTTCCTTGCTCCACCCAGTTTCTGTGGCAACCTGCGGCAGGAAACATCCTATTTGAGAACCCCTTTTTATAAATATACCGTGTTTGCCAAGTTCAAAATCAAGCGGATTTTGAATTAGTTTTAAGGGTGATAATACGGATATCTCAATTTCGAGGTGGTTCAGTTCTGAGGGTTTTATGCGACTAAATTCGAATCGAGGGTCTTCCGTTGCGGAGGAAATGGCTATCTCTGATACTAATTGGTAAAGGGGTATGTCGGAAACGAAACGACCGATACATCCGCGAAGGTTCCCGTGAGTTTTCAGAGTGACAAAGGCGCCTTGCTTTTCTTGAAGGTCTGGATGATTACAGGTAATGTGTGAGATTGGCAGCCTTTTTATGGCAGCCTCAATACTTTTCCTGGCGATATCTAAAAGAATTTTTTTCGCCGGTTCATCCAAGTGGATAAGCGCCTCTATAAATGAAGAATCCAAGAAACTGAGTTTCTTGGAGAAATTGGGAATTAGGTTTTTTCTCCCTCATGGAATACATTTGCAGAGAAAACAAAAAATTCCATTTCGTCGTCCTTCCATGCATCAGGAGACAGTCCCGCCTTTCGGCAGAGTTGGCAGAGGGTCTCTGCCCTATCCCAGCCTTGTTCTGTGGCAACTTGCGGGAGAAATACGGCGCTGGCAGGGCCCTTGCGTATTACAATGCCTTCTTTGCCCACGATAAATTCATCCGGTCCGTTTATCTTTTTTATCTGACTCAAAACTGAAATCTCGATGGTAATATCTTGAATCTCCTTGGCTTCCACAGGATTAAATCGCCAGTCGTTAACCGAGGAGTTGATTGTGTTTTCAATTACGGCATGGGAGAGGGGAGCCCTGGGTACTATATGACCAATGCAGCCGCGAAGTTCGCCGTGTTTTTTTAATGTCACAAACACCCCGTAATTTTCTTTTAGCCTGGGGGTAAGTTTGTATTCTGTTTTGTCTAATTTTGGAGAAGTCCCGGTTTTTGTATAGGTTTCCAGGGTGCTTCTTGCCAATGACAGAAGCATCGCTTTTTCTTTGCTGGTTAAACTGAAAGACGGGTTGTTGTTCTGTGTTTCTGTTTTTGGGATATAGTGTCCGGATTTGGTTTCTAAAGGTTTGGTGAATAAAACGGATGCATAACTTACCGAAAATGAGAAATCATTGGATTGATGTCCTGATGTGTCATAGTTCAAAATTTCACCTTGTGCTTCACTAGGCAATAATTTTAGCAGTAACGCAATTGGAATAATACCGCAAGCATTGATGCCTGTTTGCTTTCTATATATCCTTAGTCCATCGAAATCTTTAGAAAGAATTTTGTCGAATGCACCGTAGTCCAGTGAACGGACGTTTTTTTCTATGTCCTTTTTGAAAGGGACATAGCCATATCCTTCGCCGTAATGGGTAAAATCAGAACTTACTACCACAAGTGTTTTATCATCCATTAACGGTCGAATAGCGTTGGCAACCTGGTCGTAGTCATTGTCTATTAACACACCGACTATAATAGGGACTAATTTAAAATTGCCGAGGGCCATTTGTAAGAAGGGCAACTGAGTTTCTAATGAGTGCTCTCCTTTGTAAGCGCCTTCATAAGTTCCAAAAAGTTTAGGAGATTGAAGGGAAGCATCGGGTTTTGATTCCTTAGAGGAGTTCAGGAGTTGATTACACGCATCCTCATCCACAGGAATAACGCCTAAAGGTGTTTTAAAGTTTTTCACAGGAAGAATAGAAATGCCTCGAAACCGTTTGCCACCCATGAAATGGCTGGGAGCCAAAATAATGACCCTGCTAAATCCTGCATCTTTAATAGCGTTGTATCCATACGCTGCCACCTGGCCGGAATATTGATACCCTGCGTGAGGTGAAATAATGGCAACGGGTTTGCCTTTTAGCGATTGTTTGGGTGTCTTTTTAAGAAAGGTATCTACCTGTTCTTTCAAGACAGTTTCATTCCCGGGATAGAAGCGTCCCGCTACCTGAGGTTCCCAAACCTGAGATGTCTCTGTTTCAGCAAACAGTAATGACGGAGTTAGTAGGGCAACGAAGAGAAATATTGGTAAGAATAGCGATTTCATAACCTTTCCTTTACTTGAATAATTTAATGAGTATAAAACTTCCAACAAGGATTACTACGAAAGCTATAGAAATAATGTTGAAGTATTTATCTATGAAACTCTTAATTTTAGGTCCAAATAGATAAACAAGCCCTGCTACGATAAAAAACCTTCCGGAACGGCTGACAACCGATGCAATAATAAATGTCCAGAAATTTATCTTACACACGCCTGCCGCAATGGTAAAGACCTTATATGGGATGGGTGTGAATCCAGCAATGGCTACAGCAGCGAAGGCGTTGGCGTTATACTTATCTTTAACATAGTTAAATTTATCCGTAACCCCATAAAGATTCAGGATGGGCAATCCTATATGTTCGAAGAATTGGTATCCGATAAAGTAGCCGAAACAGCCGCCTAAAACAGACCCTGCTGAGCAAATCGCTGCATATTTGAAAGATTTTTTTGGTAGTGAAAACGCAAGCGCCATCAGGAGTACATCCGGTGGTATCGGGAAGAAAGAGGATTCGCAAAAAGCCAGTGCAAAAAGGGCAATAGATCCATAAGGAGTATGTGCCCAGTGTAACGTCCACTCATAAAGCCTTCTGTGTAAACCTGCTTTTTTAACCTGTGGTAATTCTATTTGTTCTGTATGATCCACGCAAGCTCCTTACTGTAAGACTAAATAGAGATCAGTTCGATTTTTTTCTGAAGTAACATCGTAGCACAAACTCCATTCCCAGTCACTAAATTTTTATTATGGTAAATTTTTCCCACGCCGCATGAAGGACTGTTGCTTTTCAAGTATGCTTTTTTGATGTTGAAGAGTGTTGCCAGCTTTTCTGTTTCGATAGCGCCTTTAATAAATTGAGCAGTGACATCATTGTTGGCCTCGTTGATCACCTTTGACCTTCCTTCTAATACATCTTTCCCGTCACCGTGAGTAATCCAGGCGCGATGTCTTGGTGTAGGTAATCCACCAAGTTGTTCAGGACAAAAAGGGATGATGTGGATGTTTCTTAGAGAGGAGACAAGAGATTCATTAGTTCTTGATTGTCCATCGAATCGACAGTTTAAACCCCAAAGACATGCACTGACTAAAATCATGTGGTACAAAGTAGTTTAAATAAGGGAGGCGAAAACAGTTAACTATGAAAAAATTTCAACATAACGTCATGTGAAAGTCAAGTGAAATCTAAATAACGGCAAAGAGTTTTAATTTGACAATAAGAAGCTTTTCGCTATAATAAAAAGGCTTAATATTGTTTAGAACGAGAATGGTTTATCTTTTGGAGAATAAGCACTTGCGCAGTGATAAAATTACTAAGGGACTCGAACGTGTTCCAGCTCGGGCGCTCTTGTATGCAACAGGTCTTAATAGAGAAGATTTAGGCAAGCCGTTTATTGGGATTGCAAGCAGCTTTACAGATCTCATTCCCGGTCATATACACATGCGGTCGCTGGAAAGAGCGATCGAAAAAGGAATTCATGCAGGCGGCGGGATTAGCTTTATCTTTGGTGTTCCGGGTATTTGTGATGGAATTGCAATGGGACACGAAGGAATGAATTATTCACTTGCATCGAGAGACCTTATTGCCGATATTATCGAATGTGTAGTAAGTGCCCACTGCCTGGACGGACTGGTAATGTTGACAAACTGTGATAAGATTACTCCGGGTATGTTGATGGGTGCTGCCAGACTAGACATCCCAGGGATTGTTGTGACTGCCGGTCCGATGATTTCCGGTCGATCTGGGAAACAGAAGCTGTCTTTAGTAAAAGACACCTTTGAAGCGGTGGGAAGAAGGCGTAAAGGGGAGATCACAGACGAGCAATTATCCTGCCTTGAGATGGAGGCGTGTCCGGGTCCTGGTTCATGTCAGGGACTTTACACCGCGAATACCATGGCGTGTGTGTCTGAAGCGTTAGGGATGTCTTTGCCACGGTGTGCAGCAGCATTGGCAATTTCTTCTGAGAAGGAGCGGATTGCTTATAAAAGTGGACAGCAGATTGTGGAATTGGTTAGAAAGGGCGTTACCGCCAGAAAAATTATGACTCAAAAAGCCTTTGAGAATGCCATTATGATTGATATGGCGCTCGGTGGCTCTACAAATTCATGTTTACATATTCCTGCGATTGCTAAAGAGGCGGGGATAGAAATTGATTTGAAGTTGTGTGATACGATTAGTGCGAAAACTCCACATATAACAAGCTTGCAGCCAGGGGGTGAGTATTTACTGGAAGATTTATATTATGCGGGTGGGATTCCTGCTGTCATGAAGCGTTTTTATAACGACTTAAACGACGGTTTATCGGTTAGTGGTTTGAGTATAAAAGAAATAGCAAAGAAAGCAGAGGTTTGTGACGAAGATATTATCCGTACAAAAGAAAAGGCGTATCATAGGGAAGGTGGAATTGCCGTTTTGTATGGAAGCTTATCGCCAAATGGCGCTGTAATTAAACAGAGTGCTGTGTCCGAGAAGATGATGCAGTTTCGGGGTAAGGCGAAGGTGTTTGACAGTGAAGAAGCTGCGATGAAGGCTATTATGAATTCACAGATCAAAGAAGGTATGGTTGTAGTGATACGATACGAGGGGCCACGTGGAGGTCCGGGGATGAGAGAAATGCTGGCGCCTACAGCAGCGCTTGTGGGAATGGGCTTAGGGGAATCCGTGGCATTGGTTACCGATGGGCGTTTTTCTGGAGGTACCCAGGGGCCTTGCATTGGGCACGTGTCTCCTGAGGCAATGGTTGGTGGTCCTATTGCGATGGTGGAGGATGGTGACGAAATAGTTATAGACATACCAAATCGGAAATTAGATATAAATATTACAGAAGAATTGCTCGCAAAGCGTAAAGCGAAATGGACGCCTCCTAAACCAAAGATAGCACAAGGCATGCTTGCTCGTTATGCAAGATGTGTGACATCTGCGGATAAGGGGGCGGTGTTAACAGCAGGATAGAAAAGGTCTTGCGGGGTGTTTTGCGTATTTAAAACCTTCTGTAACAGGATTGCTACCCGGTGGTGTAATGGTAACACTAGAGATTTTGGTTCTCTCATTGGAGGTTCGAGTCCTCCCCGGGTAGCCATTGTATTTTATAGGTGGAGAAGTTTATTTAATTTTTGCATTTTTTATTGAATGTCATGGATGATGGGAAAAGTCACGGCGGTCATTCTTGCCGCGGGAAAAGGGACGCGTATGCGGTCTGCCAGACACAAGGTGCTCCATGAGGTATGTGGAATTACCCTTTTGGAATGTGTGATTGAGGCTGTGCAAAATGCAGAAATTCCGGAGATAATGGTAGTTGTAGGAGATAAAAAAGAAGAAGTGAAAGATAGCCTTAAGGGGGTATCTGTCAAAATCGTAGAACAACGGGAACAGTTGGGGACTGCGCACGCCGTTTTGTCTGCCAGTCACCTTCTTTCCGGCCTTACGGACGTCGTTATGGTGTTAAATGGGGATGCCCCTCTTGTTAAGACGCAGACGCTGAAAAGACTGATTGCAGCACATAGAGAGGCTGATGCAGATTTGACATTATTAACAGCCTTCCTGGACAGACCTGAAGGATATGGCCGGATTTTGAGAGACGCTCATAGGCGTATAAAAGGAATTATAGAAGAGAGCGAAGCGAGTGCAGAAGAATTACAAATAAAAGAAATCAACGTAGGTATGTATGCTTTTAAGGTAAAATCCCTTTTGGAGGGTTTAAGCGAAATAGCGCCCCGGAATAAAAAAGGTGAGTTTTACTTGACTGATATTATTTCGATCTTTTACCGTAAGGGAAAGAAAATCGAGGGGCTTGAGAGTATAAATACCACTGAAGTGTTAGGGATAAATACCCAGGGGGAGTTGGCAGTTGTCAACCAAATAAGACGCGATGAAATTGTGCGTTATTTTATGGATAAAGGTATAACCATAGTTGACCCTGCAAGTACGTTTATTGAAAATCGCGTCGAGATCGGCGAGGGAACAAAGGTATATCCTTTTACTTATATTTGTAAAAATGTAGTTATTGGACAACGATGTTGTATCGGACCTTTCGCATATATAAAGGCAGATGTAAAGATAGAGGATGATGTGGAGGTTTCTGGTATGATGAATAAAACAGGTCTTTTTTCTAGGATAGAAGGATAGATATGGATAAGAAAAGAAGGCTGGAGGAAATAAATCACTTAAAGATTTTTTCAGGAAATGCAAATCCTGCTCTGGCAAGGAAAATTTGCGAACACCTGTCGATTCAACTGGGAAACGCTTATGTGGGCCGTTTTCCCGATGGTGAAATTGATCTGAAGGTAAATGAGGATGTTCGTGGTGCCGACGTGTTTTTGGTGCAACCGACATGTCCGCCAGTTAATGAGAATTTGACAGAACTGCTTATATTTATAGATTGTCTGAAAAGAGCGTCGGCTGCGCGTATCACAGCAGTATTACCGTATTATGGGTATGCAAGAAAAGACAGAAAAGACGAGGGGCGAGTGCCCATAACGGCAAAATTAGTTGCGAACATTATAACTGAAGCAGGCGCCGATCGTGTACTTACGGTCGATTTGCATGCGGCTCAAATCCAAGGTTTTTTTGATATCCCCGTAGATCATTTGCTTGCCTTTCCTGTAATATCAAAATATTTCGAGAGGTTGGCTTCGGCAGACCTGGTGGTGGTGACTCCGGACGTTGGGGGGATAAAACTGGCCAGAAATTATTCCAAGAAATTGGGGATAAAGATGGCTATCGTGGATAAGCGAAGGGTAGGGCCTGATGAAACGGAAATTGGATTCGTAATAGGCGACGTCGCGAATAAAAATGTGGTAATGATTGATGATTTAATTGCTACGGGAGGTTCGATTGCTCAGGCAGCGAATGTGCTCAAAGAACGGGGTGCAAAAGATATTTATGTGGGTGCAACCCATCCTGTGTTCTGTGGGTCTGCAGTAGAAAAACTGTCAGCCGCACCCATTAAAGAAATCGTAGTAACCGATACAATACCTCTTTCGGAAAAGGCAAAGGGATTGAATGATAAAATAAAGGTATTGTCTATTTCTGGACTTTTAGGAGATGCGATAATGAGAATTCACCGCCATGAATCGGTAAGTTCTCTGTTTGTTTAATAAATTTTGTTTTTGGGAGTAAAAATAGATGAAAATTTTAGAATTAAAGGCGGAAAAAAGAACGATAAAGGGTAGTAAGGCTGTTAACAAACTTAGAGATTCCGGACAAATCCCGGCTATATTATATGGGCATAAACAGGATAATGTTATGCTCTGTCTGAATGAGCACGATTTTACGCGCATCCTTCATACGGGGACAAGGATGATTAATTTAACCGTTGATAATAAGAAAGAATCTGCGCTTATAAAGGATGTTCAATATGATAATATCTTAGACTGTGTGCTTCATGTAGATTTCTCGAGGATTGATTTGACGGAAAAGGTAAAACTGCGGGTGTCGGTTGAGTTGCACGGAGAGTCTGTGGGAGTGAAGGAAGGCGGTGTGTTAACCCACGTTATGAAGGACGTAGAAATAGAATGTCTTCCAACGGCTATTCCTGAGAAAATAAGAGTAAACATATCTGAACTGGGAGTGGGTAAGGCGATTCACGTTAAGGAATTGCCCGTACTGGAAGGTATTCAATATATATCAGACCCTGAATCAGTCGTTACCTCTGTGCACCAGATTGTAGAGGCAAAGGCTGTACCAGAAGAGGAATTGCTGGCCGAACCAGAAGTTATTACCAAGAAGCCAAAAGAGGGAGAAGAAGAAGGTGCTTCGGAGTCTGCGAAAAAGACTTAGCGTGGTATGTGCTCATGAAGATTATTGTTGGTCTGGGCAATCCTGGGAAAAAGTATTTAAAGACGCGACACAATTTGGGTTTTATGGTAATAGACCGGCTTGCGCAGCAACTTGAAACGGGGTGTATTCAAAAAAAATTCCAGTCCCTTTTTTGTAAGAAGTCTGTGGATCGGGAAGAAGTTGTCCTGTTAAAACCGCAGACATTTATGAATTTGAGCGGGATTGCTGTGAAAGAGGCCGTAGATATGTATAAATGCCCCTTGCAGGATCTCATGGTCATATGCGATGATCTGGATATTCCGGTGGGGAAAATACGTATTAGACGCAGTGGTGGGTGCGGGGGACATCGTGGACTAGAATCCATCGCAGACCGCCTGGGTTCTGCTGATTTTTCTCGGTTAAAGATTGGGATCGGGCGACCTGCAGGCGGGGATCCAAGCGATTACGTCCTCTCCGTATTTTCTGAAGAAGAAGAGCACATGACAACGGAGGCTATCGAAGAGGCTTGCGAGGCATTGAAAACCTGGATGTTCGAAGGCATCGAGGTTTGTATGAATAAATTTAATTGACCTTTTGGTGTGTATATAAAGGTATAAAACAGTTTTGTATTTTATAGTATAAATGTCAAAGTAGGAGGAATAGAATTTGAGGATGTACGAAGGGTTGTTTTTAATTGATAATGCGCATGCCAGCACAGAGTGGGATAATGTGGTCAAACACATTCATGATATTCTGCAAAAGAACGGTGCGGAGATACTCAAAACCGAAAAGTGGGGCGAAAAAAAATTGGCATATAAAGTCAAAGGTCACAAACGCGGGACGTACCTGTTGATCCATTTTAATGCTAAAAATTCAGCCATCGCAACGGTTAGAAGGGATTTCCAGCTTTCTGATTATATTGTGCGTTTTTTGATTGTAAAAGACGATAAGATTGAAGATTTGTCTCAGATAGGTGTAGTTGCACCAGCAGTAGAAAAGGATGTTGATAAAATACCTGAGATACCGGTTGTTGATATATCGGCTGAAAAAGAGGTGCCTGTTAAACTTGCAGAAGAAGCATAGGATTTTAAGACGCATGCTGTACTTTGTGGTTCACAAAACCTGATATAGACTCTATATAAAAATGAATTTGTAAAGTAATTATTACATAGGTTTTTTCGTAGGAGTTGAGGTATGGCAAGTCTTAATAAAGTGTTTCTCATGGGGAATCTCACCCGGGACCCGGAGTTGAGATACACCCCGGCAGGATTAGCGGTTGCAAGCTTTGGAATAGCGATCAATCGGGCTTGGACTGCGAAAACCGGGGAACAGAAGGAAGATGTGTGTTATGTTGAAATCAATATTTTTGGGCGAAGAGCGGAAGTTGTAGGCGAATACTTCAGTAAGGGGAATCCGATTTTTATTGAAGGTCGTTTGCAATTTAATCAATGGGAAACTAAGGATGGACAAAAACGAAGCACGCTCCGTGTTGTTGCTGATAATTTCCAATTCATTGGAGTCTCTGCAAAACGCCCTGGAGGAGAAACTGGCTCATCATCCAAAGAGGGTAAATCACCCGACATGATGCCCGAAGATGTGAATCTTGATATTAACAATGAAGAAATTCCATTTTAGTCTTGTCCTCGTGAAAACGGGGAGTAGTTTTATAGAATTTTTTATAAAAGGATAAATGATGTATGAGTAAAAAAGAGTTTAATAAAACGAGTAAGTGTCGGTTTTGCAGGATGGGTGTCGATGAAGTGGATTACAAAGATTCGATATATTTACCGAAGCTTGCAACTTCTCAAGGAAAGCTTTTTTCCAGAAAGCGTTCTGGAAACTGTGCCCATCACCAGCATTCGGTAAAGGTTTCTATTAAAAGGGCGAGGTTTATGGCACTACTTCCGTATGTGGCCTAGGAGGATATAATCATGGAATTGTTGTTGAAGAAAAATGTAGATAAGCTTGGCAGGATTGGCGACGTTGTGAAAGTAAAGGAGGGGTATGCCAGAAATTATTTGCTGCCCAAAGGGTTAGCAACAAATGTTTCTCCTGCCAATTTAAAGCAGATAGAAAAAGAAAAGGTAAAGATGGAGTTACTGTTGAAGGAAGAGCGGGGGCGGTTGATGGGGGTATTAGAAAAACTTTCTACGGCTTCCTGCACGATTCCTGCAAAGGCAAATGAAGAAGGCAAACTCTTCGGTTCTATCACGTCCGTTCATATCGCAGAGGCAATGGCAAAGGGAGGATATCCCGTAAATGAAGAGATGGTGAAATTGGATAGTCCAATAAAAGTCTGCGGTGAGTTTGATGTCACGATTGCCCTGAATATAGAAATGCAAACAAAGTGTAAGGTGACGGTGGTGAATGAGGATATGGTTCAGTCAGAGAAGGCATAGTTTCTTTTTAAGGTAGCGACTGATGGTTGTTGAGTCCATACTTGAACGCACGATGCCTCAAAGTATTGAGGCAGAGATGAGTGTCCTGGGTGCAATGATACTGGATAACGAGGTTATTAGCCTGGTTATACCCATACTGAATAAGCTGTGTTTTTACAAAACGGCACACCAGGAACTATATCAGGCAATAGTCGATGTCTATGATAAGGGACAGCCGGTTGATTTAGTTGTTCTTAGAGAAGAACTGAAAAAGCGTTCGCTGTTGGAAAAAATTGGCGGTGTGGAATACTTGATGGAATTAGAGGAGTCCGTCCCTACAATAGGAAATGTAGAATATTATGCGAATATAGTACGCGAAAAAGCTATAAAAAGAAATCTGATCGAGGTTGCAGCTACCATACAAAAACAATCCTTCGAAGAGTCCACAGATACCGAGCATTTGTTGGATGCCTCGGAACGGGCTATCTTTGATATCACCCAAAAGAAATTTAATACCGCATCTACAAAGTTAAACGAAATCCTCAAGGAAACATTCAGCCGCATTGAAAATTTACATGACAGACAAAGCAGATTGACAGGATTGTCTGCCGGATTTTACGATTTGGACGATCTTACCTGTGGATTGCAACCCTCAGAGCTTATTATAGTCGCTGCAAGGCCGAGTATGGGAAAGACGAGCATTGTGCTGAATATTGTTGAACACGTTGGGGTGGTAGAGAAGAAACCGGTTGTGATATTTTCCTTAGAAATGTCAGCACAGCAGGTGGCGCAAAATATGCTTTGTTCGCATGCGCGGATAGATGCGCACAAACTGCGCATGGGTTTTTTAGATGATAAACAGTGGAGTGATCTTTCTTATGGACTTGGTTCGCTTTCTGAAGCACCGATTTTTATAGACGATACCCCTGGTCTTACGGTGCTGGAAATACGCGCAAAGGCACGCAGGTTGAAGGCGCAATATGATATTCAACTGGTTGCGGTGGATTATTTACAGTTAATGGAGTCCTCGCGAGCGGAGAATCGCCAGCAGGAAATTTCAGTAATTTCAAGAGGTTTAAAATCACTTGCCAGAGAATTGAAGATACCGGTAATTGCTGTATCGCAATTAAATAGGTCTGTGGAATCAAGAGAGGGGCACAGGCCCAGGATGTCAGACTTACGTGAATCGGGATCTCTCGAACAGGATGCAGATGTTATTGCCCTTTTGCACAGAGATAATTATTATGATCCTGATAAGGATAATACAGCAGAGCTGATTATTGCAAAACAGCGCAATGGACCGACAGGAGTGATAAAATTGACGTTTCGGTCACATTTTATGCGTTTTGAGAGTTTAGCATCCATGGGTAACAAATGAAATCGAACAGGGTTTTATTGCAGGCAACGAGTATCATCGTAGCGCTTGTTATAACCTTATATTTCAGCTATGCAAAGATAGCTTATGCTGAAACTCAGGAAAAGATAACCCGTATTATTAAAAAAATTGAAATCAAAGGCAATCAACGGATAAGTACGACCGCAATAAGGAGCAGCATTCGCGCGCGAGAAGGCGACCCTTATGATCCGCAATTGGTAAGTCAGGATGTGGATGCTATTTGGTCGCTAGGGTTCTTTGACAATATAGGAGTCGAACTTGAAGAGCTGACAGATGGGCTGAGGGTTGTGTTTCTTGTTACCGAACGCGCAGTAATTGACGAGATACAGTTTCAAGGCAATAAAAAGATTAAGGCCAAAAAACTCAAGAAGCAAATCGAGATAAAAGAGGGTGATTACGTAAAGCCCTATCTCCTGAAACTCGACGAAGACAAAATTAAAGAACTTTACATTAAAAAGTGTTTTCATCGTGTCCAGGTACATGCGGAAAGTAAAGTGGTAGACGGTAAAACGGTCGTTGTTTTTAATGTTGAAGAAGGTCCTAAAATTCGCATTGCGAAGATAACATTTACCGGTAATAATAATTTTAAGCGTAGGAAACTTGTAAAGCAGATGGAAAGCCGCCAGAAGCATTTCCCTGCATTTATATTTCCGGGACGGTTTGAGCAAAAAAAGTTTGAATCCGATATCGTTAAAGTAAAAGAATTTTACATGAATAACGGGTGGTTGGATGTCGATGTCGGTTGGGAAATAACCTATAACGAAGACAATACCAGGATGTT
>Ga0209212_1007009_pt1 | contig 12650 bp, 11 predicted proteins | sample RifGroC2_FD_183996 | JGI IMG/M metagenome (GOLD analysis project Ga0209212, IMG submission 183996) | Groundwater microbial communities from Rifle, Colorado, USA - Groundwater C2 (SPAdes) (version 2) | ecosystem: Environmental > Aquatic > Deep subsurface > Groundwater | place: Rifle, Colorado...
CCGAGGACGGCCTGTTAAAGCCCGTCTACTACATTTCCCCGACGGTCGATAAGGCGTGGCTCGAGGAAACGCTCACCAAGGCTTTCGCAGATGTCCGTCACTGCGTGTTCCCGCCCGATGCCATGGACAACAGCCTTCAGGTGCTGCATAAGCTCGGCTACACCGGCCCCATGTGGGACCTGCTGCTGCCGAACAGAAAGCTCAGGGAGAGGGCGCGGAATGCCGCAAAGTGATCCACATCTGCAGGACCGGCTCTGGATCGTTGTTCCCGTGTTCAACAATAAGGGCACGGTACGGAGCGTTGTTGCCGGATGTCGTTCGATGGCGAAGCACGTCCTCGTGGTCGATGACGGCAGCACCGATGCCGATCCGGCAGCGCTGCTCGCGGACCTGGATATCGTTCTTTTAAAACACGAAAAGAACCTCGGCAAGGGAGCGGCGATCCTGACCGCATCGCGCGCCATCGAAGAACGCGGCGGGACGTATATGATCACCATCGATGCCGACGGCCAGCATGATCCCCGGGACCTGGCGCGCTTCTTTCCGCTTTTGCAGGAAAGCGACGCTCGTGTCGTCGTGGGCTGCAGGGATTTCAATACGGATAATGTGCCTGCGTCGAGCCGCTTCGGCAGGAAGTTCGCCAATTTCTGGCTCAAGGCGGAGACGGGCTGCACGATCGACGATTGTCAGAGCGGTTTTCGCGCTTACCCGGTTCGCTATCTTAACCAGCTGCGTTTCAAGGGAAGCCGGTATGATTTTGAGGCGGAGGTGCTGGCCAAAGCGGCCTGGGCGGGTCTGGAGCTTTTGATGGTGCCGATCTCGGTCCACTATCCGAAACCCGAGGAGCGGGTCTCGAGCTTTAAGCCGGTGCTGGACAATCTGCGGCTCACCCGCATCCATTCCATGCTCGTGGGAAGGCGTCTGCTGCCGCTGCCTCACAAGAAACTGGTGAAGACGGGGCCTGGCTTCGATCTGTCGCTGCTTCGCCATCCGGGCAAGGTGCTGCGGATGCTGCTGCAGGAGAACGCGACCCCCGAAGGGTTGGCATGGTCAGCGGCCGTAGGGCTGTTCCTGGCAGTACTGCCGATCCTGTTCGCCCATTCGCTGGTGATCCTGTATGTTGCGCTCAGGCTGAACCTGAACAAGGTTGTGGCGCTCAATGTGCAGCATTTAGCCATGCCGCCTTTTGTGCCGGCGCTCTGCATTGAAGTGGGGTACTATATGCGCCACGGCCAATGGCTTACGGACCTTTCTTTTACAACCGTATTCGCCCAGTTCTCGTCGCGCCTGTACGAATGGTTCCTGGGTTCGCTCGTTATTGCGCCGGTCCTTGCGGTCTTGATCGGTGCGATCACGTATATTTCCGCAACAGTGATCAATAAACTAAGGTACACTAATGTCCCCAAAGAAGGGTGTTGAGCGGAAACGGGGCAACCGGCTGGGCTTCTGGCTCTTCCGCATTGCAGCGAAGATCTTCGGACTGCGGGGCGCCTATGGCCTGCTGTACTTTGTCTGCCTGTACTATGTGATCTTTGACCGCGCCGCGGTTGCTGCGAGCATGGCCTATGTCCGGAGGCGCTTCCCGGACCACGGCATGCTCAGGCGGCAGTTCGATGTGTACCTGCTGTTCGTGAACCAGGGGGAAAGCCTCATCGACCGGTACTACGTTGCCGCCGGCGGCAGCGATATCGAGCTTGAGCTTCTGGGATATGAGAAGATAATGAACCACCTGGCTGAGGGGCAGAAAGGGATGATCTTCCTGACGGCCCATGTGGGCAACTGGCAGGTTGCGACAACGGCTCTCGGAAAACTCAACCGTGCCGTGTATCTCATGATGCGGCCGGAAGACAATGCGGCTGTCAAAGAGGCGCTGAACATCGACAACGAACGGGAAACGATCAAGGTGCTGTATACGGATGGTTCCCTGGGCGGCGTTGTGGAAGCCCTGAAGGCGATCGGTCAGGGAGGCATCGTTTCGATCATGGGGGACCGGACCTATGGGTACGGCTCCCGGGAGGCGCTGCTGCTCGGCGGCAGCGTCCGGTTCCCTTACGGCGCTTTCAGCCTCGCGGCCGCGGCACGATGCCCTGTTGCGGTCCTGCTGTCCGCCAAGGTGGGGGTGAAAAAATACGTGACCGACATTTCTCACGTTATCAACCCGCCGGGAGGCGTTCGCGGCGGCAAGGAAGCAGAGGTCGCCGCTTGTGTTCAGGAGTTCGCGCGCATCCTGGAAGAATATGCAATTCACCACCCCTATCAGTGGTTCGTGTTTCGAGACATGTGGCAGGGGAATGATTGATTTCATATACACCTTACTATGCAAGGAGAAGAAGATGGAAAACAACAAGGAACAGGAACTGGCAAAAATTCGCAAAGACCTCAAGGAAATGATCGTTCGCGATCTTTCGCTGGAGGACGTCAATCCGGCGGACATCAAGGACGACGAGGTCCTGTTCGGCGAGGGGCTTGGACTGGACTCGCTTGATGCCGTCGAGATCGTTGTGCTGCTGCAGCGCAATTTCGGCATGGAAGTGAAGAATATGGATGAGGGAAAAGAAATATTCTATTCGATCAATACCATCGCCAATTTCGTGTATGAAAATAGGAAAAAAGCATCGTGACGCACGGTTAGCAGGCTGCATGAGACCGATGATGGCCGCGCTGCTCGCGCTCGTCATTGCCGCCTGCGGCAGCATGACCCCCCGGGAAGCCTTCGTTCCAGGCCCGGCCATTCCGCTGGTGACCTTCGTGTTCGATGACGGGTTCGATACGGATTATCTGGTGGCCCGGGATCTTTTTGCCGAACAGGGCGCGGTTGCCTGCTCGGCGATCGCCACGGACCTGATCGGCCGGCCGGGGTTTCTGGACCCGGTCCAGATCAGGGGCCTCAGGGACGCAGGCTGGGAGATCATGGGACATACGGCCTCCCACAGGAACCTGCGGTCCCTTTCTCCGGCCCAGGTCGAGGATGAACTGTCCCGTTCAAAGACGATCCTGGAGGGAATGGGTGTGACGGTTAAGAACCTCGTCTATCCCTATAATAAGAACAATGAGATGATCCGGTCCATTGCCCGCAAGTACTACCGCTCCGCCCGGGGAGGCGTGGACAAATTTAACCGGGATGTTCTTGAACAATATGACCTGCGGTCCGTTTCCAATAAAAAGTTCGGGCTCGCGAAAATGCGGGACCGGGTGGATCAGGCGTATGCGGAACGGGACTGGCTGATCATTCATGGCCACCAGATCGATGTAAAGATCACGCTGACCAGCGAGACCGGCAGCTTCATTGCGAAGGAGCAGCTTGTTTTCAGCCCGTCGGGGGCGCGGGGAACGCATTTGCGGGACCAATGGTTCCTGTCTGCCGGGTATCTTCATTATCTTCCGCTGGAAGGGACCCCGCTGCCGGGAGACCGGGTCACGGGTTCATCGAGCGGCACCGTGGCCGTCGTCGGCAAGGTCGTTTACAACCAGCGGGCGGAGATTTCGGAATTGCTCGCGTATGTGCGCACGAAATATCCGGACATGCGGATCGTGACGGTCGATACAGCCCTGGACCTGCTGGGCATTCCGGACACCACCGCGGTTCTGGGGGAAAAGCCCACGCAGTGAACAGCGAATGAACGCGAATTGACGCGAATTAAAATTAAAATCACTCATGCCGATTTATTGTTTAACGTTCATTGGCGTAAATTAGCGGCTAAAAGGTAAACTATGGATACAGCTTCTGTGTTGATAACAGGCATCGGCGTCATCTCGGCCGCAGGGAACAACGCGAGCGAGACGCTCCAGTGCTTTAAACAGGGAACGAGGAACGCGGGACCGGTGACGCTCTTTCCTACGATCCTGAAGTCTCCTGTGTTCGAAGTACAACGGCTGCCGGCCGGATATTATATGGAAGGTTTGCGTACCCTGAGCCTCGCCCTGGTCGCGGTGGACCAGGCCTTGCAGGAAGCCCGTCTTGGCGACCTGAAGGGGCTGCGGGTGGGCGTCTGCATGGGCACGACCGTGGCAAGCCAGCTGAACGACCTGCAGTTCTACAAGTCGTACCGCGAGCAGGGCTCCGCGCCCATGACCGCCATAGACCGGTTCCTGACCGGCAACCTGGCCGAGTTTATTGCGCGCAAGATCGGTGCGCGGGGCCCGCAGGCCTCCGTGGTGAACGCCTGCTCTTCCGGAACGGATGCCATCGGCATTGCCCTGTCCTGGCTCAAGAGCGGCCTTTGCGACATCGCCGTCGCCGGCGGGTCCGATGAGCTGAACCATGTGCCTTACTGTGGGTTTAATTCCCTGGGCATCGCCAATCCCGGGCTTTGCGCGCCTTTTGACCGCGACCGCAAGGGGCTGAACCTCGGCGAAGGCGCGGGCGTGCTGGTCCTGGAAACGCGGGAATCAGCGCGCAGGCGGGGAGCTTCAGCGGACCTTATGCTTGCCGGATACGGTTCTTCCAGCGACGCCTACCACCTGACCGCTCCCAGTCCCGAAGGGGTGGGGTTGAAGGCCGCGCTCGCTGCTGCGCTGTCCGAGGCCGGCATCGGGCCGGCTTCCATCGCGTTCGTCAACGCTCACGGCACGGGAACCCATGACAATGACCTGGTGGAGGGAACGACGCTGGCCGGGATCTTCGGGCCGGGCCTCAAGATGCTCTCGACCAAAGGTATGACGGGGCACACGCTGGGCGCTGCCGGCGGGATCGAGGCGGTCTTCACGGCACTGGGTCTGCGGGAAGGATGGATACCTGCCAGTGCAGGTTTCGAGAACAGGGACGAAGCGATCCCCCTTGCGCCGGTTCGAGAGATAACATCGATCAGCGGGCGCTATGCGATCTCCACCTCCCTGGCTTTCGGCGGCACCAATGCCGCCATCGTGATGGGACGTGAGTCAGATCGTACTTGACACTTTTTGTCCGGGCAGGAAGGGAGACCGTCACCCGGACAGCGGCATTTCATTATTGAATTCAGCCGTTCTGTTGGGTATAATCGGCGGGAATGAAACAGCGGTATCGAGAGGCTGGCACATAAAACGTCACTACGAGGAGGCAAGGCATGAAGGTGCTGCTTGTTAAACCCTATCCACCGATCGCTCTTTCCAAATTGCTCATGGACTTTTTTCTCCACCTGGAACCGCTGGAACTGGAAATCGTGGCAGGCGGCGTCGCGCTGGAAGACGAGGTGTCCATCATCGATCTGAGCTTCGAGAAGAAGCCGTTCGAGGCCTTGCAGCGCAGACTGCTTGAGATGAAGCCCGACATCGTGGGTTATACCGGGTTCAGCAGCCAGGCAAAGCTGGTGAGGGAACTGGCCGCTTTTGCAAAAAAGCAATTGCCGTCGATCGTCAATGTGGTGGGAGGCATCCATGCGACCGTGATACCGGCGGATTACGCAGCGGAAGGCATCGATATTATCGTCCGGGGCGAGGGCGGAACGGCCTTCCGGGAAATTGTAAACCGCTTTAAAAAAGGGATGCCGCTGGCGTTCGGGGACGCGGTGTTGTCGCCACAGGACCCGGATTTCGCCGTAAAGGCCGCTGCGAAACCCCCGAAGTATCCCAACATCGAAGATATCCCCAAGCCCAGGAGAGACCTTGTCGATCGCTCGAAATATTTCATCGTCTGGACCTCGAATGTCGAAAAAAAGCTGAAGACCATATTTCCGCGCACGGCCACGATCCGCACCTCCTATGGATGCCCCTTTAACTGTTCCTTTTGCGTGGTGCACCATATCATGAACGGCCAGTATCTCCAGCGGACCCCCGAGGATGTCGTCGACGAGATCTCAAAGTTGCAGGAGGACCACATCTACTTTGTGGATGATGAGAACTTCATCAATAACGACCGCATGACGAAAATAGCGACCCTGCTCCTCGAACGCGGGATAAAAAAGAAATACGTAAGCTGGGCCCGGAGCGACACCATCGTGAGGCACCCCGAGGTCTTCAAGCTCTGGAAAGACGCCGGATTGAGCATGGTCTATGTCGGGCTTGAGGCAATGACCGGTGAGCGGCTGGAAAAATTGAACAAGCGGACGACGGTCGAAAACAACAAAAAGGCCGTCGCGATCCTCCGGGAGCTCGGCATAACCCTGCACGCGAGCTTCATGCTCGACCCGGATTTCGGAGAAGAGGAATTCGAAGCCTTGAAAAAAGAGGTCAAGGCCCTCTGCCCGGCGGAGATCACGTTTACCGTGTTTTCGCCGTCTCCGGGGACCGAGCTCTGGCAGAAGCATAAGAACGATTTCATCAAGGACCCGTATGTCTATTATGACTGCATGCACACGATCCTGCCGACCAGGCTTCCGGTCAGGAGATTTTATCAGCATTTCTCGGACCTGTACGAGATCGTCTTCCGGGCCAATCCTCTCAGGCTCAGCAAGATCAAGTTCCCGATCAGAGAGCTTGCACCGCTGGTCTACCGGGGAATTAAGTATGTCGTGTCCCTGAGAATGCTGTATCGGGAGTACGAACCACGGCAGTGATGCGCAACGTGTTTGCACAGGAATGGGGACCATGAATATTCTCGGGATCGGCAGTATAAGTTCGCGGGGCCAGGGCGTTGAAAGCCTGGAGCTGGCACTGCGGAGCGGATGGCAAAAACCAGGTGATGCGGATGCGCCCCACATCGCCGGAGGCAAATCCCCTGCATTCCTGGTCGATCTCGATGCCGTGCACGACAAGAGCGCGCTCAAGAAGATACGGCGCTCGGACAAGCTGAGCAAGATGTCCGTGCTTGCCGCGGTCGACGCGCTTGCCGACAGCGGGATCAGGGACATCGCGCAAAAAAAGCTCGGCATCATCCTGACAACGGCCTACGGCCCCCATGTGACCACGTTCAATTTTCTTGATGATATCCTTGACCACGGGGATGCGGCGGTATCACCGACCACCTTCTCCAATTCGGTCCATAATGCGGCGGCCTCCTATATCGCCATGTCCTTGAACATCCAGGGGCCCACCATGACCATCACCCAGTTCCAGTTCTCCTTCCAGTCCGGCCTGCAGCTGGCGCAGGCCTGGCTTGACCAGGGGCGCTGCGACTATGTGCTGGCCGGGGCCGTAGACCAGTACGGCGACGTGCTGGGTTATGTTGCCGACCATAAACTGACCACAGCAAAGGACGGCAAGATCAGGCCCTTTACCTTCAAGCCGACCTGCCAGGTCCCGGGGGAAGGCGCGGCCTTCTTTCTGCTGGGCAATAAAAACGAGGGGAATGCATACTGCGGCGTCAATGCGATCCATACGAATGTGGATCCCGATCACGACCGGTCCGTTGATATCAATATCATTGATGCCGACGGCATGATGCCTGACGAATCAGCCTACCTCCTGTCCCTGTCGAAGGATATTCCCACGGCAGCTTATTCGCCGCTCTTTGGCAGCATGATGGTCGGCAGCGCTTTCAATGTCGCGGCAGGCGCCTTGATGCTGAAGCAGCAGCGGCGGTATGCCACGCCGGTGCAGGACAACCCTCATCTGATCCATCTTCTCACGGAAACAGGGGACGGCGCTCTTGCCCGGATCCGTTGCACCGGGTACAACTGTTATGCGGAACGATCGGTGGTCTATTTAGCAAAGATGACAGGTTGAAGGTTGAAGGCTGAAGACTGTAAAAAACCTTCAGTCTTCAGCCTTAACACCTGAATAGTACACGACAGAATACAGACGAGGTAGACATACCATGACCATACAGGAAATTGAAAATACCTTGATCCAGGGAATTGCCTCCATCTCGAATCAGGACGCTTCGGCGGTGTCGCCGGACAAACCCTTCCATGAACTGGGGATCGACTCGCTGGGATTCGTGGAAATTCTGGTGTTCATTGAAAAGACCTTCAAGCTTCAACTGATCGCGTCGGACCTGACCAAGAAGGACTTCGAAACCATACATTCCCTGGCATCCTACATCAACACCAGGTTGTAGCCGGAATTCCTATGCTTCTATCCAAGCAAAAACGGTACCTTTCCGGCTCGGATTGGGTGATCAACACGCTCGATCACCTCATGAAGGCCACGACCGGGGTCGGGAACCTGTCGCAGGTCGTTCTCCTTTTGGACGCGCCCCTTGATGAGTCCGAGGTGCGGAACCGGTTGAACGCGTTTGTGAAGCAGTTCCTCGTCCTGCAGGGGCAGGTGAGCCGTGATCTTAAGCTTGCTCCCTATTGGAAAATTCCCGCGAGACCGGGGCGGGACATATCGCTTACGGTCCTGAATGCCGAGGGCCTGTTGTCCCGGGAATCCATCCTTGCTCTTTTTGAAAAAAGCGCCAATACTCCTTTTCACGATGACAAAGAGCATCTGGCATTCCATCTTTTCAAGGACGCTGAACGATGTCTGCTCGCCATGGCATTCGACCATCGCATCTTTGACGCTCGCGGTGCTGAACTGTTTTTGAACCTTTTCCAGCAAAATATGAACGATGGCTCACCTGCAGCTTCCGGTGATATTACATTTACCTCATCAGCGGCACTTACGCAGTGGTCGAAAAAGTTTCTTGCCGGCCGTACGGTGAACCGCAGGATCATCGCACTGTCGAAGTCTTCGCCCCGGGCGCTGCCCATTCCCCGGGACGGTGCCGCAAGCCAGCGCTATCATCTCCTTTCGTTCGACCAGCAGGAGACCGCTCACATTTATGACCGCGCATACACGGAGGCGGGGTACCTCATGGAGTCACCGTACCTGCTGTCCGTTATTCTTCAGTGCGTGCATGAACTGTTCGCCACGAAGCAGGAGGACGGTTCCAGTTACCTCATCCCTGTTACGACGGACCTGCGCCCCAATAAAGAGCCGCTTCAGGAGATGTTCTTTAACTACGTCTCTTACCTCTTTTATCAGGTTCCGGCAGGCGAGGTTGCCGATCGCAAGGGCCTCATTGCCCTGCTGAAGCAGCAGATGTACGACCAGGTGAAGTCAGGTTTTCCCAAAGACCTTGCGGAAGCGAGCCTGTTGACCCGCATTGCGCCGCTGCCGCTGCTGGGAAAACTGCTGCATCTTCCCATGAAAGGGAAGATGGCCACCTTCGCCTTTTCCCACCTGGGAAAGAGCTCGTATCAACAACCGCTGTTTATGGGAAAGAAGGTCCTGGAACTGTTCCATATGCCCCGCGTTCCCGTGCCGCCGGGCCTCGGTTTCTTCAGTAATTATTACAACGGCCGGCTTAACCTGGTTATTTCGTATCTGGACGGGCTGCTTCGCGACGACGAGGTGCAGATGCTGGATCGACGGATCCGCGAAGGATTCGGTCTGGGGAGGCCCTCATGAGTGCGTCCTGTGATGTGCTCGTGGTAGGCGCCGGCGTTGCCGGCGCAGCAGCGGCTGTTGCCGCGGCGCGGGGCGGTGCACGGACCATACTCGTCGAAAAAGAACGCTATCTCGGGGGGACCGGTTTTGCCGGACGGTTCCAGCATATCTGTGGGCTGTACCTGAATGCTGAAGCGGCCCCTGCGGAAACACTGAACCCGGGTCTGGCCCGCGAGATCACCGCTCTTTTGCGTGCCGCATCGCCGGGAACCGGGATCAAAAAGATAGGCCAGGTGTACGTTGAGCCCTATCAGTACGATGACCTGCAGTCCGTTCTTACGGCGCTCTGCTACGGCGAAAGCAATATCGCTACGCTGCGGGGCCACGAGGCGGTCGCGGTCGTCATGGAGGAAGGCGAGGTCAGGACGGTCACGATAGAGGGCATGCACGGCAAACGGGACGTTGCTCCGAAAATGGTCATAGACTGTTCCGGCTCCGGTTCCGTGGCAGCCCTGGCAGGCGCACTGTTTGAACTTACGCCGGAGGGTGAGCGGCAACTGGCCGGTTTCGTGGTCCATGTAAAGGGGTTGAAGGATGTGGATGACAGCCTGTCCCTCAAAGTTCCCTTTTCACTTGCGCAGGCAGTGAAGCTCGGCAGATTTCCCCTGGTCGCACGGTTCACGACCTTCAGCCCCGGCAACGCTCCCGACGACGGGTATTGCAAAATGAGCATTGTTGTCACAGACAATACGTCCTCGGAAGAAAAAGCGCGTGCTGATGCGGACGGCATGGTCCGATATCTTGCATCGGTGCTGCCTGCTTTTGGGGATGCTTACATCGCCGGCACGTCGCTTAAGGTGCTTGAACGCGAGGGCAGACGGATCAAGGGTGCTTATACCCTGACGAAAGAAGATGTGCTCGCAGCCCGGAAGTTCCCGGACGGCGTGGTCAGGAACGCCTGGCCCATTGAGCTCTGGAACCCGGAAAAGGGCACGATCTATAAATACGTTCCTCGCGGTGAGCATTACGAGATCCCGTTCCGGTGTCTTCTGGTCGACGGAATAACGAATTTGCTAACTGCCGGCAGGTGCATATCGGTATCCCATGAGGCGCTCGGCTCCACGCGCGTCATGGGCACGTGCATGGCGCTGGGAGAGCAGGCCGGCAAGGCAGCCGCTTACCGGGTCAGGAACGGGAAGTACCCAGATAATATACAGGATTATTGAACAGGACAAAATCATTTGTACACGGAAGGGTCGGATTAACGTCGGATAACGGCGGATAAATCCCTGAATTAAAGAACGTACCGATCCGATTTTATCCGTTTTTTATCCGCCTTGATCCGTGTCAAAAGATGTGTTTATGTTTTTTGCTTGAATGTTTTTTTAAGAGGGGGTTGCACGTGCGCATATTACTCGTTAAACCGAATCCGCAGCTGCTCGTGGCAAAACGCCTGCAGGAGGGGTTCCTGCATCTCGAACCGCTGGAGCTTGAAATGGTCGCTGCCGGCGTCCCTGCCGGGGACGAAGTGGTGATCCAGGACCTGAGCTTTGAGCAGGACGCCATCCTGGGATTCCAGGAAAAAGTACGCACCTTCGCGCCGCAGATCGTCGGTTTTACCGGCTACAGCAGCCAGTCTGCCCTGGTCAAAACCCTGGCGGGGCTGGTCAAGAAGCATGATCCAAAGATCGTGACCATTGTGGGAGGCACGCACGCCACGATCATCCCGGCTGATTACGCCGTAAACTGCGACAGCCTCGACATCATCGTGCGCGGCGAGGGCGGCACGGTGTTCGGCGAGATCATCAGGCGTTACAAGAACAACGAGCCGCTGGCCTTCGGCGATGCTGTGCTCTCTCCCAGGGCCGCTGATTTTGCGGAGAAGGCCGCAGGCCCTCCGCCGGAGTTCCCGCCGGTCGAGCAGATCCCGCGGGCGCGGCGCGAGCTGGTGGACCGGTCCCGTTATTTCTGCGTCTGGACCTCAAGTTCGGAAAAGAAACTCGATACGATGTTCCCGCGCATGGCCAGCATGCGCACGTCCACCGGTTGCGCCTACTCCTGTTCCTTCTGCGTGGTGCACTACCTGATGCGCGGCAAGTATCTTCAGCGCCAGCCCGAGGACGTGGTCGACGAGATCGCCAAGGTCCCCGAGGACCATATTTACTTTGTGGACGACGAGACCTTCCTGAACAAGGACCGATTGACCAAGATCGCGAACCTCCTGCTCGAACGGGGCATCAAGAAGAAGTATATCAGCTGGGCACGGGCCGACACGATCGTGAAGTATCCCGATTTGTTCAGACTTTGGAAGCAGGTGGGCCTGGGCGTGGTCTATGTGGGCCTGGAGGCCATGGTCGGTTCAAGGCTCGACAAGTACAAGAAGCGCACGAACGTTGACACGAATCGCAAGGCGGTGGAACTCCTGAAAGAGATCGGGATCACGCTCCATGCGAGCTTCATGGTGGACCCGGACTTCTCGGTCCAGGATTTCAAGGACCTTGAAAAAGAGATCATGCTTGTCTGCCCTGCCGAGGTGACCTTTACCGTCTTCTCTCCGTCTCCCGGCACCGATCTTTGGAAGCAGCACAAGGACGACTTCATCGTTGATCCCTACCTGTACTACGATTGCATGCACACGATCCTGCCGACCAAGCTTCCCATGAAGCTGTTTTACGCCCATTTTGCAAAGCTGTCCCGGGTGGCCCTGCAGGCCAATCCGCTGCGGGTGCACAAGGTCAAAGTGCCGTTCAAGGAACTGGTGAAGATCATTATTCTCGCCACGCGCTACATTTTCTCGATGCGCAATATCTATAAGGATTACCTGCCGAAAAAAGGATGAATATCTTCGATAGCATAAAACGCGAGACCCGGACGGTCTCGGACAAGATCGCCGTCATCGAAGCGGACGACCGGATCACCTACGGGCGTTTGCTTGCCTCGGCAAGCCTGGTCGCGGAAACGCTGCACCAGAAGGGCGTGGGACGGCTGCAGCGCGTGGCCCTGTTGTGCGACGACAGCATTGATTACATTATCGTGAGCCTGGCCATCCTGTCCCTGTCGGCCGTTATCGTACCGGTCTCGACAGAACAGACCCCGGAAGAGGTGGAAGCGGTCATTGACGGGATCGATGTCGATTTTCTGATCGCTGAACCGAGCTTGCGAAAGGGCGGGTACGGTGAGCTGCTGCAGTCCGAGGGCATCTTCAAGAAACAGTTCATCTTCGCGAAACGGACGGTCCGCGAGCGGCCCAAGGCGGAATACTTCCGCATTAATCCCGCCTTTATCCGCTTCACCTCGGGCACCACGGGGACCAGCAAGGGCGTGGTGCTTTCCCATGAAGCGATCATCGAACGGACCGATGCGGCCGACAAGGGCCTGCAGATAACGTCAGAGGATACGGTGCTCTGGGTCCTCTCCATGAG
>Ga0209212_1007012_pt1 | contig 12646 bp, 13 predicted proteins | sample RifGroC2_FD_183996 | JGI IMG/M metagenome (GOLD analysis project Ga0209212, IMG submission 183996) | Groundwater microbial communities from Rifle, Colorado, USA - Groundwater C2 (SPAdes) (version 2) | ecosystem: Environmental > Aquatic > Deep subsurface > Groundwater | place: Rifle, Colorado...
AGAAGTGTCTGGCACACGCCGTCGCCACCCCGCATCTGTCGTTCCCTGTGCAGCATTTCGGTTGCATGTTTGATCATTGTTCCACTCCTGCGTATCAATTGCGGCTACAGGTGTTTTCTGCCACCCTGGTCACCGGATACACAGGTTATACAACGCCTGGCCCTTCCAATTCAATGGCACGGTTGCCAGGCACTTCTGGAGACGATGGGTTTTTCAGCAATTGCCCAAAACGGCCTCTTCTGGTACGGTAGAGGCAAACACATGCCAGCGTGGAGAAACCGGTCGACCCTGTGGGTACCGTCCATGCGTGCCCAAATCGGGTCGGGAGGTCTGCATGTTCACAATTCTGGATAAACGAAAGCTCTCAGCCGAGGTGTTTCGCATGGAGATCCTTGCTCCGAACATCGCAAGGGAACGCAAAGCGGGACAATTTGTTATTTTGCAACAAGGTGGGGATTACGCCGAGCGCATACCCCTCACCATAGCCGATGCCGACCCCGAGAAGGGATCGGTCACCATTGTCTTCCAAGCTGTGGGGGAAGCGACGCACAGTCTGGGCATGTTGGAGCCGGGTGATTCGATCGAGAACGTCCTCGGACCGTTGGGTCAACCCACCCATATCGAGAAGTATGGGAAAGTGGTGTGTGTCGGGGGAGGCGTGGGTGTCGCGCCGATGCATCCCATAGCCCAAGCCCTGAAACAAGCCGGCAACGATGTGCGGATCATCATAGGGGCACGCAACAAGGACCTGGTGATCCTCGAGGAAGAGATGCAGGCCATTGCCAGTGAACTCACCATCTGCACCGACGACGGCAGCTACGGCCGCAAGGCGTTGGTCACCGAACCGTTGAAGGAGCTGTGCGAGACGTGGAAACCGGACCTGGTCGTTGCGATCGGACCACCGATCATGATGAAGTTCTGTACCGCCACGACTCGTCCGTTCGGTGTTCCCACCGTCGTCTCCCTCAATACCATCATGATAGACGGCACCGGCATGTGCGGCGGCTGTCGGGTGAGCATAAACGGCAAGACCAAGTTCGTGTGTGTCGATGGACCCGAGTTCGATGCGTTCGCGGTCGATTGGGACAATCTGCTCATGCGGTTGGGTACCTACAAGCCCCAGGAGCAGGAAGCCCACCATAGATGCCATATCGGATTGCAAATCAAAGAGGGGGAAGCGTGATGTCACACCCGAATCGTGAACAGTTGGATGCGTTGGCCCAAGAGCAGCTCGCCGCCTATGGCGGCCGGAAGTTGGGAGTGAAGGAACGGTTGGCAATTCCTGCCCAGGACATGCCGACCCAGGATCCTGCCGAACGTGTATTGAATATGAGTGAAGTCGCCACAGGATACACCGATGCACAGGTCGTGGTCGAATCGTTGCGCTGCCTGCAGTGCGCGAATGCCCCCTGCGTGAAAGGGTGTCCCGTGCGTATCGATATCCCGAGGTTTATCGCAAGGGCGGCCGAAGGCGATTATGCCGGTTCCGTCGCGGTGATCAAGGAAAGTTCCATGCTTCCGGCGATCTGTGGGCGCGTCTGTCCGCAGGAGGCCCAGTGCCAGTTGACCTGTACGGTCGGAAAGTCCTTGAAAAGTATCGACAAGGCGGTGAATATCGGCCGGATCGAACGGTTCGTCGCCGATTGGGAATCCGAGCACAATGCCCGGAAGAATCCCGAGATCGCCGCGCCCACCGGCAAGAAGGTCGGTGTTGTCGGCAGCGGACCCGCCTCCATGACCGCTGCGGCCGATTTGCGCCGAGCCGGGCATGAAGTGGTCATGTTCGAAGCCTTGCACAAGGCCGGAGGGGTCCTGGTCTACGGGATTCCGGAATTCAGGCTGCCCAAGAGCATCGTGCAGGAAGAGTTGGACGCCTTGTATGCGATGGGTGTGAAGATAGAACGGAACTTCCTGGTGGGAAGGACCGCCAAGGTCACGGACCTCATGGAGCGCGAGGGCTTCGATGCGTTGTTCCTCGGCACCGGTGCCGGTCTGCCCAAGTTCCTCAATGTCGAAGGCGAGAACCTGATCGGCGTGTTCAGTGCGAACGAGTATCTGACACGCAGCAACCTCATGCGCGCCTATGACCGCAACAAGGCGGGTACCCCGTTGTACGGTTCCCACAAGGTTGCGGTGTTCGGTGGCGGAAACGTCGCCATGGACGCAGCCCGTACCGCCCGCCGGTTGGGAGCCGAAGAGGTGACGATCGTCTACCGCCGTACCGGTGAGGAAATGCCGGCACGTCGTGAAGAGGTGGCCCACGCCAAGGAAGAAGGGGTGGCCTTCCTCTATCTGCACGCTCCGTTGAAGATCGTCGGAGACGAGAAGGGCAGGGTGAGCAACGTCGAATTGATTACCTGCGAGCTCGGCGAACCCGATGCCTCGGGACGCCGTTCTCCGATCGAAATCCCAGGCAGCGAAGCCATGCACGAGTTCGATACCGTCATCGTCGCGATCGGAAACGACTCCAATCCGCTCATCGAAAAGACCACCAAGGGTCTTGACGTGAACCGTAGGGGGAATATCATAGTTGATGAGGAAACCTGCGCCACATCCATGAAGGGTGTCTATGCGGGTGGCGATATCGTTCTGGGAGCGGCGACCGTGATCCTGGCCATGGGCCAGGGGCGCAAGGCTGCCAAGGCGATGAACGCATTCCTGGCCGATGGAGGGGCGACGGCTTGAGCAATCCTTCCGACTATGGATCGGTAATCTGCCACATCGATGCGATCGACAAGTTCGATGCCATCAACGAAGTCATCGACAAATGCTCCATATTCAACAGCCTTCCGGATGTCAACCGCTTCAGACGGGCGGTACTCAACCGGGAGGCGATCGAAACGACCGGAATCGGCCACGGCATAGCCATAGCGCATGGGAAGATTCGCAATCTCACCCATGTGCAGGTCGGTCTCGGCCTTTCCGAATGTGGCGTCGATTACGATGCGAAGGACGGATTGCCCGTCCACTTCCTCTTTGTGATCGCGAGTTCGCCCACCCGGCAATTCGAATATATCCGCACGCTCAGCACCTTGTTGCGCACCGTACGCAGTCCGGAGGTACGCGACGAGCTGTTGCGCCTGGATGAGAATTACGAATGCCCGGACCCCATGTCATCGCAAGGGGATACCCTCATGCACATGCTTGCCGACCAGCACTTTTCCTGGATCTGGCACCAGAACGATCAGTAGACCGTCGACTCGGTTACCACCAGGTCTACCGACGCATCGTGTTCATCCACAGGAATCTCCACTTGTATCTGGTAATCGAAGCAGATGCCGATACTGGTGAGATCGGGCATGTGGTTGGCGCCGAGATACCGGTCGTAATAGCCCTTGCCGCGCCCGAGCCGCCGCCGGTGGGGTGTGAATGCCAAGGCAGGAACCAGTACCACCACAGCTCCTGCCTGTTCCAATTCCCCCAGCATATCGAGCGACGGTTCCGGCTCCGCTATACCCCAGCGTCCTTTGAGCAACTGCTGGCGCCAATTGGGCCCGACAGCGTGGAATACCAGTCGGCCATCGTCAATGCAGCGGGGAAGCGCGACAACCTTGCCATCGGCAAGCGCGGCGTCGTACAGCGGAGCCAGGTCGGGTTCCGAAGCGAGCGGGACGAACCCAAGCACCAGGTTGGACCGGACATAGGCGCCGACAGTCGACAACTTCCGTACGATCTCCAACGAATTGCGCTCGCGTTCCTCCAAGGCAATGGTAGAGGACAACAGCTTCATGTCCAGACGCAATTGTTGTTTTCTTTGGGCAGTGGTCATACCCGAGAGTATAGCACACGGTTCTGGTCCTTGGCATGGGGGCAAAGAATTTTTGACAGCGGATTCCCCTCTCTGCTATAGTATCGGATATGGAGAGCATACAGGTGGCGCAACCGGGCGGGTACAAGAAGATCGATATCGCCCAACTGCTGCGCACACACAAGAGCGGAATTGCCCGTTTCGTACCCAAGTGGCTCATTCGTGCATTGTCCCGCCTTCTGCATGTGGATGAGCTCAATGGGTTCCTCGAGGCCCACTATACGGACGAGCCCTTCCAGTTCATCCACGAGGCTGGCAAGTTCCTGGAGCTTTCCCTCCAGGTGACCGGTGAGGATCGATTGGCGCAGTATGTGGACAAGCGGTCCATACTGGTTGCGAACCACCCGTTGGGGGGCCCCGAGTCGCTGTTGCTTATGGAACTTGTCGGAATGTATTCGCCGCAGGCCAAGATGATTTCCCGTACGGTGGTGATGGATGCCCTGGTGCCGATAGCTCCCTTGTTGATACCAATCCCAACCCCGGAGAACCACGCATTGGCACACACCTTCAAGCAAGCCTTCAAAGGGGACGATCCCATTGTACTGTTCCCAGCGGGATACTGCTCCCGCCCGCTCTCCAATGGCGTATTGTTCGATTACGTCTGGTTCTCGACCTTCGTAAAAATGGCGAAACGGTATGGACGACCGATCGTCCCGGTCCATATCGAAGGTTCCAATTCCAGGAAATTCTACCGCTTGAGCAGCCTGAGACGGCGGTTGGGGATCAAGGCAAGTCTCGAATCACTCTATCTGATCGACGAGATGTTCAAGCAGCGGGGCAAGGTGGTCACCATGACCGTTGGATTTCCGATAGATCCGGCTGTGTTGGATGATTCTGAAACCGACGAGGCCTGGGCGGACAAGATCCGCAACCATGTCTATCTCCTCGGCAAGGATCCACAGGCCCACTTCGATCCGCGCAAGGCTCCGGTTCTGCCACTCAAGTAATCAGCAGGAGCATCACCGCGATACTGGCCGAGGCTGCCACCAGGATGATGTCCCTGTACCCGAACGGCATGGTGTCCCTCTTGGCATCCGCATTGAAATTGCGTGATCTGAGTGCGGCTTCGAGATCCTCGGCGCGTTCCAACAGCAACGTGAACACCGAGGTGCCGAACGACACGATCCTACGGACCGGGTGATGCCAGGACGATTCACAGCGGGCCTGGCGCGCTTGCGAGACTTGGAAGGCTACATCGAACAAGAGCGGTATGGTGGACAGCGTAAGCTCCAACGTTGCCCCGATACGATATCCGTGGATGCCTGGAAGCGGTGCGAGAAGACTCCCGATAGCCCGGGAGATATCGTCGGGAGCGGTTGTGTCGGCAAAGAGCAGTCCCATGAGTACGATTGCGGCGAACCGAAGGACCGCGGTTGCCGGGTCTTGCCACGACTCGGCTCCAACTGCCCGCGCCACCCCGATAATGGTTGCCATGACCACAAAGAAGCGCAGTTCCCGCCGATAGCTGCCGAGCGGCATGTTGATGCTGAGGGCCACGAGGCAGAACACGGCGAGGATGGCGACTATGCGGCCAAGGTCGGAGCGGGCCATGAGGGTGGAGAAGATCAGCAACGCCACGGTCTTTGCCAACGGATGGGTCCGGTTGAGGAAGGTTTTGCGGTCACGGAAGTGGAACAGGTTCAGTTCAACCATGTGAGGTCTCCGACCGGTATCGGTTTGCCGTGGAACCGCGGGCGGCGGACACCGAATTCCTCGACAATCTCCAGCACCTGCTGTGGCGGCCCCTGCGTGACGACCCGACCCGCATCGAGCAGCAGCATGGAATCGGCATAGGCCAGCAGCTTCTCGATCTCATGGGTAGCCACCAGGATGGTAGTACCTTGTTTTTTCAATTCGACCAACGATTCCAATACCTGTACGATCCCCGGATAATCGAGATTCGCGAACGGTTCGTCGAGCATGATCACATGAGGTTGCATCACAAGGACTCCCGCAATGGCCAATCGACGGCGCTCACCGCCCGAGAGGGTCCGCGGCCGTTGGTGCAGCAACGGGGCCAGTCCCAGCAGACGGATGACCTGCTGCATGCGCACCGTGCGTTCCTTCACCGGAATATTGAGGTTCTCCAATCCGAACAGGATGTCCCGCTCGACCGTCTGGCCCACCAGTTGGGTGTCGGCATCCTGGAAAACCAGTCCGATCGAACGGTTGCGCTTCTTGGGGCGTTTTGTCAGGTCCTCTCCATCGATGGTGATGCTTCCCGCATCCGGTTGCAGCAGCCCCTTGAGACACCGCATGAGGATGCTTTTACCGGCACCATTCTTTCCCGAGAGGACGATGAAATCACCTTGGTTGATGGAAAACGATATGTCGCGGAGTATGTGGTGTTCCTTCCCTATCGAAAAGGAGAGGTGCTCTACCTCAAGAACCGGTTTCTTCTGCATCGGGCTCCTCTTGTACAGGCGAATGGAGGAATTGCCGCACCTGTGGTGCGAACAGGTTGCCGAGTATGACCACCGCGATCATCTTGATCAGGTCTCCGGGAATGAACGGGACCAGTCCGACCACCAGGGCGCGCGACCATTCGATTCCAAGGATCAGTTTGAGGTACGGAAGGCCGACAAGGTATTGGATCACCGTGGCTCCGACGGTACCGAGGATAATCCACACCAGTTGCCTGGTGGTTGTCGTTTCGTGTGTCTTTCCACCCGCGAAGCCCGTGTCGGCACAGAAGCCGGCGAACGGGGCCACCAGAAGCCAGCTGATGAGGAATCCTCCGGTCGGTCCGGCAAAATGGGCGAAGCCTCCGATACCACCTGAGAATACGGGCAACCCGATGGCTCCCAAGACGAGGTACACGGCCACGGCGGCGAGTCCGATCGCCCGTCCTCCCAGAATACCTGCGAGCAGGACGAAAGCGGTTTGCAAGGTGACAGGTACCGGGCCCACAGGGATTGCGATATAGGAGCCGGCGACAATCAGGGCTGCAAATACTGCTATGATGATGATTCTACGTAAGTTCATGCATGCCTCCTGGGGGCTATCTATACCATGAATCGGTACTATTGTAAACAATAAATGTATTGCATGTTTACAATGGCCGGCCTTTCGGCTAGGATAGGCCAGGATTACGGCAGGCATGGAGGGGGAGGAAGGCGATGTCTTCGAAACAACAGGTCCTGGCACTATTGGAACAGTTCAAGGGCTCCCATATCTCGGGTGAGGAGATTGCACGGCAACTGCAGATCACCCGGGCGGCCGTGTGGCGGGCGATCCACGACCTGCGCCTTTCGGGGCATGCGATCGAGGCTTCGACCAAGATCGGGTACCGTCTGTCGGAGAGTAGCGATGTGCTCTCGGAGCAAGGTATCCGTTCGGCGTTCACCGACAAGCGCTATCTCGATCTTCCCCTGCATTTCCATGAAAGCATCGGTTCCACAAACGGCGAGGCGAAACGATTGGCCTTGGAGGGTGCTCCCCATGGCACGGTCGTGGTTGCCGGGCGTCAGACCGGGGGGCGTGGACGCAACGGAAAATCCTTTTTCTCGCCCAGCGATAGCGGCCTGTACGTGAGTGTACTCCTGCGACCCGAATTGGACACGGCCATGGCCCTGAGGGTCACCTCGGGAGCCGCTGTCGCGGTGTGCCGTGCTATCGAACGGATGTGCGAACGTCGGGCGGGAATCAAGTGGGTCAACGATATCCTGATCGATTCCCTGAAGGTCTGCGGTATCCTGACCGAGGGAATCAGCGGCTTCGAGACCGGGAGGATCGAGAGCCTGGTGGTCGGCATCGGTGTGAACCATACGGTGCCCCCCGAAGGGTTTCCCCAGGAACTGCAGGGTATCGCGGGTGCCTTGTTTGTCGACACCGCGCCGCCCGAAGCTTCAAGGAACCGATTGGCCGCAAACATTGTCGAGGAGTTGCTGGCTGTGGTGGACCACATGGGTCAGATCGATTTCATGGAGGAATACCGGCGTCGTTCGGTAGTGGTCGGTCAGCGGGTGCGGGTAATGCAGGGTGCTGTCGCATACGAGGCGGAAGCCACCGGTATTGCCGATGATGGTGCGCTTGTGGTGCGCCTTGCCGACGGTACGGTACAGTCCCTGCGTTCGGGAGAGATCTCGCTGCGTCCGATTTTGGGCAGTTCCTGGTGACCGGTGGCAAAACGTTTGCGTAAAATCGGTGGCAGGGGTTGACATTCGGCAATCCCACGGGGTATAAACGTGACTGTTGCGCCGCTTTAGCTCAGTTGGTAGAGCAAAGGACTGAAAATCCTTGTGTCCCCAGTTCGATTCTGGGAGGCGGCAAACGGGACCTTTCCCGATATCAATATATTGCCTACGGCGCACTACCTGGTGCGCCCATTTTTTTGCCTGAAACCATATACATCCCGGTTGCCGCACATTGGCATCACATGGTGATCGCGAGTGTGCACCTATCCTGTTCCATGAGCGTACCCTCAAGTCTGACTTGTGCGACGTATCCTTTGCGGCGGGCGATCTCCTTGATCATGGCTGTCATGGGATCGATGCACCACCCATGGCATGGCGAGGCTCCTCCCATCTTCTTTGAAAGCGCGCAGAGCTTGCATGCTGTCGCAGTCGCCACGAACCCCGTTTCATGCTTCTCCACATGCCAGTTGGCGCAACCGAATACTTCGGAAAGTCTGGAAAAGACCTCCTCTTCGGTTTCGATTCCCAGCTGTTGGAGCATCAACGGAGCCGTCTGCCCCTGCCTTGCTTCCTTGCGTGCGACTATCGACGACAGTTGTCCCAGAGCTTGGTAGGTATTCACCGTTTCCGCTATCGATGCCGCATAGATGTTCTGTAGTACACTCAATTTCCTTTCCGATTCCATATTGGTTTCTCCTCTGTGTTTACTTAACGTTCGTTAAACTTGAACGTAAAAAAAATCCCCCTATAGGCCCAGCACGATACCCAGCTCCTCGCGGATCTCCTGCTCGACCAGGGTCTGGTTCTTCACCACGACCCGCTCGATCAAATTCTCCAGCAAATGCATGAGGGTACGTACCCGGGCCTTTGGATTCGAGACATCCCTCAGGTGGGGGAGGACAAGCTGGTAATGCCGGGGAACAATGGACGCTTCCCAAGCCTCCATGACCGCAAGCAAATCCTCGTCGCCGTCGAAGGAGAGGTACACTTTCACCCCTAGCCGATACACCATCCTGTCATGCTCGTCGAGGTTCATGACGTTGACAATGAAGTCTGTATAGAAGTCCAAGATATCCGTTGTCTTCAGTTTCTGCGCCTCACGGTCGAGTATGTGGAAATAGTCATTCCGTATGATCTCGTGGAACAGGTCCTTCTTGCTTGAGAAGTAATAGTAGACCATGGGAAGGGAACACTCGGCTTCTTTTGCGATAGTACGGATGGTCGTGCCATGGTATCCGTTCCGATTGAACTGCTCGACCGCAATCCTTTTTATCGTCGACTTCAAGTCCTGTCCATGGTCCATGTGCCACCCCTTTGCAACCTAACGTACGTTAGATATATACCAATCGTACAAATCTGTCAAGAGAGGAATCTGTCTTTGGGATGAATCGGAATGTTGCTCAGGAAATCGACTTCACATGCTCCCTGATATTGAAATAGACTTCCCGCATGTCCCGCTCTCCATACCCCTCGTCCATGGCCTGGTCCATGACATCGCACGTTCCCGTGAATATCGGGAAGCCGCCGCTTCGGTCGAAGAGATCCTTCATGTAGCTGATATCCTTGTGGGCAAGCTTGAGTGCGAATCCCATGGGGAACTCTTGTTTGCGGATCCGGGTCATAATGTTTTGGAACCCCTTGCTGTCACCCCCACTTTTGGAAATGAATTCATAGAAGGAGTCCTTTTCGATATCGGACTGCTCGATCAAGGCATAGGCAGCGGATGCCGCGCAGGTGTTCATGATGCTGAGGTAGTTGTTGATCAACTTCAGCACATTCGCACAGCCCAAGGGCCCGGCATAATAGAAATGCTTCGCTATGGTGGCGAATAGGGGAGTATAGGTTTCGAACAGTTCCCGTGGGCCGCCGACGGCAAGTCCCAATTCTCCCTGTTCGGCCTGTTTCGGGCCACCGGTCATGGGAGCGTCCATGAACCTGACCTTCAGCTTCCCGAGTTCGATGCCTACCCGCTTCGTCGAGTCCGGGTGTGCGGTGGAGAAATCGATTACCGTACGGATGGTCCGTTTTTCATGCAGTGCCAACCCGCTGCGGCCAAGAAGGATTGTCTCGACCGTAGGAGAATCGGGGAGACACAGCAGCAGTACGTCGGTGGTCTCGAAGACCTGCTCCAAATTCGTGGTCAGTTGGATATCCCGCTTCTTGAGTTCCCGTATGATCGCATCGTCCTCGGAGATTGCCCGCTTGTAGACCAGCACCGGATACCCTGCCGCTTTCAGTGTCCTCGCAATTCCCGAACCCATCATTCCTGCACCTATGAAGCCGATACGTTCCATGCAGTTCCTCCCTTCGTCCATATGTTGGCACATTCTACCGTACATACCGATCGTTCTCAACGTGTTTCGGTTGCCCACTTGCCCCGTAACCGGCTCCGGGGTACACTCGATGCATGGACATAGCGGCACTCTCGGCGAAACATATCCAGGAAGCGATCAATTACGAGACAGTGCTGTTCGGCTCCAGGAAGTCCGAGTCCCATATGGAGCCGATCTTCGAACGGATAGGGGAAATCATACCCTTGACCGATCCCCTGACCCTGCACCCGAACACCTATGCCGAATACGTTGGGATTCCTGCGCAGGAACTATTGGAGACCCATTCCCATGTAAAGGCACGTTTCCTCCGGCTAGATGATTCCGACATTGTGCTCAAGCGCGGGGACGGCTTGTATCCCCAACCGGTCGCACGGATCTCCGGTTCGCCCAGGTTCCTTTACCTGCGGGGTGACTACGGGTTGCTCGATACGAAATGTGTCTGTGTAATCGGTACCCGCAATCCCAGCAGTGAAGGGAAGGCCTATGCGAAGGAGACGGTGCAAGAGCTGGCTGAACACGCGGTCACGGTAGTATCGGGTCTGGCTTTGGGTATCGATGGAATCGCGCATATCACTTCCCTTGCCACCGGCACGTCCACAATCGCTGTGTTGGGGACTGCGTTGACCGAAGTTTATCCATCAGAACACCGGAAGCTGCAGAAGATGATAGGGGAGCGGGGGTTGCTGATTACCCGTTTCTCTCCGGCGACCCAAACCCAGAAGTGGCATTTTTTGCTTCGGAACCAACTGATGAGTTCCCTGTCCATCGGTTCGATAGTGGTGGAGGACCGCGATGGCGGTGGTGCCGTCAAGCAGGCGCAGTATGCCTTGGACCAACAGCGCAAGGTGGTGGTGTTCCAGCATGTGCTGGACAACCGTTCGCTGCTGTGGCCCCGCCGGCTTTCCCTCAAGCCGGGAGTCCTGGTCGTGAAACATCCGGGTACCATCCATGCACGGTTGTTTACGCCGGCATCCCAAGCACAACCACAGGACATCGGGGAGGCTCGACCGGCACAACTTTCGTTGTTCGACTTGTCTTGACAATGCATTGCTCCTTGCATAGTATTCAACCCTATGAAAGCACATGAACTTCGCAACAAATACATAGAATTCTTTGTATCCAAGGACCATACGCAGATTTCCGGAGCTTCCCTGATTCCGGAAAACGACCCGACGGTATTGTTCACCACAGCGGGAATGCATCCACTGGTCCCCTATATCCTGGGACAGGAGCACCCCTCGGGAAACCGGTTGGTGGATTACCAGAAATGTCTCCGCACCGGTGACATCGATGCGGTCGGCGACCCGCATCACCTGACATTGTTCGAAATGTTGGGGAACTGGTCCCTCGGAGATTATTTCAAGGAAGAAGCGATCCGCTACAGCTATGAATTCTTGACCAAGTGGTTGGCGATCGATCCGGACAAGTTGTCTGTTACTGTCTTTGCGGGCGACGAAGGAGTTCCCCGTGACGACGAATCCGCGTCGATCTGGCGCAGCTTGGGGATTCCTGACGAGCGGATCTATTTCCTCCCACGTGAAGACAATTGGTGGGGCCCAGCTGGCGAAGCCGGTCCCTGTGGTCCCGACACCGAAATGTTCATAGACACCGGTCGTGAATCCTGTGGTCCCGATTGTCGTCCCGGCTGCAAATGCGGCAAGTATTTCGAGATTTGGAACGACGTGTTCATGGGCTACCGCAAGACGCTCGAAGGCGATTATGTACCACTGGAACGCAAGTGTGTCGATACCGGTATGGGAATCGAACGGACCATCGCCATTCTGCAAGGCAAGAAGTCCGTGTACGAGACCGAAGTGTTCACTCCGATCATCGCAGGCATAGAACGCCTTTCCGGTGTAGCCTACGGTGGGAAGGAAGAATTGGATATCTCGGTGCGTATCATCGCCGACCATGTCCGTACCAGCGTATTCATCTTGGGCGACCAGCGGGGGGTCAAGCCTTCCAATGTCGGCCAAGGCTACATATTGCGCCGTTTGATCCGGCGGGCCGTGCGGCATGGCAGGAAGCTTGGAATCGACGGGAAATTCCTCTCCGCACTTGCTACGGTTGTCGTGGACATGTATGGGGACGCCTATCCCGAATTGCTGGACAACCGGGAATTCGTCCTGACGGAATTGGGGTTGGAAGAGGAGAAGTTCTCCACCACCTTGCAGAAAGGCGAGCATGAGTTCGAGAAGATGCTTCCCAACCTGTTGAAGGGGACCGGCCGGGTAATCAACGGGCGGATTGCCTTCAAGTTGTACGACACCTATGGATTTCCCATCGAACTGACCGAGGAATTGGCGGCCGAGCACGGGTTCACTGTCGATACCGAAGGGTTCAACGCAGCGTTCCAGAAGCATCAGGAA
>Ga0209212_1007017_pt1 | contig 12636 bp, 8 predicted proteins | sample RifGroC2_FD_183996 | JGI IMG/M metagenome (GOLD analysis project Ga0209212, IMG submission 183996) | Groundwater microbial communities from Rifle, Colorado, USA - Groundwater C2 (SPAdes) (version 2) | ecosystem: Environmental > Aquatic > Deep subsurface > Groundwater | place: Rifle, Colorado...
TGTTAATGACCTTGATAACATTATCTATGAAGTAGGTAACGAATTTATTTATTCGACCGAGAATACAGATTGGCAGTATTGGGTAATAAATTATATTAAGGAATATGAAGCATCAATGCCCAAGCAACATCCGGTCGGAATGACTTGCCAGATGCACTATCCGTGGATGAGATTCCTGCCTGATGAATCAAGAAATGATGTTTTATTTAATAGCCCGGCTGACTGGATCTCACCCGGAGGATTTGGAGGAAGAGGATATTTAAATGACGAATCGATTCCAATTGCTGACGGGACAAAAGTCCTTCTTTTTGACCAGGACCATGTATGGGGCATCGGAGGAGACAAGGCATGGGTATGGAAAAGCTTCACAAGAGGACATAATGTCCTAAATATGGATCCACTTCCGGAAATTACCGAGCAAATCTCAACATTCTCAAAAAGTCCTGAAATCAGAGCTGCAATGGGGCATACTCTGTCTTATGCCAATAAAATGAACCTGGCTGCGATGACTCCGGATTCAAGTTACGCTTCATGTTCCACAACTTACTGTCTCATGGATCCGGGCAAAGAATATTTGATTTACCAACCTGTGTTGTCCGAATATCAACCTGTGTGGGAAAACAATTTTTTCGTCAATCTTTTTGAAGGCGAGTATAAATTTGAATGGTTCAATCCGACTACCGGTCAAATTACAGACAAGGGCAGTGTTAAAGTCTCAGAGGTAGCGAAGCGTTCATTTAAACCGCCATTTTCAGGTGATGCTGTCCTTTATATTAAGAATATTAAGAATAATTGAAACATTATCAACTGCTTCATAGAGATTGTCATAATTAAGACATATAAGACATAATATTTCAAGCTTCTGAATCTCGATAAGGGATCCACATAAAGGCTCTTTGATAAGGAACTGAAACTAAGTTCTGAAAATTATTCTTATCTGCACTCTAAATACAAAGGTTCTCAATGAAAGAAGGGTGGAATTAGCATTCGAAAATCACAGGTGGTTCGACCTGATAAGGACAGGAAAGCTATGGAGTTTCTACAGGTCGAAAACAGATTAGCAGATTGGAGAACGGGAGTAATAATAATATCCATGCCTGTCGCTATGGAACAAATGGTTGCTCTATCTCCTTTTAATGCTGTCAGGTCCCATGCATGATCAGGGAGCGTTTTATTTTAAAAGTATATATTAAATAAGTAAAATTTTACAAAGATGAAAAAAGAGACAAACACAAGGAGAGAGTTCATTGCAAAAAGTGCAGTTGCCTCAGCCGGACTGATCCTTGGGACTAATACTTTTTGGTCCTCAAAAACCCCGGCAGTTTTAGGCCAAAATGATAAAAATTCAATAAACGGAGTCCTTCGCGTTCATCCGGAAAATCCGCGATACTTCACAGACAACAGTGGTAAAGTAATTTACCTAACAGGTTCACATACCTGGAATAACTTGCAGGATGGAGCATTCTTTACAACTGGAGATACTGATCCGCCACCTGTTTTTGATTTTACAAAATATCTTGAATTTCTTAAGCTCCAAAATCATAACTTCATCCGGTTATGGCGCTTTGAAACACCAAAATTCTATTATTGGAATCAGGTAGACGGTGAGGTGAATAGAACCAGGGGATATAAATTTACTCAACCGCACCCGTGGTTGAGGACAGGTCCGGGTTTTGCGCTCGATGAAAAGCCAAAATTTGATCTTACAAAATTTGATGAGGAATTTTTTATAAGGTTGCGCACCCGTATTATTGAAGCAGGAAAACGGGGGATTTATGTATCGGTAATGCTCTTTGAGGGTGGAGAATTGAGAGATGGTAAAATTGATGCTGAAAAAATTAACTGGGGCTGGAGGTCACATCCGTTCAAGCTTCAAAATAATATCAATGGTATTGAGGCAGATTTAAATAATGACGGTCGCGGATTTGAATTCCATTCCCTCCTGAACCATAAGATAACGGAGTTGCAGAAAGCTTATATTCAAAAGATAGTAAATACTGTTAATGACCTTGATAACGTTATCTATGAAGTCGGTAACGAACTTATTTATTCGACCGAGAATACAGATTGGCAGTATTGGGTAATAAATTATATTAAGGAATATGAAGCATCAATGCCCAAGCAACATCCGGTCGGAATGACTTGCCAGATGAACTATCCGTGGATGAGATTCCTGCCTGATGAATCAAGAAATGATATTTTATTTAATGGCCCGGCTGACTGGATCTCACCCGGAGGATTTGGAGGAAGAGGATATTTAAATTACGAATCGATTCCAATTGCTGACGGGACAAAAGTCCTTCTTTTTGACCAGGACCATGTATGGGGCATCGGGGGAGACAAGGCATGGGTATGGAAAAGCTTCACAAGAGGACATAATGTCATAAATATGGATCCACTTCCGGAGATTACCGAGCAAATCTCAACATTCTCAAAAAGTCCTGAAATCAGAGCTGCAATGGGGCATACTCTGTCGTATGCCAACTCCGGATTCAAGTTACGCTACATGTTCCACAACTTACTGTCTCATAGATCCGGGCAAAGAATATTTGATTTATCAACCTGTGTTGTCCGAATATCAACCTGTGTGGGAAAACAATTTTTTCGTCAATCTTCCTGAAGGCGAGTATAAATTTGAATGGTTCAATCCGACTACCGGTCAAATTACAGGCAAGGGCAGTGTTAAAGTCTCAGAGGTAGCGAAACGTTCATTTAACCCGCCATTTTCAGGTGGTGATGCTGTCCTTTATATTAAGAAGAATTGAAACATTATCAACGGCTTCATAGAGATTGTCATAATTAAGACGTATAAGACATAATATTTCAAGCTTCTGAACCTCGATAAGGGATCCACATAAAGGCTCTTTGATAAGGACAGGAAAAGCTATGGGCTTTCTACATGTCGAAAAAAGAATAGCTGATTGGAGAACGGGAGTAATAATAATATCCATGCCTGTTGCAATGGAACAAATGGTTGCTCTATCTCCTTTTAATGCTGTCAGGTCCCATGCATGAGCAGGGAGCGTTTTATTTTAAAAGTATATATTAAATAAGCAAAATTTAACAAAGATGAAAAAAGAGACAAACACTAGGAGAGAGTTCATTGCAAAAAGTGCAGTTGCCTCAGCCGGACTGATACTTGGGACTAATACTTTTTGTTCCTTAAAAACCCCGGCAGTTTTAGGCCCAAACGATAAAATTCGTATTGGCTTTATCGGTTTAGGTAACCGGGGATCCCAGCTTCTGGCTCTGTTCATGCAGAACCCCGATTGTGAAATAGCGGCCTTTTGCGACACCTACAAGCCATATATGTTGAGGGATCGGAGTAAGGTAGATCCCCTATATTTAAAAGATATGCCGGGCCAGATACCAACCATGGGTGAAAAGCTTCCAGGCACACCGGTTTATTACGATGACTTTCGGAAACTTCTTGCAGATAAAAGTTTACACGCCGTTTGTATAGCAACGCCAGACCATTGGCATGCTATTCAGACCATAGATGCCATCAAGGCAGGGAAAGATGTATATTGTGAAAAACCCCTGACTGCCACAATAAGTGAAGGCAGGGCTATGGTCAATGCACAGAAAAAAAGTGACCGGGTGGTTGCAGTAGGATTAAACCGCAGAGGTAATGAGGTTTATCAGAAACTCTCCAAAGAAATATCTAAGATTGGTAAAATATCGGTTGCACGGGCAGCCCGCATAAATAATATGTTCCCCAATGGTATCGGTAAATTTCAACCCGAGGAGCCACCCAAAGATTTGAACTGGGACATGTGGTTAGGGCCGCGGGCAATTAGACCATATCAATATAATATTGCTCCATATAAGTTCAGGTGGTGAGGCGACTATTCAAGTCAGATGGGAAACTGGGGTGTTCATTATATGGATGCAATCAGGTGGATGATGGGGGAGGTCGCCCCTGTGGCTATCTCTGCTCATGGAGGGAAATACGTCCTTGATCACGATGGCGATATACCCGATACCATGCAGGTCACCTTCGAATTTGCGTCCAAATCAATGATCTCATTCAGCATTTTTGAAGCCAGTAGCGGCGAAAAGGAATTCTTCCCTTATGGAGAATTAGAGATCAGGGGGACAAAGGGTACTGTATATGCAAGTCAGGACGGGTACCGGATAATTCCTGCAACAAAAGGTCAGTTCCAGACCTGGGATAAGATGATTGAGCCCGAGGAATTAAATGTTCCGGGTGTCGAGCTGACAGATGGCAGCAATGCCGATGCAACCGCTACACTTGTACGCAATTTTCTTGATTGTATCAGATCGAGAGAAACTCCATTATGCCCTCTAGAGGAAGGCCATCGTTCGACTTCGTTTGCGCACCTTGCCAACATAGCCATTAAAGTGGGTCAAAGGCTGGAATGGGACCAGGTAAATGAGAGATTCACCAACTCAGAAAAAGCAAATGAATTCCTGAGTTACGAATACAGAAAACCCTGGAAGCTTTAAACGGATCCGGCATCTTTGGTTTATCAGTAAGAGAGTCAACAGGTAGAAACTTATAATCTTTTACAGCACTATTTTTAACATTTTTGGTATCGCACTTGATGAATGAAGATATTACCTGATCTTTGAGATGAGTCTTTTGCCGAACAAAAATTGGGGAAAAGAAAAATCGAAACCTGTTTCAGGTAAAAACTGAAAAGTTGATACGATCCTGTCGAAATTCTTATTCTCTGAATTTAGGTTTTTATTTAGCGTCCGAAAACAATTCTTCATGAACAACGTTACCATCAACATCAAAATGCTGGAATTTGATGTGAACTATATTTTTCGTATAATACACGCTGCCCTTCAGGAATCCTCCCCTGACTCTGAGGAATCGGTGTTCCGGCCTTAAATCATTTTGGTTCCACCCTCCTGCATGTATATCAGAACCTGCTCCCGTGCCGAACTCCCATAGTGTCGTTCCGGGGAGATTGGTAACATATTGCCAGTGCCTGTCGCCATTGCAAATGAAGACATTATTGAATTGCTTTAGAAATTCGCGTATTTCATTTCCTTCATATTCAAAATTTTTATTTGAATAATTATCCTTTTTATTATCACGGTCAGGTCCAAGAATCGGACCCGGGGAAATCAATAATTTGAAGGTTGCATCCGATTCCTTCAAAGTTCTGTAAAGCCATTCTTTTTGTTCCTTTCCCCAGATAGACTTTTCTGGACCATCCGGATCTGTATTCCTGCTCCTGAAATTACGGCCTTCCATTATCCATATCTGAAGATCTTTTCCCCACCTGACTGTCTTGTATGGTCTGTCGTTTGACGGAAACTGTTCTTTATCAAAGATATCCAGGCCTCTTTCCCATGAAACTGAACCATATCGCAACCCCGGGAAAGCATCATCTCTAAGGACATCATGGTCATCTTTCATCCAGTAGGTCGTATTCTGCCTGTAGAAATCACGTTGGTAGGGCAATGAGAATATCCTGTCCCATTTGAATCTCATTAATTCCTCATTCAGGGCAAAAGGTTCGGAATTATCATAATACTCAACATCGCCGGTATGAACAAAAAAATCAGGAGACATAGTTTGCATTACTTTATAGATATTATGTCCATTTTGCAGATCATCCCTGCGTGGATAGTCATGACACGTAACGATACAAAACTCAAGATCACTGGTCTTATCCGGGGCAGGAGGAGTCTTGAAAGCGCCATCGATGCAAGCGGATACATTCGAACGATTGTCTTTCCTTGCTTCAATTACAAGCACATATTTTGTATCAGGATTCAGATCTTTAATTCTCCATTGGTATGTGAAATTTTTACCGGCATCAACCTCAGACCAGTCTGTTTCAATCCTGTTTTCAGTATCTTTCAGGGGATAGTAAGTTAACTTTACTTCACCCGTTGTGCCCGGACAGGCACCTTCCATTTGTTCCAGGGAATAACCCCCGGGGATCTGAGCTTGAAAGATTTTATCATTGTCACCGTTCTGGTCCAATTCCCTGACTTCTTCAGCAGTTGGCATCAGGAATTTCTGACCTTCTCTATTTAATTCCGGATTCTTTGTCAACCTTGTCCAAATCACAATGGAAGTCTGATCAGCCCAGCCATTATGAAATCCATTTCCAAAATATGGTCCCTCTGTTTTTTTCCCTGATTCACAGGATAAAAGACTGAAAATGACAATTGAAGCGAATAAAAAAATAAGTTTTTTCACGGGTGGGATGGTATTAAGTTAAACTTAAGAATAATACCTAAGAATAGAAAAATAAACACCGCGATCGATTTCTTCATACTAAATCTTCATATTTATACTGATGTTTAATTATTATGGCATTTACTTACCCGGAAGTTCCCAGATAACAGGTATTCTTGCCCACGGATAGGGATTGATTTTGTTGAAATCATAATCCGTATCGTATATACTTGAAGGAGGTTCATTATAAAAATATTTGTCACAAAAATCAAATAGTGCAAACCAATCAATTATGCTTTGTGCATGCCTTCCTGTTCTAAAATGCATAGCTATATTATTTTCTACATCCAACCATTTATAGATTTTTTTTGCAGCTTCACAAGTTAACCAGGCACCCAGAGGATTAGCATGATAATCCTGATAGGCATGTGTATTAAAAAATGCCCTTGGTGCGATTGCTATCTTGCCAAAATGGGCATCAAAAGGAGCTTTTGACTCATAACCGGCCAATTTATAATATTCTTCTGTCCACCAATGAGGATTCACATTTATATGTTGAGAAATTGTCTGAGGTGGTTGGTCTGGTTTCCCTGGTGATGTAAGTTCATCAAACAAATGACTCGAAGTTCCTCCTAATCCGGAAGAATTAGGAGCAGTTACGGCTATTCTATCGTCAAAAATTCCTCCGCAAAATGCTGTCTTTCCACCTCTTGAATGACCAGTAACAATAATCTTTTCAATATCAATAAAATTAAGTTTTTCAAAATAATTTATTATTAACTTATAACCCCATGCCCAGGCTGCTATTGTGCCCCAATTATATTCAGGGTACAGTAAAAAAACTCCATTATTCCTGTTTTCTAAAAGTTTTCCGGATATATCTGTCCCCAGATCTAAACGATTGAACACACAGTAAATATAATTCCTTTTTATAGCTTCGAGCAAAGCTTCATTCGGTATTCCCAGGCTACCGAATTGTAGTTTGCCTTTATCATGATTTGGATCAGGAACCTGCCAGTCATTTTGAATGATTACCGGAAAAGGTCCATCCCCCTTTGGTTTAATTAATCCGAAATGAAGATCCAGTGTTTTTCCATTTCGGTTAATAGTTAAAGTATATAATTTACCGGTTGCGATACCATTGAAAAGGTCTTCAGAAAGAGTTTCCTTTACATTGACATTTTCCGGGCAAGGGGGCATTGTTCCATATTGGTAATGTTCAAGCATTGCTATAATATATTTCCTCTGCTCAAGCCATTCGTTTATTGATTTAATCCTTGTCCCATCCGGTTTGAGAAAAGGATCGGGCAATCCGGTCTGTCCAGTAAATTCTGTTACCGTTTTCCAGTCGTAGATAATATCATTATATTTGTATTGTGCGCTGGAAATATTTGCAACAAGGCAGTTAATAAATAAAATAGTATATACTTTTAACATGGTATGCAAAATTTAGAAATTTTATACTAATAATTGATTTTCAATTAAATACACTTAAGGGCACCTCTATTAACTTCTTTTTTTAGTGCTGTTGCTTGACACAAATATATTAAATGGATTTCTATAAACCTATATCTTACGCCCCTAATTTTTATTTAATTAAATATCTGATACTTACAAAATTACGTCTTTCACGTTTGGACATACCTATCCCATAGCAACCACTATTTTTAATTGAGTACAGCGACTGATATTGTAAGTAAGGTTCACCCTGTGAAATAAAAGCTTCGCTATTTCACAGGGTGAATTAGCCCGATTTTTGCTGTAGCTCTTACAATCCCAATAGTGCGGACAATGCTTAGTAGTCCATTGCAGGTACGATAGTTCTGCTCCGGCGGCCTTCCTCCATAGAAGAGGCATTGTATAAGTTGTAACAGTGGTTCGGATACCTGTTCTGCTCTTTGCATAGAATATGCCGGACTTCTTTTCAGATAATGTTGATGAGTAGAGCATAAATGATCAGAGACTGTTGAATAACCGCCAGGAGTGTAATCTCTGGGATGTATTGCTACCATCTCACCTTTGGCATAGCTAGGAACAATGGACCATGCTGCTTTTTCTCTGCCGAAAGAAAGCGCTCTTAACGGCAATATGGCTTTTTCTGCATTCTTGTCTGATTATGCTTTCTAACCTTATCCAGAACTGCTTCATTAAGCGAAGTGATGTCAAGAAACTGCTGTTTTCTTAACCTTGCAAATACACGGGTATAGATTATCTTAACCTGGTTTTCTACCAATGCCTTGTCCCTGGGCTTGGCAACACGTGCCTGGATTACAGTTATTTTGTAGTGGTTGCAAAAATCCAATGACAGCATGTGCTCCGAAGATAGTTTTAACTCAAGGATCGAATAGCAAGAAAAAAAATCATTCCACTATACTTGGGTTTCATGTGGTTTAAAGATAATACGGAACATGCAATTGGATAAAATTTAAAGAGATGCCATGTTCAGAACTTTGAATGGAGGAGCATTGGAGTGAAGGTGTAATGACATTTTTATAAAAACATTCATTTCTTATTTATCCATTTTTCATATTCCTGACTGATCTCCTCATTGTTAATAAACGGTTTGTAAACCATTCTTGCTTTGAAGCTATATTCCTTTCCGGTTTTGGGATCGGGAATTAAATATTGGAAATCCCATGCCGGATTAGTACTGCCACCTCCTGTGGGGGATTGAGTTAACCTGATAACTTCAGATGATTCAAAGAAGTATGCAAGTACCATATTATGAAAACGGCCAAAATAAAATGGAAGTGAATATCGGTAATCAGAATAATTATTCGCCAGACTGGCTTTAAAGTCCGGGGCAAAGAAAAAATCATATTTATCATTTATACTCCTGTGAGTACTTTTTAAACCATGTTTATCAGAAAAGGCCGAAATCCAATTTTCAACTGACTGACCTTCATTAACTCCCCGAAAATAAATATTCCGGTCAGGTGGTTTATTAATATAACTGGCCCAGAAAAAGCCTGCATAATCATGCCTGAAATATTGTTTATTATGCAATATGCAGTGGAAGATTATGTCAATATAACAGGGTGCCACAAGCTTAAATTCAGTCAGGCTTTCTGTCCCGGAGATGGGTGTTGCATTCTGGTACAGGAGCACCTCAGTTTCACTTTTTTTGTATAAGGTCATAGGATTAACACGAGGTTCAAAAAACTGTATCAGGCTGTCACCACTAAAAATATGTTCAAGGTTGAATCCTGCGAAGGAGGGTACAAACACTGTTGAATCCTGGTCAGAGTGATATAATTCTGCAATACCGTTATATCCTGCTCTGTGATTTGGAGGCAAGCCGGTATTATCTGTAAAAACGACTTTCAGGTTTCCTTTTTCAATCATTATAGTCTTTAGCGGTTCATAACCAACAGGTTCCAGCGTAATGACCTTTTTTCCTGAACATGAAACACCAAAAAAGAGAGAAAGAAAGATGGAAAACAACCATAAACTTTTACGTGTATCCATTTAAGGAGTTTTTAAATGATTTAATCTTTTAAGGGCACCTCTATTAACTTCTTTTTTTAGTGCTGTTGCTTGACACAAATATATTAAATGGATTTCTATAAACCTATATCTTACGCCCCTAATTTTTATTTAATTAAATATCTGATACTTACAAAATTACGTCTTTCACGTCTGGACATACCTATCCCATAGCAACCACTATTTTTAATTGAGTACAGCGACTGATATTGTAAGTAAGGTTCATTAGCCCGATTTTTGCTGTAGCTCTTACAATCCCAATAGTGCGGACAATGGAGCCTTGCATGCTGTTTTCTACAAAGCCGAACACGTGATCGACCCTTACACGTGTCCTTGATTTCTCTTTATTATTGGCTTTCTGTTCTTCGGTTAAGGGTTTGTTGCGGTATCCTTTCTCAATTATTTTGTTAAAGACTTTTTTCTTTTTGTAAACCGTTTCCTGATCTTCTCCTGTATAAGCGCTGTCAGCATGAAGCGGTTGTCCCTTATCTTTCTCCGTCAGTAATTGTTCCATAGCTTGCGACCACGAAGTAGCGCCGAAGGCAATCATGTACAGATGCATCAGTAACAATAAATTCTTCTATGAGTTTAGTCTTTATATCGGCTTTTACATGGTTCTTATAACCGTAAAAAGTATTGTTGTTTTTCTTAGTCCAACTGGCATCAATATCTTTCTGTGCTAATTTATGGGGCTTCACTTTCCACTCCGCTGGCGCTGTCCCTGTCCCATTTATACAGAAACGAAAAAAGGGCTGGTTGAACTCAAATCAAATCAAATGTAAAAGAGAAAGATCCAACAAAATGTTATACTGATATGATCGATATGTTTCGCACCGGAATAGAACCAAGAAGTCACAAAAGCATCCTTCACAGTGTTGCAGTATTGGAAGCCCTTGAAAGATCGATTAACAGTGATACCTGGGAAAAAGTAACAGAATAGATAAATCTGTAGAAAACTGGAAAATCGGCCATAATAATTGGTTCTGTTAACTCCTACTAATCATAAACTCTTAATATTTATTGCGTTTTATTAATGTTCTCTAACTGTGTAAGTATATCGTCAAGCTCATCCCGTGTATGGAGATGGCCATCCCTCATTACAGCTTCTATTTTTTGAGTATTGGTTATATCATCAAGAGGATTTGCATTAAGTATTAACAAGTCAGCCATCATGCCATTGGCAATGCTTCCCTGCTGGTTTTCAAGTCCGAAAAACTGCGCCGGACGAAGCGTAGCAGATTCAATAGCCTGTAGTGGAGTTAAGCCGGCCCGTACCAGCAGCGCAAGCTCTTCGTGCAGGCTAAAACCGGGAGTAAGCAGGGCAAGGGGCATATCTGTTCCGGCCATTATCCCGATGCCGGCTTCTACCAGCCTTGGTATCATGTCATAAGCCCAGTATGCATGAGCCATTCCTACTTCAGATGGTGCCTGGTCAGCTCTGAGGGTTGCACTTTTTCTCCATTCAGTCCTGACTGGTTCAGGCAGGTATCTGAATGTCATTTTATAATCATCCCGTGCATATATCCTGTGCTCATCCTGCGAAGTTATAGCTAAAGTAGGCACCTGCCAGGTATTATTATCAGCCAGGGCTTTCAAAACAGTTTCTCTGCGTTTATTATCCTGTGTTTTAAAGGCATACAAACGTTGTGCCTTATAAATATCCTCCCTTAGTTCGCGTCCTGATTTTCCATCTCCCTGTGCAATAATTTGTTGCCGTGCTTTCAGAAGTGAATCCCAATCTGATGAGCAAGACATTTCAAGGTTGATCATATGCTCCATGCTGCTAAGTCCGGCATTTGAAGCTTCTATAACATCCATGGCCAGAGGTACATGGGCACTTACTTTATAACCTTTGCTTTTTGCATGAGATAATACCTCCAAACAGATCTCAGGTTCAAGCAGGTCGTATACTTTTATCTGATCCACACCTGATCTGATCAGACAATCCACAATAAAGCGTGCTTGCTCAACCGAAACCGCACTGACAGAAGAACTCCAGATGAGCTGTAATCCGTCGATATGTGGTCCTGTCATAAAAATACGGGGAGCCATTCCATTCAATCGCGAAGCTTCTTCAGCTTCCGTGAGTAATGGTTGTATCTGATCCAGCTCTGCAGCTGTATCACGAACATAGGTGATACCATTTACGATAAGAAGTGGAAACATTGCAGGTACGAGGTCTTTGCTGTTTGTCAGGTGTACATGAGCATCCCAGAGACCTGGTATTAAATATTTTCCCCTGCAATCAATGATGGTGGAACCTGAAGGCTCACTAACTTCATTAATTGGCCCGGATTCAACAATCCTGTTACCTCTGATTATTACATTCTGATCGGATCTTAGACCATTAACCGCATCAATTACAGTGACATTTTTAAAAACAAATGTTGTCTCCTTACACTTCTCTCTACCAGAGGAACATCCTGCAATAAAATAATGCATTACCTGACATATGATAATGATAACCAAGGCTTTCTTTAGAAAAAACACTTTTCTGACTAATTGATTCTTCATATACTTTAAATTAGGAGGATTCCTGAACATCTAAAATTAGTGTTTTTTTGTGAAATGCTGAAATTGCTTTACCCTTTCACAATGAGTCGGAAGGGAATCAGTCTTATTCAGGCTAAGGTATTAATGTAACAGCTAAATAATTGCATGGACCCAGTTTATCTAGTGGTTAGGTTATATACATCTTTTTTATATATGACTATCGGTAATGATTAACAATATTCTGAAAATTCGTAGTAACTCAGGCAATTAACAATCTATCAAATAATTGATCTCCAAACTTTAGATCGTCAATAACAATCATCTTTACATTCCTGTACTTTGTCATTTAACGACATAGATCACAATATGATATGAAGAAATGAGTCAATGATTTAACTATTTCTATTATTTTTACAGATGCTTTCCAAATGGAAATCATAAGAAATAACCTGTAAATTCATAAAAAAATGAAAAAATCCTTTATTATCCTT
>Ga0209212_1007019_pt1 | contig 12635 bp, 10 predicted proteins | sample RifGroC2_FD_183996 | JGI IMG/M metagenome (GOLD analysis project Ga0209212, IMG submission 183996) | Groundwater microbial communities from Rifle, Colorado, USA - Groundwater C2 (SPAdes) (version 2) | ecosystem: Environmental > Aquatic > Deep subsurface > Groundwater | place: Rifle, Colorado...
GGCTCTGTCAACGACGTCAACTTTCATCACCATTCCGGCTCCACCACCAAATGGGTGATCGTCCACGCTCTTGTAGTTATCATCACTCCAGTCTCTTAAATTATGAACTTTAATTTCCACAACTTGTGTGCCCACCGCCCGGCCGATTATGGAGGTCTTAAAAACCCCTTCAAACATCTCTGGAAATATAGTTAGAATATCTATTTTCATAAGCTAATTATAACCGTAAAGCTATATAATACCTTTATGCCAAGATTAGTAACAAAAACCGACAAAGGGCCTCTAAAGATTGGGGAAATAAACATCTGTATGTGCGGTCTGTCAGAAAGCCAACCATTCTGTGACAAATCTCATAAGAAGACAGAAAAAGAGGACGAAGAAAAACTCTATTGGTACGTGGATGGCGTGGCTGAAGAAGTAATCTCTGAAGACGACGGTTGCACTGGTCAATGTGGTGACGGAGGTTGTGGTCATTGCAAACATTAACCTATGAAAAAACGCCCTATTGCTGTAGTCGTCATTCCCACGTTCAACGAAGCAGGTACCATCGGCAAAATGATTGATTACCTGGTCAAGGCTACTTTCCCAAAAATAAAAACCTGGGACTGTCGAGTGATGATTGTGGACGGAAAGTCCCCCGACGGCACTTGGAAGATTGTCGAAGATAAACAGAAGCACTATTCCAAAGTCGACTTATTGTTGGAAACAAAGAAGGAGGGAATTGGAGCGGCCTATGTCAAAGGCTTTAGGCGGGCTATGTCCAAGCACCATGCCGACGTGGTTATCGAGATGGATGGAGATTTTCAACACCCCCCCAAATTAATCCCGGAACTGCTCCAACAAATTGACGATGGATTTGACTATGTCTTGGGTAGTAGGAAATTGAAGGGCGGTAGCAATCCCAAGGGGTGGGGCTTTAAAAGAGTATTTTTCAGCGAAGTCGGAGGCCTCGTCGCCCGCTTCGTTCTTTTCTTTCCAACCAAGAATTTTTTCAGAATCACCGACCCTACCGGAGGATTTAAAGCGACCAGGGTCAAGGGTTTCATCGACACCATGGACATGGATCATCTCTATTCCAGAAGCTTTGGCTACAAGTTGGAATTCCTTTATAAAACAGTCCAACTAGGTGCAAGGGTCAAAGAAATACCTTTAAAATTCGGTCTGAGAACCACCGGCGAATCAAAGATAGAACCTCAAACAGCCAAAGATATTTTTCGGTCTGTATTTCTTCTCAGGTGGCATGATCCAACCACTCAAAAATTCATCAAATTCGGTACCATCGGTCTTTTTGGCTTTGTGATCAACAAGGTTGGTCTCGACATTTTTGCCGGTCTTCTAAAAAGCTTCATTCCCGGCGTCGGCCTGCGGAACACGATCGCCAATGCTTTGGCTGCCGAGGTTTCGATTATTAGCAACTTCACTTTTAACAATCTCTGGACCTTCAAAAACGAAAAACTAATTTGGGGGCTAATAATGCTAAAGAAATTCGCCACCTTTAATCTAAGTTCGGTAGTCTCTGGAATAATTCTCCCCAGCCTTGTCATTGGACTCGGAACCCAATTTTTCGGCGATCAGTACCGTACTCTATTCTTAGTTATTGCCGTATTTTTCATCACCGTTCCCCTCAACTGGTTTATCTACAACGTCTTTATTTGGAAAAAGAAGTCTTAGAGGTACGGTGCCCAGTCGGCTACCGGGGCGGTATTGTTCAAGAGGAAGGTCCAGGTGAAGAGCAATATCGGAATAATTAAGACAGCCGCTACGATTTTGAATTCCTTCTTCTGGATCAAATTATCCCAGCCAATAAGTACAAATGGCGCGGCAGGCAATATATATCTGCTTATGTCTCTGTGGGCGACAAACAGGGTCGAAAGGAAAAACAATCCCGCAAAGTAATATTCAATCTCAAGTTTCTTCTCTCTAAGTTTCATAATACCTACCCCAAAAATCAACCACGTCCAAATCACGTCTTCCAGCCAAAAGTTGCCCACCCAAGTTTGCCCGGGTGAAAAAACACTAAATGGTGGCCAAAAGAGGTGAATGTTGTCCCCGCTATGAAAATATGCCCAAAGATCGCCAGTTCTCATACCATAAAACCAGAACAAAACCGGGATCACCGCCAGCTGAATCAAAAGCGGCCAGTATTTCCATTGAATTTTCTTCGCTTTAATTGATTGAACCAAAGCATATATCCCATAGGCCGCCAGTAAAATAATCGCTGGACTCTTGGTGATCTGAGCGAGTGCGGCAAGTAATCCTGCCAGCCAAAATCTTTCTTTTTTAAAGTAATATATGCTGGCCAAAATAAAGAATATAAACCAAGGCTCAGGTGAGCCTATGGCTCTCACGGCCACCCACCTGGCCGGTAATATCAAGAAGGTCAGACACAGCCACAGGGAATTCTTGCTGATTTTATTATCCTCCAGGTATTTATACAGCATCCAAAAACAAAGCATGCTACCAAGAAGAGTGGCGGCAAGCATCGCCGTTGGCCCCTTAAGAAAGATATCAAAGAACCAAATAACGGCCGGATAAAGAGGGAAGTGCGCCGGAAAATATTCCGCTGATTCGGTAACTGAGAACCGGGTCTTGATATCTTCTTTGTTGTACCAAGTTTTCTCGACGATCAAATAGTTTGGGCCGTCATAGTTTTGCCACAAGATCTTAGTCCCCTCAGAAAAGTCAAAATTCCACCCAGGGAGTTTTGCTTTGATCGCAAAAGGCAGTAAGACAATTAAAGAAAACAGGATAACAACAGCCAACAAATACGCTCGTTTCATTATCTCTAGTATATACTTGTGAGTATGTCGCGACAAATAGAACAATTGTCAGTTTTCCTGCCGGCGTATAACGAAGAAGGTAGCCTTGAGGGTACTGTCAAAAGCGTTGTCAGCAACCTCAAAAAGAACGTGCCTACCTGGGAACTGATCATAGTCGACGATGGCTCAAAGGACAAGACGGGCAAAATTGCTGATCGGCTGGCGGATAAGGAAAAGAGAATAAGTGTGATCCACCACCACCCAAATCGAGGTTATGGAGCCGCCCTCAAAAGTGGGCTGTATGCCTGTAAATATCCGTGGATATCCTTTATTGACTCAGATGGACAGTTCGACTTTTCGGAAATAGATCGTTTTTTGGACACCCAAACAAAAACCGGCGCCGAATTGGTCATCGGTTACTACAAAAAAAGGAAAGTATCTTTCATGCGGAAACTAAACACTTTTGCTTGGCAGGTATTTGTAAATCTTCTCTTTGGACTGCATGTCAGAGATATCGATTGCGGATTCAAATTAATTTCCAAAAAAGTTGTCGATAAGATAGAACCACTTCAAAGCGAACGAGGTGCTTTCATTAGTAGTGAGTTCTTAATTAAAGCCAAAAAAGCAGGCTTCAAGATCGTTGAAATTGGCGTGACCCATTATCCCAGGCGACAGGGAGAGGGCACAGGAGCCAATTTGGATGTGATTGTTCAGAGTTTTATCGACCTCTTTAAACTATGGTACAAATTAAAATAACGAACCTTTTGTCATTCCCGCGTAGGCGGGAATCCATCCAATGAATACCTTATTTAGTTTCATAAAAAAGAACCGCACCGAGTTCTTTGTCTTGCTTGGAATAATTCTTCTCGCCCTCGTTCTTCGTCTGTATCGGATAGACGAATATATGACTTTTTTAGGTGACGAAGGCCGCGATGTCCGTATTGTTAGGGACTTAATCACCACAGGTAACCTAGTTTTTATCGGCCCCCAAACCAGTGTGGGGAATATGTACCTGGGTCCACTCTACTATTACATGATGGCCCCCGCACTGTTCCTTTCCGGACTAAATCCCGTCGGACCCGCCATTATGAATGCCTTGTTGGGAGCTGCCACTATTTTCCTCACCTACTTTATTGGCAGACGTTGGTTTGGGAAAAGTGTCGGCCTGATTGCCGCCATCCTCTTTGCCATTTCACCGGTTGCCATCATATATTCACGCTCTTCCTGGAATCCAAATCCCATGCCCTTTTTCTCACTACTTTGTGTTTGGGGTATTTATGAAGTTTGGAAAAACAACAAACATTCATGGCTACCTCTAGTTGGCATTTTCTTTGCCTTTGCGTTGCAGATGCATTACTTGGGCTTGCTCCTCATCCCAACCTTAGGGTTATTTTGGCTCCTGACATTGCGTCAGCTCAAAAACGAAAAAAAGCAAAAAACCATTTTCGTCAAAAAAACCCTCATAGCCATTTGTTTGTTTTTAATCTTGATGTCACCATTACTACTCTTCGACCTTAAACATGATTGGATGAACTTTAAAGCTTTCCAATCTTTCTTTTCAGACCGCCAAACCACAATAAATCTAAACCCTGCCCGCTCCGATCGGTTCCTACCAGCCATAGAATCCATCATTTCAGAGCTACTCCTCGGGCGCCAATTAACCTATGCTACTTTAGCCGCAGTCATTATCGGTGTTCTTACCTTTTTAGCTTATTTTGGAAAAACTAAACTATCTTTAAAAGAATTTTTCAAAACCAAGAAAGATCCTGCTGTCTCTGCTCTCCTAGCCTGGATTGGTTTTGGTATTCTTGGGTTAGGTGTCTACAAGCAGCATATCTACGCTCATTACTTTGGTTTCCTTTTTCCCGCGGTGTACCTCCTGGTAGCTTTCCTTCTCCTTTTTCTATGGAACAATAAAAATATTCTCATCAAATTCCTAGCTCTCACGTTCTTTGCTTGCCTCCTTTATCACGGAGTTTATTACTCCCCTTTAAAAGATTCACCCAATCGTCAAATGAAACGCACTGAAGCCGCCGTAGATCTAATGATTAAAGAGTCAAAAGGGCAACCCTTCAACTTTGGCCTTATAGCCAAACAAAACTATGATGAATCCTACCGTTTCTATCTGGAAAATAAAAAAGCGAACCATTTCAGGGGTGAGGAGAGAGTCACTGGTCAGCTTTTTGTAATTTGCGAAGATGGCGACAAATGCCAGCCAGAGGGAAATCCGGCCTATCAAATCGCCATTTTTGGCCCATCGCATATAGACCAGCAGTGGCAAGTAGACTATCTAAAAATCTATCGTTTAATCCACTCCATATGAGCTCTACTATCCCTCAGTCTCCCATGGTTTGGCTTGATCTGGAATTTACTGATCTAGATCCCAACAAAGGGACCATCGTCGAAATAGCCACCGTTATCACCGACGGGGATTTGAACATACTTGCCACCGGTCCTGATATTGTTATCCATCAGTCTGAGGATATTTTAAGGAATATGGTCAAATGGAATCAAGAACATTTTGGTGAGTCCGGGCTCACGGAAGAGATCCGCCTTTCCATGGTCGGATTGTCTCAAGCCGAAGAGGAAACTATTAGTTTTCTAAAAAAATACTGCACCCCCCACACCGCCCTTCTCGCCGGATCATCAGTATACATGGATCGTGAGTTTCTCAGAGTCTATATGCCTCGTCTTTACGACTTCGTTCATTATAGAATTATCGACACCAACACTCTCAAAGAACTGATGCATCGATGGTATCCCCACATTCCTGACTATCCCAAGATGGAGCCTCACCGGGCCAAGGGGGACATTTTAGAGTCCATAGATGAGTTAAAATACTACCAGTCCCAAATCTTCAAGCAAAGGACTCCTTAATGAAACCAAAGCTCTCGGTCGTCGTCAGTAATTACAACGAAAAAGCCAACCTCGAAAGAGGAGTCCTGGAACAGATGGCCAGCTTCCTTTCCAAGGCAAAATATTCCTGGGAAGTTATCATTAACGACGACGGATCCACTGACGGAGGTGACCAGATAATTGCTGGCTTTGTCAAGAAACATCCAGGCTTTAAAATGATCAGGGGGAATCACGGCGGCAAAGCAGCCGGTATCTGGAACGGCATTCAAGCGGCCACAGGAGAAATTGTTTTGTACACCGACATGGATCAGTCCTCTCCTCTTAGAGAAGTCGAGAAGCTTCTTCCTTGGTTTGATAAAGGTTACCATGTTGTCTTTGGTTCTCGGGGAAAAATGCGAAAAAACTTTCCCTTATTGCGCCAGCTGGCTTCCTGGTCATTTAGATTTATCAGAGGACTAATGTTGCTTCATGATGTTGTTGACACACAGTGTGGGTTCAAAGCCATGCGCCTGGAAGTAGCCATGAACATTTTTCCCTCTCTCTCTGTCATAAACAACAGGTCAAATTCCAAAGGCTGGACGGTCTCTGCTTTTGATGTTGAACTACTCTTCTTGGCCGAAAAATTTGGCTACAAATTGAAAGAGGTTGATGTCATTTGGAAAGATGAAGACACGTCAAACAGTAAGCAAAGGAGTTTTGTGACCGAATCTATTGACATGCTCAAACAGATTACCCAGGTCAAGATAAATGACCTTTCCGGAAAATATGACAAAAAATAAAATATTTTGGATTGCTGGCCTGGCACTAACTGCCCTTGTATTATTTTTGTTTTTCCGGCTCTATCAGTTGCAAACAATACCTGTTTTTGTCGATGAAGCCATTTATGTTCGCTGGTCTCAAGTGATGAGGGCAGAGCCAACCTTGCGCTTTCTGCCACTATCGGACGGTAAACAACCCCTTTTTATGTGGGCCACCATTCCCTTCCTCAAGCTCATTTCTGACCCACTGATAGCTGGCAGGCTACTTTCTGTGGTTGCCGGTTTTGGTTCACTCGTTGGTATTGGCCTTTTGGCATTTATTCTTTTCGGCGACATTTTTATTGCTCTTTTCACTTCACTAATTTATGCCGTTATTCCGTTCACCATGTTTTTTGACCGGATGGCTCTAGCCGATAGCCTTCTTGCCATGTTTGGCCTGTGGACACTTATATTTGCCATCAAATACACAAAGTCGCTCAAGACGGAATACGCCATGTATCTGGGTTTTACCATCGGTGCAGGCCTGCTTACAAAGTCTCCCGCAGCCATTTATTATCTTTGGTCCCTAGTTACTCTTGTCTTTTTCTTTCCGCACAAAAATATAACGTCTGTCAACCTCGGAAAACTGATTTGGGGTATCTTTCTTGCCCTAATTATTTCTCAGGCCATGTATGGTATTCTTCGGCTTGGAGTAGGTTTCCAAATGATAGGCTCCAGAAATCAAGACTATGTTTACTCATTAAAAGAAGTATTGACTCACCCGTTACAGCCACTAATCGAAAACCTCAAAAAGACTGCCAATTGGCTATTTCTCCTCTTTACCCCCACCGTTTTATTGCTTAGTGTCCTAGGGTATCTAAACCCCAAAACCAGAAAATCTTACCTGTTCCTAGTCCTCATTGCCCTAGCGCCTCTTGTGTTTCAGGCGGCAATTGCAAAAGTCTACACCAGCCGCTACGTACTTTATGCGGTAGTGCCCCTACTTCCTCTGGCCGGACTCGGCCTGGGGTGGCTTTTTAACCGTAAGGGTATACTGATCAAAGCTTCCATCACTCTCTTTGTCTTACTTCCTATTCTGATGACCGCGCTTTACTTATTCACTCCTACCATCGCCCCTATGCCATTTGATATGCGTAGCGGCTACCTGGAAGAGTGGACGGCTGGCTATGGCCAGAAAGACATTGCGGACTACCTCTTGGCCAGGGAAGCGGAGGGAAGCAAGATTGTTGTCTTTACCGAAGGCACTTTTGGAACGCTTCCGGATGGACTTCAAATATATACCGAGGGTCACAAAAATATCACTATCGTGGGATCATCACCAAATGTTTTTGAAATCCCTTCGGGCCTTCTAAGCACTAGCCAGGAAAATCTTCGCTACTTCGTGCTAAACTCTTCCAGAAATCATCTTCCTGCCTCCGAACTAGCCAAGTTGGAACTAATTGTGGAATATCCCAAACCATTTAGGCTAAACGGCACCCACGAATCGTTACTTTTCTATCGCCTCAAATAGATATATTCCAAGCTATAATAAGCTAATGTTCAAGTTACTCTGGCGTTTCCGTTTGGGAATAATTCTGTGCTTACTCTTTCTTCCGGCGATTGCTGATATTTTTAAACCCGGATACTTCCCAATGCATGATGATCTTCAGGTCTTCCGTCTTTACGAAATGCACAAATGTACTCTAGATGGTCAGTTCCCTTGTCGCTGGGTGCCTGACGCGGGCTTTGGTTATGGTTATCCATTAATGCAGTTCTATCCTCCCATGCCATATTACCCCATGGAATTAATGGTGATTCTTGGTGCGGGTTACTTTTTACCGGTCAAGATTATGTTTGCCTTAGCCTTTCTGCTTTCGGGCTTGGGTATGTATCTTTTTGCAAGAGAGTTTTTTGGCAAGTGGGGCGGCGTACTTGCCTCGGCTCTCTACGTTTATGCACCCTATCACTCTGTCGATATCTACGTTCGGGGGGCGATGAATGAGGCCTGGGGGATGGTTTGGTTTCCTTTTGTCCTCCTCTACATTTACAAAATAATCACCCGCCGTCATTCCCGAGATTTTATTTTCCTCAGTGCCGCCTTGGCTCTTCAGCTCACCTCACACAATGTTATGACGCTGGTCTTCGCCCCTACCGCCATTATATGGGCAATATTCTGGATGTGGCGGGAAAAGAAATTTTCAAAAATTAAAAATCTTCTGCTGGCCGGAATTCTAGGAGTAGGACTTTCTGCCTTCTTTTTTTTACCTGTAGTTTTAGAACAAAAATTCGTGCATGTAGATTCCATGATGGTTGGCTACTTCAATTATCTGGCTCACTTTGCGGACATCAAACAGCTCTTTTTCTCCCGTTTTTGGGGCTATGGCGGCTCTACCTGGGGGCCGGAAGATGGTATGTCGTTTTCTGTTGGGCACATTCAATGGATCGCCGCCGCCCTTGCCTCTCTAATTGCTCTGTTGAGAATAAAGAAAGAAAAAACAATTTCAAAAATGATTTTAATGGTCGTTGCTTTTGGTATGCTCTACGCCTTTCTTACTCATAGCCGGTCAAACCCCATATGGGAACGTGTCAGTCTTCTGCAATTCGCCCAATTTCCCTGGCGACTAGTCGCTCTTATAGTTTTCTATTTTTCATTTGCAGCAGGCTATCTAGCGACCATCTCACTTCCCAAAATGGTAAAACAGTTTTTGTTCACCGTGCTTCTATTGGGAACAATATTATTTAACTTTCCTTTCTTCCGTTTCGAAAGACACGTAAGAATCACTTTTCAGGAAAAAATGTCAGGTTTGCAGTGGGAAAATCAAGTTACCGGCGGTATCTTTGATTATCTACCCAGATCAGCTCCCAAGCCTCCTGGAGCACCCGCTTTCCGGATACCCATATTTGTGGAGGGAAAAGGTGGTGTCACAGATTTTAGATCGGGTACCAACTGGATGAAGTTTGATGCCCACGTTTCGTCAGCTTCGGCCAAAGTCATGTTGCCACTCTACACTTACCCCGGTCTGACAACTAAGGTCGACAGTCAAATAGTTACTACCGAAATCGATCCCGACTTGGGTAGAGTAGTTGTTTCGGTCGACAAAGGACTTCACCATGTAGAATCAAAAATCGGTTACACTTTTGTTCGTTTGTTCTCTGACCTGCTGACCCTTCTTTCTATTATTGTATTAACAAAATTAATTATCGATGATCGAAAACACCCCTCCTGATGCTCCATCGGTCATAGAAATCCAAGAAGTTAAACGACGCTCGGTATCCGGTGTCATGGCTCTCATTTCCCGTACTTTCATCATTCAAATTATTTCTTTTGTCGCGACTCTCGCCCTTACTATCTTTCTCGATCCAAATACTTACGGTATTTTTTATCTGGTTTCCTCGGTAGTCAACTTTCTCGCCTATTTTTCCGACGTCGGTCTCGCGGCTGCTCTTATCCAGAAGAAAGAGAGTATTACCAAGGAAGATTTATCAACCACTTTTACCGTTCAACAACTGCTGGTAATTTCTCTTCTCATTATTCTTTTTGTTATTTCTCCTGTGATTCGTACCCAATATCAGATAGACCAGACAGGCATGTATCTTTTATACGCCATGGGTATTTCTCTTTTTCTCAGTTCCCTAAAAACCATTCCTTCGATTATGTTGGAAAGGGAAATCAAATTTAGTAAGCTTATCCTCCCTCAAGTTCTGGAAACTCTGACCTTCAATGGAATAGCGGTCTTCTTCGCCTGGAAAGGTTTTGGAGTTACCTCTTTTTCTTTCGCTGTCTTGGGTAGGGGAGTCGTCGGCCTCATTGCGATGTATCTTGTATATCCCTGGAGACCAAGTCTGGGTATTCATAAACCCTCATTGAAACATTTACTAAGTTTCGGTCTCCCGTATCAAGTTAATACCTTTTTGGCCGTCCTCAAAGACGACGGCATGACGATTATTCTCACAAAAATTATTGGCACTCAGGGTTTGGGCTACATTGGCTGGGCTTCACGCTGGGCCGGGTTGCCTCTTAGGATCGTCATGGACAACCTTACCAAGGTATCTTTCCCCACCTTTGCTAGGTTGCAGCACGACAAAGAGAGGCTTTCAAGAGCCGTTGAAATCAGTCTCAAATACATGTGTCTCTTGGCTTTTCCTATCCTAATCGGCATGGGATTTTTGGCTTTGCCCATGATCGGACTAATTCCCCGTTATTCGAAGTGGCTTCCCGCCATCATTCCCCTCTATATCTATTTGTATAACTCAGCCTGGGCAAGCCTGAGCACCAGTCTCACCAATCTACTAAATGCGACTGGCCATATCAAATCCACATTCAAGCTGATGCTAATGTGGACCGGTCTCACCTGGGCAACCATGCCTTTTTTTGCCATAAAATTTGGTTACACCGGAGTTGCTTACGCTACCGGTATCATTGCCACCTCTTCTGTCCTCACCATTTTTATGGCAAAAAAATATGTCGACTTTAGTGTCCTTAATATACTCAAAACTCCCATCATAGCAGCGCTCCCTCTGTCGCTTTGGCTCTTTCTATTTTCCGTAACCATACACTCTTTCCCTTCATTGATCACCCATTGTCTTATTTCGGCCGCTATTTATTTCCTGGCTATCTTTATTCTTGAAGGTCAAGAATTTATTACCCAGACCCTTAATTACTTTAAGATAAAACATGCTTAGAAAAATATTTATTACTCTGTTTCTGCTACTAGTATCTTCCGTCGGGGGTGCTCACGCTTTCAAAGCCGAGACCTTTGTCACTTTCGGTAATCCAGTAAGAGGTCCAGAAAACTGGCAAAACCCCAAACAAGATCCGCTCGCACTGCCCATGTTTCTTTATCGCGAATCCACTCCTTCTTCATACCCCATGACCTGGTTGCTCCGGTACGACGCGGTGACGGACGCTACGATGTCTGCTTACTTCAATGATTTAATCGAAACAGATTCCACACAATCAATCGGGGCCTTTCTAGAGATAACTCCAAGCTTGGCGGAAAAGACCCGCACACTCTATCCGGCAGGAGACTCGGTGTTCAATGCCAATCGCATTTTTCTTTCAGGATACTCTCAAGAAGACAGACGTCTTCTAATCGATACTTACATGTCGGCCTTTTTCGATCGTTTTGGTTTTTACCCTAAGTCTGTCTCCGCTTGGCATCTGGATAGTTACTCGCTACAATACCTGGAGTCAAAATATTCCGTTTTGATCGCCATGAACTGTGACGATCAGTACTCCATGGACCACTACCGTCTCTGGGGTGGGTATCTTGGCAGTCCATATTTCCCTGACAAAAACAACTCTCTAATACCCTCAAGTACCAGAGCCAATCGCGTAAATTTAGCCATGGTCCGGTGGGCCCAAAGAGATTTGTTCAACTTCTATGGTGCTGGCTCAGAATCTCTCTACTCTGTTCAGGTAAATGATTATCTCGCTGCCGGGCAGACTACAAAGTATTTTGAGAAGTTGCTCGCTCAATATGACAACAAAGTTCTCAACGAATTTACTTATGTAAACATCGGTTTAGAAAACGACTACGATCTGGGTCTGTACAGAAACGAAATAAAAAATGTCTATAAATCGCTAAAAAATAATCGTGATAAATTTAACCTTCACCCTATTTCCATGGCTGATTTCGGTGTATGGTTTATGGGTTTCTATCCGGAAAGTTCACCCACTTACTTTTATTCCGCCGAGAACTCCCGCGTCGTTCCACCCAAGTTGGCCACGACACCAGGAAAAGTCTTCTGGTATCAGTCACCTTTCTACCGTATAGGATTTTGGTCTGACGGCGGACGAACTGAAATCATTGATTTCCGTGTCTACAACCGGGAAATTTACGAAGACTATTTTGCGACGCCAAATCAAAGCACCTCTCTTTATCACGAAATCCCCGCCATCATCGATTCCGTAAAATACCCTGGTACTGCCGGAGTACTCTTCTTTGCCATGGATTCTGCACGGATAGTCCGTTCGAAGCAGTGGGACAATTGGCAAATCTCTTTTGGGCTAGACGGCAAAACACTTACTCTCGAGCCGGACAGAATTATCTTCACCGGATTCACCGTTCCAGAAATGAATTCCAACGATCTTCAAGTAAACACCTCCAAGAACTCCACTGTCTGGGAAGTCTCCCCCCACACTCCATTCAAAAACACATCCCGCCCCACGTGGATATTTTGGCTAATCGTCCTGATTGTTTTGTTGCTTGTCGTCAAGAAAACAAAAAAGTCAGGTAAACCCCGCACGCCTCAATATCTTGCCCTTGGTTTAGTTGTCTCA
>Ga0209212_1007026_pt1 | contig 12620 bp, 2 predicted proteins | sample RifGroC2_FD_183996 | JGI IMG/M metagenome (GOLD analysis project Ga0209212, IMG submission 183996) | Groundwater microbial communities from Rifle, Colorado, USA - Groundwater C2 (SPAdes) (version 2) | ecosystem: Environmental > Aquatic > Deep subsurface > Groundwater | place: Rifle, Colorado...
GCGGTTCGCAAACCTGTCTTTTAGAAGATTACGCAACAACTCTTTCTGATCTTCGTTCAGCGATAACCGCAAAGTTTGGAGCAGATTATCGGAAAGAATTGTAATGACATTTACCTGCTCTTCTTCGGAAAACGAGCTGATGCGGCGAATTACTCGCGCGACTTTAAGCACGTGCTCTGTGTACTCACCGAGATGCTTCGCGCGACGTTTATCAAGCCCTGATCCGCCTCTGTAATAAGAGCGGTCAAGCGCCGCGACAAAATCCTGCGAGTTCAGAATGCCCTGCAGACGCTTCTCGATCAAACCTTCCATACGTGCGACTTTTTCTTCCGAAGGAACGCCGAGAACAAACTCCGCGAGCTTTTCCGATTTAACGCTTGCCGGAACATACGCGTCGCGCAAAAATCGTTTCCATGGAAAAGCGGAGTCTGAACTGGCAAGTTTTTTTTCTTCTTCAGTTTTCGGTTTTAAGAGTTTGCGCTCCTTGTTTTGCACTTCATCAATGATCTTGCCGTCTTTAAGATATACAATACGGTCAGCTTCCCCGAGCATTTCCGGCGAATGCGTTACGAGAATAAGAGTTTTTCCCTCTTTTAAATTCAAATCCTGAAAAATATCAAGCACGCGACGGACATTTTTTGAGTCCAAATTTCCTGTGGGTTCGTCCGCGAGAACGATCGCGGGGTTATTAATGAGCGCGCGGGCAATGCCCACTCTCTGTTGCTGTCCTCCGGAAAGTTCTTGAGGAAGTTTTTTTGCATGTTCGGAAATTTCAAAACGTTCCGCCATTGTGTAAGCGCTCTTTAGCCACTCGCGTCTTGATTTTCCGTCAAACATCTGCGGAAGAGCGATATTCTCCACTACCGAGAGCGTTCCGATAAGGTTGTACGCCTGAAATATAAACCCGACCTCATGACGGTGATACATCGCAATTTCCTCATCTTTAAGCGTTGTGAGATCGCGGCCGGCAACAAGCACCCGCCCGCTTGCGACACGCTCCAACCCAGCGACAACGTTCAGAAGAGTTGATTTTCCGCAACCGGAGGGGCCAAAAAATACGACATACTCTTTCGGATAAATATCAATCGTGATATCAGAAAGCGCGCCCATCTCTTTTGCGCCTTCTCCGGCATTGTAAACAACATTGACATTTTCGATTTTAATAATCGGATCCATGGGGTCATAATATGATATTCTATTGCGCTATTTTTAAGCGCACCTTATTTTGCCCGGTTACAACCTCTGTAAACGATCCAACTGTTCCGGCATTAAAATCCGAGTCGGTCTGCCCGACAATAACTACGCTGTCGCTTGTTGTGAGAACCCCATTTTGAGACGCGTCAACAGTAATATTTTTGGAACTGTATTTGGTCCAGTTGGTTCGGTTGTCCGCGTGAGTAGGATACACGCCGCCGTCCGTGCTACCGTTCCAGTTCGTCTGCGACCAGCTGAAAGTTGCGGCGAGTGCCTGAAAATTCGGCATGATGAAACTTACGATAAAACTCACAATAAGAGTGGCAAACAAGACTGACGACATACCGCCAAGGGAAAGAAGTTTCATTTTGCGACTGTACAAACGATACTCAACATAAGAAACATCGCACACGGCAAATTCATCGCGCTTTTTTAGTATTATGAAACTTTCGGATGAATCCGCGAAAATGACAATCAAAAATTCCAGCATGTTCTCTTTTATGCGCTCGCGAAGAAGGCGGAACGCAAAACCTGCGGCGTTTTTATTTTCTGCGCTCTGAAGGCTCGCTTCCATTTTTTTAATGCGCATAATGGCGCGATCGTATTTTTTTGCAAGGCTTTCAATGAGATATTTTTTCATATTTTATCTTTTTAAAAATCCGAATGCATCCTGAAATTCCGATACGATAATATCTATTATGTTCTCTTCTTTTTTCGGCGTGATGATTGTGTAATCCTCGGATATTCCGACATTTCCGGTGCGGTCAAGAGACTGCGCGCGAATCTGATATAATGCGCCGGACTGAAAATCATTGATAAGAACAGTGTGATCGGAGGTGAAATTTTCGTCTTTTACGGTTTGTTGTTTAAGTTCGCGTCCACGCTCTACGCCGACTTCATAAAACACCTGGCTCGTGCCGGGCTCGTCTGTCTGCCAGAAGACAATCACGCGCACGCTGTCGCGCTTTGTAAGCAATCCTTCAGCTTCAAGTTCCGAAATAACCGGCGGGCGATCGTCAATTGAAGTTGTAAATTCAACAAAGTCGTTACTTATAAGTTGCGCTCCCGCATCGCGCGAAACAACGCGTATCCGATATCTAGTTTTCTCCTTAAGCCCTGTTATAAGCAGTTTGTGCGTCCCCGCAAGAGAATCTTTGCCCTGCCTTTCAAGCGCGTCTTCTCCGACAACGCCGAATTCCACCTCGCTTGTAATCGGCACATTGCTCTTCCAGCTCACGATAACAGAGTGTTCCTGAATATCATTGACTGAAAAATTTGCAATTTTGCCGATCTCGTTGGTTTTGAAAACCAAATCCTGCGTTGCCACTAGTTGCCCGCTTTCGGTAACGCCTTTAATCCGGTAATGATACACTGTATTCTCTTGCAAACCCTTGAGCTCAACTTTGTGCACCTGATCAAATTGCAAAAGCCGCACCAATTCTCCGTATGTTTCTTTTGCGCCGTAATCAAGAATTGACGCGGATGGAACTGTTGTTTTCCAGCTTATAACCACTGACGAGTCTGTGATGTCTGAAACTGTGATGCCGACAATAATAGGCGGGCCGAGATACACCTCAAGTTTTTTGATGAACTTGTCAAACTCTTCAGCCAGAAGAACTTTAGCTTCTTCAGAGATTGTTTCTTCTTCAATAATGTCTATCGGCTTTTCTTCTTCCGCTTTTTCTTCCTCCTCTTTCTTTTCCTCTTCAATAACTTCGGGCGATTTTTCTCCTTTTGTCGCGAATGTGAGAATTGCGCCCTGGGTAACGTTTCCTCCGGCATCAATCGCAAAAGGCTGAACGCGATACTCTGTTCCAGAGGAAAGCTGTGTTAGTTGAAGAGTATGGCTCGTAACCGGGCTCTCAATAGATTCTTTTTTGCCTGCAACATCGTTGATTGATTTCTTGCCGTACCCGACAAGAGTTACGGACGGTTCGTTTGTGCCCCAGCTAAAACTCGCGCCATCTTCCCCGACGTCTGTGATTGAAAAATTTGTGATCGCGGCCGGCGTTGAATCGCGCTTGTCAATAATGATCGTCGCTGATCCTCCTCCGCCGGTTGTTTGTGTTTCGTACTTAAATTTGCCGGCGTTCGTGGTGAAGGTTTGATCAGCGCTCATCGCCAAATTCCCGATTGAATCCTGACTCTTCACGCGGAAGTGATAGGTTGTTGAGGGAACGAGATCAGCGAGGCGCGCAATGTGATCTTTTGTGCTTGCGACCTGCAAAGCTGAACTAGTCCCATAAGCATTTGACGCGCCATATTCAACCTGTGTTGTCGTGTCTTTATTTGTCGTCCATGATACGATCGCCGAAACGTCGCTCATAAGTGTCGTGATATTGGTGATTGTCGGAGCCGCGGCGTCTTCAGATGTCGTCCCGGCGTTCACTCCAGCGTTTGTGGTGAAGGACTGAACGGCGCTTACAGAGGCGTTCTGCAAACCGTCCTGACTTTTTACGCGATAATAATATGTTGTCGCCGGAGTGAGAGAAATGAGCGTAACCGCGTGAGACGCTGTGAGCAAACTGTCAAGCGCGGTTGACGAGCCATAAGCGTCTGTTATTCCGTATTCAACTTGGCTTGTCGCAGATTCGCTCGTGATCCATGAGATGACTGCGGTTTTGTCGTTGTACACGGAACTTATGTTTGAAATTGCCGGCGCTGTTGTGTCGCCTGTTAAAAAGTTATAGATCGGCGACTGGTTTGAACCTGAAATGGCGCGGTAATAATATCGCGTCGCCTCCGCAAGCCCGGACAAACTAATCGTATGGCTTGTCGCGGAATTGCTCGGGGACGCCGGCTGATTTGTTGAGTTAAAACGCTTGATGCACCGTATTCAACTTGGCTTGTCGCGGCTATCGTTGTACTCCACGTGATGTTAACGGCGGTTGTTGAAACAGTTGTCGCGAGGACATTACTGATCACCGCGTTTGGCGCAGAAACTGTTGTAAACGTGTAGCCGGCTCCGCTGTTGTCGTTTGTTGCCGCATTACTTAAAGCATCTGTCGCGTTTACTTTATAATAATAAACTGTCTCGGGCGAAAGGCCGGTGATGTTAAAGAGGTGAGTCGTGTTAAAATTTCCATTGGACGATGTCTGCCCGTAACTCACGCTTGTCCCATAATTCACCGAAGACGAGGCTACTTCGTCTGTGGTAAAGGTAATGGTCGCGGAACTGTGGGTAACGTTTGTTGCGGCAACTTGAGATATTGCAGGCGCCGCCGTGTCCGCTGTTGTGAAACTGTACACCGCGCTGTCGCTGGTGTTGTTGTTTGCGTCAACCGACCTCGCTTTATAATAATACGTTGTCCCGGCCGTCAAGCCAGTAATCTGCACTTCATGATTGGTGTCTGAATCGCTCGGGGAAACCGGAAAACTAGTTGATCCGGTAAGCCCGGAGTTTGTCGCGTATACAACCTGCGAACTTGCGACTTTGTCTGTTGTCCATGTAATTTTAATCGTTGTGGAATTAATAAGAATTGACTGCACATTTGAAATGATTGATCCGGGCTCGTTTGTTGTTGTAAACGTATAGCCGGCTCCGCTGTTGTCGTCTGTTCCGATATTTCCCGCGGCGTCTCGCGCGTTGATACGGTAATAATACGTCGTGCTTCCGGAGAGCCCTTCAAGAGTAACGGCACGCGTTGCCGGGGCGGACGCGCTTGTGCCGCTGGTTGCTGTCGGGATGCCCTGCGAAAGCGTAAACACGCCGCTTGATGTGCCGTAATCAATTTTCGCGTCGCGAATTGTGCCTGGCGCCGCGGGCAAATCATAAGTCTGGAAGGTAATTGTAACGCGCGAATTAGATGGCGTTCCTTCTCCGCTCGTTTCTGTAAATATGATAGTCGGAGCTGTTGTGTCGTCGCCTCCGCCTCCTTCAGCGCAATCGGCCGCTCCGTTTGGTATACCGCAGATGCCGCCTGACCTGTATGAAATGTTTCCGTCAGTGGATTGCGTTATCACAAAATAATCGTATTGCGTATCTTGCGTAATCGGATTGGTCCCGTCAATGTTTGTATTGATAAAGTAGTTTGTGTTAATAGCGCTGATTGTTGACACAAGCGTAAAAACGCCGGAGCCGGAATAAGCGCCGCCGCTTCCGGTTTTGCGGTACACTTTGTATGAAGAAAACGCCGGAACGTCAGTCGCTTCGGCTTTTTTCCACGAGAGGAACAGACGATAGTCGCCGGTGCCGACGTTTGAGGTATCAACAACACTCAAACTAGTGGGCGTTACCGGAGTTTTCGCGCTTGCGGTCGTAGATGTATTGCCTTTCGCGTCTTTGAGTTTAAGATACACTGTTTTTTGCGTACTTGTTATTGTGTCAAGCGACCAGGTGGTCGGAGACGCAAAGGCGCTGTACGTTGTCCCGACTGACCCTGAATCATTTGCAATGCTCATAGTCGCGGTTGAATCATCGGTTTTTGTAATGGTAAGCGTTGCGGTAACATCAGTTGAGCCGGAATTTGCGCTTGCGTCAACCGTGAACGTATCAACAATCGGATCCTTTGTATCCAGCACGAAATCAGAGGACGTTGCGTATCCAACTTGATTTGCCGCGTTTCCGTCGTTTCCGGCAACGCGGATTGAAAACGTCGCATCGTACACGCCGTCTATATCGGTATTCGCGGTCCATGTCACACTTTTCGCTGAAGGAGTTCCGTTAACGCCGGTAATTGTGCCAACGTTTCCAGAAACCGTTACCGCCTTCACCCACACGTTCGCTCCGTTTGAGTGGACAGCCGCCTTTGACGACTCTGCGGCGCGTGTGCCGCCTGTGAGCGTATTTCCGCTCTTTCCGGTGTAAGAAATAATTTCATTGTCAACCAAAATCGTCCCGCTTGCGGGAAGCGTTGATGCGCTTGATACATCAATATCGGTTTCCGAAATATCCAAATCCTCTGCGATTGTAACAGCGCGTTCATAGTACAGCCCCGCAACAACGGCTCCGTCCTCTCCCTGCTCTTCCGAGTCAGAAAGCGAATACGCAACCGTTACGACGCCGTCCGATCCTTGCGAGGCGGACGTAACACTGACCGTTGGAGCGGTGTTTACAACGTATTGCAAGGTAATATCATTCAAATATGGCTTATTTGTTGAGGGCTGGATAAATAAAATTTTATACTGAATCCACTGATCGCTTGTCGCGTCAATCAAAATATCGTCAAGTGCCTCGGTCGCGCCGGTTGAGTCCGTAAAGTAAGTTGTTGAAGTACAGCTTCCCGAGACTCCGTCGTTTGGCCCGCACCACGATGTCCATGTGCCAGGGGCCCCGCTTGAATCCGGCGCGCTACGAACCTGAATGCGAACGTCTGTGCCGGATGGAATGGTGCCGCTTGCGCCGTCGGATTCTGTCCAGACAACATCGTTAAACAATGTTTCCGCGGCCTGCGTGTTAAAAGGAGAGGATGTTAATTCTGCTTCCTGGCTCACGCTTGTCGAGGTGAGTTCCGGAAGCGTATTGCTTGAGGTTGTGGTGAGTGTGGCGCGATACTGGAAATATTGATGCGTGTTATGCGCATCCGCGATGGCCTCGCCGGTTTCGGTGGAATACGAAGTGTTTGCGGTTCCGTCAGGACCTACAAACGTTTTTGTGCCGATGTCGCTTCCGTTTGCGGTGTCCGTACTTCTTGTATGCATAACAACGTCGCTCGTGCCGGCTGTTGCGTTCTGCGTCCACACCAAATTTCCATACACCGGATCCGCCTGCGTCATATCAATTATTTTTGAAATATACTGGCCTGTAAAAATAGTGCTTGCGTCAGTTGCGCCTCCCCAGTTAATGTGATCGTGAACAACGCTCGTGGTATTAAACCCAAATCCGCCTTGATACAGGTTCGCGCCGTTTGAGACGTTTAAGAAAGTGAATGTGCCGGCGGTCTGAAAATTGTTATATTTTAGCCCGTTTGTACCGTCTGTATCGCCGTAAAAACCGTATGTCTTCCCTGATGCGTCTATCAAAACTGTGTTACTTGCAACCGCATTCCATGTGATTGGGCTTCCAGATGAGCCGTCTTTGGTGAAACGCGCGTTTGCTGTTGTGGCGCCAGACGTATAGCCGGTTGTGCTGTACACGCGGTCTATTATATTAAACGTATCGCTTGCGGCAAAGCCGGTAGTTGCAGAAGTGTTAATTGCGATTGTGTCGGCTGGTCCTGCAACTGTTGCCGAATCAATGATCAGATAGTACTTGCTCGCATTTGTGCCGCTCGTCATATACATATACATGCCGATATAGTCATCGTTTGCGGCGATGCTGTCTGTTGAGAGCGTAAGGGTAACATAAGGCCCGCTGTCCGCGGCGGAAAAAACCGTGCCGCTTGTTACTTCGTCAACCGCGTACACGGTTAAGGTGTCTCCCGCGCCTGTCGCGCCCGCGTCATTGGCGTTTTGAATTCCGTTATTTCGCGTGCCGTCGCTGTTCTCAACATACTCAAGCCGCGTCCCCATATTCACTTTCGCCGCTGTGCCCGCATGGTTTGCCCCGCCCCCCAAAGGCGTGGTGGTAGAGACGGAAGGAAGCGCAAAATTAGTAATCTTTGCCGCGCAATTAGTAATGGTGGAAGCATCAGCAGGCGTTGGCGAGTACGCAATCCATTCGGCTCCGTTTGCGGTAATGCCAAACCATTTATTTTTGACATCTGAATCGCACACGCTCGTGCCGTCAATAAAAGTTAAACCATACCCTGCCCATTGATTGGCAGTCCAGTTTTGAGTGCCTGTTAAATCTATCTCACCGGTTGACCCCGCGGTAACATTTGTCGCGGAAACATCAAAACTATAATTCGGATCAGTTCCTCCAGCCCCGCCGCTTGCGGGAAGTGATTGCGCCCCTTCACCGCCGACAACATTCGTTGTATTACTGTAAAAATAATTAAAATTAGAAACATCGGTCGCGTGAAGGGATAGATTGATGCCCGTACCGGTATTGGTGATGATATTATTGCGAATAGCATTATTGCTTCCGGAATACGAACTTGCGGCAATTCCGTTTGTGGTATTAGCAAGCAAAAGGTTATTCGTAATAGCGCTTGATGTTGCGCTCCCTGAAAAAACTATTCCGCTTTGCGTGTCTCGCAAAATCTTATTTCCGCGAATCGTGTTGTCCGCGCCGGCCATAAATACGCTATCCGCGTTTGCGTAAAGATTATTATTATACACCGCGCTCGTCCCACTTACATCAATCCCCCGTCCAGAGTTTCCGTACACCGTATTGCCGTTTACAAAAGATTGATTGATACCGCCTATTCCATGGCTTGTGTTTGAAAATACCGTGTTTGTTTCAAATAAATTATCTTGATTGCCCGCGCCGTCGTTAATGCCCATTCCAGTATTTCTCGCAACGGTTAAATTAGCATACCTGCTGTTGTTTACATTCGTAAGCCGAATGCCGTCTAAAAGTCCGCCGATAACCGTAAAACCGTTTACTATATTGTAGTCCGCGCCGGCAATATCTATGCTGTAACTTCGCACTCCGGCAGAATCAATAACCACAGCGCCAGAAGTAGTCCATGTAATAGGCGCAGTGCCGTTTGAGTTGCCTGCTTTTGAAAGACATAAATTCTCGGTTCCGGTACAGTTTGTTGACTCGCCAGAATCCCTCGCATACACCCGATCCACAATCGTAAACCCATCGCCGGGGTTGAAGCCGGTCGTGTTAAGCGAGGTGCCGTCGGTCGCGGCGATGGAGATTGTGTCGGGGGTACCTGTCGTGGAATCAATTATCAGATAATACTTTCCTCTGTTTGTTCCAGAGGTCATGTACATATAAAAGCCGATGTAATCGTCTGCCGCGGCAATGGTTGTTGAGGTTGCGGCGTCAAGAGTAAGATAGGGCCCGTTGTCGGTAAGGGTTGAGCCGAGCGTGTCTGAAACCTCGTTTACCGTGTAAGTTGTGATCGTATCTCCGGCGTTTACATTCGCGTGGTCGTGGGCGTCTTGTAACCAATTGTGCTTGATGTCGGCGCTTGCTTGGTCGTCATTTAATACATACCCCAGCCGCGCGCCCATGTTTACGGTGCCGGGCTCGGTTGCGCCGTCGTGGCGTGCGCCTTGGCCTAAGGGCGTGGTCGCGGAGGTGGTGTTTGCGATGTAGAAGTTTGTAATTACTCCTGTACAACTTGTGTTTGGCACGGCTGATGCGGCTGGAGCGAAAAACAGCATCTCTTTGGAATTTGATGTAATCCCAAACCAGGTGTTTGCCGCGATGTTGCAACTCCCGCCGGTGAATGTCAGCCCCGCTCCAACCCACTGGTTTTCCGTCCACGCCTGCGTGCCGGTTACATCAACCGTAGTCGTGGTTGCCCCGGCGGCAAGCACAACAGCAGACACCTCGCTGTAAAACCCGGGGTCGGTGACGGAAAGAGACCCAGTGCCTATGGCGCCGCCTCCATCTATGTTCTCCCCATTGCCATAGAAATAATTGTATGTCTCCGAAGTAGCTCCGCTATCATCATCCAACCCATCTTGGGCATTATACGCAATGACATTATTCCGTATTACTGCCGCGGGCATTGAGGCGACAATGAAAATACCGTCAGTCGCCCCGCCAACAACCGTATTATTGACAACTTTATTGTTTGTGTTGCTCGCCCAATCAGAAAATTTAATGTTATTGGGGTTTGAGAATACGAATGAGTTCTTTATACTGGTTCCGCCTGAATTTTTATCAACAATCCACCCATTTGAAGTATTGCCGAACAACTTTGCTCCGACCACTGTGTTATTCGTTCCCTGTCCGTTGGAAATTCCATTTTGTGAATTACGAAAACTCACTGGGTTGATAACATACGAACTGTCAAAGTCGCCCGCCGCGCTTCCTATGCCCGCCCATCCATTGCTGAAAGTTATCGTATCGCTCATCACCCACCCATTCCAACTAACACTAACACCGTCCCTCGTGTTATAAGCGGCCACAATATTCGCAAGGTGTACAGGGGTTGTGGCTGTATTTCCGCTAATACCATGAGTAACAGCATTTTGAACAATAAATCCATCAAGCCGCACATGGTTAGAACGGTTTAAGTATATCCCGTATGTGCGTGTATTTTGAGCGTCAACAATAACTGTGCCATTTGTATTCCAGGTAATTAGCGTAGACGCTCCGCCGTCTGCGAGAAGACACAGATTTGCGGTATTCCCGGTACAGTTTGCGCCCCCTCCCGCCCTCGCATACACCCGATCCACCACCGTAAACCCGTCGCCGGCGGTGAAGGTGGTTGCGGCTTGTTCGCTTAAAACAGTGAGGGTGTCGGTGGTGTTTTCATCGGAGTCGGTTATGAGGTAATACCTGCCGCGATTTGCGCCGGAAGTGAAGTAGGCGTAAAATCCTTCGTGGTCGTTGTCTGCGACAACCGTGGCCTCGGCGACGTCAAATCTTACTGTGTAATATGTGGAGGCGATGGAGCTGACTTCTGTTATATTTCCCGCGACGGTGTCCGAGGCGACATTCACCGCATACGCGGTAACCGTATCCCCTGCGCCAAGCGAGGAATCGTCGTGCGCCTGCTGGAGCCAGTTAAACTCTTCGTTGTCGGTTGTGTTTTTAACGTAATCAAGCCGTCCGCCCACGTTTACTGTGCCTGGCGCTGTGTCTGCAAAAATGTTTAGCCCGGGCCCAAGCGCGGCGGAGTCCGAGGAGACGTAGAGAAAATCTGCATTCCCGCCAGTTGTGGAGACGTAGTTTGGAATTGTGCCGGAGCCTGTTGCGGTTGTGTCTCCGCACGCGGCGCCTGCGGTTGTGCAGGTAGCGGTTGTATTATTGTAATAGTAATTTGTGGAGATTGTTGTTGAAGTGCCGTCGTTATCAATTCCTTCAGCGCTGTTAATCGTAATAAGATTATTCTTAATCACTGTGCCGGTTCCGCCAGTTACTGCTATGCCGTCGTTTGAGTTGCCATTAAGTGTATTATTATAAATATAGTTCGGGCCGCCTGACACAGCAATCCCGATCACGTTTCCATTAACGGCATTTCCATACATTGTCCAAGCATCCCCGGCTACGTCTATTCCATCTCCTGTGTTTGAGTAAATATCGTTATTTGTGATTATATTAAAATCATCTGTTGTGGCAAGGCTTTTAATAGCGTCGTCGGAACTTAAACGAAACACATTGCGGTTGGCGGCAAGATATGTGCTCCCGCTTTCAAATGCAAGCCCGATGTAGTTATTGTGAACGTTCGAACCCTCAATAATCAAACCTTCTCCGCTCGTGTTGCCGTCAACGTCCACCGCGGATATTCCGTATTTTGTAGTTGCGTTTGTCCCTAAATAAGAAATCTCCGCGTTTTTAATAAGCGTCTCGGAGCCGTCTTTGAGGTAGATGTAGCCGTTTTTGGTGCCGTCGGTGGTTACGCCGTCGTTTTTAACAACGCAGTTTTGGTTTGCAGACGATGTGCCTTGGATATTCAAAAGTCCGTCGGTTTCAACTTCTATGCCGACGCTTGGGTTGGTGCCGGCGTTAGTAACGAGCTTAATGGTATGCACGCCGCTTGTTGGCCCAGTGCACTCAAAAGTAGCATCGTTACTTCCGGCCGCATTGCCCACCTGAATTAACCCGGTATTGCTTACCCCGTCCTCATTAACTGTAAGCGTCCGCGCAGTAGTATCAAACTTCAATGTTCCCTGCTGGATATAAATAGTGTCAACGGTTACGTCCTGATTCATCGTTACAACATGCCCGCTTGCTATCGTTACACTGTCAGTGGTATTCGGATCACAGCTCTGCCATGTGCCGGCCGCTGACCAGTTTCCGGTCGCGTTTGACGTGCATGTCGGGTCTATGTAAAACGTCCGCGCGTCGGTTAAGGGCTCAAGATATTGGAAAATTAACGTGTGCGTGTTTGGGTCTCCGTTTACAAAAGTGAGAATATAATCCAAATCCTGCTTAATTTCTCCGTTGTCAAGTTCCGCGTACACAGCGGCGAGGTTCGCGTTCTGCCAATTGGCAATCTTAAAAATCGGGTAAAAACGCGGCGTATCAGCCCCATTCATCTGAAACTTAATTTTATCTTCTATTGCCGTCATCTCATACGCGCCTTCTTTATTGTTATACCCTTGATACGCGCCGATGGTGAATGGTGTAAGGGAGTCCGGGGATTGGTAGTCGGCGGCGAGGGCGGCTAAAGCTAAACCTCCCCCAGCCCCTCCTTCGTAAGGAGGGGTGAGCGACAAGAGAAACTGGTTCGTCGCGGTGTTTCCGTTTGCGTACATCGCGTTTATCGCGGTGCCGAGCGCAACCTGAATATAATCCTCTTCTTCTTCACTTACATTGGTCGCAACTCCGGCGACATCGCTTGCGACAAACGGAACAAGCGCGGTGTCGGCTTCTATGGAGTCTATCGCAACCGCATTATGCGCGGCGTCGGTTATGTCGTATCCTTGCTGGTACCCCGCATAAGATTGATTGAGTTGAAACACGCCGTTTT
>Ga0209212_1007027_pt1 | contig 12619 bp, 10 predicted proteins | sample RifGroC2_FD_183996 | JGI IMG/M metagenome (GOLD analysis project Ga0209212, IMG submission 183996) | Groundwater microbial communities from Rifle, Colorado, USA - Groundwater C2 (SPAdes) (version 2) | ecosystem: Environmental > Aquatic > Deep subsurface > Groundwater | place: Rifle, Colorado...
GTCGAGGTTCTCGACGCGGAGACCGGGCCCGGTGGAGAAGAATTTGCCGTCTTTCCTGAAGGCGAGGCCGGGGATCTCGGCCGGGGGCTTGCCGGCGGCCAGGGCGCTCATGCTTATTTCGCCTTCATTGATTACGCAGATGTCGGCCTGGGGGCATTCGGCGAGGACGCGCTCGGCGGAGAAGGTGGCGGGGAGGCCGCCGAAGACTACGAGGCCGCCGGAGGAGTCTTTGACGGCGCGGGCTATTTTATAGGAGTTGCCGAGGGTCCCGTAGATGGCGGGGACGGCGGCGATGTCGGGCTTGAGGGCGAGGAGGCGCTTCTTGAGTTCTCTTACGGAGCGGCAGTCTACGGCGCAGTCTATGACGGAGACTTCGTGTCCGTCCTTGAGCAGCAATGCGGCGAGGCCGGCGGCCCCCAGGTACTGGAGGTCATTGCTGAAGGTCCACAGCTTTTCCTCGATAGGAGGAATAATAAAAACGATCTTCTTTTTCATTGGAGCGGCGCTACAGTTTAAGTATATAAAATATAAATCTTGCGGGTTTATATTCGGCGATCGGGAGACGCTCTTTATCCCGGAACACCGGGCTGTGTAAATTTTATATTATTGTTTAAGTGCCGCGATGAAAAAAGACGTTAAATATTATCTGTTTTTTCTCGGACTGATCTGTTACGGGATGTTCTTTACCGACAGGCTCAGGTTCGAGGTTCATTATTCCACTTATTACGATACTTTTGTGCTTTATTTCCTGAATATTTTCAGGGACCCGGGGCTTTTTGTGAAGGACGCGGGGGGGATCTTGTTCAGGCAGTACATGGACAATCCGACGCTGAGGGAATTCGGGGTGCTTTCGGTCTACCGGCTGCTGCTGAACTTCATGTCCGTCGGGATAGCGCTTAAGCTGGTGTCGGTGCTGCTTTCTTTTTTCTCGGCTTTTTTCGTTTACAGGACCGGGCAGGAGGTTTATAAGGATGACAGGAAGGCTTTTTTCCTGACTACGGCTTTCCTGGTCTGTTTTCTTTCGATGGATTCTTTTTATTACGGGCAGAACAGGACTTTCGGGGCTTTCTTTTTTGTTTTCCTGGTCTACGCGCTTTATACCAGGCGCTACCTGGCGGTGCCGCCGCTCATTTATCTGTTCTATATGTTCTATCCCTACCTGGCGCTGCCGGCCGGGCTGGTGAGCGCCTGGGTTTTCTTCAAGCTGGAAAGCGGCGGGCGGGCGAAATACCTGCTTTTGCTGCTTGGGTCCATAGGGCTGGCCGCGATGACCGACATCCGGCTGGCGGCCGGTTTGAACCAGGCGGCGGCTTTCCAGCCTAAATTCGCCGGTTTCTCCGGAGGGGCGACGCTTCCCGGTAACCCGCTGCACGGCCTGCTTTATTTTTTCGCGAACCTGAACGAGCACAGTAAGCTGTATGTCGGGGTGGTGGCGTTCTTCCTTTTAGCTCCCGCGGCGGCTTTTTTCCGGCGCGGGACGGGGGTCTTTTCGGCTCTGCGCGAAAAGGCTTTCGCCCCGCTCTCGATGTTCTTCCTGTCTTTCGCCGCGCTCTACCCGCTGAGCCCGCTGTTCGCTTCCAGGGAGGTGGTCTTCGCCTTCCCTTTCGCGCTTACGCTGCTGTTCGCGGATAATGTCATCTTCCTCCTGCGCGGCCAGCGCCTCCTGGCGGCCTCCGCCGTCCTGGCGCTGCTGTTCGCGGCCGGCCATCCCTGGCTGAACGATATCTACGATTTCAGCCGCTACGGCGGGGTCTATGACCGTATTTCAGGCATGCCGAAGGACATAGTCCTGGCGGGGGCGCCGGACAGCGCCCTGGCGGCCGGGGTGCCTTTCTACGCGCAAAGATCGCTGGTCTACAGCGACCATACCCCGGGGATCCTGTCGATGATCTCGCCGGGCCTGGACCAGGCGGCGCTGAGGCGCTCGCTGGCCGAAGCTATGTGCTCCTGGGACCCGGCAGCGGCCCCGGCCTTCGCCAGGGAAAAAAGCGTGGATTATTTCCTGGTGGAATCCCGGTCCTATGCCCCTGACGGTATCTGCAGGAACGGGAAAGCTGCCCTTTACGAGGCCGCCGTTTCCGGGAATAACGTTTTCCAGGCGTCAGCGGAGGGGGACGAGGTCTTCCTCGTGGACGCGCGCAAGCTGGCCGGGCCGGCGAAAAAGCGGAAGTAAGTCTCTATATGCCCGATATCCCGGTCTGGAACAAGTGCAATAACAAGTGCCTTATGTGCGCCAATACTTCCGGCTTTTCCCGGAATACCGCCGGGGATTACGGCCTGCTCAGGCAGGCTTACAGGCTGGAGAAGTACCTGCGCGGGGCCGGGGCCTATAGGAAGAATTCCCGTACGGCCGGAGCCTGGAACCTGACTGGCGGCGAGCCCACGCTTAACCCTGATTTCCTCAAAGCCATAAACTATTTCAGGCGGCGCCTGGAAGGCGAGGAGCTGACCCTGCTTTCCAACGGCCGGCGCTTCTCCGACCCCGTTTTCGCCGCGGCTTTCGCCGAAGCGGCCCGGCCGCCTTTCATTCTTGCCGTGTCCATACACGGCCCCACGGCTGCGGCCCATGACGGGGTGGCAGGGGTGAAATGGGCTTTTAAAGAAACTCTGCTCGGCATAAAAAACCTGCTGGCCCTGCCCGCCGCGCCTTTCCTGGAGCTCCGGGTCATACTGCATAAGCGGAATTACCGGAGCCTCGGCGCGACCCTCGGCTTCATCAAGCGCCTGATGAAGGGCCGGCTTTACCGCGTGGTGGTGCTGCATTATGAGATAGAAGGCTGCGCGGCCGGCAACAGGAAAAAGCTGGAAGTCAGGCTTTCGGCCACCGCTAAACAGGTGAACGCCTGCAAAAATTCCCTGCAGGGCTTCGGTGAGGCCCGCCTTTACCATTTCCCGCGCTGCCTGCTTAAGCCTTCCCTGCGACGCCTGGCCATGGTCAGCCTGCCGCCGGAAGACCGGGCCTATCCACCCCCTTGCGCCGGCTGCCGGGACCGGGAAGTCTGCGTCGGCCTGATGAAGCCTTACTTGCTGCGCTACGGGGCCGGGGAACTCCGGGCCCTGTCGAAAACGGATTGAAAGGCTATATTTTTTATATTATATGGATAGCCCGGTCCGGACCGGGCGTTCGCGATAAATGAAGACCCTTCTGCCGCTTTTCTTCCTGCTTCTCTCCGCCTGCGCGGCGGGCGACACCGCCCTGCGCCGGGGCAAGGACCTCTACCCGGACTTCGCCTCCCTCAAAGCCGCCAACGTGGAGGGCCTGGACTATTCGCGGGAAGTTTATGACCGCGGCTCCGCCGTTTCGGTCTTCGCCGTGCACGGGGGGGACATAGAGCGGGCCACCTCCCGCCTGGCCCGCGGCATAGCCGGCCGGGATTTCAACCTTTACATCTTCAACGGCTGGCTGGGCAAAGAGAGCGGCCGCCTGCACGTGACCGCCTCGCGCTTCGACGACCCGGACGCATTGCGCCTGGCGGCCGCCGGCGCGCTCGGCCTCTCCCTTCACGCCCAGGCCGACAGCGGCAGCTGGGTCTGCGTGGGCGGGGCCAATAAAAGCGCTGCGGCGCTGGTGACAAAACGGCTGGAGGACGCCGGTTTCGCGGCCGTCACCCCCTGTGCCCGCCTGCCCGGGACATCCCCCAAGAATATCGTTAACCGCGCTTCGGCCGGCGGCGTGCAGCTGGAAATAACCCTGCGGCTGCTGGCCAGGCTTGAAAAGGACGGAGAGGAACTGGCAAGATTTACGGGGGCGGTCAGGCAGGCGGCCCTCGAATTTATGGGTGGAGCGGAGCGACACAATTCAGGTTCAAGTTCAGGCGGCGCGAACATGAAGCCGGCGCGGAGCGAAGCGCCGCAAACAACAGGAACAGGAGATATCCAATGAAACAGATCAGGATCTTCGCCTTCGGCGGCAATGAAGTCTCACCGGTCGGCCTTAAGGACAAGGACGGCAAGACCATAAACCCCGACATAGCCATGCAGTGGCAGCGCACGGCCGAGACCGGCAAACTGGTGGCCGACATCTTCGAGAAGCACCCCCAGGACCGCTATGTGATGACGCACGGCAACGGCCCGCAGGTGGGCAATGTGCTGCAGCGCGCCGAGATGTGCCGCCCGGCCCTGCCGCCGCTGCCGCTCGACGTCTGCGTGGCCGACACGCAGGGCGCGATGTCGTTCATGCTGGCCCAGCTCAACAACGAGCTGAACATCCGCGGCATCGACAATATCGTGGCCGGCCTCGTGACGCAGGTGGTGGTGAACAAGGACGACCCCGATTTCAAGAACCCCTCCAAGTACATCGGCCAGTCCTATACCTCGGAAGAGGCCAAGCAGCGCACGGCCGAGGGCTGGACCATGAAGCTTTACAAGAAGGACGCAGCCGGCAAGGAGATCTGGCGCCGCGTGGTGCCTTCCCCGGTGCCGGTGGACATCGTGGAGATAGACGCCATAGAGGCCATGCTCGACAAGGGGCTTGTCCCTATAACGGTGGGCGGCGGCGGCATACCGGTGCGCGAGGTGACGCCCGAAGTGAAGGACGGCAAGGAGATCTATACCACCAATTACGGCGTGAAGTTCACCAAGCCGCACAAGGGCGAAAAGCCCCTGAAGATGTATACCGGCGTGGAGGCCGTGATAGACAAGGACCTGGCCAGCGCCCTCCTCGGCAACATGCTGATGAAGCGCGCCAAGGCCCGCGGCGAAAAGGTGGAGGTCAGCCTCACCATCTTCACCGGCGAGGACGGCGCCAAGCTGAATTACCAGAAGCCGGACGAGAAGGCCCTGCGCGTGATAAAAGTCTCCGAGCTGGAGGCCATCTACAACCAGGTGCCCCCGCCTTTCCCCGCCGGCTCCATGGGCCCCAAGATCAAGGCCGTCATAGAATTCGTGAAGGGCGGCGGCAGCGTGGCCTATATCTCCAAGACCGAGCTGTTCGAAGAAACCCTGGCCGGCAAAGCCGGCACGACGGTACTGCCGGGGTAGAGGGGACGCTGATTCCTAATTCCTAATTCATGGCTAAAGCCGTGTTTTAAGAATCAGGAGGCGGTGTTCCATAGATCTATAATTAGGAATTAGGAATCAGCGTCCCCATGAAAAAAATAAAAACTTTGCAGTGTATTCGGTGCGGGAAAGACCATAAGCTTGTAGAAGCCAAGTACAACTGCAGCGCCTGCGGCGGCAATCTGCAGGTGCTTTACGATTATAACCTTATAAAGAAGCGCCTTAACTACGAGGTGCTCAAGGAGAACCCGGAACGCAGCATCTGGCGCTACCTGGACATCCTGCCCATCTCCAACCTGAAGAACGTGCCCCCGGTGCAGGTGGGCTGGACCCCGCTTTACCGCGCGGAGAAACTGGGGGCCGAATGCGGCGTCACCAACCTTTATATTAAGGATGACGGGCGCAATCCCAGCGCCTCTTTCAAGGACCGGGCCAGCGCCGTGGTCATAGGCCGGGCTCTGGAGCTGAAGGAGAAGGTCATCACCACCGCTTCCACCGGGAACGCCGCGGCCTCGCTGGCCTGCCTGACCGGCAGCCTGGTCATGAAGACGGTCATCTTCGTGCCCGAAACCGCCCCGGCCCCTAAAGTGGCCCAGCTGCTGGTCTTCGGCGCCACGGTCATCATGGTGAAGGGCACCTATGACGATGCTTTCGACCTCTGCCTCAAGGCCTCGGCCGAATACGGCTGGTATAACCGCAGCACCGGCATCAATCCCTTCACCCGCGAAGGCAAGAAGACCTGCGCTTTCGAGATCTGCGAGCAGATGAACTGGGAGACGCCCGACAAGGTCTTCGTCCCCGTGGGCGACGGTAATATCATAAGCGGCATCTGGAAGGGCTTCGTGGAGTTCCACCGCCTCGGCATCATCGAGCGCCTGCCCCAGCTGGTGGCGGTGCAGGCCGAAGGCTCCGATTCCATCAAGCGCGCCTTCGAATCCGGCACGGACGTGCAGCCGGTCTCGGGCGTCACCATAGCGGACAGCATCTCCGTCAGCCTGCCGCGGGACGGCATGGCCGCGGTCATGGCTATAAAAGATTCCGGCGGCTTCGCTATAAGCGTCACGGACGCCGAAATCCTGGACGCCATCCCGCGCATAGCGCGCGGCTCCAATGTTTTCGCGGAGCCTGCCGCGGCCGCCACCTATGCCGGCCTGCGCAAAGCCGTCCAGGAAGGGAAGGTCAAGGAGAACGAATCCGTGGTCCTCCTGGTGACCGGCAATGGCCTGAAAGACATAAACAGCGCCATGAAGTCGGTGGGCAAGCCCTACCTGATCAATCCCGAGATAGGCGAACTTAAAAAGCTGGTCTCCGACAATAATCTGGCGTAGCCGTTTGATCCCGGTCAATAGGCCTTTCAGGGAGATACCGTAGGCCCAATAACTTCCCGTTGGGGGACTTTTGACTCTTCAGTAAAGATCGTTTCCTTCCTATACTATAGCTAAGGCTCCCGGGATATTTAAGCCGGGAGCCAATAGGGAGGAAATAAATGAATCACAAGTTTATCGCGGCGTTAGTCTGTCTCGGCATGACCGGAGCCGCCAGCGCGGCCGATGTCGAGTTCGATAAAGGCGCGGACCTTTCAAAGGTGATAGAGCAGGCAGTAACGCTCGACTACCCTTTTCCCGGCCAGCCCGGCAACCACCACAACGGGCCCGGAAACTGGGATAGCAATAACTTCAATAATTACCACGGCCAGCACGCGGACCATGTACGGTTCACGCGCGATTGCCGCAGGTTCAACTTCGGCCCCTCGGCCGGCCCGATCCAGTCCGAGCTGGCGCGCCTTGAAAGCGTGGAATATGTCAGGGTCTGCCACTACGTGCCTGACCCGCCCCCGCCCCCTCCTCACCCCAACCCCGGTAATCCCGGTCATCCAGGCAACCCCGGTCACCCCGGCGGCCCCGGACATGACGGCCCCGGCAACCACGGCGGCCAGCCCGGCCACGGCCCCAAAGAAGTAGCGGACCAGACCAAGGGGATGCAGTGCCATGAAGTCGCCCACGACGTTTTCCGCCGCACCGCGCAGCTCAGCATGGCGCCCCGCCAGCTGCTGCCCTGGGAGAACGATTCCTTCGAGGTCTGCATAGAAGGCCCCCGCATGGACATCCGCGCCCGTGAGACCGCCTACTCCTATAATATCCGTGAGAACGGGAATTACGATATGCGCTACGAGCTGACCCCGCTGTACAAGCAGACCACCGCTCCCGACAAGAACGGGATGTCCCTGGCCGGCTGGTCCTTCAAGGACGGCAAGTTCCTTCTGAGCGTCAACGACATCTGGGCGCAGTACTACGCCGGCGAAAAGGTCGCGATAAAGGTTGAGCTGGTCAAGGACGGCTTCCTGTTCTTCAACAGTAGCGTGGGTGAGAAAGAATTCACCCTGGACCCCGCCAGCAGCTACCAGCTGGCTTTCGCCGAAAACGAACTGACCAAGACCAAGGACTTCGTGGATACCCGCGGCGACCGCGGCCCCAAGAAGTACTTCGCCAAGTGGAGTTTCCGCCGCGTCGGCAGCATCTCCACCCAGGAGCGCGTCGACAAAGGCAGCACCGAGAAGATAACCCAGTAAACGGTCGACAAATAGAAGAAGGGCCGGCTTATCAAGCCGGCCCTTCTTTTTTTGAGCCCGCCATTCCTCTATTGACCGCCGTCATAGGCCTTTCGGGATGGCTTGCAGGGCCTAAAAAAAATCTCCTTCATGGGCCTAAGTGCTCTGCTGTCCGGGCGCTTCGCGGGCTATACTCTAATCGTGAGGTCCTGCCGTAAAATGGCAGCCAAGCTCATTAAAGCAGTAGCCCGCACTGGCGTAAGGACAAAGCGGTGCAAAAACCAACGAAGGAGAAAAAATGAAAATAAGCATCATAACAGCGGCCGTACTCGTAAGTTTTGCCGGGACTTCCGGCGCCCAGGTGAATTTCGACCAGGGCGTGGACCTGAAGGGAGCCATCGACCAGGCCGTTTCGGCCCCCGTCCAGCTCCCCGAAGCCAAAGGGCAGCGTTTCTCTCACTACACCCGGGACTGCTCCCGGTTCACCTTCGACGCCACCGGCGCCGAAGCCACCTCGGAGAAGGTTTCGCTCTCCAGCACCGAATATGTGGAAGTCTGCCACCATACCGGCGGGAATCCCCAGTACGGCGGCGGCGGCCCTGTCTGCTTCGAGCGCCCCGGTATGACCTGGCGCCAGGCCGCGCAGGTGCATATAGCCGCGCGCACCCTGCTCCCCTGGGAAAAAGAGACCTTCGAGGTCTGCATGGAAGGCCCGTGGATGAACCTGAGCGTGGTTGACGCCGCCTACAAGTACTCCGTGACCAAGGCCGGCGATTATGACACCCTGTTCAACCTGGTCCCCCAGAACAGGATAGCCATGAAGCCCGACCTCGACGGCATAAACGTGGCCGCCTTCTCCTACGACAAAGAGACCAGGAAGTTCAAGCTCTCCCTGTCGGACAAGTGGGCCAAAGAATACGCCGGCGAGAAAACGGAGCTGACCATAGAGGTTTACAAGGACATCAACAACTGGTTCGACGGCTACAACGGCAAAGGGGAATTCACCCTGGACGCCGCCGCCTCCTACGAACTGGCCTTTGGCCTCGATGACCTGAAGATGCCCGAGCCCCCGAACCATGACTTCGACCACCACGGCGGTCATGATTACAAAGGCGCGGACGACCGCGGCTCCAAGAACTATTACGTGAAGTGGGGCTTCAAGCGCGAAGGGAAGCTCTCGAAGGATACCTTCATGAAGAAGGGCGAGACCTCCCGCGTTATCGTCGACTAAAGCAAAGCAGCAATAAAAAAACCCCGCCTTGGAAAGGCGGGGTTTTTTTATGGGCGGCGCTATCAGTTCGGGATGGCGATGGTGAAGGCCGAGCCTTTCTGCAGCTGGGACTTGGCGAAGACGCGCCCGCCGTGCACCTCGGCTATTTTCTTGACCAGGGCGAGGCCCAGGCCCCAGCCTTCCACCTGGCCGGTGAAGGAGGCTTCCACCTGGTAGAACCTGTGGAAAATGTTCTCCAGCTCTTCCCCTGGTATGCCGGGGCCGTTATCCCCCACGGAAATGAGGGCGTAGCCGTCCCGCGACTGGGTGGAGAGGATGACCAGCTTGTCCTTGGCCTGGTTGAACTTTATGGCGTTGTCTATCAGGGCCTTCACCGCCGCGGCGAGGACTTTCCTGTCCGCCTTCACCTTTACCTGTTCGGGCGTCGCCGTCTTTATGGTAAGGCCGGCGGTTTCCTTGAACTTCCCTCTCGCGTATTCCGCGATCTCCTCCAGGAAGTCGGTGGCGTCGAACTCCAGCTTTTCCAGGGAAGGCGCGTCCAGGCTGTCTATCGTTACGAAATCCAGCAGGCTTTCCACCAGGCCGGTCAGCTTCTGGCCCTGGCCGAAGATAGTGGACGAGGACTTCTGCACCATCTCGGGCAGTCCTTTGGCCTGCGACTCGTCGCGCAGGATCTGCGCGTAGCCGTTAATGCAGGCCAGCGGGGTCTTGAATTTGTGGGAGATCAGGGACAGGAAGTTGCGTGCCATGCGCTCTTCCAGGCGCTGTGCCGTGACGTCGGCCAGGATCCAGAGCCGTCCTTCCGTTATCTCGTTGCCGTCCTTGTCTTCCTTAAAAAGCTTAATGGCCGAACAGTCCAGGTAGAAGCGCTTGGGCTTTTCCCGGTAGAGCTCGAGCTTGGCGGCCGGCTCGTCCCCGGCCAGTACGGTTTCCAGGGCGGGTTTCGCTTCGAAATTCTGGAAGGCGTCCTTGATGTTCTCAAACTTGTATTTTTCGTGCTCCAGGTAGGCCTTGGCCGAACTGTTGATGATTATTATCGCGCCGTTCACGTCGGTGAGAATGGCGCCTTCCTTGATGCGCTTGAAAACTATCTCCATCTTGCGCTTCTCTTCCTTGACGGTGGAGAAGAGGCGGGAGTTCTCTATGGCGATGGCGGCCTGGCTGGAGAAGGCCTCGAAATTGTTCTTGTCTATTTCGGAGAAGTCGCCCTCGATGCGGTTGATGGCCTGGACCACGCCTATCACCTTGCCCTTGATGATCATGGGGCAGGTCAGCAGCGAGCGGGTGGTGAAGCCGCTCTTCTCGTCGGCTTTCTTGGAGTGACGCGGGTCGGAGGCGGTGTCGTTGATTATGATCGAGCGGCCTTCCTTGGCGCAGGTGCCGGCCACGCCCTCGCCAAGTTTGAAGCGCATCTTCTGCACGTCCTCGGGCAGACCGAGGGCCACGTCGAAATAAAGCTCCTGGGCCTTTTCGTCCAGCAGGTAAAGCGAGGCGCGCTCCGCCCCAACCACGCGCGAAGCGAGGCGCATGATGGTGGTGAGCAGCTCGGAGATATCAAGTTTTGAGGAAAGCAGCCGGGAGACCATCACCAGCATTTCCAGGCTTTCCTGCGACTGAGTTACCATTTATTCCCGTCCTAAAAAAATATCTGCAAAAGTATGCGGTAGTAGTCCTTCCAGGTAGAGTGTTCCTGCTTGTAGGCGTTATAAGCGAAGTCCAGGGAGCTCTTTTCGTTGAGGCCCAGCTTGATGCCGGCTATGACCGAATTCGCCCTGTCCGCCTGCCTGAAGGATATTTTACTATATCCCGCGTAAAGATGACTGTCATATTCGGGCTTCATGCTCCGGGCCAGCTGCGCGGTGAGGGCCCAGTCGGGGATAGCTGTCAGGGGGCGGAGGGCGCCCAGGTAGGCCAGTTCCGACTGGTCCAGCACCGGGCGCTGCACCGTGGCATTGGAGGCTCCGGCGGGCTTGGTGAAACCGGCCGCTGAGGCCTGGAAAAAGAACTGCCCGAAGAAGGACTTCTCCGCCTGCACTTCGAAGGCCGACTGCGAAAAAGTTTTCCGCTCGAGGAGCCCCGCTTTGTTCGTAAAGGCCTTCTGACTGGCCCAGGCCCCGGAAACGGCGAGGTGAGTGTAGCCCTCGTCCCGGGTCTCTCCCAGAGAGGTCAGCAGGTAGAGCTTCGCGCCGGAGGCGCCGGAGCGGGTGTTGGGGGAGACGGGGTAGAGAAAAGTCTTGAGCGAGACGTAATAGGAGGGGCCGGAGTACATCAGCGGCAGGCGGAAGGAATAGACCCTGTCGCCATAGCCGGCGCTGTCCTTGTAAAAAGAGACGTTCAGCCCCGAGGTGAAGGCCGGCGAGTGTTTCCTGAACACGGAGAGCGAGTCTTTTTTGAGGCCGTTGGAGCCGGAGATATAATCGTTCTCGGCCCACCAGGCGGCGGGGGCCTGCGTTACGGTAAGCGCGGTCAGGGCCGCGGCAAGGAGCAGTCGCTTCATTGTGTATATTATATATTAAAATTCCCGTATTGATTGCGCTATGCGAAAATAAAAGCCCCCCGCTGCCGGGGGGCCCTTTATCCCGTCCGCGGCTTCTACTTGTTCAGGAACAGGAAGAAGTACTGCAGGAAGTCGTAAAGGTCGCAGTTGACCAGGTTCAGGTCCACGGGGCTATTGTTCATATAGCCGCCGATATGCCCGTTGACCTTGTTGTAGACCAGGCCGACCGGGGCGTTGTTCGCGTAGCCGGTCACGTTCACTATGGTCTGGTCGGCATAACCCTGGCCCATGTTGAATTCCAGCTTTACCGGGGAATTATTGGCGTAGCCCTGGAGCAGGCCGCCCTTCCAGTTCACGGTGTATTTCACGGGGCTGTGGTTGGCGCCGCCGTAGACGCTGACTTCCTCGGTGCTCCAGTCGAATTTCAGGCTGACTGGGGAGAGGTTCGCGCCGCCGGTTATGGTCTTCCCTTCGTGGTCGATCTTCACGTCCACGGGGGAGTGGTTCATCCAGCCGGTGATGGTCCAGTCCAGCTTGTTGAGCTTCACGTCCACGGGGGAGTGGTTCATGCCGCCTTTTATGGTCCCCATCTTCACCGCGAAAGTAGACTTGTTCCTGAGGCCGAAAAGCTGGTCGTACACTTTCTGGCCGACCTTCACTTCGGTGATATAGTAGTAGCGCGCGAGGCCCACGGCCTGGTCCGCCGCGTCCTGCCCGGCGACGTCCGCGAAAACCATATAGCCGCCGCTGTTGTCCTGGTAGGATTTAACTTTGAAGCCGGCCAGGTAGAGCTCCCGCGTCACCGCGTAGGCGTCCTGCCCATGCTCGATCAGCCCGACCAGGGTGTCGTTCATGCCGGGGTTGGCCGTGTTCAGCTTGATCTTTTTGAGGGTCTGCCACTGGTTGTTCTTGGGGGTTCCGGGGGCGGGGACTTCCACTGAGGGAAGGGAGAGCCCGGCATTGCCGAGGACCAGGCTTTCGCCGGCCGAGGCCGAGAATGCTCCGAAAACCGAGATCGCCGCCGCAACCGCGAAGGATATTTTCTTCATTCAGTATTGCCTCCCGCTTTGGATACTTATATTATGCCGGAAAAACAGAGCCGGCGCATAAGGCCTACGGCCTAGCCCGGTCCCGCTTTTGGGCCCTCCCGGCCTGGGCCTTTCGGGCCAACCTTGACAGGTCAATGGTTTCTGCTATACTATTGGCGTAAAGGCTACCGGAGGAACTATGAAAAATATAATGATGGCGGCGGCATTCGTCCTGGCAGCGGCTTCCGCCTGCCCGGCAGAGGAAGTAAAGGTCAATTTCGAAGGCAGGATCTCCGCCAGCCTGGCCGCCCCGGCGG
>Ga0209212_1007031_pt1 | contig 12607 bp, 8 predicted proteins | sample RifGroC2_FD_183996 | JGI IMG/M metagenome (GOLD analysis project Ga0209212, IMG submission 183996) | Groundwater microbial communities from Rifle, Colorado, USA - Groundwater C2 (SPAdes) (version 2) | ecosystem: Environmental > Aquatic > Deep subsurface > Groundwater | place: Rifle, Colorado...
TCCCGACCCCTATGATAGTCCCGACCCCTATGATAGTCCCGACCCCTATGATAGTCCCGACCCCTATGATAGTCCCGACCCCTATGATAGTCCCGACCCCTATGATAGTCCCCTATGATAGTCCCTAAAGCGCAAAAGGTCCGGCCATCTCTTTCAGGGGAGGTACAAAGCCATACTCATTGATGCCGATCAATATGCAAAGGAGCTATCCCGTTACATCCACCTGAACCCGGTCAGGGCTGGCATGGTTTCCCGTCCGGCGGAGTATCGCTGGTCAAGCTATTCCGACTATGTCGATGAGAGAAAATCTCCTGATTGGCTAACAACTGGACTGGTCTTGGGATACTTCGGCAAGAAAGGGTTCAACAGCTACCGGAAATTTGTCGAAGAGCTGATCGAACAGGAATACGAGAACCCTCAGAATTGCGTGATCGCTGCGACCATATTGGGAAACGAAGAGTTTGTTCAGCAGATAACCGCCAGGCATATTGACGGGAAAGATAAGGATCGGGACCTGCCCGCCGTGAAGAACCTGGCCAACCGACCTTCTTTGGACAGGATAATTCAGACTGTGCAGCGAATCATCGACAATGACAAGTTGTCTGGGAAAGCATGCATATATTTTTGCCACAAATTCAGCGGAGCCAGGTTAAAGGAAATCGGCAACCGTTTTGGTATCGGAGAGTCGGCTGTGTCGCAGGCAAGTCGCAGGTTTGTCTCTCTGGTACAGGATGACAAGGAGTTGAGTAAAGCTGTCGAAAAAATCAAGAGTGAACTGAACTTGTCAAGAGTGTAGGTCTGACACCTTGAGAAAGGGAACCAAAGCGTGCGATGCCCAAGCTGTGGATATGTGAGGAAATCAGAAGATATAGCCCCTGAATGGCAATGCCCTGCCTGCCAGGTGGTATATGCCAAGGCTTCTCAAAATGCGGCCAATTCGCAAATGATTCGTCCTTCTGCGTCTTTCAATGCACCGAAGCAGTCAACTGGGGCACCAATTACCCTCAAAATCCTTTTCACGGCACTTGTCGGTTGTGGTCTCTATTTCGGTTATTCATATTTCAGCGGCCATACCGGTGCCGGGAGTGCGTCAATTATTGATTCTGTAGGAGCGTCTTTAAGAAGCGAAAAGGATAACCTGGAATTAATAACCAACAAAAAGGCAGAACTGAAGGCTTATGAGGATGGACTCCAGCAGACTGAAGCCAATATCGAAAAAATGAAATCAGAAGTAGGAACATGCCCGATAACAGGGCAGCCGAATCAATTTATACTCAAAGATGATCCGAGACCTGAATTACAGTCAAAGATCGAAAAATTAAAATCAGAGATCAGACAGCTTGAAAATAAATCCTGAAACCTGTGCATCACGCGAAGTCGCTTAGAAAGACAAGTCTGGATCTTTGGTCACTAAAGAGTATGAGGCCAAGTCAAAAATGAAATCGGGATTTTAAATTAGCGGGTTTTGCCTCTTGGCGTGAGACAGGTTTTTGAATGAAAAAAGGGTTCTTTGTTGCTGCCATTTTCCTCTTAGCTGCTTCCCTGGCGCTGGCCAGCCCGCCTCAGGCGGAACTGCTGACCCAGCGGCTTACAGAACTGCTACCGCGAGATGCCCGTTGGGGGGTTACTGTGCTGGACCTGAAGAGCGGATTGGAGATCATCAGTTCCGGAAACACAAGTGAACTGCTGTCTCCTGCATCGCTGATAAAGCTGGTCACCACCGGTGCTGTCTTGGATCGAGAGTTGGACGGAAAACATGCACCAGAGACCACACAAAGAAAAAGGGCTCACAGTGCTTAGCTGTGAACCCTTGAATTGTTGGCTCCCCATCGCGGACTCGAACCACGGACAAGGTGATTAACAGTCACCTGCTCTACCGACTGAGCTAATGGGGAATATTACTTTTCTCAGGTTGCAAAACCCTCCGTGAAAAGCAGAGGATAATTATCACAAGGTTATCTTTCATGTCAATAGCAAAAACTGTTCGGTTGGTAACCGCGTAATTAACACATACATAGCTGGGAGCGCCATACAGCAATCACATCTTTCAACATACTGTTATTTTAATGTTTTTCAAAGATACAGCTATTGGATGTGAATTCTACTATTCATACAGATCTTGAAAATTATCCGGGTTTTTTATTGTCACTTTAACAAAACATCTTCAGCCCAACAAATCTGTGCAATTTCTTGACCGTTATGATAGATTAACCTCATAAATACGGCCAAGCAAAGAGAAGGCGACGGGAACGATTAAATCCACACCAACACATTTTGTTTTAACCACACAAACCAAATGATACAAGATGGATTTATGACCTATTGTGACAAGCAATGGGTTTTATTTTAACTAAAATATGCGCATGAAATACCGCTGGGCAGTTTTAAATCTTGCATTTTTATCAGCGATTGTGTACACAGTAACAGTACAAAAACACTGTTCCTGACAACAAGTGCACCCCGCCTACACCTCCCGTCCAGTGACCGTGCGGGTCTCACCAATATTTAGCTATAGTAAAAGGCGTCTTCCGTGAAAAAGAAAAAAATGCTTCTCTCGTCCGAGACGATGGACATCAATTTTGTTCGCAAGGTCGAGACCCTGTCCGGCACGTCGGTCCGACGCTGCTTCCAGTGCGGCAAATGTTCGGCCGGCTGCCCCATGGCCACCTTTATGGAACACCCTCCCAATCGCGTGGTACGCCTGCTGCAGCTCGGTCAATGGCAGCGCATCCTGGCCGGCCGCTCGATCTGGTACTGCGCCTCCTGCGAGACCTGCACCACCCGCTGCCCCAACAAAGTTGATCTGACCTCGATCATGGATGCCCTGCGTAAACTTTCTTGGGATGCCGAAGGACCATCCAAGGAGAGTTATGTGCAGTTGGCCAACAAGCTCTTCCTGCAGAACATCCGCACCTACGGCCGCCAGTACGAGATGCGCCTGGCTGCCGTATTCAACGTTAAATCCGGCCAGTTCCTGAAAGATCTGATGCTGGGCCCCAAACTGATCACAAAAGGTAAACTGAAGATGTTTCATAGCAAGAACAAGAATATGTCCGAGATAGAGAAGATCTTCAGCCGCATTGAAGAGATGCGCAAAAAGGGGGAGGCTCTGTGACCCCGAAGAATATTATGAACTACGCCTACTACCCAGGATGTTCGCTGCACGCCTCCGCCGGGGAATACGACCTCTCTACCCGCGAACTGTTCAAGGCGCTGCGTATCGGGCTGACCGAGGTTCCTGACTGGTTCTGCTGCGGCGCCACCCCGGCCCACAACGTCGATGAGCTTCTATCTTTGTCGCTATGCGCCAAGAATCTGGAACTGGCCGAACAGGTCGAAGGCGACCTGGCAGTAGCCTGCGCTGCCTGCTTTTCGCGCCTCAAAACCACCCAGCACGTCCTTGTCGAAAGCGATGCCAAGCGCAAGCAGGTCGAAAAGGCCATCGACGCCCCAGTCAAGCTTGACAGCAAGGTCAAACACCTGCTGGAGATTCTGGCCCGCGACCTGGGACTGGAGCGTTTGGCAGCATCGGTCAAAAAGCCGTTGAAAGACTTGAAAGTGGCCTGCTACTACGGTTGTCTGCTGACCCGGCCGAATGACGTAACAAACCTGGACTGTGTCGAAGCGCCCACCATCATGGAGGATGTGCTTAAGGCGGTCGGTGCGGAAACCGTTGCCTGGACCCATCGCATGGAATGTTGCGGCGCCAACTTCACCCTGTCGCGCCCCGGCGTGGTAATACAGCTCACCAACTCGATTCTTGAATCAGCCAAGGAGGCCGGCGCCGATTGTGTCATGGTCGCATGCCCCTTGTGCCACGGCAACCTGGACATTCGCCAGAAGGAAATCGAAGGGGTCTACAGCACCGAGTACGGCCTTCCGGTTTTCTATATCACCCAACTGGTTGGCCTGGCGGCGGGACTCTCGTCTGACAAACTCGGCCTGGGTGCGTTGATTGTCAATCCGATGCCGCTGTTGAAGGAAAAACAACTTTTATAATCCACCACGGAGACACGGAGGCACGGAGAAAGTCAAAGACAAAAACGAGCGGAAAAACAAAAAGCAAAGGCTTTAAGGTTTAACATCAAAAGATTTTATCTTGGTTTTACCCAAAAAAAGATTTTGTTTTTCTTGCTTTTCTCCGTGTCTCCGTGTCTCCGTGGTAAAGCTTTTCAAGAGGTTTAAATGTCAAGAATAGGCGTATTTGTCTGCCACTGCGGCGAGAACATATCCAGAACCGTTGATGTCGAGCGGGTAGCGGCCCAGGTTGGCAAAATGCCAGGCGTGGCCTTTGCCACCGATTACAAGTATATGTGCTCCGATCCCGGCCAGAACCTGCTCAAGAAGGCCATCCAGGAGCAGAAACTCTCGCACGTGGTTGTAGCGGCCTGTAGCCCGCGCATGCACGAGCGGACCTTCAGGAAAGCCGTGGAAGCGGCCGGTCTGAATCCATTTTTGTGCGAGATGGCCAACATCCGCGAACACTGCTCCTGGGTTCACGAGGACAAGGAAGAGGCCACCGTCAAGGCGATCGAGATCGTCGGCATGATGGTGGAGCGGGTCAAGAAGAACCGCGTGCTCCCCACCATCACCGTACCGGTCACCAAGCGCTCACTGATCATCGGCGGCGGCATTGCCGGTATCCAGGCGGCGCTGGACATTGCGGATTGCGGTCATGAGGTGATTCTGGTAGAACGGGAACCCTCCATCGGTGGGCACATGGCCCAGCTTTCCGAGACATTTCCCACTCTGGACTGCTCGCAGTGCATCATGACCCCCAAGATGGTCGATGTGGCCAACCACCCCAAGATCAAGCTCTACAGCTACTCCGAGATCGAACTGGTTGAGGGTTATATCGGCAATTTCCAGGTCACCATCCGCAAAAAGGCCCGCTCGGTCGATGAGGATAAGTGTACCGGTTGCGGGGTCTGCATGGAAAAATGCCCAGTCAAAAAAATCCCCAACAAATTCGACTGCAATCTCGGCATGCGCCCGGCCATCTACGTTCCCTTTCCCCAGGCCGTGCCCAACACCCCGGTCATCGACCGGGAAAACTGCATCAAATTCAAGACCGGCAAATGCGGCCTGTGCCAGAAGGTCTGCGGCCCCGGCGCGGTAGACTACGAACAGGAAGACCATCTGATCGTCGAACCGGTCGGCGCCATCGTGGTGGCCACCGGCTTCGACCTCTACACCATCGATGAAAAGCCCAAGGGCTCCATGATCAAAGGCTATGGTGAATTCGGACACGGCAAGATCCCGGATGTTATCGACGGCATGACCTTTGAGCGGCTGGCCTCGGCCTCCGGCCCGACCGGCGGCAAGATCCTGCGCCCCTCTGACGGCCGCGAACCGAAACAGATCGTCTTCATCCAGTGCATCGGTTCCCGGGCACGCGAAAAAGGCATTTCCTACTGCTCCAAAGTCTGCTGCATGTACACGGCCAAGCACACCATGCTCTACCACCACAAGGTGCATGACGGCCAGGCCTATGTCTTCTTCATGGACGCCCGCACCCCCGGCAAAAGTTACGATGAATTCTGGCGCCGTTCCATCGAGGAGGAAGAGGCGGTCTACATCAGGGGCATGGTCTCGCGCCTGTACCAGAAGGGGGACAAAATCGTCGTCATGGGCAGCGACATCGCCGTCGGTGTCCAGGTCGAGATCGAGGCCGACATGGTCGTCCTGGCCACAGCCGTTCAACCCCAGAAGGGGGCCGACACCCTGGCCCAGAAGCTGGGCATATCCTATGACAAATACAACTTCTACTCCGAGGCCCACGCCAAGCTGCGTCCGGTGGAATGCGCCACGGCCGGCATCTACCTGGCTGGTGCCTGCCAGGGGCCCAAGGACATCCCCGAGACCGTGTCCCAGGCCAGTGCAGCGGCAGCCAAGGTCATGGCTCTCTTTTCCAAGGACAAGCTGGAGCGCGAGCCGATCGTGGCCCGGGTCAGAGAAGCCGGCTGTGTGGGCTGTTTCGCCTGCAAGAAGGTCTGCGCCTATGGGGCCGTGGAGGAGAAGGAAATCCGCGACCGCCAGGGCAACCTGATCAAGGTCGTAGCCTATGTCAACCCCGGAGTGTGCGGCGGTTGCGGCACCTGCCAGGCAACCTGCCCATCCAAGAGTGTTGAACTGGATGGGTATACTGATGAACAGATAGTGGCAATGATAGAAGCGCTTTAACATCAAAATCCACCACGGAGACACAAAGGCACGGAGAACGTCAAAAGCAAAAACGAGGGGGAAAATCAAAAGCAAAAGACTTTGAAGGTTTAACCCAAAAAATAATTTTAAGTCTTTGGTTTTACCCTCAAAAAGATTTTGGTTTTTCTCTGTGTCTCCGTGTCTCCGTGGTGAAAAGGTTTTATCCAATATGCATCCAGAAAAACTCAAACACACCTTTGAACCCAAGATCATCGCCTTTGTCTGCACCTGGTGCACCTACGCCGGGGCCGACCTGGCCGGCACCAGCCGCATGCAGTACCCGGCCAACGTACGGGTGCTCAAGTTCCCCTGCACCGGACGCATCGACCCGGTCTTCATCCTCAAGGCCTTCCAGCAGGGTGCCGACGGGGTGTTGGTTTCCGGCTGCCATCCCGGAGACTGCCACTATATTGCCGGCAATTTCCATGCCCGCCGCAGGTTTGCCGCCTTCCGCAAATTGCTGGAGTTTGTGGGTGTCGATCTGAACCGCCTGCAGTTCTCCTGGGTCTCGGCTGCCGAAGGGGGCAAATGGGTCGAGGTGGTCACCGACCTGACGGAAAAGGTCAGAAGCATGGGGCCCATGAGCGAGTTCAAGGAGTTGGCCCTGGAGGAACAGTGGTCCGGGGCTATCGATACACCGGAGTTGAAAGAAGCTTACAACCAGATTTAAAACTGTTCTCTCACTCGCTCACTATCGTTCGCTAGAGCTCACAGAGGCACAGATGGGACTTCAAAAACAAAGATTCTTGGATTGTCTCTGTGTCCTCTGTGCCTCTGTGAGAGACCGTTTTTGGTTTCTTTAAAAAATGCATAGATTTGAATTTCATTGTTCACTCTGTGGCTAAAAGGTTTTTATGACTCAACCAATCGACACATCCATCTACTCCGCCGTTACCGAGGCTATTCAAGCCGAGGCCAGGCGCATCCTCTCCGAAGGCCTGGTCACGGCCATTGTCGGCTACACCCCTGCCCGCCGCAAGGGTTCGGCCCAGCCGATCGTGATCTCCCAGGCCGTCGAAGCGGCAAAACTGGTCTTCAGCGCAGCCTGCGTCAACAACCTGGCCGTCTACCTGACCAAGGCCAAGAAAGAGATCCCCAAGAGCGGCCGGATCGGCATCGTGGTCAAGGGGTGCGATCTCAAGGCGCTGGTCGGCTTGATGGGTGAATCGCAACTGAAACGCGAGGATCTCTACCTGATCGGCGTGCCCTGCGTCGGGGTGCTGGCATCAACGATCCAGCCCGATACAGCCCTGACCAGTGACACGATCGCGCCCAAGTGCGGCGAATGCGACGCCCACCTGCCGGTCGGATGCGACTTTGTGCCACCACAGCAGCCATTTACCCCGGAGCTTGACAAGAAATACGCCAACGAAATAGCCCGCCTGGAGGCATTGACGCCCTCCGAACGCTGGGCATATTGGAAAGAGCAGTTCTCCAAATGCATCAAATGCTACGCCTGCCGCCAGGTCTGCCCGTTCTGCTTCTGCGAACAGTGCCTGTGCGACCGCAACAAACCGCAGAAGCAGGAGACGACTCCCCGCCCGGCCGGCAACACTGCCTGGCACATCGTGCGGGCCATGCACCTGGCCGGACGCTGCGCAGGCTGTGCCGAATGCGAACGGGTCTGCCCGATGGACATCCCGCTGAACCTGCTCAACCGCAAGATGGCCAAGGAACTGAAGGAGCTGTACGACTACGAGGCAGGCTTCGAGGTCAACGAAAAGGGTCCGCTGGTCAGTTACGAAGAGAAGGATGATCAGAGTTTTATAAAATAAACAGGCAAACACCCACCACGGAGGCACGGAGACAGGGAGAAAGTCAAAGAAGGATATCAAGGACAAAAGCAAAGAGAAAAGGCTTTATGCCTTGGATTCTACATTCAAAGATCTTTGATTTTCCGGTCTTCTCCGTGTCTCTGTGCCTCTGTGGTAGATGATTAAAGGTTTTTCAAATGCAAAAATACATCTCCCAACAAAACCTCAACATCCTCCTGGACAAGCTGATCGCCGCAGGCAAACGCGTCGTCGCCCCGCGCCTGAACGCCGGCACCCTGCTTTACGAACCGCTTACCTCCTCTGGCGAATGGGCGCAGCAAGCGGCGCCCCTACCGCGCAGGTCCGGCAAAGAGGCCTTCTTCCCGCTGTGCGAAGACATCATGTCCTACGAGAAGGAAGGGCAGCAGGTTACTGTCACCGATATCGATCCGGCCCGTTTTCCCGAAACAGTGCTGGTCGGTGTGCGCCCCTGCGATGCGGCTGCCGTCCCGGTGCTGGACGCAGTCTTTTCCTGGGACTACAAGGACCAGTTTTTCCTGGAGCGACGCCGTAAGACCACCATCATCGGCCTGGCTTGCACATCTGGCGACGACGCCTGTTTCTGCACCGCGGTTGGGCTGGCACCGGATGAAACCAAGGGTAGCGACCTGTTTCTGACCCCTGTAGAGGGAGGCGGCTACGCCTGCGAAACCTTCAGCGAGAAGGGCGATGCCCTGGTTGCCAATCACCAGGAACTCTTCGCGGAGCCAAATAACTCCAAAGCACTGCCACTGGCCGCACCGCAGATAGAGAAGTTCGACCTGAAGAAGGTCAAGGCCTGGCTGGATGATCACTTCGAGGATCCGGCCTGGGACTCCATCGCCACACGCTGCGTCGGTTGCGGAGCCTGCGCCTTTGTCTGCCCGGCCTGCCACTGTTTCGATATTGTGGACGAGGGAACCGAAAAGAGCGGCAAACGCCGCAAAAACTGGGATGCCTGCGGCTTCTGGAAGTTCACCCATCATGCCTCGGGCCACAACCCCCGCGACCAGCAGCCCAAGCGCTACCGCAACCGCATCATGCACAAGTTCAAATATTACGATGACAAATTCGGCCAAACGCTCTGCACCGGCTGCGGCAGGTGTATCCGCCTCTGCCCGGTGGGAATTGACATCGCGGCTATCGTGGAAGACATCAGCAAGAAATAAAATTCAAAATCCACCACGGAGACACAGAGACACGGAGAGCTTCAAAAGCAAAAACAAGAGTAAAATCAGAATACAAAGGATTTAAAGATTTAACCAAAAAAGATGGCATGCCTTTGGTTTTACCCTCAAAACGGTTTTGGTTTTTCTCCGTGCCTCCGTGTCTCCGTGGTGGACTTTAAAAGGTTTTAAATATGTGTGATCACAGCAACAAAAACATCTACCTCCCCTTCCTGGCCACCGTCGCAGAAGTCATCGACGAAACGCCGGATGTGCGCACGCTTAAGCTAGTCTTCCAGGATGAAGCCGTCCGCGACAGCTTCACCTTCCGGGCCGGGCAGTTTGCCGAATACTCCGCCTTCGGGGCTGGCGAGTCCACCTTCTGCATCGCTTCCTCTCCGACCCGCAAGGGGCATATCGAATGCTGCTTCCGTTCTGTCGGGCGAGTTACCGAGGAGTTGCGCCGCCTGGAGGTGGGTGATTCCATGGGCGTACGCGGCCCATACGGAAATTCCTTTCCGATTGAGGAATTTTTCGGCAAAAACCTGGTCTTTGTGGCGGGCGGCATTGCCCTGCCGCCACTCAGGACTCTGATCTGGAACTGCCTGGACTGGCGGGACAAGTTTGGTGACATCACCATCGTCTATGGCGCCCGGACCGAGAGTGACCTGGTTTACAAGCGGGAATTGCAGGAGTGGCAGGCTCGCGGGGATGTCAGATTGGTCAAGACAGTAGATCCCGGCGGCAACGGCCCCCAGTGGGACGGCAAGGTGGGCTTTGTGCCGACCATCCTGGAAGAAACGGCACCTGTAGCTGAGAACACCATTGCCCTGGTGTGCGGCCCTCCGATCATGATCAAATTTACATTGCCGGTGCTGGAAAAGCTGGGTTTTAGCGATGAGCAAGTCTATACGACCCTGGAGAACCGGATGAAGTGCGGCCTGGGCAAGTGCGGACGCTGCAATGTGGGCAATGTCTATGTCTGCAAGGATGGCCCGGTCTTTACAGCAAAGCAGGTCAAGGCCATGCCGATGGAGTTCTGAAATGGCCCATCTGATGTAAGCTTGTTGTTCACGGAAGCCAGGATCCCCATCCTGGCTTTTTTTAGTCGTACTTTGAATGTGCTACCGGAGACGAGGGAACGCCCACCTCAACACCCTGCCTCGAATTCATTGACTTGCTGATTAATCAGATATATTTTAGTTCACGTTAATGGTGTTTTATTACCTTCTCAACGATTATTGCGAGTGGTTCCAGGAACGTAGCCATAGAAGGTAAATCAAAGCCGCTCATACAAGCAATTTGCTGATGGAGCGGCTTTTTGTTTAACAGTCAGCCTGGCATGAATCAAAGCTACTCCGCTGTCTCCGAGCTGCCTCCGCAAAAGGAAGGATCATGGCACTATCTAAGAAAAATCCGGGGAGGAGAGCGAACAACGAACACTATGCCTGCATCTTCCGCTTTTTCCCCGAGGCCGTATCCCTGACGCGTTCAAGCGACGGTGTTCTCCTCGACGTCAACGAGGCCTTCGAGCAGTTGACCGGGTACCTGCGCGGGGAGGTGGTTGGCAGGAGAACCGCGCAACTTGGCTGTTGGCTCGATCCGGATAAGTGGGAAGAGGTCTCCCGGCAGTTGGAAGCAAACGGAGAGGTACGCGACCTCGACACACGAATCATGTGCAAGGACGGCAGGCTCGCCTTTATCCTGATGACGCTGCGCCGCCTCGAAATAGAGGGGGAGCAATGCTATCTGGCAGTTGTCCGGGACATCTCCGAGCACAAGCAGGCGGAAGAGAGGGGCAAGGAGCGGGAAGAAGAACTGCAGGCAAAGCTCGACACCCTCTTGTCCCCCGATGAGGATATCAGCGGCGAAGAAGTGCGGCGGATCATCGATTTCCAGCAGACCCAGGAAATGATGAACAGTTTCTACAAGGTGACCAAGATCAGTATTGGGCTCTTAGATCTCAAGGGGAATATTCTCGCCGCCACCGGGTATCAGGATCTCTGCGCTAAATTCCACCGGCTGCATCCCCAAACCCTGGCAAACTGCATCGAAAGTGATGTTTATCTGTCCCAAGAGGGTCTGGAGGAAGAGAACTGCAAGATTTACAAGTGCAGGAACAACATGTGGGATATCGCTACTCAGATCACCGTGGCGGGGAAACACATAGCCAACCTTTTTCTGGGGCAGTTCTTTTTTGAAGACGAAGTGCCTGACCGAGAGACTTTCACCCGGCAGGCGGAGGCGTACGGCTTCGACAAAGATGAGTACCTGGCGGCCCTGGACCGTATCCCGCGCTGGAGCAGGGAGACGATCCACAACGTGATGGAGTTCTACTCGCACCTTGCCCGTATGGTTGCCAAACTGAGCTACAGGAACATACGGCTGGCAAAAGCCCTTGTCGAGCGCAAGCGGGCGGAGGAGGCGTTGCGGGAGTCTAAAGAGACATTCGCCAAAGCGTTCCATACCGCTCCAATATCCATGGCAATCTCCACCATCGAGGAGGGGAGCTTTCTGGAGGTCAGTGAAGCGTTCGAACGGCTTACCGGCTACACACGGGATGAAGCGGTCGGTCGCACCGCGCCGGAACTCGGGCTCTGGCATGACCCGTTGGAGCGGCGGGAGTTAGTGGCGCTCCTGGAAAAAGATGGAGAGGTCCGCGACCGGGAATTTACGCTACGGGGCAGAAATGGCGAATTCCGGGCGGGTCTCTTCTCCGGAGTTGTTATCAATCTGCACGGTGAGAAGCGGCTTCTCAGCCTGGTGAGCGACATCACCCAGCGCAAGCGGGTGGAGGAGGCGCTGCGCGAGTCGGAAGAAAAATTCGCCAAAGCCTTTCGCGCCACCCCGTCGGTCCTCAGCATCAGTACCATAGCGGAGGGGAGGTACATCGAGGTCAACGAAGCGTTCGTACGGGTAACGGGGTATCTGCGGGAAGAGGCCATCGGCCGTAGCTCGCTGGAGCTCAATATCTGGGAAACTCCTGAAGTGCGTACCCGCTTTCTCTTAGAGCTAAGGGAAAAAGGGAAGGTGCGCGACCTGGAAGCCAGATTTCGGAATAAAAACGGTGGGCTTGTTGAGGGACTGCTATCGGCGGAAATCATCGAGATCAAAGGAGAACAGTGCCTATTGATCCTCGTCAACGACATCACCGCCCGCAAGCTGGCGGAGGAGTCGCTGAAGGTTTCGGAAGCGGAAAAGTCGCTCATTCTGAACAGCACGATCGACCTGGTCATATACCATGATGTGGACATGAAGGTCGTGTGGGGGAACCAGAAGGCCCTCGATTCGGTGGGGATGTTACTGGAAGAAATGGTAGGGCGGTACTGCTGGGAGATATGGCACCAGCGCAGCGAGGCCTGCCCCGGCTGTCCGGTGGTTTTGGCCCGGGATACGGGCGCGCCGCAAGAGGCGGAGATTCGCAGTCCTGATGGAAGAGAATGG
>Ga0209212_1007034_pt1 | contig 12603 bp, 15 predicted proteins | sample RifGroC2_FD_183996 | JGI IMG/M metagenome (GOLD analysis project Ga0209212, IMG submission 183996) | Groundwater microbial communities from Rifle, Colorado, USA - Groundwater C2 (SPAdes) (version 2) | ecosystem: Environmental > Aquatic > Deep subsurface > Groundwater | place: Rifle, Colorado...
GGCCTCTCTAGGGATTGTTCACGGGGAATGGGTAGAGGTGGAATCCCTCCTCGGTCGGGTCCGGCTTAAGGCCAATGTTACTAAGGGAATTGACCCCCGGGTGGTTTCTACGCAGCACGGCTGGTGGGAGCCCTGCGCGGAGATGGAGATGCCGGGTTACGACCCGTTCGGCCCGGAGGGCGCCAACATCAACCTGATTGTAAGCAACGACGCAATTGATCCAATCAGCGGGTCGGTCCCGCATCGTTCCTACCTGTGTGCGGTCCGAAAGATCGCTGCCGGGATTTAATAGTCTTCGAGCCCAACTGCAAAAAGATTTTTCCCTCTAAATCTTCTTTGGCGCGATACCACTTTAGGGCACTTTGGTAAAAAATTGACATACTCTGTCATGTCTCCTCTCTACTTTCTCCATTTTTGGACGAAAATTTGCGTATTTTTACAGATGAATTTGAGCATGGCATGTTAATTGCGGACCTCCATTATCATACTCTTTTAGCTTTTGCTCCCTGGGAAACCGTTTTGTGAGAATTATGAACAGAAATCTCCTAAGGATGAATCCTGGATACTCCCTTTACGTGACAGTGGTCGAAGCTGCCCCGAACGCCATGGTCATGGTGGACCAGGCGGGCAAGATCGTCCTTATGAACTCGCAGGCGGAGAAGTTATTCGGGTATTGCAGAGAGGAGTTAATGGGCCAATCCATTGAGCTCCTGGTCCCAGGGCCGATGCGTGCCAGGCATTCCGACTATCAAAGGGGCTTCTTCGCAAATCCCACAGCGCGGCCCATGGGCGCCGGCCGGGACCTCTATGGTCTTCGTAAGGACGGCGGCACGGTTGCCGTCGAGATTGGCCTTAATGCGCTCACGATAGACGAAGGTACATTTGTTCTCGCCTCCATTATCGACATCACCGGGCGCAAGCAGGCAGAGGAGCAGATCAAGGCGTCACTGAAGGAAAAAGAGGTCCTTCTCAAGGAGATTCATCATCGGGTCAAGAACAATTTGCAAATCATTTCGAGTATGCTCAATCTTCAGGCAAAGTCTATCAAGGATCCAAAAGCCCTGGAGATGTTTAGGGAAAGCCAGAACCGTGTCCGCTCCATCGCGCTGGTTCACGAGAAATCGTATCAATTCAAAGGCCTGTCCAGGCTCGACTTTTCCGATCACGTTCGAAGCTTGGTGTCGCATTTGTTCCGTTCCTACGGAGTGCATTCGGATCGCATCGCCCTAAGGATCCATGTCGAGGATGTTTATCTCGGCATTGATACCGCAATTCCCTGCGGCCTGATCATCAATGAACTGGTCTCCAATTCTCTGAAACACGCCTTTCCGGAAGGCAAGGGAGAAATCAGCATCGACCTGCAGCGCCAGCATGACGATCACTATATGCTGGTTGTCAGGGACAACGGCGATGGATTGCCGAAGGATTTGGATTTCCGCAACACGGAAACCTTAGGTCTACAGCTCGTAAACACCCTGACGGATCAGATCGGCGGAAGCATCGAGCTTGGAAGTAGTGCCGGAACGGAAGTTAAAGTTACATTCACGGATTTCAGCCATCAGGAAAGGAGACACGACAATGGCCACCGCACAGATACTGGTCGTTGAAGACGAGAACATTATAGCGAAGGACATTCAAAACAGCTTGAAAAGTTTGGGATATGCTGTTCCCGCTGTCGCCTCTTCCGGAAAAGAGGCCATTAAAAAAGCTGCGGAAATGCGCCCGGATTTGGCGCTGATGGATATTGTTTTGAAAGGGGACATGGACGGCATCCAGGCCGCCGGGCACATGCGCGACCGTTACGGGATTCCGGTCGTCTATCTTACCGCCTATGGAGATGACCAAACATTGGCGCGGGCCAAGCTAAGCGAGCCGTTTGGCTATGTCCTCAAGCCATTTGACGAGAGAGGACTACAGAGCACGATTGAAATGGCACTTTACAAGAGCCAAATGGAAAAGAATTTGAGGGAGAGCGAAGGGCGCCTCCAAAGGAGCCTGCGCGATTTATCGGCCCTGCACCGTATCCATCTGGCCGTTACCTCGACCTTGGATCTCCGCGTGGTACTGGACCTCCTGCTGGAGCAAATCGATCTCTTTCTCCCTTACCCGGCAGCTACAACTCTCTGCCTATTCGACAAAAAAAGCAGCGCCTTGAAGCCTATCGTTTGTCGTAACCTGGATGAAAGGGAATGGAAGTCGGAAGAATGGAGAGCCGGGCGCGGGCTTGCCCAGGCAGTGGTTGAAACGAAGGCTTCCTTGCAGGTGGCCGATGTCCAGACCGATCCCCAGGCAAAAGACAACGGCTTCTTTCGCAGACATGGGCTGGTTTCCTACCTGGGAGTACCGCTCATCGCCAAAGGTGAGGTCCTTGGCGTCCTCGGCTTTTATACGAAGGAGGCGCGGCAGTTCAGCGAGGAAGAAGTTGAATTTTTGAAGACCCTTGGAGGCCAGGCCGCCATAGCGATCCACAATGCCCAGCTCTATGAGGAGATCACAAGACAGGCAGCGGAGCTGGAGAAGGCCAGTAAAGTGAATTCGGAGTTTCTGGGCGTCATCTCGCACGAGCTTAAAACACCTCTCAATGTGGTGATGGGTTATACGGGGATGATCAAGGATAAAATATTAGTGGACCAGGATCGAGCGCTGGGGAGGATCGCAAAGTCCTCCAACGAACTGTTGACCATGATCGACAGCATCCTGGATGCTACCAGGATCGAGTCTGGGGCGACTTCGGTGCAGAGTGAAGGATTTCATTTGGGAAATTTTCTGATTGAGCTTAAGTCGTTTTATGATTTTTCTCCTGATAAGGAAGTTAGGCTTGTCTGGGACTATTCCCCTGACCTGCCGGTGATAAAGACTGACAGTGTCAAACTCAAGCACGTTCTTCAGAATCTTATCAATAACGCGATCAAATTCACGGATAAAGGACATGTGACGATATCAGTCCGGATGAAACAGGCGACGGGCGAGAGGCAACAGGCGGAAAAAGCTCTAACTCACGCCTCACGCTCCACGCCTCACGCCTTCTTTGAGTTCAAGGTGGCGGATACAGGGATAGGCATCCCTAAAGATGCGCTCCCGTACGTCTTCGAAAAGTTTCATCAAGCAGACAACTCTGTGCAGAGGAGCCATGGCGGTGTAGGTCTGGGACTCCATATTGTTAAGACGTTTGTCCGGATGCTTGGAGGAGAGGTTGAAGTGGAGAGCGAGCTTGGTAAGGGCTCGACCTTCATAGTCACGATACCCTATTGCTCTTAGGGGAGGGAATAATTAGGATGGCTTCTCTGGAATCCTCGTTTTGAAGAAGCTTAAAGGATGAGGTTGACTCTATTTTCCCGCCTGTTTCTCGGCTATCTGGGGATCTTTATCCTAATCATAGCCGTAAGTGTCTACGCCGTGATCGAGCTGCGGCGCTTCAACAGCATCACCCGATCCGTTCTAGATAGCGACAATCGCGTCTTGGATTACCAGCAGAAACTCAAGGACTCCCTGCTTTCTGAGATTCGCTACGAGAGGAGATTCATCATCACCAGGGACGACGCCCTGTATGATCAGTTTCTCCTGTTTAAAAGCGATTTCGATCTGTATCTCGAGGAAGCGATGGCCCTGGCAGATGCTCGCGCCAGTGGCTTCTTGATCCAGGTCAAAGACCACCATCAACGCTACCAGGACCTCGTTGATCAGGAAGTGAAATATATGAGAGCCGGTAGAAGCTATCCTTACGACCGCTACAGGCAAGGAAAAGAGAAGGTTGCGGAGCTGATCATCGCGGAGCTGGAAAAAATGAGAACCTATAGTCAGCAGAATACCTACGGCAAAATACAGAAATTGGCTGAGGCTGGAAACAATGCGCGCCGAGTAACTATGCTGATTACAGGGGCCTCCCTTATATTCGTCATTGTCCTTTCGCTATTTATCACCAGAAGCATCACCCACCCCATCTCTATCTTGAAGATGAAGACCAGAGAAATCGCCAAAGGCCATTTTGAGAGTGATGTGAATCTTTCCTCTCCGCCGGAAATAGCGGAGTTGGCAGGCGCCTTTAATTCCATGAGCCGGAAGCTTAAGGACCTGGACCGAATGAAATCTGATTTTTTCTCCTCGATGTCCCATGAGCTGCGTACCCCTCTGACGTCGATCAAGGAAGGGGCGGGCCTTTTGCTCGAGGGTGTGGGCGGAGCGTTGACGGAGAAGCAAAGAAAACTTTTGACTATCCTTGCCGAGGAGAGCGAACGTCTCATCGGCCTGGTCAACTCCCTGTTGGATCTCTCCAAAATGGAAGCCGGGATGATGGTCTATAACTTTGAGCCCACAAGCCTTGCCCCTTTGGTAAACAGGGCTATGATGGAGATAGGGCCTCTGGCCGAGGCGAGAAAAATTAGACTGGAATCCAAGATTGCTGAAGAATTGCCCGTCATCAAGGTGGATAGCGAGAAGGTCCTTCAGGCCCTCAGGAATTTGATCGGGAACGCCGTCAAGTTCACCCCGGATGGCGGTCAGGTGACAATCTCGGCCCGGCAAAGAGATCGAGCAGTTGAAGTTTCAGTGGCGGATACGGGTCCTGGCATACCGGCGGAAAATCTCGCCACGATTTTTGATAAGTTTCAACAGGCGGCTTCCGCAGGTTCGTATCGGATCAAAGGAACAGGATTAGGGTTGGCTATTGTCAAGCACATCATAACGTCTCATGGTGGTAAGGTATGGGCGGAAAGCCAGGCAGGACAGGGAAGTACCTTTATATTTGTATTGCCAGCTTGATTTTTCTCTCTCCTTCGGGTTGTGCTTTTGTAAGAGAGATCAAAAGCCGGCAAGAGGCCCGCGAGTTTGTGTTGCGTGGAGAAAAACTGCTTGCTCAAGGGGATTACGAGGGCTCCCTGAAGGAAAACCAGAAGGTCTTATCTCTCTCCCCCGACGGGCCCCTGGCCGACGAAGCCGTCTTTAATACGGGGTTGGTCTACGCCCATGCGGGAAATCCCAAAAGGGATTATCGCAAGGCCATGGGCCTTTTCAGGAAGCTTATCAGCGAATATCCCCAAAGCCCTTTAGTCGAGCAGGCCAAAGCCTGGGTGGGAGTCCTTCAGGTGAACGAGAGGTTAAGCCAGATGCTTGATAAGTCGAAACAAGTGGACATCGAGATTGAAGAGATGAAAAGGGGAAAGGAGAGATAAAGGCCTCGTGTCTTCAGGAAAGATCTTGGTGGTGGATGATGACAGAAACCTCGTCGAGCTGATGAAGATGAGGCTGGAGTCGGCAAACTACGAGGTCGCCACGGCCCTTAGAGAGGAAGATGCGATAGAGGCCGTTAAAGCCCAACCGTTTGATCTGTCCATCGTTGATCTGAGGCTGGCGGATCGGGATGGCATATCGCTGATGCAAGAGTTGCATTTGATCAATCCTGAAATGCCGGTCATCATCCTCACCGCCCATGGGAGCATTGAAAGCGCTGTAGAGGCCATGAAAAGGGGAGCCTATAGCTATCTTACAAAACCATTCGAGCCGGGGGATCTGCTGCTGCAAATCGAAAAGGCCCTGGAGAAGCGCCGCCTTACCGCTGAGGTCAAGAGACTCAAAGGGCTCCTGGAGGAAAAATACGAATTTTCCAACATCGTGGCTAAGAGCGAAAAGATGCAGAGGGTGCTGGAGACCGTCTCCCGAATTGCCCAAATCGACTCTACCGTTTACATCCACGGAGAAAGCGGGACGGGAAAGGAGCTTATCGCCAAGGCCATTCATATTGCCAGCGCGAGGAAAGAGAAATCCTTCGTAGCTATCAACTGCGCCGCGCTTCCTGAACCCCTGCTGGAAAGCGAGCTCTTCGGCCATGAAAAAGGGGCCTTTACCGGCGCAATCCGCAGCACCAAAGGGTTATTTACTCAGGCCCATGAAGGCACCATCTTTCTCGACGAAATCGGCGATATGCCTCTATCAACTCAGGTCAAGCTTCTGCGGGCGCTTCAGGAGCGACAGTTTTATCCCCTTGGCAGCGAAAAGCCGGTGGCAGTGGATGTCAGGGTCATCGTCGCTACCCAGAAGGAATTGGAGGAGGAAGTTAAGAAGGGCCTGTTCCGAGAGGATCTCTTCTTCAGGATTCACGTCATTCCCATCCGTTTGCCCCCTCTCAGGGAGAGGAAAGAAGACATCCCCCATCTGGCAGATTATTTCTTGAGAGAATTCAGCCGCCAGATGAAAAAAGAGATCAAAGGGCTGACGCCCCAGGCCATGCAGAGACTCATGCTCCACGATTGGCCGGGAAATGTGCGGGAGCTGGAGAATACCATAGAGTATGCAGTGGCAATGACTCAGCAGAACATCATCAGCGAAGATTTCGTCCTTCAGGCGAAGATGGCGCCTCAAGAATTGGCGGAGTCCCGCGAAAAAGGAGAAGTCTCCCAAGACACACTTAAGCCTCTTAAAGAGGCCAGAGACGCCTTTGAAAAAAATTATCTCGTCCATTTACTGAAACTGAGCGAAGGAAATGTGAGCCAGGCGGCAAAGCTGGCCGGAAAGTACCGGGCCGATTTCTATGACCTGCTAAAAAAGCATGGGCTCAAAACGGATGATTTCAAGAAGTCAAAGTAGAGCGTAGGAGTTTCCTTCGCCGCATTAAATTTCCTCCTCCCTTCTGTAGGAAAATTCCTTCATAATCGGTGAGCCTAAGTCCAGGGTTTCCGAATAGCATCCCCTTAAAATCAATCACTTAGCAGAAAATAGATCTCTTGGTACGCTCCTTGCTCATTAACTCTGGCAGTAATCTTGTCAAGAGGAGTGATGCGATACGAAAGTCCTGGTTGTAGACGATAATGCGGCGTGGGCTTTTATGGTTCAGCAAATGCTGGAATTTGAGGGTCATAAGGTGATGTGGGCCGGTGATGGAGCGGCGGGATACGGAACTTATCTGCTCTTCCGGCCGGATCTGATCATCACCGATATTGAAATGCCGGAGAAGGACGGCCTGGAAATGATGGCACACGTAAGAGCGCATAATCCCGGAATAGGGGCCATCTACATGAGCGCAGACTTGGATCGTTTTCGGTTCCAGTTAGAAGAGGAAAAAAAGAGATATCGGGTTGATCTTCTGCAAAAGCCTTTTTCTAAGAGGGAATTGATGGGGTTGGTTTCTAAACACGGCTGTAAGGGAGAAAGGAGGAGAGAGGAAAATGGATAGGACCAAAAAATTGCTGAAGAGGACTGTTTTCATTGCCGTCTTGACGGCCCTGGTCGGTGCGGGTTGCGCAGGCGGACCGTTGAGCACGAGGGAAAAAGCCGCGGGAATAGGCACCCTGGGCGGCGCCGCCGCTGGCGGCATCATCGGTAGCACCGTTGGCCACCCGGCTGCGGGGGCCCTCATCGGTGGCGGCCTTGGACTCGGTGCCGGCGCGCTGATCGGCGATCAAATGCAAGGCCAGGAAATCCAGAATCAACGGCAAGACCAGCAGATCCGAAGAAACCAGGCCGAGCTTGATCGCCAACGGCAAGAAGTTGAACGCATAAGGCGACAGCAGGGTGAGTATTAGCTCTATGCTTTGGTATTGAGCGAAGTAATTAAGAAAGGAGGCAAGAAGCCATGAAGGAAAAATTTACGTGGTTCATTAGCGGAGGAGCGCTTTTCTTTATTCTCTTTTTAGTGTCCGGCGGCCTTTACACCATTACCCCCCCCAACGGACCGGTGGATAGCGCCTATAAGATGAACCGGCTGACAGGGAGAGTATGGCTGGTCAAGACCTATAGCAAGCAGGTGGGACAGATCCGCGTGCTTGCGGCGCGGGAGGCTGAGGTAGAAAAGACCAAGCAGTTTGCAGAGTCGGATATGCCTGCTGTCGCCATGCAAGAGCCTATCCCGGCCTCTGGCAGCAGTCGCAGGAGATAACGAGCGCGAGCCCGTACTGCGCTGAATAGGAGAGAGAGTATGCGACAAAACTCCAGTTGGTATGTGCTCGTCGGACTGCTTTCCCTGGCTCTGCTGAATGGGTGCGCGGCCATGGGACTTACGCTTTTTGGGGTGGGCGCCGGTGTCGGCACGGGTACGGCAGTGGCCTATACCCTGGATGGTACCGCCTACCGAACATTCACGGCGCCCCTGCCCAAGGTAGAGGAAGCCACGCTAACGGCGCTCAACCGTATGGGGATTACGGTGGAAAACAGGGAAAAGACGGAGCAGGGCAGGCTCATTCAAGCGAGCGGCGCCGACCGGCAATTAGAAGTTGAGCTTGAGGCAGTAAGCCCCAAAACTACCCGCATTCGCACGGTGGCCAAGCAAGGGGTATTTTTCAAAGATCGCGCTACGGCCACGGAAATTATCTTACAAACGGAGAAGATTCTTAACGGGACTTAAGACAAAGATTGAGGAGGAACGCTTATGCAAGTAAGAATTTTGGTGTTGTCGATTGTTTTTATTGTAGTTCTGGGCCTGAGTTTTAGCTCGGGACAGGGTCAGGCACAAACTCAAACGGGAGCCAGCGATTCTCTGACTACGGAAGCTGCCCGGATGGATAGGATGACAGGGACGCTAGGCGATGGCAAGGTCGTTGACAAGCTGAGCGCCGACTTCAGTTCTTTTCTTGGAGCGGACGCTAAGGCGGTGGTCGCCGGACTGAGAAACGGAACGCCCATCACACTGACCACGACCACACCAGGCGCCACACCAGGTAGTACGCCCACAACCACGACGACCACTATCACGCCTCCTACCGGAAAAATGGGCTTTGGCAATGTTTTTATCTCTCTGGCATTAGCCAAGCAGCAGCTAAGCCAGTCCGGCATCACACAGCCGACCCCGGCACAGCTTCAGGCGGTCCTGTTAGGGGGGACGATCACGAGCGGTACGGGCACAACTGCCACGAGCACGAACTTAGCAGGGATCTTGACCTTGAGAAGTCAGAACATGGGCTGGGGACAGATAGCCCAAAAGCTGGGCTTTAAATTGGGTTCGGTGGTGAGCGGTCTTAAGGCAGCCAATCATGGCTTGGTGAGGGGGGCGGTATCTCCCAGTGGAGGAGGGATCGTGAGCGCCAGTGGCCAACCGGTCGGATCTTCGGAGAGCGGCGTGGTAACTGGTAGCGGCAGAGCCGTGGGGAGATCAGGAAAGGGGCAAGTGGCGGGTAGTGAAGGGGACAATGGCGTGGTCAATGGCATGGGCCGCTCGGTAGGCTCTGAAGGTGGTATCACGACGGGCCGTGGACACGGCTACGGGGTTTCAGGAGGCGGTCCTGCCAGCTCTGGTCATGGCGGAGGTCGCAGCAGATAGGCCGCGTTCGGGAGGCAGATCGATTAAAGGATTGTCAGTCGAATGTGGGAGCGAATTGCTAGGAGATAAAAAACCGGAGGTGCAGGATGAAGATGCAGCGTACTTATCAGAAGAAGGTTCGTTTACTTCCTTTCCTTTTTGCGTGGGGTCTGGTTTCCCTCTCCGGGTGCGTGGCGACACGGGATTGGGTTACGGAACAGATAAGCCCTTTGGCAGGCCGGGTATCCAATACTGAAGGCCAACTAGGCCAGATGGGAAATCGGCTCTCCGAAACTGAGGTTCGTCTTGGACAGATAGATTCCAAGGCAGAAAAAGCCCTCAGTAGCCTTGGCAGCCTGCGGTTGGAGAGACGCTTTGTTCTCGATCTCAGGGAAGGCGCCAACTTTGCCTTTAACGCCACCTCTTTAACCGATCAGGCGAAAAGGGAGATCGACGGTTTTTTCAGCGATCTGAAAGGAGACCTGGATGAGACGGATAGCGCCGTCTACCTCGTCGCCGGCCATACGGATAGCGTTGGATCGGAAGATTATAACTACGAGCTGGGACGGAAGCGGGCGGAGAGCGTCGCCAGATATCTCATCGCCCATAAGAAGATGGATCCGTTGCGCGTGATCCCCGCATCCTACGGCAAAAGCGCGCCCCTGGCGGACAATGCCAGCCGAGAGGGGCGAAGCAAGAACCGGCGCGTCGAGATCCTGGTCTACAAAGAGGCAATTTCTGCCGCCTCTTCAAATGGAGATACAGGTCCGCGAGCCGACGCGAAGGTGTCCGATGATGGGTCTGTTGCAGGGTTCAAAATGAGATAAGGGGGCGATTTTTACAAAAACAATGGAGGTTCTTCTCCCTGAGATATGGCCTTTAGTTCCGCAGTTTCTGGAGGAATTTCGATGCAGGCAAAACAAATAAGAGATTACCCAAATGGGTTACCGGAACCCCGCCACTTAGCCTCGAACCACGCCGTCAAATCAGAAAGGGGGTTGGCGCATGATGAATTGGCGGACTTACTCGGTAGTCTACGGATAGAGCCGGTTCGCAGTCGTGAGGCGCTTATTGAGGAAGTGAAGAACTTTTTGTCCGAGAGGCTCCAGAATGGTCGTCGTGAAGTGACTGACCGGACACTGTGGTCTTATGTCCGTTACTATCTGACTAACTACGACGAAATCCGGGCTGCGGTGAAAACAAAAGTCGGAGCGTCGGAGCTGTACGAAAACGTCAAAGTCTATCTCTGCTGCCGGATCATCCGTGAATATGGGTTGAACGTGGACCCGCTCTACGCAGCCTTTGGCGAAAACGGGAGCTATGGCCGGATACCTGACCGCTTCACCGTGGAAAACCTTGAGGCCACGGCCACTCAGCTTATCCTGCAGGAAATGTTTAAAGGCTCGGTGGGTGATCGGGGAAGGATGCACCGTTCGGATGCTTCGGATGCTAGGGTTACTGTTCGTCGAGGCCGGGAGCTAGGCAAGGCTCGACCGATCAAAAAACGTCAGATCAATGAGCAAAAACAACAGGAGGTGTCGAGATGAAAAGGAAGCTATCGGTTCTCATTTTGGTTTTTGTAGGTTTCGCCATTGCTGGCTGCTCTGCCCCGCTCTCCACCCGGGAGGTGAGTGGTCTGGTGGGCGGAGGACTAGGCGCGGGAACCGGGGCTATCATCGGCAGCACTGTGGGCCACGCTGCGGCTGGCGCCGCCATCGGGGGTCCCCTGGGGCTGATCGCTGGCGCCCTGGTTGGAGATCAATTGATGTCACAGGGGCAGTACCAGCAACGGCAGATCGATTCTAACCAGTCCGAATTGGAACGACTCAGGAGAGAGAACCAGCGCTTGAGAGAGCAGCAGACGGAACGATGACGGCTCCTAGAAGTCGAGGCGATTAAAAAATCAAACCGAGGATGGATAGGAGCAATGGCTAGCAGAAACCAAAAACTGTGGGTGGCATGGACGATTGTCTTAATCACAGGTTGGGTGGGGACGCAGGAACTCCGGGCAGAGTCCGTAATCGCAAAAGTCAAGAACACCGTGGACCACGTGGTGGAGATCCTTAAAGATCCGAGACTCCAAGCGGCTGGCAAAAAAAAAGACAGGCGGGAGCGGCTGCGTGAGGTGATTGCTCAACGGTTTGACTTCGAAGAGATGGCGAAGCGGTCGCTGGGCCAACACTGGCAGCGTAACGCGGCCAGGAAAGGTGAGTTTGTTCCCGTCTTCACCAGGTTTGTCGAGGAATCTTATGTGGGCAGCATTGAGTCCTACAAGAACGAAAAGATCCTCTATACCCGGGAGCGCATCGACAGGGACTTCGCCCAGGTAAATACCAAGGTGATTACCGGCAAGGGAGATGAAATCCCGATCGATTATCGGCTTCACTCGGTTGGCGGTAAGTGGAAGGTGTACGATGTGGTGATTGAAAACGTCAGCCTCGTGAACAACTATCGCTCTCAATTCAATCGCATACTTGCCACGGCCTCTTTCGATGATTTGATCAAGAGGCTGCAGGAGAAGACGCCCGAAGCCAAGAGGGCCGGCTTGTGATGCGCCCGACAATACGGAGAGGACCGAGGAAAGGAGGAAAAAAATGGCAAGACGAGAAATCCTGGAGACTACCTTGGGAGATCTGATTGTAGCCCTCACCGATGAGACAGCCCCCTTTGTGCGTGGTGAAAGAGAGGTCAACAGCGTGGTGGTGTATATCCTTGCCGATCTCCTGTATAACTCAGGAAAGACTGTTACGAATCGGCCTATATCCGTCCGGAAAAACGACGAGAGGAAAACACTGGTCGTTCGTTAGGACAGTCAAGACCATAACAAAGACAAAAGAACTGAGCGGAGGGCCCATGCCTATTGAATTTGTCGGCTCCCCGAATCCAACCAAGGGAAAAGTTCGATGAAGTCCAGCCCGACTCTTCCTCAAGTGTTGCTGGTCATTTCATACCCAAGACCGACAGCGCAGCGCCCTACGATAGCCTCCAACCCTGGAGGTTACATTCACCCGAATAGATGGTTTCTCAGGTAGGCAAGTCGGGCCCTTAGGGTTTGCTGCAATATCCAGATCCACTCGGTCCCGAACTTTCGCTTCCCCAGGTCATCTAACAGCGAATACGAGACCGGCGTGATGAGGAGGGTGATGAGGAGGGAGAGGGCCTGACCGCCGATAATGACCTTCGCCATCGAGGCGCGGGAGGCCGCCCCGGGGCCTTGCCCGAGGGCGATCGGGAGCATGCCGAATATCAGCATCAGCGTGGTCATCAGGATCGGGCGCAGCCTGGCGTGGTTGGCCTCGATAATGGCCTGCTCCCGCTCCATTCCCTGGGCGCGCAGCGTGTTGGTGTAGTCGATCTGCAGGATGCCGTTCTTTTTGACG
>Ga0209212_1007035_pt1 | contig 12602 bp, 13 predicted proteins | sample RifGroC2_FD_183996 | JGI IMG/M metagenome (GOLD analysis project Ga0209212, IMG submission 183996) | Groundwater microbial communities from Rifle, Colorado, USA - Groundwater C2 (SPAdes) (version 2) | ecosystem: Environmental > Aquatic > Deep subsurface > Groundwater | place: Rifle, Colorado...
CTTAGTTATTTTGTTGAAAATGAATTAATCCTAGGTTATGATACTATTATAGGAGAAAGGGGAATAAGACTAAGCGGAGGACAAAAACAGCGAATTGGTATAGCTAGAGCCTTGTATCATGATCCACAGGTGTTATTATTTGATGAGGCGACTAGTTCACTTGATAATGTAACTGAAAAAGAGGTTTTAAGTGCAATTGAGGGTATAGCTAAGTTAAAAACTATGATTGTTATCGCGCATAGGCTGACAACTGTAAAAAATTGTGACAAAGTTTATGTTATAGAAAAAGGAAGAATTATCAAGGCAGGCAGTTATAATGAAATAGTTGATAAATAAAAAAACTTATGTTAAAAGACAATGAAAATTTAAAAGGAAAAACCATTCTTATTACAGGAGGAACTGGATATCTTGGTCAAGCCCTAACAGAAGAAATACTCAAACACGATCCCAAAAGCATTAGAATCTTCAGTAGGGATGAGGTTAAGCATCATAAATTTCAGGAAAAATTTTCTCATAATAAAAAGATTAGAAATTTTATTGGGGATATTAGGGATTATGAACGTTTGTTAAAGGCCATGAGGAATGTGGATATCGTTATTCATGCGGCTGCGCTTAAGAGATTGGATATACTTGAATATAATGTTGACGAGTCTATCAAGACAAATATTCTAGGAACACTTAATGTTGTTAACGCTTGTCTTGAAAATGATGTCGAAAAAGCCGTAATGGTTTCTACGGATAAGGCATGTTCACCGGTAAATACTTATGGAGCTTGCAAATTTGTCAGTGAAAGAATATTCAGTGAAAGCAATTATAGCAAGGGAGATATCAGGACAATATTTACAACAGTGCGATATGGAAATGTTTTGGAAAGCACAGGTTCTGTCATTCCGTTTTTTAGCGATAAAATAATTAATGGTCATGATATACCACTAACTGATTCAAGGATGACAAGGTTTATTATAAGTCCAAAGGAAGCTGTCGAATTGATATTTGATGCTATAAAATACGGTGTAGGAGGTGAAATTTTTATCCCAAAGCTTCCTTCTTTTAAAATTACCGATCTGATTGAAATCTTAAAAGAAAAGCATGACGGTAAAAATGAAATAAAAACTATTGGATTGAGGCCGGGTGAAAAAATTCATGAATTGATGATTAATTTTTCAGAAATACCGAGAACTTATGATTTTGAAAATCTGTATGTAATTCAATCGTGTATTCAGAATTTTCAAAACATAAATAATCCAGAATATGTCATAAGCGGTAAATTGCTAGATGAAAAAAATATGGCCGAGTATAGTTCCGAGAATGCGGTTGTTTCTAAGGGAGAAATTTCAAAAATTTTTAAAAAATTAGGATTATTGTAATGATACCTTACGGAAAACAAATAATTGACAAGAATGATATTCAAGCAGTGATTGAAGTGCTTGAATCTGATTTTTTAACTACTGGTCCGAAAATAAAAGAATTTGAAGAAAAATTCTCCTCTTTTGTTAATGCAAAATATGCAGTTACTGTCTCTTCTGGTACGGCGGCGTTGCATCTGGCATGTCTTGCTGCTGGATTAAAAGAAGGTGGGGAATTAATCACGTCACCGATGACTTTTGCGGCTTCTGCCAACTGTGCTTTGTATTGTGGTGCAAAACCTGTCTTTGTCGATATAAAAGAAAAGGATGGACTAATTGACGAAGAGTTGATTGGCGCAAAAATAACAGCTAAGACGAAAATCATTATCCCTGTTCATTATGCCGGGCTTCCGTGCAATATGAAAAAAATAAAAGAGATTGCGGATAAGCACAACCTTGTCGTTATTGAGGATGCTTGTCATGCCTTAGGGTCTGAATATGAAAACACTAGAACTGGAGATTGCACATATTCAGATATGACAGTATTTAGTTTTCATCCAGTGAAGCATATAACAACAGGGGAAGGTGGAATAATTACAACTAATTCCGAAGAACTTTATCAGAAATTGCTTATTTTGCGAAATCATGGAATTACTAAAGATTTAGATAAATTATCAAAAAAAAATGAAGGTCCCTGGTTTTATGAGATGCAAGAATTGGGATTTAATTACAGAATAACTGATTTTCAATGTGCGCTTGGAATCAGTCAATTAAATAAAATAGAATCATTTGTCAAAAGAAGACAATATATTGCAAAAACTTACGATGATTTTTTTGAAAATATTGATGACATTGAAATAATAAAGCAGCCAGAGGGATATAAGAATGCATATCATCTCTATGTGATAAAAGTTAAAGATAAGGAAACTCGCTTGCATTTATTTAATCACTTGAAAAAAAATGATATTTTTTGCCAAGTGCATTACATCCCAGTTTACTGGCATCCGTATTATCAAAAAATGGGATATGAAAAGGGAAGTTGCTCCAAGGTAGAAGAATTTTATGATAAGATAATCAGTTTGCCGATGTATTCAGGATTGAAAAATAATGAACAGGAAGAAGTTATCAATAGGATTAAAGACGTGCAGGAAGGATAAAACAGGAATAATTATTCAAGCAAGAATGGGCTCAACTCGACTTCCTGGAAAGGTCTTGTTGGATTTGAATGGAAAAAAAGTCCTGGAACACGTGGTTGACAGGTGCAGAAAGGCAAAAGTTGATGAGGTCATTGTGGCTACAACTACAAATAAAATTGATGATGCAATTTTTGATTTTTGCAAAAAGAAAAAAATCAAGTGCTACAGAGGTTCGGATAATAATGTTCTGGACAGATATTATCAATGCGCAAAGAAATTTAAGCTAAAATTTGTTTTGCGTGTAACATCGGATTGCCCATTAGTTGATTGGACTATAATCAACAAGCTTATCGATAAATACTTTGGTGACAATTTTAATTATTGCAGAATTGACACCGATACTTTTCCAAGAGGCTTTGACTGCGAAATTTTTTCTTTTCAAGATTTGAAAAAATCTTTTGAGAATTCAACTGATAATGATGAGAGAGAGCACGTAACAATTTATATGCGCAGAAATCCTCAGGAGTTTGTGCCAGGTCTTCTTGTTAATGAAGAAGATCTGTCATACATGAGATTAACATTAGATACGAACAGTGATTACGAATTGCTTAAAATTGTTTTTGAAAATGTAAAAAAACTAGATTTCATAGGGGTCATTGCTTATTTAAAAGATCATAAAAAATTGCTGGAAATAAATCAGGATGTTGAACAAAAAAAAGTAAATATAAACGATGGAAGTAAAAAAAAGATTCATGTGAAAGATGGATTTTTCCTAGTTAAAGATGAACATGAATTTTGGAGAATGGAGCCGTCACCTCCCAGCACTTTTCTGACTGATTTTTATAAAAATCAATATGCTGATGATTTGGAAAAGTTGAATGTTGAGGATAAAATAAAAACATTGGAATCCTTTGTAAAGAATAAGACGGTGATGGATATAGGCTGTGGTGATGGAGAATTACTTAAAAAATTTAAAAAAAATAACTGGTCGGTTTCAGGGATTGAACCATCTAAAAATTTAAAATTTCAGAATGATTTAAACATAATTAATGAGGATTTTGAGAAAATTAAAAAATTTGAAAAAAAAGATGCTGTAGTGCTCAATTATGTTTTGGAACATCATCCTGACCCGATAAATTTTTTGAAAAAAATTAAAAGAGAAGTATTAAAAAGTGGTGGAATTTTGTTGATAGAGGTTCCAAATGACTTCAATGAGCTGCAATTGGTCTGCGAAAAGGCCTGTGATTCAGGTAAATATTGGATTAAATTTCCAGATCATTTAAATTACTTCACCTTTAAAAGCCTGAGAAAGTTGCTGGAGATTTTGGATTTCGATGTTGTTTATCAAGAAGCCTCTTTCCCTTTGGAGTTGTTTATTCTTATGGGTGAGGATTATATTAAAAATAAAAAATTGGGCAAGAAAATACATGCAAAAAGAGTTTTATTTGAAACAAATATGATTAAGGCTGGTAAAAATCAGCTAAAGAGGGATATTTATTCTAAATTGTCTGAGTTGAATATTGGTCGTTCAATTATAATGTACGCAAAAAATAAATAATTATTGTATATGGTTTATTATAACAAGGATACAAATTGCAAGCTAAGGGATTTGAAATTCGAAGATCTTTTGTTAATTAAGGATTGGAGAAATGAACAGATTGATATATTAAGGCAGAATAAAAAATTAACTGACGATGATCAAAAAAAATATTGGGATAAGATAAGTAATAGTGATACAGAAAAACTATTTGCGATTGAAGACAAAAGTGGAAAATTGATAGGATATGGAGGATTTGTCAATCTTGATATGAAATACCGAAAAGCTGAGATATCATTTTTGTTAAAAACCGAAATTAAAGAAGACTCCGACCAGCATGTGGTAGTTTTTAGCGAAACTCTCAAATTTTTAATCGCGTATGGTTTTCGGGAATTATTTTTGAATAGAATATATACGGAAACATATGAATTTAGAAAGAAACATATGGATGTTCTCGAAAATTTAAAATTTAAGAAAGAGGGAATTCTAAGGGAAAATATAATAAAAAATGGGAATTTTTTTAATAGCATCATTCATTCAATAATAATTAAGGATTTGAATTATGAAAAATAATTTTTTTGAGAATAAAAAAGTGTTAGTAACTGGAGGCGCTGGTGTTATAGGTAGGGAATTGGTCAACTATCTGAAAGAGCAAAATGCGATAATCAGAGTGGTTGATATGGCTGAAAAACCTTCTTTTTTGAATGGAATTGAATATTTCCGCATGGATCTCTCAATTGATTGTCAGTTTTTATTTCGATTTGATCCAGAATATGTTTTTCATTTGGCTGCTGACTTCGAAAGAAGTGAGGAAACAGAGGAATTTTGGGAATCTAATTTTAGAAATAATATCATAGCATCCCATAACCTGATAAAAAACATAATAAACAAAAAATCGTTAAAAAAAGTTGTTTTTGCTTCAAGCTATCTTATTTATGATAAAGATTTATATAATGATATCTCAAAACAGAACTTGTTATCTGAGAATTCCAGAATAGAACCTAGGAACTTGACGGGTATAGCAAAGCTCCAGACTGAAATGGATTTGGAATTTTTAAGTAAAAATAAGTTTGATTATACTTCAGCTAGGATATATAGGGTTTATGGCAGAGGATCAAGAGATATTATTTCGCGATGGGCAAGAAATCTATTAGATCAAAAAGAGATAGAGGTGTTTGATGAGGAAAATAAATTCGATTATATTTTTGCAGGTGATGTGGCTATGGGACTTTTGAAATTATGTGAAAGTAAATCAGTGGGAACTTATAATTTGGGATTTGGTCAGTCAAGAACAGTTAAGGAAGTGCTTGATATTTTCAAAAATGAGTTAGGTGAATTTAGCGTAAAAAAAAGTAGCAATTCTATCTTTAAAGAATCAAGTCTTGCTGATATATCTAAGCTTAAAAAGGAAATAAATTGGCAACCGGAAACGTCGCTTGAAATGGGAATAAAAAAAATAATTGAATATGAAAAATCAAAAAATGAATAAAATAAATATTTTGATAACCAGCGTTTCTGGAAAGGTTACTTTGATTGAGGCTTTTAAAGAGGCTTTAGTTAATGAGAAAATTGAAGGAAAGATAGTGGGCATCGATGTGGATCCGTATTCTGCTGGACTATATTTTTGCAATGAATACTTGGTATGTCCAAGGCTTGATGACCTAAAATATCTTGATTTTGTTTATGAACTTTGTGAAAAAGAAGGAATTAAATTGATAGTGCCCACTAGGGACTCTGATGTTGATTTCTTTTCAGAACATAAGCATGAATTTGAAAAAAGAGGAGTAATTCCCATGGTACCAAGCTTTGAGACCGCAAAAATTTGTAGTGACAAATATTCTTTTTTTGAATTTTTATACAATAATGATATTCCTACAATAATGTCTTGGAAAAAAAATAATGATGAAGTTTCTCTTCCTTGCGTAATAAAAGATAGAACTGGCGCTGGTGCTAGAAATTTTCATATCGCAAACACTTATGATGAGTTATGTAAAAAGATAAAACTGGTAAAAAATCCGATTATTCAGGAATTTATTGAAGGCGTGGAATACACAGTCGATTATTTTTCAGATTTTGATTCTAATGTGATAAGTGTCGTGCCAAGAATAAGATTAAGAGTGGAGGGTGGTGAGTCGAAGATAGGTATTACCGCAAAAGACGAAGAGATAATTGAACTTGCAAAAAAGCTTGGCACAAAATTGAAATTAATAGGACATAATGTTATTCAATGTTTTAAATTAAAGGACGGAACTATTAAATTTATTGAAGTCAACCCAAGATTTGGTGGTGGTTCTAGTTTGTGTTTTGCCTCCGGAGTTCATACTCCTACATATTTATTGCAGCTTCTGCAAAATAAAAAAGTTAAGGTTGCTGATTTTAAAAATAACTTTATCATGATGAGGTACAGTAAGGATTATTTTGTGGATGATAATAATATTATTTCATAAGGAGTATGATAAAACTGATAATTTTTGATATGGATGATACTCTGTATAATGAAAAGACTTATGTCGTTAGTGGATTTAAAGAAGTTGCTAGGTACCTTAATGAGAAGTGTGAAGTTGATTTCCATGAGGCTTATTCTGTAATGCTTGAATCATTTGTTATAGATGGTCGCGGTAATAATTTTGATGCTATCATAGAAAAAAAGGGTTTAGATCATGGATTAGCTTTAGATTTGGTAAAAATATACAGAGGACATGACCCTGATATTGCCATGAAGGATGACAGAAAATGCTTTTTGAAGGAGTTATCTGAAAAGTACAAACTTTGCTTGATAACAGATGGGTGGTGTGATGTCCAGAAAAAAAAGGTTGAAGCGTTGGGAATAAAAAAATATTTTGACTTAGTTGTGTATTCTCAGATTGATGGAGTTGAATATGCAAAGCCACACAAGAAGTTTTTCTTGAAAGCGATTAATTTTTTTGGAGTATCTCATAACGAAGTTTTAATGGTTGGTGATAATTATGAAAAAGATATTGTAGGTGCTCAAAATTTGGGGATTAAGACATTAATGGTAGAAAATTTTTTTAGTACATATGAACAGGAAAAGCTTAAAAAAATAATAAAAGAATATGATCGAAATTAAAATTGGCAACAAGAAAATTGGAGGAAATAATCCAGTTTTTATAATAGCTGAACTTTCTGCGAATCACAATCAGGATTTTAGTATTGCTGCAAAAACTATCAAAGCAATCAAGAAATCAGGAGCTGATGCTGTTAAATTACAAACATACACGCCAGATACAATAACGATAGATTGCAATAATAAATTTTTTCAAATTAACCAAGGTACGATTTGGGATGGGATAACATTGTATGAGTTGTATAAAAAAGCATACACACCATGGGCTTGGCACTCCAGGCTGAAAAAACTTGCCGAGAAAGAAGGTTTGATATTCTTTTCTAGCCCATTTGATAAATCCGCTGCTGATTTTTTAGAGAAGCTCAAGGTTTCTGTTTATAAGATTGCCTCATTTGAGATAACAGATATACCATTGATTAAATATGTAGCTAAAAAAAATAAGCCGATAATAATATCAACCGGTATTGCAACTAAGGATGACATTAAATTAGCTGTCAAAACGTGCAAGGCTGCCGGTAACAGCAATATAGCAATTTTGAAATGTACATCTAGTTATCCTGCCCCCCTGGAGGATATTAACTTGAAAACGATGATGGATATGGAAAAAGAGTTCAATGCGGTTGTGGGTGTTTCCGATCATAGTTTGGGGATAGAAATTCCCATTGCAGCTGTTGCGTTGGGCGCAAAAATTATTGAGAAACATTTTATTCTTGATAAAAAAATTGGAGGACCTGACTCGGAATTTTCACTAAACCCAGAAGAATTTCAAGAAATGGTATCAGCAGTTAGGAATGTTGAAAAATCATTAGGGAAAGTAACCTATGAACTTACAGATAAAATGAAGAAAAGTAGGGAACATTCGCGATCCTTGTTTGTTGTTGAAGACATTAAAAAAGATGAGAAGTTTACAGAAAATAATATTAGATCAATTAGGCCAGGGTTTGGAATGCATCCAAAACATTATGAAAAGATTTTAGGCAAAAAATCAAATAAAAATATAAAAAAAGGCACCCCCTTAGATTGGATTTTGATAAAATAAAATTTAAAAAATATGAATTTCATTGAACAGATCAGGGCCAAGAGAATCGGCCCAGATATCCCGGTCACGCACTGGCTTTTGCATTTTAATTTTGGGCAGAATTTACTAAAGAAGAAGTTATTGAAATGTGGTAAAAATGTTTGCTTAAGGCCTGGCTGTGTTATGACGGATATGAATTCTATAGAAATAGGAGATAATGTAATTATCCGTCCAGGAACCGAACTTCATGCAAATACTGAAAAGCGAGCAAAGATAATTATAGAGGATAATGTTTTGATAGGTCCCGGTGTTTTTGTCACCGTAAACAATCATAACTTTAGTGATTCCAATTCTTTAATAATGGATCAGGGTGGGAGCGCCTCGACTATTAATATAAAAAATGGGTCCTGGATTGGAGCAAGAGCTATTGTTTTAAGCAAAGCGGTTATTATTGGCAAGGGTAGCGTTATTGGTGCGGGGTCTGTAGTTACTAAAATGGTTCCCGATTTTTGCATAGCGGTTGGAGCTCCTGCTCGGATTATTCGTAAGATATGTGATTGATATAATGGAAATAGACAAAAGTAAAAAAAGGATTGCTTTTTATTTCGATAGGTCGGTTATCGCTAAATTCTATGCTCCCGTAATTATTGAGTTATTAAATAGAAATTTCGAAGTCTTTTTTATTTGTGGTCCAATGCCGCATTCTTCTTGGTCTGACAATCCAGGATATCGACCATTAAAAGAAAATATAAAAATTCCATCGATAGACAAGATTAAGTTTATATATTTTGATAAATTTAAAGAGGTTGAGAGTATAGTTATTGAAAGTGGTATAACTGATCTTTTCGTAACGCATGCGATTAACCATGATCAAGAAGTTTTTATTTCTGAAATGAAGAAGAGGGGATTAAAAATAAATTGTATTCAATGGGCTGCTGACTACCTTGTTATCACTCCTGATAAATTGAAAATGATTGATAATCTTTTTATCCATAGTTTGGAAATGAAAGAAATTTACTTCAGACACTTTCCAGAGGCACTTGGGGATGAATTAGATCTCAAATTTATTTCAGTAGGCAATCCAATCTTTGATTGTTTAAAGGAAAACAGAACAAAGGATTTTCTTTTGCAAAAATATGGAATTCCTAAAGGAAAAAAAATTGTTTTGTTGATGGCATTGAACTTGACGGTGTTACCCTGGGCAAAGTATTATTTTGGTTCTTCAAATAAGCTGCAATTATTCCTTAATTTCTTAATTAGTCCAAGCATTAAGTATTTGAAAGAATTTTTGAAATTTGGAGGATATCGAGATCAATTGCTTGATATTAAGAAGTGGTGCAAAAAAAATAATGCCTCATTGGTTATCAAAAGCCGTCCAAAACACAAAGAGCCAAGATATGTAAGCGAGATAGCAGATGTCTTCATTTCTGATGAGGAGTTTTATCCCTTGGCTAGCGTAGAGCTGGTATCTATCTCGGATTTGGTTATTGGTTATGAGAGTACGGTAGTGTTAGAGGCTGGTTTCTTGGGAGTCAGGGCGATATCTATAAATATCGATATGGAATCTAAGATATCATGGAGAAGAACTTTGCCAGAGTACACAAAATCTGGAATTTATGGGTATAAAGGTCTTTCAGATGTAATAGATTATCATGATGTAAATGAATACTTAAATAACCGCAAATTAAGTGGATTCAATGTAGATTCTAAAAAAAGAGAAGAGTACGTGGAAAAATTTATAGGGTTTGATGACTTTAACTCATCAAAGAGGATAGTTGATTATATATTGGGTGTTTAAATAGATTATTAAATTTCAATACTGAAGTATCGGAGGTGTTATTTTTTCTTTAGAATTATGAATTGGTATGACATTTGGTCGGCATTATTTTTGCTAGAATCAAGAAAATAATTTTTATCAAATAATATCGTTATAATGTTTATTAAATATCTAAAAATAGGAACATTTCTTCCTAGAATTTTTGTGTGCTTGACATAGAGCAATGTTAAGAATAATGAGTGTGTTTCTGAGTAACTTATTATTTCAAATTTTTCCCTCAAAAATAATGATTTGAATTCTTCTTGAAAGTATTCTTTTACATGCATCGCATCCAGCGGCTTCTCCGTGTATTTTATAGGCGTTCCTATTACTATGATTCCGTTAGTCTTTGTGACTCTTTTCATTTCCGCTATCATCTTTAGAGGTTCTTGTACATGTTCAATGACATCCGAAGATATTGATACATCAAAAGCATTGTCTTCAAAAGGTGTGTTATAGACAGATGATTTTTTAAAAGTACCTTTTATTTTCTTGTCTGCAATAGCAAGGGCTGTATCAGATAGATCTATCCCAAATGCATCAATATTTTTTAAATACTTTTTTATCAAATGAAGTTGAACCCCATCTCCGCATCCAAAATCAACAATTTTAATTTCGTTATTTTGGATATTTTTTTTTATTGCTTTTATGAAGAAATAATATCTGGCATAAACAAATGCATTGAACAATGAAAAGTTTTTTTTGTCAATCTGTTTCCAGTGGTAATCTGCCCCCCTTGATTCATATTTTTCGAAAACTTTTTCTTTTTCCATTTCCATAATATTATTTTTTAGCGATTATAAAATATCCTGTCGTATATTTATTTAATTGTTTATTATGTACCAATGTTTTATCTATGTAACTAATTAAATCTAGAAATGGATAAAAAAGATATCCTATTGAGCGGAATATGAATGGCGATGCTATATTTAATTTTTTTAACATATCTACTAAAACGGTGAAAAATAATCCCACAACTTCAATTTTTTCCAATTTAAAACCATATTTTTCAAGGTTCTTTACCCACCCTTCTTGTGTCCATCTTTGGTAATCAAATGGATCTCCATGAATAGGGTAGAGAAAAGGAGCTGAAATGATAAAATGCCCTCCTGTTTTTAAAACCCGAAAGCATTCCCTTATCCCATCCTCAGGTTTTTCTACGTGTTCGAATAACTCCGTTGCTTTTATAGTGTCAAAACTGTTATCTTTAAATTGCATTTTTTCTACATTGCAAATAACATCCGGATTTGATTCTGGCGTGATATCTGCAAAAATCCACGCCTCTGTTTCAGGTGGATTGAATGCGCCTCTTTTTCTCCCACCGCCTATATCTAAAACAGAACCTCGAAAATAATCTCGATTTTTGTTTAGTTTTTCGTCTAAAATTTTTCTCCTATAGGACGTTCCTATATAATACTGGACCTTTTTTATCAAAGTGTTATTCATTTTATTTCAGAATAGATTTTAATTTTATTGAATATGACTGCACGAGTAAGTATGAATATTTTAAAATATTTATTTTTTTTGAGTTGGGTGCGGTGTATACATCACTTAGTGTTGCTATATACTTATCAGCTATAATATTTATTTTATATTGCGGGATATGATGTGCATAGTGGTTATAATTATTCGATACGACCTCTATTTTTTCCACGGATTCTTCTTTTGTATTGAAAACCTCCCCACCTTTTTGAATTAGTTCTGGATGACCGCCATCATTGAAAACAACCGCAGGAAGTCCACAAGAAAGAGCTTCAATTAACGAGTTAGAGCAAGGATCATTCTTGCTTGCAGTGATATAGATGTCCGCTTTTTTTAATTCTATCGCTAATTCATTGCTAGGTAGCGGGGGAATATATTTTGCATTTTTGAATTTTATTGGGGAGTTTCCTATAAAAATAAATTCATATTTCTCAAAATCGAGATTTTCATCTAGATATTCATAAACATCGAATCCTTTATTTAGATTCCCCGACCAACTTGTTGCAATAATTCTTATTTTCCCAGAACTTTTAAATGAACCCTTGTTGTCGGTATTAAATATTGAATTGTCTGGAGCATTATATATAACATTAAAAAGCTCATTCTTAAAACCTAGCGCTTGGCATTTATCAAGACTCCATTTTGATTGAAATATGGAAAAATCAGCAATATTTTCGGATAATTTGAATATCAGCTTGTCTATCGCCAAGTCCCTATTCCTGATTAAAAAAACAGGTCCATCTATCCTGTGTATAAATTTTTTTTGAGGATATTTTAATTTAAGATTTAAAAGTTTTCCAAGGGAATGATGCGAATTGAAAAGTATTGAATTTGCAGATTCCGGTTCTTCCTCATAAACTCCTCTTTTCCTGAATTCATCACGAAGGGCTTTTAGAAATTGATTTCCTCCACCCCATGGTCCGTCTTTAAATTCGAATAGGATATTAATTTTCATTTATTTTTTTCATCATGCTAGAAGTTTAAGAGTTATCATTGGACAATCTTTTCATATCAGCATCAACCATCATTTTAACTAATTCTTCAAATTTTACCCTTGGTTTCCATTTCAATACTTTTCTAACTTTATCATTTTTACCATGCAATGCAAATAGTTCAGCAGGTCTCTTGAATCGCGAATCAATTTTTATATATTTTTCCCATTCAGCTATTCCCACATGGCTG
>Ga0209212_1007037_pt1 | contig 12596 bp, 9 predicted proteins | sample RifGroC2_FD_183996 | JGI IMG/M metagenome (GOLD analysis project Ga0209212, IMG submission 183996) | Groundwater microbial communities from Rifle, Colorado, USA - Groundwater C2 (SPAdes) (version 2) | ecosystem: Environmental > Aquatic > Deep subsurface > Groundwater | place: Rifle, Colorado...
CCTATTCACGTATCAAAGATCTGCTGAAGACTGTTGTCACTACATTTTGGCAAGACCTGCGCCGTAGTCAGTTCCTGGCCGGCCGCTGCCTTGCCTTGGATGCGTAATCGAATTTGCGAGCCCATCATTCCTGCCGCGATTGCCGCGCCTGTGGGGGGAAGCACACAGTCCCCTCCCCCGGAGGGGGAGGGTTAGTGAGGGGGCGCAGTTCCAGAGTGCTGGAAGAAGATTGTGCTAATCGGGGTTACCTTTTGGTTCAACCCATGACCTTTGTCAGATCGATATCGAACATCTTCCAGGTCCCCCCGTGGTATCTGGGGTCATGCTCCAACTGCTCGATCGCGGAAGGGGTTGGAATATTCATATCCTCCCCCTCGAAATAAAGCTCAACCGCCTCCTGAATCATGCGCGGCAGCTCTTCCTCTGCGTCGGCTGCTGAAAAGCATCCTGGAAAATCGGGGATCGTTGCTCCAAGTGCATGCGATTCATTCTCTTTATGCAGGTAAACCGGGTATTGCATATTGTATTCTCCAGTCCCAGCCCGCCTGCCTGAATATGTTGCGGACCGTCCCGATGGGTAGGTCCTTGCGGGGGCAGGGGACGATGACGTGTCCAGGCTTTGTAGGGTGCTTGAACTTGCGGTGGGAGCCCTTGCTGCCGACACACTCCCATTTGTCCTGTTCAAGCCTTTTTATGATCTCATCGCTGCTCATTCCATTTATATACAGACCGGTTACTAAAGCGCAAGCTGAAAAGCCGCAGCGGGTTGAGCCTCCCCCCGCCAGAAGCCTTTCTCAGAAGTTCTCAGATTTTCTCTGTGGCCAATGGTTTTAGATTTACTTCTGGTTCCTTTGCGTCTTGGCGTCTTTGCGGTGAGCGGTATTCACTGGAACTTCCGCATCAGGTGCCCCTTGATGGTCGCCTCGAAATCGGCCTCGCGGTCGCCGCGGTACACCAGCGACGAACCGATCTCCGCAGCGAGGATGGCGAAGAGGTACTTAGGGGGGAGGTTCTTCAGGCGCTTGGAGTACTTAGGCTCCTCCCTGAGCATCCGGGGGAGGTGCGAGAGGATCGTCTTGCGGTAGATCGGCTGCAGGCAGAGTTGCGGCCGGTTCTGGAAGAAACGGAAGATGGTCGCGTACTGCGCGTTGATCTCGCCGCTCAAGGCGTCCGATATCTCGGTGCAAAGAAGCGACGGCTGCTCCCGGCGACGCTTGAGGATCAGCCTCGCCTCGTCCGCCGCCCGCAGTTCCAGGATTTCCAGCACGTCCTTCACGTAGCGCTCCTTCTCCGCGAGGAACTCCGCCTCGGAGAGGAGCAGGTTCGCGATGATCTCGTACGAGGAGGAGATCACGCCGCACTTGTTGGCGGAGGCGTCGCGCATGATGATGACGCCCATTTTCTGCAGCTCCACCCTCGCTTCCGGCGTGATGAAGGAGTTGGCTCCCTCGACGATCGCGCCCGCCGAAGGGGCGCCGTTGGGGAGGAAATAGTTCTTCCAGTTGTCCTTGTCCATGGTCTCGGGCCTTCCCCCGGCGGGGATGAAGAGGTCCGCCTTCACGGTGAACGGGAGGCTCGCATAGAGCTTGGAGAACTCGTCGGTGGAGATCCACTCCTCGCGCAGGCTGTCGGCTGTGCGGGTGAGCTTGCGGTACAGCTCCCTGAGCCCCTCGCGGCGGCTGCCGCTTCTGTAGAGGATGAAACCGCCCGGGTGCAGCATCTGCGGGTTGAATCCCTCCAGGTCTTTCCTGAGCACGATGCGGGAGAGTTCCGAGCGGTCCGCCCCCTGCGGGTCGCAGAGCGCGGCCGTGCCGTCCAGAACCAGGTTGATGGCGACCTTCGGCGCGCGCTCCAGCAGTATCCGCATGGCGTTGCCGGCGACGTCGCCGTTGGGGCCACCGGTGAACTTGACGCTGAAGGGGTCGCGGTAGATGTCGATGCCGAGTTCCGCCATGGTGATCTCGGCAAATTTGACCACCCCCGTCGAGGTGACGCCGTATTCCTTGTGGTTGATCCCGACCGTCTTGCTGGACATGATCCCTATGCCCAGGATGTAGCCCCGACGCTTGGAGATGCGGGCGATGTTCTCGATCATCGTGTCGTGCATGTTCTCGTCGGGGCCCAGTTCGATCGGCTCGTCCTCGCGGTAGTAGTCGACCACCGCCGGGGACTTCGCGACGCCGCTTTCCGTGACGAAGATGTCCAGAAAGGAGTTCGTGACGCCGTGCTGCAGCTTGTAAAGTCGCCAGTTTTCAAGTTCGCGCTCCCCCTCCCTCTGCAGGTCCGAGGCGTCCAGGATGATGACCAGCTTCGAGCCCCCCTCGTAGATGTCCTTGTTCTTCAGGTGCTGGGTATGGGCGAGCACGAAGTTCTCGCGGAAGATGGTGTTGGCGTTGGTGATGAAGTCGTCGCCGTTTCTGGCTATGACGGTGCGCCAGCCGCCGCGGGCGATGTCTGAGAACCCGATGTGGTAGCCGAAACCGAAGCGGCTGAAGAAGAAGGTGACCCTGAACGGCAGCGCCGGGGGGAGGTCGGCGGTGAACGCCGGACCGAGTTCCGTGAGGTAGCCCGGGTCGAGCCTGAAGGCGAACGCCTGCTTTTCCAGCACGAAGAAGTTCGTCTTCAGCGTGTGCGTGACGAAGATGAGGCAGCAGCGGTAGATGGCGCGCCGCACCTCGTCGAGATAGCGGTGTCCGGTGTTGTACTCCGCAACCGCCTCGGTGGTCTCCTCCAAAACGGCGCCGTACACCTTGTCGCGGTCGGTGACGGAGGGATCGAAGCGCGCCCGGAAGAGCTTCACCAGTTGCAGCGACATCTCCGGGTGCGCATGGAAGGCGCCCTGGACGTCGTCCAGGCCGAAGCGGTCCGGCTGGTTGTGCGCCAGGTTGGTATGGCAGAATGCGACGAAGGCGTTGATGAGCGAGGCTTCCTCCCCGGTCATGACGCCGGTGGTGACGAACTCGCGGTAGGTGTACCCCTTGGTGGCGACGATCTGGGTGTTGTAGAACTCGTTCTGCAGCCGGCTGAAGAGTTCGGACCTCGGCTCGAGCGGTTCTCCTGAGCGCCTGTTCACGTAGAAGGTCCCGAGGAAATACGGATGGACGCCGTTGGAAATGGTCAGGCAGTAGGCGCGGTTCACCCCCAGGTCGAGCCGGTTGAATACCTCCATGAGTTGCAGCAGGAATTCCTTTTGCGGCGGGTTCCCGACGGCGAAGTGCACCCGGGAGACCTTGAGGTTCGACGTAGACTCGACGTAGAGATAGAGGCCGCCGCTTCTGCTCGCTTTTTGCTGCAGCTGGAGCACCTGCGCCACGCGCACCGTAGAGGAAACCCGGACGTAATTCGGGTTGTTCAGCCACAGTATGCGCAGCAGACGATCGAATTCCTTCATGTCGAACTCGGGGTAGCTCCGCCTCAATGTGGCGGCGACCTTTCGGACCAGCGGGGGCGGCACCTCCGCCTCCCGCCAGTTAAGGACGTCCTCGTTGCTTTTGCGGTCGAACTCGAAGCGCTGGATCTCCAGGGGCTGGTCCAGCCCGGGCATGGGACCATCGGAGTGGGTGATCATCGCGTAGGATATCTCCCGGTCGTGGACATGGCGCAGCGTGTCGTAGAGAGAGCCGGGGGCGTTGACCCTGGCCAGGATCAGCGACTTCTCGCGGTCCGCCAGGATCAGGCGGCGGTTCGAGTGCAGGGAGTCGAGACCGCGCTCCAAAAGCGCGATCGCCCCCGGTTCGTCCCGCATGGCAGTGAAGAAGTACGGCGTTATCTGCTCTTTCAACCATTTGCGGTTTTCGGCAAGCTCACTGGCGGTGCTCTTCTGGATAACAGTCAAGCTGCTCATGCATTGATCCCCTTTGCCTGAAAAAATCAATCTACACTGGACAGTATAACAACGGATCGTCTGTTTGTTTAATGATTCCTTGGTGACTGTCGAAAAAAAGTTTGCTGTCGATAAACAGTATCACTGGTAACTGCTTTGACTGGAGAGAAGAATGCAATCACCCCACAGCTTTGACGGGGAACGAATACTGTTGAAACAGACCTTGGTAGTGGGTATGATGCCCGGATTGACTTTTAAAACGGAGGCGCCTTGCCAATATATTTGACCGCCGAAATCTCCGGTACCGGGGGGACCATAAAAGGGGTTCCCGAAGACTTCGAAGTCGAAGAGGTTCCGGCGTACCTGCCGAGCGGGGAGGGGGAGCATAGTTACGCCCTGATCGAGAAGCGCGGCATCACCACGCTGGAAGCCCTGCGCCGCGTCTCCAAGGCGCTCGGCGTCCAGGAACGCGATCTCGGCTACGCCGGGATGAAGGACGCGGTCGGAGTAACGCGCCAGAGCTTCTCCATCCCGAGGGTGGCGCCCGAGACTGTGCTGGCGCTGGAGATCCCGGGACTCAAGGTGATTTCCGCCATACGGCATGGCAACAAGCTGAGGCTTGGGCATCTGAAGGGGAACCGGTTCCGGATCAGGGTGCGGGACGTCGCCCCCGGCGCGGCCGAAAACGCCGTTGCGGCGCTCGCTATCTTGGAGAAACGGGGAGTGCCGAACCGCTTCGGCACGCAGCGCTACGGGTTGCAGGGGAACTCCCACCTGATAGGCGCGGCGATGCTGCGCCGCGATTTCAAGGGGGCAGTCGACGCGCTGGTCGGCGATCCAGCCGCGGTATCCGATGAAAGGTGGCGGCAGGCGATCGAGGCGTACCGGCGCGGCGACTTCGCCGAGAGCCTGGCCCTTTTCCCGGGGCATTTCCGGGGCGAGCGCGAACTGCTGGGGCGGCTTGTGCAGCGACCCGACGGCTTCGAGAAGGCCTTCAACTCGGTGCAACCGCGCATGAAGCGGCTGTACCTCTCGGCATTCCAGTCCTCACTCTTCGATCTCGTGCTGGAGAGGCGCCTGGAGCATATCGAGCAGGTCTTCCAGGGCGACATAGCGTTCAAGCACGAGAACGGCGCCTGCTTCCTGGTTCAGGATGCGCAGGCCGAGGCGCCCCGCGCGCAGGCGTTCGAGATCTCCGCCACCGGGCCCATGTTCGGCTGCACCATGATGGAGCCGCAAGGAGAGCAGGGTGAACTCGAACGGGGAATCCTGGCGGACCAGGGGCTGACGCCCGAGAGCTTCAACCTCTCCGGCGGGCTGCGGATGGAAGGAGAGCGGCGTCCCTTGAGGGTGCCCATCTCCGGGACAACCGTGCAAAGCGATGCTGGAGACCTGCTGGTGGCATTCTTCCTGCCGCGCGGCTCCTACGCCACCTGCGTCATGGATGAAATAATGAAGAGTGTCTAGAGCAGTTGCGCTGCGTGAGACTTCCCGCTGAGAGGAGTTTCTCCTGTAGGAGCGGCATTCCTGCCGCGATCTGCCCTCGCCTTTCAGGCTACGGCGGACAAGTCTAAGCTGCGGGGTCGCGACAGTCATAGATCGATCGGAAAGAAAGGCCTGAAGGGAGGTCATCCAGTGGAGAAACTGCAACTAAAAGCGCCGGCCAAGGTCAACTACCGGCTGGACGTGATCGGCAAGAGGCCCGACGGCTACCACGAGCTGAGGATGATCATGCAGAGGGTCGATCTGTGCGACGAAATCCAGATAGCGCTGAGCGACACCACCGGCATACGCGTCACCTGCGGCAGCAAGGGAGTTCCCGACGGACCGGGGAACATAGCGTGGCGCGCCGCCGACGCGCTGCTGAAGCTCTCCGGGCGGGAAGTCGGCATAGAGATCGCCATCACCAAGAAGATCCCCGTTGCCGCGGGTCTTGGCGGCGGCAGCAGCGACGCCGCGACGGTGCTCATGGGAGTGAACGAACTGCTCGATCTGGGGCTGTCAGACCAGCGGCTCATGGAGATAGGTGTGAAGCTCGGAGCCGACGTCCCGTTCTTCATCTTCAAGAAGACCGCGCTGGCCGAAGGGATCGGCGACAAGCTGACCGCGCTGGATGAAGTGCCCTCCCTCTGGGTCGTCCTGGTGAACCCCGGCATACACGTCTCCACTGCCTGGGTCTACCAAAATTTGAGATTGACAACGGCAGGGTCGCTGGCTATAATCCCGCGTTCCTATGGAGGCATCGAGGAAGTCTGCGACGTCCTCTCCAACGATCTTGAGCCGGTAACCTGCGCGAGGTTTCCGCTCTTGGAGGAGTTGAAAGAGCTGCTGATAGCCACCGGTGCGCGAGGGTCGCTCATGTCCGGCAGCGGTTCCACCGTCTTCGGACTTTTCCCGGACGAAAAAACGGCAAAGGCGGCCGCCGCGGAGATAGCAAGAGAGCGCGGCTGGTTCACCGCCGCGGTCAGGACCCTGTAGCAGAAGATAAGAAAATAGAATATTGGGGCGTCGCCAAGCGGTAAGGCAACGGGTTTTGATCCCGTCATTCCCAGGTTCGATCCCTGGCGCCCCAGCCAATACCAAATACTGCTGTTAATTCAACAGCTTAAAGCCTTGATCCTCTCTGCGTAGCGCATTTTGCTACACACAAAAGGGTCAAGGCTTTCCTATGCCCGATGAAAACTGTGATTGCATAGGATGCCTCCACTACGTACGCATTACCCTACCTCTGAGGTGAACTCAACTGGCGCTTTTTTCACCAGGAAATGAATCGAGGTTGCATGAGTGCCGCAGGACAAAAAAAGGGATCAGCCATTGCTAGCTGATCCCTTAATTTTTTTATGGTGACCAGAGACGGCATCGAACCGCCGACACGTTAGTTGCATTCCTCTACTGTATTTTGCGTCCTTTCTGCGCCAATCTGCGTCGTATCACATGGCGAGGTTGAGAGACCTCAAAGACGACGGAATCCATCTATAATGTCCTGCATCTTTGGAGGGCAGCCCGTTACCCATACATAACCATTATTTTCTGCCAGTTCTTTAGTGCAATTCCCTAAACAGAGTATGCCGCTATGACTCCCAGGAACAGTCGCCTCACGCCCCGAAACAACGTCTATGCCGGCAAACAAGAAACGATAGGCAAATTTCGGACCGATAGTGATGGCCAACCGTGGCGTCTTGGCAATCCTTTTTATCGCCGCCGATAGTTCGGACCCACACATACTACAGGCTCTCGGGTTCCTCCACTGGGTAAACCTGAAAATTTTCCTGTGCCTCTCGTTTGCTCTCTTGAACCTTATGCTTACATTCTCAAGCAGTTCGCCACGGACCTCAGGATGAATGTCGCCAATTCCAGCCTCGCTCGCGAGCCTGATGTGCTGAACATGAAGAGGATCAATACCCATCACCCTGCAACCGGTAACGTCAGCTGCCAGAATGTCACTGCTGGCAATAAGAACATCGGACTTTATCCTCTGACCGGAGGAACAAGGCCCATCCCCCTCCAGACCAATGATGCCGTCAATAACAGTGAGATTAGGCCGCTCAACCTTGGCAAGTTCTATAAGGGGATTATGGAGCCCCTCATTGTGCATAAGCTTTTTGGTACTCGAAGACAGCAGGCCCTTCTGATTTTTAAGACCTAGTGACACTGTCGTGTTCATATGGGTCTTGAGCTTGGCAACATTCACATAATAAGATTCCCTGGCAATCCGTGGTATTTTTATGATCCCCCATGCCCAGGGGACATCAATAACTTCTTGCTTGTTCAGGTCCACGAGATTTACTTTCGCTTCGTCAGCCAGTTTCCTGAACCCGCTGACTTCAAAGGCATGTTCGGTATCCACGCCCAGCCCCGGAAGTTCTCCGATCGTTATATTTCGAATGCCGCGGCTCCTGAGATACTCGATGAGACCTCGCACGACTTCTGGATCTGTGACAATTCCGCTAGTTCGGTCAAACGGTGCGACGATGTTAGGTTTTATAAAGACGTGGTCACTGGGGAGATCTGGATTCATTTCTTCCAATAGGCTAAAAATCTCCTCCGGCTTCGTTGTCTTTTTCAAATAAACGACACTCATATACCCTCCGTTTCAAATGCCGATGGCTGACAAGGGACAGGAGGAAAGTTTGTCAGGTGGAAGATTTATAAATCAACTTTACTGTGCCGCTTCTCCATCGAAAGGATCTGCAGATTTGTGGGCCGTCGAAACTGTACGAGAAGCTTCCTGGCAGTTGCAGCTGCCATCATAGGCCAGCCGTTCACAAGCAGCTTGATTGCCAGTTCCGGATGCTGCGCGTCAACGGCCTTACGAAACCACTCCTTAACAGGCCCCCCTAAGTAGGCGTAACGGTCAAGACGCCGGGAGCGGGAGGCAGATCCGCGCAGGTACTCGACAAGTTGGAGGATACCTCTGGACATTTTTTCCACGTTCTTTGTCGCTTGAGTCGGATGTTGTCGGTAGAGAGCAGTGGTGGGCGACTTCACTATGACGCAAGGGCCGCACACTCCCGCCAGAAGTACCAAATGATAGTCGTTGAGTATGAAAGGCTCCTCCTGTTTTTCTCTATGCAGGTCATCGAAGACGGCCTTCTGCATGACAATCCTGCTTTGCGACATGGTGCCCGTGGTGACGTCCTTAGCAAGAAAATCTTTGAATTTTCGTACGTGGATTTCTCCCGGGCTGTGAGAGGTCGAGATATCACGATTGTCATCCCACTTATAGCTTAGTGAGCCGAGGACAACCGGGGGGGAACTCAGGTCTTGGATAATCCTGTGGTACGTGGCCAGTGTCCAAGGCAGATACAGATCATCGTCATCCAGAAACGCCACATAGCGCCCAGTCGCAACAGAGACACCATGCTGATATGCTCGTGCCGAGCCCTGCATGTTGGATTCGACCAATCGGATGGCCTTTCCGTAGTTTGTCTTTATTTTGTCTTTGATTTCGGCAGATGAACCGTCATCAACGACGATGATTTCATAATCTTTGAAGGTTTGTTCGAGGACAGAATCAATTGCTTGGAAGACGAGTTCCTGACGGTTGCAGGTAGCGATGATGACGCTAAAAGTCCTTTTCATTTTTCGTTTCTCCCTGCTCATCTCGGCCAGTCCCGACGCCGAGGTTCTTTCAATGACTGTTAGTGTCCTATCGAGATGGTTCTGGCCCAAATCTCTCAAAAAACCAGCATATCCTGTACCGACAGGTTAATTTTCGTAAAAGCGGGGGAAACGTTCCCTGTCCCCGGGATGCCCCCCCTCTGGAGGAACCGCCGCAGTCCTGCCCTCCTTCCTGGCGCTCGCCGTCCCCAATGCCGCAATGATCTCCCGCAAAGGTGTGGCCCAGGTCGCGCGGCGTCGCAAAAGCTTACCGCTTATATTAAGCAAATCAAATCTGTGGATACATACGTACGCTGGTGTTAGCCGGGGGTGGTGAAACAGGTCGAAAAGAAGCAAAGATAAGCGCAGGACAAAAAAAGAGAGGCGAGGGGACGTTGCTGACTTGAGAGGCGAGGGGACGTTGCTGACTTTGTTGACTTATTTCATCAATGAAGTCAAAAACACCGCATTCGCTTCTATGGAAGAAATCACGTCGATGCGTTAGATTGTTGCAGTCACTACTGCTTCATCAGACCGCACGGGACTTCACAACAACCCATGCTTCCAAGGGAGGCATAAGTCAACAAAGTCGACAACGTCCCCTCGTCCCCTGAGTTCCACAGTCCCTGCCAATGCCGCCGTAGCTGTGCCGGTCAGCAACAAACTCTCAGTAACTTTCTGTGAGGCGATGGACCCCGCAACCCTTAACCCGGCAACATTCACCTTAAAGCAAGGGGTCGCTGTTATTCCAGGCACGGTGAGCTACTCCGGGGTAACTGCGATCTTTGCCCCGGCCAACACCCTGCTGTCCGGTACTGTCTACAGCGCCACGATCAGCACCGGGGCCAGAAGCCTGGCCGGCAATGCTCTGGCAGGTAACTACGCCTGGAGCTTTACCACTGGCTCGGCCCTGGACACAATGAAACCTGTAGTGACTGGCACAACCCCTGCCAATGCTGTCGCGAGTGTGCCGATCGGCAGCAAACTCAGCGCAACCTTCAGTGAGACGATGGATCCCGCAACCATCACTGCGACGACATTCACCTTGAAGCAAGGGGCCACGCCTGTTCCGGGTGTGACGAGCTACTCTGGCGTAACTGCGGTCTTTACACCGTCAGACGACTTACTATCCAACATAGTCTATACCGCCACGATCACCACCGGGGCCAAGGATCTGGCCGGCAATGCAGCGGCCATCGACTATGTCTGGAGTTTCACCACAGGCATGCTTCAAGACAGCACGCCACCCACTGTGGCTACGGTGAACCCTGTTTCTCATGCAACAGAGGTCTGTCTCGGCAAGGCCGTCACCGCGACCTTCAGTGAGGCTATGGACCCCTTGACGGTCAGCACGGCCACATTTACCCTGCGCCAACTGTTGCCGCAAAGGACGCTAGCCGTTGCAGGTACAGTGAATTACCACGGCCTGACCGCTGTCTTTACGCCGGCCACCGATCTTGCAGCAAACACCACCTACACCGCCACGATCACCGCTGCAGCCAATGACCTCGCCGGCAACGCGATGGAGAAACAAGTCTGGAGTTTTACCACGGGTACGGCGGCCTGTCTCGCGCCGGTAAACCTGGGAACAGCGGGGAATTTCGTGGTCCTGGCAAAGACAGGTGTCTCAACGACCGGAACCACCGCCATTGTGGGAGATGTTGGAGCTAGTCCTGTCGCGGCGACATACCTGACGGGGTTCTCACTGATCGCGGATTCAACCAATACCTTTGCAACGTCGTCCTACGTGATCGGGAAACTGTACGCAGCCGACTACGCAACTCCTACCCCTGCTGTTATGACTACGGCTATAGGCGACATGGAAACCGCCTTCACCGACGCCGCAGGAAGAACTACGCCTGATTTTACCGAACTGGGCGCAGGTGATATCAGCGGGCAGACTCTGGTTCCCGGCCTCTACAAGTGGGGCACCGGAGTACTGATAACCAGTGCCGGAGTTACTCTGTCGGGGGGGCCGGATGACGTTTTCATCTTCCAGATAGCGGGAAATCTCACGGTGAACAACGGCGCCATGGTTACCCTGATCGGCGGCGCGCAGGCCAAGAACGTGTTCTGGCAGGTTTCCGGCCAGGCAACGCTTGGAACGGCAGCGGACTTCAAGGGGATTATATTGAGCCAGACCCTGATTTCACTGAATACCGGCGCAAAGATGAACGGCAGGGCGTTGGCACAGTCCGCGGTAACCCTTAACGCAACTGCCATTACAGCCCCGTAAGACAAACTTTGTTAATCGTGAGAACAGGAAAGAAGAGACAGGCTGGTTTGATAATCAGCCTGTCTCTTGTGCCTTTCGGCAGCAATAAACAAACGTGAAACGAAAGCGAATTGGTGGCATGAACACAAATCCAGGTTAAATGAGGCTGAGGTCACATCATGATGGGTAAGGTTCTTCAAATTGAGCGTGCCGAGTTACGCCGTTTAGCGGAAAAACGGCTCGAGGATAGCACAGTGAAAGAGCCTCAGTCGGTGGTTGAGACTCTGCGACTTTTCCATGAACTCGAAGTCCACAAGATCGAACTGGAAATGCAGAATGCCGAGATCTGCAAGGCCAGAGATGATGTAGAGATGCTGCTGGATAAGTACACCGAACTCTATGATTTTGCCCCAGTCTGTTACTTTACCCTCGATCACTTAGGCCTCACCTCATCAGCAATATCAATCTCGCCGGTTCCGGTCTCCTCGGGGTTGAGCGCTCCCGGCTGAACGGCCGGTGCCTGACGGATTTCATCAACGATTCGGATCGTCCCGCCTTCGCAGCCTTCGTCGATAAAATCTTTACCAGTTCTTCCAAAGAGAAGTACGAGGTCCCCCTCCTGAAAGGGGATTCCCAGATCTTCGTGCAGATCGAGGCAATAGCCGCAGCGTCGGGACAGGAGTGCCGAATCGCATTGATTGACATCACCGAGCGTAAGCGGGCCGAGGTCGCACTTCTAAAGGTGGAGGAGGCCGCCGATATGGCTTTCCGAAAATTGGAAGCAGTGGCCGGTGTGGCGCGTCGAAAAGTGGAAGTGGTTGCCGATGTGGCGCGTCGAAAGGTGGAAGAGGCCACAGAGGTTGCCCTTCTTGGAGAGAAAGATGCCGCCGAAGTAGCATTTCTTAAGGTGGAAGAGGCCGCGGAGCTTGCGTTTCAAACAGTGAAAGAGGCGGCCGAGGTGGCGTTTCAAACGGTAGAAGATGCCGCTGAGGTGGCGCATCTGAAAGTTGAAGAAGCCGCAGAGGCGGCGCTCCCCGGGGAGAATGAAGCAACTGAGGCGGTAAAAAAGGCAGCCGATGCTGCGCGGCGAATGGTGGAAAATGCAGCAGGATTGGCTCGTCAAAAGGTAAAAGAGACAGCAGAGATGATGTTTCACGCTCTGAGGCGGGTCGCTGAAGCGGAGGCTCAGATCAAATTTACCGAGGAACGCCTAAGGCTTGATGAACTGCTCTTCCACTCCCAGAAGCTTGAGAGCCTGGGGGTGCTCGCTGGTGGCATCGCCCACGACTTCAACAACATACTGACCGGCATTTTGGGCAATGTCACTCTAGCAGGTTGTTGAAATTCAAATAGATAAAATAGCTGTTTTATGATACATTATCGCGCATAACCCACTGCTATTACTGAGGAATGTTATGCGCGGAGCGGACAACAAAACAGAAGCACTCTTTACTTATG
>Ga0209212_1007041_pt1 | contig 12592 bp, 15 predicted proteins | sample RifGroC2_FD_183996 | JGI IMG/M metagenome (GOLD analysis project Ga0209212, IMG submission 183996) | Groundwater microbial communities from Rifle, Colorado, USA - Groundwater C2 (SPAdes) (version 2) | ecosystem: Environmental > Aquatic > Deep subsurface > Groundwater | place: Rifle, Colorado...
CGACCAGACTTGTCCCGCGCCAGCGCCATCGAGATGCTGGCGACCGTGTCGTCGAGAAATTGCACATTCGCATCGCTGCAAACATGTTTCCCCACGTTCCTGGCAATCTCAAGGGCGCGCAGACTGCTGAACCAGAACCACCCCAGCGCGGCCAGCAACAGCAGGAATAGCGCACTTGTCATATCCATTGCCTGAGAAATCCAGAATTAACAGCCGCCAAATTTTATCCGATTCAGGTGCGTGTTTTTTCAAATGATCACACGCTGATTTCACTCGTCTCGATCAGTCTCGCCACATCACCATGACACTCTGAGCATTTGCCAACAAGCAACAAGTCACCCGCTTTGACGGCTCCGGTAAAATTGGTGATGGTGACCGCATGACGGCATTTCCCGCACCAGACATTCGCAAGCAGTCGCTTTCTGGCATCGACTGGAATGGCTGCCCATAGCTTTGCTGCCAGTGCGGTAAATTTTGGGATGGATTCGATAGTCATTTGCAATCTACCCTCTCACGAAGTTCCTTGCCAGCTTTAAAGTGCGGCACATATTTGGCAGGCACTGACACCTTGTCACCAGTTTTGGGATTACGCCCTTGCCGTGCTGGTTTGTAATTTAGGCCAAAGCTACCGAAGCTGCGAATCTCAGCTCTATCGCCCTTTGATAGCGCATTGGAGATTGCATTCAGAATCACCTTAACGGCAAGCTCGGTATCTTTGAGCTGAAGTTTTGGGTGTAGTTCGGCTAGGCGTGCGATGAGATCAGAGCGTGTCATTTGAAGTGAGCATTGCATTTATGTATGTGGCTGGCGTAATTTTACATCACCAAAAATACCAGCCGAAATCATCAGCATCAAGCGTTAATGCCTCGACTACCTGCCTCCTGAAACACATCCCCATATACCCCGACAATCCAGTTATTTTGCTGCCGACAGCGGACGCTCGTGACGTGCGGTAGCCGACACGTTGCAGTCCTTCAAATTTCTCCGAAGCGGAAATTCAACGTGGAGTTAACCGGCTGCGCGCTTTTGCGCAGTCCGGGTTGAACGTAGGGTTATACATATTGCATGGCAACGTGAATTACTACCACGCCAGCCCCTGAGATAGTGAGTCCCGATCCCAGATGTACGATGTAGCGTGAGACTCGAAACTTAAAAATGGCTTTCCAAATATCGTACATGCACTCGTATGCCATGTACTCAGCCGACGGCAACAAGCCCGTGTCTGGGTTTTTTACATCCTTTGGTTTTCGACTATACAGCGTGTGTGCGGAACTCCGAAATCTGAGTAATGGCCAGTAGTTTCGCGTTAAGGGCAGATCGAAAAAATCTTCGAGCACGGTCGGCAAATCAATCTTAACTACATGAGTGCCAACATCAAGAGAAATCGGTGGATTGCTCAATGTAAGCCGTAGTGAGTCGCCATTAAGTAGCTTTCGCGTTGCTGTTCTGGGCAGAAAAGGCCAACGTCGCCAAGGTGACTCTTGTTTGAGGATGTCTTGCAAAAGAATATCGACATTAAGGCGAACCCTTTCAAGTAAATCATTTTGCCAAATTAGACCTATGGAACCGATTGCGGAGCCGAAGGTTGCCAAGATAGCACCAGTGGATAATAGGGTTACAAGATCTTTCTGAGATTCTGGTAAAGACAAAATCTTGAAGGACACGACTACGGCTAGAACGTACAAGAGCGCAACGATTTCGAGATGCAATCTGAGATGGTTACTATCGTTATTGCTCTTGCTTGCCTCCGATGCTGCTGTGTTTTTCTCTGAGGTCATATCGCCCGAGGCCAGTTAAGAATATGTATAACGTGGAGCTAAGGGGCTGCGCGCTTTTGCGCAGTCCCGCTTGAGCGTAGGGTTAGCCCGCAATGTGCCCATCATTGTCGGGGCTCCACAAACGCACGGTCAACGCGATTCAAGAATTTAGTTGAATTGAATTCGGTGCTGTTTGCCAGCACTATCGAGGCAATGCCTTTTGTCGGATAAATGCGCATCTCGGAATGAAAGCCACCGCCACCGCCCTCCTTGAAAAAGTACACCGCGCCGTCAGTTTCGCCAATGTGCCACCCCAGTGTCATCTGGATTGGTCGGCCCGCGCCATCTGTTTGCTGAGTCTCCAACAGGCGTTTGGTCTCTATTCTGAACAGCGCCGACTCGGTGCGCAGTTGGTCTTGCAGGAATCGGCTGAAGCCACGTGCCGTGCCGATCAGCCCACCAAAAGCTGGGCCATTGAGGTAATGGCTGTTCAGCCTCAGCCAGTGTCCTTCGTAGCCGCCCAGGAACTTGCGGTCGATAACGAACCCTTTCACCAAATTCATCAACGAATATTTCTTAAGATAGCCGTTGGCATGACGGGACTCGTCGGGGATGACAAAGTCCATCTCTTGCGCCGAGAGCCGCAACGGCTGGAGGATGTTCGCTCGGATATAGGCTGAATACGATTGGCCCGATACCTGCTCGACTACCTTGCCGAGAAGCCAGTATCCGATATTGGAGTAGGCAAACTTGCGGCCCGGCTCAAACGCAAGATCAGGGTTCTCGCGCAGAATCGTAGCAAGTGCCTCAGCTTCATTGAAACTCGAATCCTCTTGCGCCAAATGCACCCACCGAAGGGGAATCGGATTGGGAACGCCGGAAGTGTGCTGAAGCAGTTGACGTAGGGTGATGCCGTGGCCGTGGTATGGGTTATGCGGGAGATAGCGGTCAATCACGTCGTCCAGGTTCAGCTTCCTCTGCTCTGCCAATTGCAGAATCGCGACAGCGGTAAAGGTCTTGGTCATCGAGTACGCCATCAGAGTAGTGTCGAGCGTCATCGCTTTCTGACCTTGGATGTCAGCCCAGCCACCGGCATACTCGAAGAGTACCCGGTCAGCAGTTACAACGATGTATTGCAGACCGGGAACCTCCGACCGAACGTACTGATTTAGGTCGCTTGTCGTGTTGTCCTTTGCAAGAACGTCGTCAATCATCGTTGCTCCCTGCAACATGGCAATGAACGGGATCAGCAGCGGCTTTGGAATTCGCATGGTCGTCGAGCTTGCGGGCTAACGTGGAGCTAAGGGGCTGCGCGCTTTTGCGCAGTCCCGCTTGAGCGTAGGGTTAGGCCTGCTATTCTGCACGGATAGTTCCAAGCGCAGTCAGCAACAGCCGGTTGACGATCATTGTTGCCGTGAGCATGAACCGATCACGGGGGCGAGCAAGCCATACTTCCTCCATTAGTGGGCCTCCGGTGTTCGCAGCCTTAAGGCCTGCCACGTACTTGAGTTTGTTGCAACCGAAGACTATTGCCTCAGAGGTAAATGAAAGCTCGAAGTGGTGATGCGCTGTTTCATTGCGAAGCTCAGCTAAGACAAGCAGGTCTTGATACATCGGCTTATCAATTAGCTCCAAAGTGTACGCAAGATCCGAGCGCGCTACGAAAGACCCAATAGCACCAGACCGCGAATCTAGTAGCTTCTCGGTGATAGAACTCTTCAGCAGGCGCTTAGCGAGGAGCGAAGCAAGGCAAGCATCAATGTAGCTTACGCCGACGATAATGACTGAAGCGTCTGTGCCTTCGTTAAGAAGATCATGAAGATGCTGCGAATCTGCGGACAGAGACTCAGGAGGAAGAGGAACGCGGCTCGACATAGTGCAGGCCTAACGTAAAAGTGAGGGGCTGCGCGCTTTTGCGCAGTCCCTCTCGACTGCCGGGTTGGGCATCATCATGGCAGAGTCTTTTCGGACTCAATGAGAAAGACAAGACAAGCCGCCGTCATATGCAACACATACGCGACGATATGTTCAGGAACTGTGACAACTGATGCCCCCTGTCCATGCCCACCCAGCTTGTTTCTCGCAGCAGGCACACCACTTTCTAATGTGCTCCTTAATGCGGAAAAGTGCTGTGTCCAAAACGAGGGAATCAACCCATTGTCAATGCAGACCTGAATCAAAGTGTTGCAAGTTGCATTGGACGGATATTGCCACTTGCGTTTGCTGCATATCGCTTTCATCGCGCTCTCCATCGCCTTCAAGCATTCGGTTAACGCTTCCTTTGAATTTCCATGCCGGTAATGCTCATGGGCCTTGAGGAACTCAGCCTGCGCACCCTCATACTTCTTCTCGTGGAGCAATAACAGTGCCGGCTTAACAACCTCAGCATGAATAAGCTTGGAATCAATGCGAATGATTTCGCCATCAATAAACTGGAAGCCAACTCCGTGTTCTTGGAACCGAGAGTTCAATTCTTCAATGGCTTCGTCTGCAACTTCGGACGCGCGCTGACGGCGGAGGTAATCGTAGTTTCTCGTGTGCCCATTTATGATCCGAAAGGACAACTCGATTGCATCAAGAATCTTTTCAGTCTTTTCCTCATGGAGCACGAAGTTTGCGAGCTCAGAGAGATAGTTGCGGTCACCGTAATCTTTCGCTCCGGGCAATTTGAAGAGCCCATATTCCCGACATAGAGCCTCGACGATAAATTTGTAAGCGCCAAATGCGCCTTTATGTCTGTCGTGATAGTCGTTCGCACCACCCAGCGAGTCCTGCCAAATATGAACGATTTGAACCCGCAATGGCTGAGGAATCTTATCGTAGGAGTAGACGTCAGGCATCTCACCACGAAGTTTTTTTTGGCGCTTAGAGAAGAGGTCGAGGATTCCCATAATCGTTCCTATGACGCCCAACGTGAAATTAACCGGCTGCGCGCTTTTGCGCAGTCCGGGTTGAATGTCAGGTTATGCGTCATAGCGTTGGATAGACAATCTTTTCATTTGATTGACTGAAATCATCAGCCCAAAGCAATTTGATCGCGTGCTTTCTTTTTGTTCCCATATGAACGGCGGCAATGAGTTCAACAGACTGATGAGTATCAAGAATTTCAAGAGGGAATTTCTCGCCAATTTCCGATTCGATGATGCAGTCATTTCCTTCTGGAAATTCGACCGCAACATTCCGAGCTGAAACCTTGCCTTTATTCCATATCTTCAGACGATAATTGCTGCTGCCAAGTTTTATAAACGTTGCTCCAAGGTCAGCTTTTTTGTCTGAAATTGATTCTGCGTCTTCCTTTTCAAGCAGGCGTTGATTCAGCTTCTCTTGGCTTTCGAGGAGAGATTTCTGCCGATCATTGAACTGGACAGTTTTCCATGTGGCATACGCTGAGAGCAAGAAAGCTAAGCCAGCAACGACATCGCTTGGGGTAAGGGAGATAGGCATTATTTGATCTTAATGAATTGGCTTCCCTTGAAAGCAGAAGCAAGTTTATTTTTAAGTTCAAGAGCTAGATCCTTTGTAACCTCTTTCCCAATTTCTTTTATGTGTTCATCGACATTTTCGCTGTTTTCGCGGATTAGATCATCACGAGTAATTTCTCGGTTACATGACGCACATGTGAGCAACTCGGACTCGCCGTCGTCTGGCTTCGAGGAGGAAAACTGTGTACTGCCGCACGTTGGGCATAAGAGAGTAACAGAGCGATTGTATTTTTCAGAATCCACAGTAAACCTCCGACGATTGATATGACACATAACGTAAAGTTGAGGGGCGCCGCGCTTTTGCGGCGTCCCGCTCGAACGCCGGGTTAGACGCGATCACCGAACCGTTGAACATGTGTATTTCCAATTTTTGTTAATGCTCTCTTCATGATTGAGTCGGCAATTTCTGGAAAGCTTGAAAATGCATATTCCATGTTGAGTAGAAAGCCAAGCGGTGTAGATTCTCCCCAATTTTCAAAGTACCAGCCGTCATTCTGTCCAACAGGATGGGCTGAGCCATATATGTTGCGCTCCTTATGTTTAATGTTCTTTAGAATTCCTATGTCAATAATAGATATTGCGTCAATTTGATACTCAAGAGGCGTTTCATTTTTTTTGTAATACGAGGTGACTTCTGTATATAACTTGAGTGGATCGAAGGCCTTTATCGAAAAAATGAAGAACGGAATGTGCAGCGAATGCTCAATGATATGAGCTGGTGACCTGCCTGCTAATAGCACCGGTGTTTGACTTCGACGTGTCCTCTTGACAGAAATGCACTGCTCCAATGCTCGGTGCAACTCGTCTGTTCTAGCAAGGTTTGGTTTGACTTCGATTGCCGAGTCGCAGCCGTCTGCGAAGATCAATCGAAATTTTCCCTTTGAGTCAATTAGGTGCGGATGCGCAGGATTCAAAATCAAACAATCAATCGAATCCGACTGTTTCCCATCTAGGTCTGTGATCTTCCCCTTGGAGACAATATGGCTTTGAGGATAGAAGCGCGCCACAAAACTTTGCACAGCGTTTTCTCGAAAATCCGCAATTTCTTGAGGTGTCCCTTCGCCTTGACCTGATGCGAGCTTGAACTCATCGATGATTTGTTTCCCTTCCTTTTTGAGGATTTCTAGCAATTGGCTCAACTCATACTCCTGTAGGTAAACGTCTAACGTAAAGGTAAGGGGCGGCGCGCTTTTGCGCCGTCCCTCTTGACTGCCGGGTTATGCATTGTTTTGCACTGCACTGGTAATTTCCATAAAGCTTACAAGCCGGCGATCAACTGTTTGAAAAATGTCCTTAAAGTCTTTTCTTACAGGCTGGGAATCGCGCCTATTTCGGTGCCTTGTTTGGCCGCCAGCTGTATGAGCAATGACATCCGCTACTTCCAGAGCTGCCGCACATGCGGACTTTGGGATGACTCCAAGTTCAATTGGAAACTCTCGATTTCCGCTACGCAGTTTTTTGCCGCTAAGGGCTTGCATTACTTTTTGATCGGTGCGCTCGGAGGCTTCAAACAGAATAAATACGCGACTAAACGAGGCATTTGCAGCAACCTCTGCGATGCGCTGCAAAATTGAAGCGCCCACTATATCGATATAGCCAGCATCAGCAGAATTTATTGTTTTAGTACTTACGGTAACCGCCAGCCGAAAAAACTCAAATTTAGTAAAAAAGTGGGTTAAGGCGGACATCTGATCTTTTGTCGGGTTTCTGAAGTGTTCAACAGCGTGAACCGGCCTGGGAACATCTGGGAAAAACCGCTGAAGCATAAAATTCCATGGGGCCTCGATTAATCGCTGATAATCGGAAACCATGAACGCACAACCCCCAATACCAAAGCACTCGCCATTTGCCTCGTGAAGCTCCTCGTGTCCTGTATCGTCAAGCGCGACTACAAACACATCGTCTGCGAGGATGAGATTGCCTTCGTCATGTACGAGAACTAGTGGCATGGATCAGTGATATGCATAACAGTTATTCACCAGACCCACCGGTCTGTACTATTGAAAATAGTGAGGAATGCATATTTTCGATAAGTAATTGATTCATTGAAGCCCCCCGAATTTATTAGTCCGCATATGCATAATAGTACAGACTGAAGCGGTTTGTATAATGCCAAGCATTTTAACTACCACAAGGAGTTACACTTATGGGGTCATCAACAGTCTAGCCAACCACTTCAAACAAATAAGCCGCCACGCTTAATGGATCAAATTCATGAAGTGTGCCGTCGCAGACACTTAAGCGCACGAACAGAGGAAGCCAATCGCTTCTGGATTCGGCAGCTCATTTTCTTTTACGATAAACGTCACCCACGGGAACTTCGAGAAGGCGAGGTAACACGTTTTCTAAACCACTTGGCTGTGGAACGGCAGGTTTCGGCATCGACACAGACACAGGCACTCAACGCACTCGTATTTCTCTATCGGGATGTGCTGGCATCTCCGCTCAAAGAGATGAATGGACTGAATCGCGTTCAGCAGCGCCAGCGGGTTCCGGTGGTAATGACTCCCGGTGAGGTTTCAGCAGTTTTGGCGCAAATGTCTGGCTCAACGGCTCTGATGGCGCGCTTAATGTTTGGATCGGGGCTTCGTGTTGAGGAATGCTGCACCTTGCGCATCAAAGATATAGATTTTGCTTCGGCAATCGTCTCGGTTCGTGACGGCAAGGGCGGGAAAGATCGCACTACAGTTCTTCCTGTTAGTTTGAAAGCCGACTTGCAGGCACACCTCTTGCGAGTTGCGCAATTGCATGCCGATGATAGAAACCGTGGAGCTGGATTGGCTCCATTGCCGAATGCACTTGAGCGAAAATATCCGAAGGCATCTGAATCCCTGGCTTGGCAATTCGTGTTTCCTTCTTCAGTGTGTCGCCCTTGGGGTCAAAGCGGGCGATTGGCCCGTTGGCATGTATCGACTTCAACGACTTCAACAATCCAAAAAGCATTCCGGCAGGCTGTGGCACGGGCAGGAATCATGAAGCACGCAACAGTTCATACCTTGCGCCATTCGTTTGCAACGCAACTGCTCGCTTCTGGCACCGATATTCGGACGATTCAATTATTGCTCGGACACAAAAATCTCCAAACCACGATGCTCTATACGCATGTTTTGGAGGTAACGAAGAAGGTCGCCAGCCCGCTTGATGCTTTGTGATACGAAATTTTCAGTGTGGATTTTAAAAAACTTGCGCTGTGAATAGTGAGCACTGATGGTCGAAGATGCAGGAAAACCAGACTCTGTTGACCGACCATCGGCGCAATCATTCGAGTGGCGGCAATTGGCACCTATGTGTAGAACCAAACTATGTGTAGTTTGTAATGGTTATTGGCTACGAAGCTGAATTCTATTGGGCTAAGGTAAAGGCCGCCGCCCATTAACTTGACATAGTTTTGCCGGTGTTCTGAAGTGGAAATCCACCCACTTCAGGAGACTGCAATGAATCCCATCTATCACTCAACGACTTGGCTTCTCGAAAGCCAATTGGCGGCATACGTTGATGCTTTCACGCTTCACTTAACGGAGGGGCGTTACGCATCTGTAACCGTTGATACTTACCTCGGTTGTCTTGCCCACTTCGCCCACTGGTCAACTCAGTCTGGAATCGATATTCATCGCATCGATGAGAAAGTAGTTCGGCAATTTCTTGATGAGCACCTTCCGTATTGCGATTGTGCAAGGCGGGTACACCGTGTTCGCAGAGATTTACACGCAGCGCTTGGCCATCTTCTTGTCGTACTTCGCGCCAATGCTGTTATTGCCGAACCGGCTATTGGTATGACGCCAGTAGACGAGGAGTTGCGCCACTTCGACGAGCATATGAACCATGTCCGAGGGCTTGCGCCGAATACGCGCAGTCAACACCTTCGTGTGGTTGGGCGTCTGCTGCTTGATCTGTTCGCTGATAACGCCGTTGTAATTTCCGCGATCAAACCTGACGACGTGCGCAAGTTTGTCGCGAAGCAGAGCGAGTTGTGCTGCATCCCAGTCAGTGTTGGTGCAACCATCTCGGCATTGCACGGCTATTTCCGTTATCGCGCTACACGAGGCGATCCGGTCCATCATTTGACTGGGATTTTGTGCCACCCGGCCAATTGGCAACTTGCTTCGTTACCGAAGGCACTTAGCAGCGACGAGATTGAACGCTTGCTTGGGTCGCTTGAGCATGACGGCCCATCGGCACGCAGAACTGCTGCCATCGTGCATTGCGCCTTGGATCTTGGGCTGCGAAGCGGTGAAGTAGCCTATCTCGGGCTAGATGACATCGATTGGTGTGCCGCCACCATTACGTTGCGAAGAACCAAGGGTTGTCGCGAAGATGTAATGCCTTTGCCTGCGGCGACCGGGCGCGCCATTGCCGATTACCTGCGATTTGAGCGACCACAAACCACCAATCGGGCTGTGTTTGTCCGTAAGCATGCTCCACGCGACAAGCCAATTGGCCCTGATCTTGTGCGCCATGCGATACGCCAAGCATATGCACGGGCAGGTCTGCCGTACACACGCTCGCACCTTCTGCGACACACCATGGCCAGTCGCCTGCTGGATGGCGGCAGTTCGCTCAAGGAAGTGGCCGATGTGCTGCGGCACCGCTCGCTGAACACGACCATGATTTACGCCAAACTCGACAGCAGGAATCTTGCTGCGGTCGCGCTACCTTGGCCAGGGAGCTCATCATGATCGCCCAAATCACGATGCAAATGCACGCGGCCAATTACCTTGGCGAACGCCGCCGGCTTGGATTTGACCTGCGCGCCATAGGCTATTCGATCAACAGCTTTGCACGCTATGTTGACGCCCTTAATTTACAGGTGCCACTGACCATCGAGGTCATGGCCGACTGGGCTCGGTGCGACAAATGGCACAGCGGGAATCCCCAGACATGGGCGCGACGCCTGAGTAAGTTACGTCCGTTTACCCGCTACCTGCAACAATTTGAACCGCTTACGGAAGTGCCTGACGACTTTACATTTGGCCGCATCGGGCAAAGACCAATACCTCATATCTACATCGAGCAGGAAATCGTCGATTTGCTGGCGGCCGCACATAGTCTGGGGCCACAGCCAGGGTTACGCGGTGCAACCTACGAGACGCTGTTTGGCCTGATTGCCTCAGCGGGGCTACGAGTTTCCGAAGCAGTACATCTACTGGATGCGGATGTTGATCTGAAGGCGGGCATGCTGACTATACGGCTGACCAAATTCACCAAGTCACGTTACGTACCTTTGCATCCGAGCACTGTGAAAATGCTCAAGCGATATCGGTCATTGCGTAATTTACACGTCGACTTTGCCGATGAAATGCCATTCTTCGTTGGCACACGGGGTCGGTGTCGGGGCCATTTCTTGGGACTGCGCCAAGTCCGCAAAGTCTTTGATGGCTTGCGTGATCAATGTAAATGGATCAACCGCGGCACTCACGATGCGCCTCGCATCCACGACCTGAGACACGCTTTTGTCGTTCGCCGTGTGATGCTCTGGCACGCTCAGGGTGTAAATGTTGATCAGCAAATGTTGGCGCTATCCACCTACTTGGGCCACGCGAAGATAACCAACACCTATTGGTATCTCACCAGCGTACCGCAACTCATGGCGGTAGCAGGAGATAAATTTGAAGCGTTTACACAAATTCCGGAGGTGAGCCATGTCTGAAATTACCGCACCACGTCCGGTATCATTTGCATCGTTGGTTCAACAGTTCTTCATCGAGTATCTGGTAAAGCAGCGTGCCGTGAGCCCACGCACTATTGCTTCTTACCGGGACGCTATGATGTTGTTTCTGGATTTTGCACACGAGCGTTTGGGCAAGGCACCCACAGCACTCAGCCTGTCCGACTTTGAACCGGATTTAATTCTGGCATTTCTGGATCACCTGGAGCTTGATCGACATAATTCAGTGCGCAGTCGAAACCTGCGACTGACCGCGTTACGTTCGTTCCTGAAATTCGCGGCACGGCGTGATGTATCCTCTTTCTTCTTTATTGAGCGTGCGCTGGGTGTGCCGATGAAACGTTTCGAACGACCGATACTTGGATTTCTGTCACGCGAGGAGATGTTGGCCGTGTTGGGCCAGCCAGGCGACACATGGACATCCAAGCGCGATCATTTGTTACTGGCTATGCTATACAACACGGGAGCGCGAGTATCAGAAATCATTGGCGTGCGTGTCGGTGATATCGTTATGGATGGCTCAGCCTGCGTACATCTACTCGGCAAGGGGCGCAAGCAACGCGCAACGCCTTTATGGAAGAGCACTGTTCAGGAGATCCGGGCTTGGCTGAGTTACAACCCAACGTTGAGAGCGAATGCGGCTTTGCTACCCAATCGCAATGGTCATGCAATGACACGTTTCAACGTCACGCAGCGATTAGATATTGCAGTAGCCAAGGCAGCTGAGGAGTACAGCAGCCTGGCCAAACGAAGTATCTCGCCGCACACAATTCGGCATACGACTGCTATGCATTTGCTGCAATCGGGTGTCGCTTTTAGTGTGATTGCGTTGTGGCTTGGGCATGAGAGCATGAACACCACGCACCGATACGTAGAGGCAAATTTGGAGATGAAAGTGCAGGCACTAGCGAAACTTCAAGAACCAGATACTCAGATGCGCCGCTATCATCCAGTCGATGACGCACTGATGCAGTTCCTTCAGTCGCTGTAACTATGTGTATGGCGCTGCCAGCAATGTCTGGTAGCGCATGGGATAGCAGGCGAAACTACACATAGTTTGGTTCTACACATAGGTGCCAGGAACGGAACGTCAGGGGCGACACTGCGACCGACCGCTGTCGGCCATACCGGACTTTTGTGTATTTATGAAAATGGTATCGGTTCAGCCCAAGAGATATAATAGAATTAGCTAGACGCACAGACTGACAAAAAAAGCCAGCGCACGAATGCGCTGGTTTTTTTGTTGCGCCCCACCTTAACGTGAAAAACGCAACGCCTCTTGTACCTTGGCTCGCAGGCTGGGTGTTATTTTCTTCCCAGTTGCAAGAGCATGGTACACATCGCAAGCCAAGCAAAAGTTCTTCTTGGCCACCTTGTCAAAAAATACGCGCATTTCAGCAGATAACGGCATGATGAATCTCCTTTATGTTGTTAGTGAAGAAGCCAAAAAGGGGCTTCACTAAGCCTGCAATGACTTAGTGAAGCCCCCTGATGGCTATTTCCAACAAGGGGATTCATCGTGTCCCTATCCGCAAACGTCGCGGATGGGACCCGTTGCTAACTACCTACTTCTTCGCGGCCTTACTGCGCCGCTTTGGTTTTGCATTCTCATCGTAGCCAAAGCGCTTCCACGCTTCGGGATCGATGGCCAGGGGCGTTACGCGCCCTGACTTGATGTTGACGAATTG
>Ga0209212_1007042_pt1 | contig 12591 bp, 8 predicted proteins | sample RifGroC2_FD_183996 | JGI IMG/M metagenome (GOLD analysis project Ga0209212, IMG submission 183996) | Groundwater microbial communities from Rifle, Colorado, USA - Groundwater C2 (SPAdes) (version 2) | ecosystem: Environmental > Aquatic > Deep subsurface > Groundwater | place: Rifle, Colorado...
AAACAGTTCCTTCGTGAAATCAACCGCCTTGTCTCCTCTTGTATTAAAACCAGACAACCTTCACGAAAAACTACTCTCGAATTGTTAGAGGTGTCTCATCTTTTGGTCTCTTAACTTAACACCTATGGGGAGGGGGGAGGCCATGTGGGGGTGCTGAATTGTTACTGAATTTCATGCCAGTAAGATACCGCATGGTGACATACGGATAGCATACGGATTCAAATATTTTTTAATAAAGTTTTAAGTGCTTGTAGGTATGTGTGTTAAACGAAGCATGTCTGTGCGTATATGCCCGCAGATCCGACAAAACTGCATTTGGGACATGGATACAGATTTTTAGACTTCGGGGCGGAAGAAAACAAAACGCAAATGAATAACGAATCCCCGTTTTCACGAGGACAAGTATCGAACAAGGAATTTCAAAGTTGTGGTTGTAGAGCGAAGAGGCTCTTCGCTCTACATTCAAGCAAGTGCTTTACCGTTTTCCTAATCTCCGCATTTCCGACGGCGTATAGTCGCCGGGGGTTCGTTTTATGCTAAAATCATACATCCGGCCTTCATTATCGAGTCCTTCCGCTATGTATCGTCCGGATTGCAAATCATAACGCACTTCCAGGGTTGTGCCTATACAAGGCGCTTCGTAATAGTTGATGACGTGCCCCTCGGAAACACGCCATAACCGGCCATTTTCGTCATAAACGTCTTCAATCACTATCTGCCAACTGTCCTCGTCCAGATAAAAGGTACGGCGCGGGTAGAGGTGTTTCTTGCCTTTTTTTACCGTCGCGTCAACTACCCAGACGCGGTGGAGTTCGTAACGCGCGTATTCGGTATTAATGTGTCCGGGTTTCAGGACGTCGGTATATTTCAGGGTATCGCTGTGGAGTTTATACGCATTATAGGGGACATAGAGTTCTCTTTTCCCCAGCAATTTCCAGTCATAGCGGTCGGTAGCGCCCATATACATATCATATTGATCTATTGTCCTCATGCCTTCTACCCCGCTGAACAAATAATCATACGAGACGTCGGGCAGCCGTGTAACACGGCGCTGGCCGGGCATGTATTGCCAGACACTTCTCTGTTTCATCGTTATATCACGCGGTTCTTCCATCAGTAATATGATACCTGCCACGCTGGGCGGCGCCTTGATGGACTGCATGCAACAAAAAATAGTATCATCCGGTTTTCGTGAGGAACATCCGGTTTTATAGTAATGAAAATACCAGTCGTCCTCGGTTTTTATCAACGTATAGTCGCCACTTTTTGTCACCACCGCATGATTAATCGTGTGTAATACCGCATCGCCACGATACCGCAACAGGTGGTTCCATATAGCCTCCTGTCCGCTTTTCGGGGTTGGGAATGGTATCCCGCCGGTTGCGCCGGTAACGGCATTTCCATCTTTAGTCAATTGTGCGGTTTTCCCGTTCGCAATCGTTGCGTCGTAAACTCGCTGCGGCAGAGAGGCGCTTCTGCGGGTTGGATACACGTTCATTTTGAATGTCGGATACTTTTCCATAAGCGCAACGTGTCCGGGAGATAGTTTGGCTTTATAATCGTTCACGTTGGCACTGCTTATGGTAAAGAGTATTTTATCTTCCGGATACGGATCGGGATGGTGGTCTCCTTTCTTATACCCATGAGGCGGCGAGGTAATACCGCCCGTCCAGGGTGGAATGGTTCCGTCCTTGTTGCCTGCGCTTTCAGCGCCGAGCGGGGTGAGGGCAGGGGCGTCCACCGCCATTCCGCCGGCTGCAAAGATCACAAAATACAGTGCCAAACCTACCAGAATACAACTACGGATTTTCATGATATATCCTTCCTTTTCTTTTTGTAGAGCGAAGTGCCACTTCGCTCTACCTGTTGCGTATCAAAACAAGCCCTCGACACCGATCGGGGGATCGGTATTCGGAACTTTTTTGGACAGGCCCGGTGCTCGATATTCGATATTTCAATCACGTAGGGCGCGGCAATGCCCGTCAAAACAAATCCCAATTTAGTGGTAGGCAATACCTACTCCGCTGTTTTGTAGAGCGAAGAGTCTCTTCGCTCTACATGAAAGAAGTCACAGCATTAGAAGAAATATTTCACGTTCATCGTGATAAAATCCCGGTCGTGAAGCAAATTGAGGTCGCCGGCGCCAAAGTAACTGGTATAATCAACGTCCGCCTGCCATCTCTCTAAAAATGATCCTCCTAAACCAACGGTAACCGCCTTGCGTCCTTCGATAAAATTGCCGCCGGGACCGGGAGAAATGCCGAATACGTCATGTGAAAATGCCAGTCTCGGAGATAATTGAACCGCTCCTATGGCATTCGGATAATCCATCTTCGCTAGCAACCGGTATCCCGAGGAAAGCGCGTCCGCTGCGGAGGCTTCCGGGCCGTCATATCTCCGTGAACCCTTGGATTCCAGATTATAAACGTGGGTAATGCCCGCCTCTCCCATCACCCAAATGTTGGCCGCCCTGAATGGATTATTCGGCCCAAAAACCTTGCTTGCGGTTGCCTGCGCCTGACCAACTTTATGGGTTTTAAAGCCCTGAATCTCATCAGAAAAGTTATGCGCGCCCAATTGGCTTGTGTACCCCGTCCCGGCGATAGCATTTAAAGGCGTAAACCCTGCGGAAAGCAGTTCCCCGTCATCAAGCTGAAGCGGCATGTTGGGACGAAATGAATATTCACCCTGCAGTGCTACACCGCTTTCCTTGAGCATGGTGCTGAAACTTGCGCCTACCACGTGGATATCTTCCGGATATTCAACGATGTATCGCATACTGCCCGGATAATCCCCGTTTGACGCCCCGTCTTGTGTGCCGGTTTTAACGCTGATTACAGGCAGGCGGCTGTGATAGTTTATGTAGAATAGACCAAATTCCGTATCGTTCAGGGGGTGCGCAACGGTATGAATGGCAATGCCAAATTGTCCGTCGTCCCTTGCGTCGCGGTTATCCCTTGGAATGCCTGCGCCAGGCGCGCCTTCAGGGCCAAGCCAGAGCGTTTCTCCGCCATTTCCGACGAAGTCGCTTGCGCTGAAATAGGTGCCGGGAGGATCTATTTCGGTGTTTTCATAGGCAAATTGATAAAACCCTTCCATGCTCACATTTTCAAGTATGCCGAAGGAAGCCGAGATCATGGGGACGGGGATGAGCGCGTCACGCAGTTCCGACCCCGGGGAGCGAAGCTTCGTTACATCTATGGGGCTGATAATATTCACGCCGTTTTGGATAAACGTGCTTTCACCCCAGCTTAATACCTGGTTGCCCAAACGCACGTTGAGTGGATGGTCTTCAACGTGAAAATCGCCATTGATGTACGCGTCAAGGATGTCCACGTCCGCGCCTACTTGTGCCTTGGCGTCACCCGACAATTCATCCTTGTTCGCATTCACGGTATCATAGAAATAATTCATTCTTCCGAAGAAGCTGAAGTTCAGGTAGTTCAGGTCAAGTTCGTGAGTAACCCTGGAAAGCTGCGATATGACGCCTCTGTCGTAGTTGAGGTCACCGTCATCGCCGTTAACGTGGGAGGCGTTTCCGCCATTATACACGCCGACGAGGTCTTCATCGCGTTTTTCAACGCGCCAGGCGGCGCCCGTTGAAACCGTGGTGTCAAAACTGCCGGAAACCATACCGTTACTCGTTTCGATTTCCATCGCATGGAGTTTTGCCGATAGTGTCAGGGACAGCGTTATCCATGCCGCAGTGAGGGAAAAAATGATGAGTAAATGAAGATACGAACACCTTGACACAGGAGTAATTTTCTGCTTAAGACATGCAGGGATGAATTTGGGATTTGATTTAAAAATATACATGTTTTGAGTATTTATATGTAGAGCGAATCGCTGCTTCGCGCTACTGAACACTTTGCGTACTTGCACAACAGAGCGAAGTGGCACTTCGCTTTACATTCTACACACTATGCGATGCAAAGCGAAGAGCCTCTTCGCCCTACAATTTTATGTTCTTGTTATCAGTGCTTTATAAATAGCCTCCGTCCTGGCGGAAGGGGCAATTCCCATGGCCGCTGAAAAAACGGCGCTACACCTCTGGTAGACCCTTACAGCCTCCGCCTCCTGGCCAAGCTGTTGATAACAGACCATGAGGCGCTGGTAAAACTCCTCGGCAAGATTGTCCGTCTCCATCCCTTTCCGAAGGCATTCCACGGCGTTCTCATGGCGCCCCGACTCTTCCCAGTATTGGCTCAGTCCGATAACGAGACGACGGAATTTATCCTGCAACTGTTCGCGGTATGCGGCAGTCCACGGATGGTCAGTATCTGCCGGCAGGAAATGTCCTTTGTAAGCGCCGATGGCCTTCTCTGCCAACCGCAGGGCCTCTGCCCCTGCGAATTGCAAATTTTTGCAGAGCGAAGAGTCTCTTCGCACTACAGGTCCTGCGGATTGCGGATTCATAGAGAGCGAAGTGGCACTTCGCTCTACAGGTTCAACCATCCGCTCAAATGCCCACGCGTCTACCCAGCAGTATCGTTTGTCCAGCGACACCTGCCTGCCCTGGCGTCTGACTGCCCCGTCAGCGCCCAGGAGACGCCTCAGACGGTGCAGGGCGGCTTCATACGCATGGTACGCCGTATCGCCCTCCGTATCCGGCCAGAGGACGTCAATCAGCCGCGCTTCAGACACTTCGCCATCCCTGTGTGACAGGATTACCCTGAGCATCTCCAAAGGTTTGTGTTGTACCTTTCCGGCAGATTGCAGCGGTTTATCGTCGTGGAGGATAACGAAACGGCCCAGGGTGAATATCTTTACCGGCCACGGCCAGTCTTCACATTGGATGGGAGGGACGTCAGGAATGAGATTCCGTTTGCGGACAAGGCTTTTGGCGTACTCTACTTCAATTCCTGCCTCCAGCGCCTTTACGCACAATTCCGCCATGACTTCGTTGCGCCATCCAACCATATTGACGTATCCCTGTTCTCTGCCCAGTTCCATGGCCCTGCGCAGGGCGTCGAGTCCGTGCTTTACCATTTCGGATTTCTGATTTTGGATTGCGGGATGTTTGTTGCTTCCCTTCAAATCTGCAATCCGCAATCCGATATCCGTATCCCAACATTTTTTTCCTTCTATGGTTCTCATGTCCAACGCAAACTGGGCGTCTGCGATCAGGCACATAAACTCAAGATGCTTGCTCTTCAGGCGCCGGACAATCTGACGGACAAGGTTGATACGGGCTTCTGCTTCCCCAGTCTTCCCAAGTTCAAAGAGGGCTTGCGCCTCAAGAAAATGGCATAACCCTACCGGGAATGGGGTGCCTATTTCCACAAAGACACTCGTGGCTATTTCTGCGTGTCGTGCTGCAGACGGCATATCTCCTTCCAGGAGGGACTTCCAGGAAGAAAGAGAGTGATAGTAGCCAACGTCTATCTTTCTTGCCGTGGACAGGGCTGGCTCAATTTTTCCCATTAAATCAGAGGCCGTTATGATATCCCCCACACTCAAAGCGGCGAACGTTCCATGACCGCAGAGGTGGGTATCCCAGATATGCACACCGGTTTTTTGGGCAAGTTTCAAGGCGTCAGAAACAATGCGAAGGCAGGAACCGACGGAACCGGAAATAAAGTCATACAGGGCTTCCGTTGCCATCCCAAAAATTGACAGGAGCGGCGATGCCGCCTCTGACTCAATATCCTTATGGAGGGCGTTGATGACAATATGCATCTTTACAAAATCGCCTGTCCAGTAATAGTAAATAGCCGGATAATATCCAATCTGAAGGCGAAAGTTCGCATCATGGGATTTCTTCACAAGCATGAATACCCGCTCTGCCCATTCTGAAATCTCAGGGTGATGCATTTGCCTCAGCATCATAATGATAAACCTGCACGAAACAACGCGGGATTCAACGGCTGGGGAGGGAAACGGCGTTTCTTTCCGGTAAATATCCTGAAATATTTCGGCATACTTATCGAGGGGGGATATATCTTCCCACGCATAAAAAATGATGTCCACTGCATAAGACCATGACAGCCACATCCCTGTTTGGTCCGCCTGAGAATGAAACCGTCTAAAGGCATCGTCAAAATAACGGCGGCTCTCATCCGGATTCACCGGCAACCGGCAGACACCCAGCCAGTAGAGCAGCCAGGGGGTATTCTCCAGCATGTCGCGCGGAAGATTCTGGAGCCATTCCTCAAGGGTCTTGTTTCTTCCCTGAGCCGACATGGATGCCGCCTGATCAAGGATCAGCTTTGCAAGGCCATCCCAGTCCCTGTCGTCCCTGAGGAGCACAGCCGCATCTTCAACCATGCCTGATGCTTCCAATACCCCTGCAGCACATCGTTTTGTTTGGGAAAGTTCTTCCCTGTTGTATGAACCCTTTGCCCGCGATAAAAGAAATTCCCTGAAAAGGGGGTGGTACTGATACGCCAGGATGGCATGGGGAGATTTTTTCTTTTCCTCTTGTACACCGGAAGGCGTCTGATTGTGTAATGCGGCGCCTTGCTCGTGATAACCGTACTGTGTGGTAAAATAGTGTTTTTTATTCAGGTCGGAGAGTATCTGTTCAGCATTGTTGACGCCGGTAAGCTTTTCTGCCATAGCTGCCGTCATCCTGGGCAAGAAGGCAGTTTTTAGTAAAAATGTCTGTGTCTGTCTATCCGTCTTCTCAATCACCTCGTTTGCAAAATAATCAAATATTTCCTGAGGGGTAAGTTCCTTCAGGATGGGGCGCCCAACGTCCTTTGTCTTTGCGATCTCCACCATGAGCACCAGTCCGGCAGCCCATCCATCCGTCTTCTCATGCAAATCGGCAATAATTTTATTGGTGAACGATTTCCGATCTTTCATCCGGACAATTTCCCTGGATTCTTCAAGGGTAAGCCTGAGTTCATTCCACCCAATGAAATGTATCCCATTATTTGCCCTCAAACGCGATAGCGCTGGCAATGGCTCATTTCTGCTTACTACGATGACGTGTATCCCTTCAGGAATCATGGATAAACCGGCGCTGATAACGCCGTGGAAATTCGATTCATCGGGCGCGTCCTGGTAGTTATCAAAGACAATGATAAAGGGCGGTTTTAATTTGCCGTAGAGTTCTTCAAAATATCGGCGGGTAAATGAGGAGATGTCTGAAAGGTATTCAGGGGTTAACACGGGCAGGGGCTTTCGTTTTCCGGGAAACGCCTTTTTTGCCGCCATACCCATGTAATAAAAGAAGGTTGCAATATCCGCATCCCCGCTATCCACCTGATACCATAAATAGGGAATCTTGCGGGTATCAAGATAGCTTGCAACCAGTGTGGTTTTGCCAGAACCAGGCGGGCCTGTTACCCAGGTAACAGGATAGTCCTTCCCCGCATCCATCCGCTGGAACAACCTCTTCCTGAGGCAGATACCCCTGATTTTAGGGCGGGTTATCTTGGCTATCGTTGTGCTTCTTTTTGTCATGTCAAGAGACCCACAATGGGTCTTTTTTGTTCCGTGTGGGCAAGAGGTGTAATCATTTTTTCATGAATTTGTTAAAAAACCACTTAAATAAAATGAAAATTCCTATACGATAAATTTATGAAAAAACAAAGTAAATATAATGCCAGAAATAGTTAAACTTTCAAAGGAAAAAAGAAATCAGCCCATAGTCAAAGACTTAATTAAATTTGACAAATTCCCAATCAACCATTACGATAATACCTTAATTTTATTTGAATAATTTATTGATGGATAAATAATCATTTCCATACCACAATGGACAAGATACAGGTAAAAACACATTCTCAATCAGAATTTATTAATATAACGCCCGAAGTAAATAAAATCGTACACAAGCTGGGATTTAAAGAGGGCGTGTGCTACGTATATATACCCCATACCACCGCCGCCGTTACCATCAATGAAAACGCCGACCCTTCCGTTCCAAAAGACATACTAAACGAACTCAATAAGATAGTGCCATGGGACGACCATTACACCCATATGGAAGGGAATGCCGCCGCTCATATCAAATCTACGATTGTGGGGTCTTCTGTTTATATCCCTATCTCAGATGGAAAATTGGCGCTGGGCACCTGGCAGGGTATTTTCTTTTGTGAATTCGATGGCCCCAGACACCGGGAAGTATTTGTACAAACTATCAAAAGTGAATAGCACACAGACCAGACAAAGGATTACGTTTAACTGCCGATGGAGCATAAAGGACGCTATAAAGGTCTTCTTTGCTTACGTTATCCTCATGTTCGTTGGAATGCCGTTAATCATACAGTTCGTCTCTGCGGTCTTCGGTCACAATTTTCTCGGCAATATCGGGACTCGTAACGTTGTTCTCTTCGTTACTCTTTTCATCAACTTATCGGTTTGTTCTTATGTGTTTTACATTGTCCACGTAGAATGTCATCAATCAATTACAGCCCTGGGACTTTCCCTTGTAAACGTATCGAACAACATTAAACAAGGTATTAAAAAATATCTGATTACGCTTCCTCTCATCATCCTGGCTGGGTTCATTATTAATTTGATCTCGAACTATTACGGAGTAAATCCGGAAATGCAGGACGTTGTTAAATGGATTTTAGAAGAAAAATCTCTATTCATCTTGATGAGTTTAGTATTCTTTGGGACTATCATCGCCCCATTGATAGAAGAAATCATATTTCGGGGATTTTTGCAATCGGCATTGAAAAACTATTTTGGGGGACGATATGCCATTTTAATTAGCGCATCCCTTTTCGCTGCTGTACACATGGATGTATTTGCCTTTTTTCAAATACTTATCCTGGGAATACTCCTGGGTTATTTGTATGAGAAAACACAAACCCTCGTTGCCTCAGTAGTCATACATATTTTACATAATTCATTAACCCTGGTTTTCTTGCTGTATTTTAAATATTTTTTAAAGGGAAAAATCCCGGTATTCTAGCTAATTTAAATGTATAGGGATTTCAAACAAATGCACCTCCCCCTTAATCCCCCTCACTGAGGGGGACAACCATCTGTCCCCCGCTGGCGGGGGTGAAGGGGGTGGACATCTGTCGTGAAAATGTGTGTTTGTAAGAAGTAATCAATATGAGCAAATGAAACATACCACGGAGGAACTATGTTTAAAGACGTAGATGAACAATTAGAAATTATCCTGCGGGGAACCGTAGACATTGTCACAAAAGAAGAGTTAACAAAAAAACTGAGCAGGTCTGTGAAAGAGAATAAACCACTCAGGGTGAAATTAGGACTCGACCCGACTGCCCCGGATATTCACATAGGAAATGCCATTCCCATACACAAATTGCGTACGTTTCAGTCGCTCGGACATACCGCCATTCTCATTATCGGCGATTACACTGCAACGGTAGGCGACCCGTCCGGCGCAAACAAGACACGACCCATGCTCTCCCATGACAAGGTGATGGAAAATGCCAGGACATACCTCTCGCAGGCCGGCAAGATACTTGATTTGAATAAAACTGAAGTAGCCTATAACAGCAAATGGTTTGAAAAGATGACGTTTAACGACGTTGTCAAACTCACGGCACAGATGACCGTGGCACGCATGATGGAACGCGATGACTTCACAAAACGGTACAACGCTGGCATCCCTATCAGCGTTAATGAATTTATCTATCCCCTTATGCAGGGATACGACTCCATTATAGTAAAAAGCGATGTAGAACTTGGGGGCACCGACCAGTTATTCAATTTACTTGTGGGTAGAGACCTCCAGAGGGATGCGGACATGGAACCGCAGATTGCATTGACTACGCCGCTTCTTGAGGGAACCGATGGCAACAAAAAGATGAGCAAGAGCCTTGGAAATTACATCGGCGTAACCGAAACTCCTGGTGAAATGTTTGGCAAGGCGATGTCCATCCCGGACAACCTGATGCGTAAGTATTTCGAACTTGCTACAGACCTGAATATCAATGAAATCAACCAACTCCTCGATGTCCACACACATCCACGTACAGCAAAGGTAGCTTTGGCAAAGGCGGTCGTTCGACGGTATCATACCGACAAGGATGGAGAATCTGCTGCTGCAGAGTTTGACCGCATTTTCAAAGAACATGCGCTTCCAGACAACATCCCAGATGTTCAAATTCCACGTGAAGAATTAACGGACGGCAAGATATGGATTACACGGCTTATAGTCCTCTGCGGCTTTGCAAATACCAACAGCGAGGCACGGCGATTGGTTCAACAGGGGGGGGTAAGCATAAACAATGATTCCATTAGCGATCCCGCGCTGAACATTGAAATAAAACCTGACATGATTCTCAAGGTAGGAAAACGCAGATTCGCCCGGATAGCATCAAAAAATCAGTAATGATTCACCGCCAAGAACACGGATAATGCAGAGCAACAACCCCCTGAATCCCTCTTTGTTAATGGGGACTGCTGAGGTGTAATCTCCTTTATAGTATTACCCTGTAAAAACTTCTTTTCCCCATTTTTATGAGGACAAGTTTGTGTAAGTTTTTAGAAGTAGTGACGTGTGTCGAATGACGAGTGACGAGTAAAACGTCACCTGCCACACGCCACTTGCCTTATCGTTCGACTGAGCTCACGACGAAGTCTTCCCTGCTTTGGTTGCGGCTACGCCGCGTTATGAAATAGGGACATCCTCAAAAAATCTCCCTTAATAAAGGGAGACCAAGAGGGTTGTTATGTGATCTCTGCGGCGAGCTAAGCTGTTATTAAATTTATTGTATGGAAATTTTCATTTTATTTATGCGGGTTTTGGGGTGGCACGAATTATCCCCCTCTTGAGAGGGGTTAGGGGTGGGTCACTTCCCCCGTTTTCACGAGGACAAGGGTCGTGAAATCCAGTGAATATCTCACGAATCTGCCTGCGCGTGACATGCGGACAGGTTACCGATTTACCCACCCCTAAATCGTTCGACTGAGCTCACGACGAAGTCCCCTCCCAAGAGGGGACTTTCTAACTCGAAGACCCCTCCAAGCATGCCCTAAAAATATCCTTCAATTCATCTAATACTTGAAACGTCTTATCAGACACATTATTTGCACTTAAATAATCTTTCTTCTGTTTAATTAAGGCATCGGCCTTCGACAATAAGAGGTACTGCCTTTTATTGAATACTACAGGTCTCATGGATTTGTAAGTTATATCAAATTCCTGTACAAGCCGTCTGTTCAAATCCTCAAACCCTGCCTTATTCAGGGCAGATATACAGCATACAGGTTGCTGAAAGGTAGCTTCAATCCTTTGCTTATCCAATTTTGCAGGTAGGTCGCATTTATTAACCACGGGAATAACCGCATGTGCATTTGCCTTTTTTTGCAAATCACCCGAACTTTTTGTCGTCAGCCAGGAATTTAAAGCGCTCAAAATTCCCTCGTCTTCCTGATCAAATTTTCGTGAATTATCAAATACTGCGATAACCTTATCGGCACGCCGGAGTTGTTCCTGTGTCATCTCTATGCTCATGGATTCGAGCATATCGCTGGTTTCCCGCACGCCAGCGGTATCCACCAGTTCAAAGGGAATTCCATCTACGGAAATGTATTCACTGACATAATCCCGTGTCGTCCCCGGTTCGTGATGCACAAGCATCCGTTCTTCCCCAAGAATAGCATTGATGAGGGTTGATTTACCCACATTGGGCTTGCCCAGAATTACTAAGACCTGTGGCGAGGTCAACGCCATACCAAAGGGGGCAGTTTTCAATAAATTTTCAATATGGTCTATCAAAGTAGAAACAGAGGGGTTCCAATTATCCCCCCCTCCCCCTAACCCCCTCCCACCAGGGGAGGGGAATGTATCTGGCGATGGATCGTTCGATTCCTTCCCCAGAGATGAGGACGAGTGCAATAAATCATCGGATTTTTTCTCATCCGATGTGGAAGTGCTTTGTATAGCACTAAATTCCCTCCCCCTGTCCCCCTCACTGAGGGGGAGAAAGGGGGAGGGGGGAGGGTTAGGGTGGGGGTGAACAATTTCATTCTCAAATTTCCCTTTCCTCCCTAGCGAAGGGGGGAATAGAGAGGGGGTATTTTCGTTATCCTTAGCAAGTAATGATTGCCTGATTCCTTCAATAATCCCAAGTCCCTGTTTCAATGCCCTCGATAAAGCCCCTGCATATTGATCCAGCAGCACCTTTACACCCAGTTTTGTGCGTACCTGAACCAACTCCTGAGACGCCTCCTTCTGGATAAAATCTGTCTTGTCGTTTTCAAAGGACTGTTGGAGCAATGAATCCCAGTCGACACCTTCTGCACCTGACGACTGCAAGAGTTCATAAATCCGCATTACCACGCGGATACCGCCGTGGCAGTTTATTTCTACTACATCTTCACCGGTAAAACTATCCTTTTGTCTTACAACATTGAGAATAATCTCATCAATCCTCTCTCCTTTATCATGGACATGTCCATAATAAAGCTTATGGCTTGTAGCTTCACGAAGATCAGCAATGCCCTTTCCCTGAAATACCTTATTGACAATACTCAAGGCGTCCGCCCCTGATACGATAATCTTGCCGATGCCACCTTCACCTAAAGGAGTAACAATCGAAACTATAGTTTTCTGTTTATTCATCATTTCCATAAAGCAATAATACCAACTCTTATCAATGACTACAACAACGCACTTTGTTCAGTGTAATATTCCAGAAATATGAGAGG
>Ga0209212_1007046_pt1 | contig 12590 bp, 10 predicted proteins | sample RifGroC2_FD_183996 | JGI IMG/M metagenome (GOLD analysis project Ga0209212, IMG submission 183996) | Groundwater microbial communities from Rifle, Colorado, USA - Groundwater C2 (SPAdes) (version 2) | ecosystem: Environmental > Aquatic > Deep subsurface > Groundwater | place: Rifle, Colorado...
CTCTCCTTGAAAAATATGAGCCGCACCTCGCCCTCGAGCGCCTCCAGGCGCTTTTTGACCTCATCGGCCGTCTGCTGGTCCATGAATGCCATAAATATCGCTCCTTTTACCCTTCTACTATTAGATGCCCCCGCCCCGGAAAAGTTTCACGCCCTGCGCGCCTGGAAAGCAAAAAGGCACCCCGGGGATGCCTTACGCGTTGTCAGGATATCTTACCTTACTTCAGAGTGCGTTGAGCACGCCAATATAATCGGCCGGCGGGTCGGCCTCGAAACTGACAGGCTTGCAGGTCTTCATGTCGGTGAAGCGCAGCTTCCAGGCGTGCAGCATCAGGCGCGGGTACCTGGCCTGCTTGGCCGCCTCGCCGTACATGGGGTCGCCCAGCACCGGGTGCCCGATGGAATAGAGATGCGCCCGGATCTGGTGGCGCCGCCCCGTGGCTATGGAGACGTCCAGCACCGTCGCCGCCTTGTGCTTTTCGAGCACTTCGTAGGTGGTCACCGACGCCTTCCCGTCGAAAGCCACCGACACCCGCCCTGAACCGCGCTGCTTGAGCGGCTTGTCGATCTCCCCGCGTTTGTCCGCCACCTTGCCCTCTACCGTCACCAGGTAATGCTTCTCCACGGCGCGCGTTTCGAACAGCCCAGAGTAATAGCGGTGCGCCTTTTCGGTGCGCGCGAAGAGGATCAGGCCGCTGGCGTCGCGGTCCAGCCGGTGCACCACGAAGACCTTGCCGAAGCGCTGGTGCAGCAGGCCTACCAGGTGCTTTTCCTTGGCCAGGTCCCCGCGGGCGGGCATGGTCAGCACCCCGGAGTGCTTGTTTATCACCAGCAGGTCAGGCGTCTCGCGTACCACTTCGAAGGGGGTCGTCATGCGGCGTGAAAGTCCTTTTTATAAGTCTCGCCCGCCAGTATCGACGTAACGCCGCCGAGCAGCAGGTAGATCATGGCTATGAAGATAGCGGCCGTCAGCCCGATGGAGTCCGACACCACGCCGAGCAGGAACGGGGAAATGGCGTCGCCCAGCGCGTGGATAATGAAGATATCCAGGGCGAAGGCCATGGAGCGCATGGTGACCGGCACCACCTCCACGATGGCCGCGTGGTACGGGCCGGAATAGGCGAAGATGAAGAACTCGGCGAAGAACAGCATGGCCAGCGCCAGATTAAGGTCCGCCGTCATAAGGGCCGTCACGCCGAACGGGATACTGAGGAAGAAGCTCATGTAGCCGACTATGAAATAGGAGCGCTTGGTGCGCTTATGCAGCCAGTCGGCCGCCCAGCCGCCGGCGAAATTCCCCGCCAGGCCGGCCGCCACCGTAACCGCCCCGAAGAGGAACCCGGCCTTGGCCACCGACACGCCGAACGTGCGCACGAAATAGGAGGGCATCCAGGCGGCCATGCCGCCCACCGAGAAAGTGCCGATGGACTGCGCCAGGCAGATGAGCAGGAACGTGCGGTTCTTGAGCAGGGCCTTGTAGCCGGAAAAAGCGATATGCTCGGAGCGCTGCGTCTTCTCGGGGGTCTCTTTAAGGAAAAGGGCGATGATGCCCAGCAGCATGCCGGGCACCGCTACTATAAAAAAGGCGTTGCGCCAGCCGAAATTCTGGCCCAGGAAACCGCCCAGCAGGTAGCCCACGGCGCTCCCCGCGGGTATGGCCAGCGCGTAGAGGGCCATGATGCGGGCCCTGCGCTCCACCGGGAACCATTCGGCCAGGAAAGAGGGGCAGACCGTGCCGTAGCCGGCCTCGCCCACCCCGACCGCCGAGCGGGTCATGATGAGCTGGCCGTAATTCTTCACCAGGCCGCTGAACAGGGTTGAGATGCTCCAGAAAATTGCGCTGGCGCCTATGATGAGCGGCCGGCGCACGCGGTCGCCGAAATAGCCCACGAACGGCGCAAAACACATATAGACTATCATGAACGACGAAGCCAGGAAGCCCAGCTGGGCGTCGGAAAGGCGCAGGTCCGCCTTGAGCAGCGGGAAGACGGCGTAGAGCACCTGGCGGTCGATATAATTGAAGAGGCTGAGGCCGAAAACCAGGAAAAGGACCCTGCGGGGATAGGTGGAGGCGTTCATCGTCACTACAATGATAGCAAAATGGTAATATGTAAATATCGCACCGCTAAATGGAGGAAAAATGAAAACTCTCGTTAAAAAGAACCCTAAAACCCCCGCTCTCGCCAGCAACCCCAAGAACGGCTACGAAAGGATCTCCCCCGCCGACCTCAAGCACTGCGAAGAGGTCAACAAGTCCTACCTGGCCTACATCGCCAAGTCCAAGACCGAAAGAGAGGCCCATGACGAGGCCGTCCTCCTGCTCGAGGCCGCCGGCTTCCAGGACATGCGCATCTACGAAAAGACCGGCCAGAAGCTCGCCCCCGGCGCCAAAGTTTACCGCTCCAGCGAGGGCAAGACCCTGATGGCCATCGTGGTGGGCAAAAAGCCCCTGGAACAGGGCATGCACATAGTCGGCGGCCATACCGACGCCCCCCGCATCGACCTCAAGCCCAACCCGCTCTACGAGAACACGGGCATGGCCCTGCTCGACACCCATTACTACGGCGGCATCAAGAAGTACCAGTGGGTCACCATCCCGCTGGCGCTGCACGGCGTCTTCGTGAAGGCCGACGGCAAGAAAGTGAAGGTCAACATCGGCGAGGACCCTTCGGACCCGGTGCTCTGCATCACCGACCTGCTGCCGCACCTGGCGGCCGACCAGTACAAGAAGACCCTGGGCGAAGCCATCCCCGGCGAAGGCCTGGACGTGGTGGCCGGCTCCGTGCCCTCCGCCGCCAAGGACGCCAAGGAGAAGGTGAAGCACAACATCCTGACCCTGCTCAATAAGAAGTACGGCGTCACCGAGGCCGACTTCCAGTCCGCCGAGCTCGAGATCGTGCCCGCCGCGGCCCCCCGAGAAGCGGGCCTCGACCGCTCCATGATCCTGGCCTACGGCCACGACGACCGCGTCTGCGCCTATACCGGCCTGAAGGCCATCCTGGACCTGAAGGGCGTGCCGGAGTACACCTCCTGCGTGCTCCTCTGCGACAAAGAGGAGATCGGCTCGGTCGGCGCCACCGGCATGGCGTCCAACCTCTTCGAGAACGCCTCCGCGGAACTGCTCAACCTCACCACCCCCGCCTACAGCGAGCTGGCCCTCAAGCGCGCGCTGCACAACTCCTGGATGATCTCCGCCGACGTCAACGCGCTGTTCGATCCCATGTTCCCCTCCGTGAGCGAGAAGCGCAATTCCGCGCTCCTCAACCACGGCGTCTGCGTGTCCAAGTACGGCGGGGCGCGCGGCAAGTCCGGCTCCTCCGACGCCTCGGCCGAGTTCATGGCGCACATCCGCCGCATCTTCGACCGCAACGGCGTGGTCTGGCAGACCGGCGAGCTGGGCAAGGTGGACCAGGGCGGCGGCGGCACCATCGCCCAGTTCATGGCCCGCTACGGCATGCAGGTGGTGGACTGCGGCGTGGGCCTGTTCTCCATGCACGCCCCGATGGAGCTGGCCGGCAAGCTGGACATCTACATGGCCTACAAGGGCTACCTGGCCTTCCTCAAGGACGGCCGGAAATAAGAGCGGCGCGTCATGACCATAAAACTCTTCATAACGGGCGGCACCTTCGACAAGGAGTATAACGAGCTCAACGGCGAGCTTTTCTTCCGCAAGACGCATCTGGAAGAGATGCTGCGCCTGGGGCGCTCGCGCCTCCCCGTGAAGGTGAAGACCCTGATGATGATAGACAGTCTCCTGATGACGCCCTCGCACCGCGCCCGGATCCTCCGGGAGTGCCGGGCCGCCAAGGAAAAGCACATCGTCGTCACGCACGGCACGGACACCATGCCGGAGACCGCGCGCCTCCTCGGGCGCCGCATCACCGACAAGACCGTGGTGCTCACCGGCGCCATGGTGCCCTACAAGTTCGGCTCCTCCGACGGGATGTTCAACCTGGGCTCCGCGCTGTCCTTCGCGCAGGTGCTGCCGCCCGGCGTGTATATCGCCATGAACGGCAGGTTCTTCAACTGGAACAACGTGCGCAAGAACAAGGCCAAGGGCGAGTTCGAAGAGATAAAGTAGGTCAGGCGGCGTACAATAAAAAAGCCCGGGACCTCCCGGGCTTTTTTACGTCCTGGCGGTCCTTAGAACAGGTGCTTGGCCTTTTCCCAGCTGGCCCCGCTGGCCTCGTTGGAGAAGACGGTCTCCCTGCCGGCCCCGTCTATCCAGACGGCGGACACGCCTTTCATCTTGGAGAGCAGGGCGAACGCCTTCTGCTGGCCCATCACGGCCAGCACCGCCGAAGGCAGGAAGCTTTCCCCCTCCATTTTCGGGAAATAGACCACCAGGTTGGAGAAGTTCTCTATCGGGTAGCCGGTCTTGAGGTCCAGGATGTGGGAGTAAAGCTTGCCTTCTATCTGCACGAAGCGTTCGCGTCCCGAAGAGGACATCACCACGCCGTCCTTGAACCGCAGCCGTCCGAAAAGTTTCTCGTCGTTGAACGGGTCCATGATGTCATAGGCCCAGTCCCCGCCGCCGTAGGCCAGCATGTTGCCGCCCAGCCGGAGTTCCACCGGGTAGGCAGGAGCGAGCTCCTTAAGTATTTTATAGGCCCGGGCGAAGCAGTAACCGCGCAGGATGCCGCCCATATTCACCTGCACGGGCTTGGCGAAGCGCACCATCCTGCGCTGCTGGTCTATCAGGACGTTGGCGGAGCCCATGTTGGCGAGGGCCTTCGAGATATCGTCCCTGGAGGGCATCTTGCGCGTGGAAGCGGCCTCCTTCCAGATGGGCCACAGCGGCGCGAAAGTGATGTCGAAGGCCCCGCCGGTCAGGCGGTAATAGTCCATAGAGAGCTGCAGCAGGCGCATGAACTCGTCGTCCACCTTCACCCACTCGCCGTAGGCCTTCTTATTGACCACGGAGGTCTGGCTGTAGAGGTCCCCGTAGCCGAACTCGGAGGAGATGCGGTTCCATTCGCCCAGGACCGCGTCCGCTATGCGGCGCCCCTCGGCCTCGCCGGCCCCGTACACCTTCACCTGGGCCTGCACGTTCATGAGGAACGTATTCTGGGAGTAGGCGGGCGCCTCGCGCCTGCCGCAGCCCCCCAGCGGCGCCAGCGCGAGCAGGGCCAGTAATTTCAGGACGGCGTTTTTCACGGTTCTCCCCCTTGCCATATGGTTTTAAAATACATTTTTTATCCCGCCGTTTCAATACAGCAGGTATATATTTATAAACAGGGCGGATATTTAGTATCCTGAAAACGTCGCAACTTTCCCCCAGGGGGCATACAAATGAACAAAGCGTTGACCTTCACTCTCCTGCTCGCGCTCCAGGCGCCCTGCTTCGCCGCGGCGCCTGCCGCCAAGGCCGGCACGCAGCCCGCGGCCGAACTGTCCGGCCTGACCGACCGGCTCGGCAAAGGCCTCAAAGACTCGCCCGGCATAAAACTGGCCGTGCTCGCCTTCCCCTACACCAGCGAGAAACCTTCGGAAGGCCCGGTGGTGGTGCAGGAGCGCCTCACCACCCTGCTGGCCTCCGACAAGAACGTCATCCTCATCGAGCGCGGCCTCATGAAGAAGGTCATGGAGGAGCTGAAACTCCAGGCCTCCGGCGCCGTGGACGAAGAGACCGTCAAGAAACTGGGCAAGCTGCTGGGCGCGGACGCCGTGGTCACCGGCACGCTCAATGACCTCCAGGACGGGAATTGCGAAGTGAACGCCCGGATAGTAGAGACCGAAAGCGGCAGGATCCTCGCCGCGGCCTCCGCCTCCGTCACCAAGACCTGGGCCGACGGGGCCATAACGGTGGTAAAGCCGCCCAAGGACCACGGCGCCAAACCGCTGGTGCAGGTGGCCATCCTGCTCGACACGTCCAATTCCATGGACGGCCTTATAAACCAGGCCCGCACCCAGGTCTGGAAGATAGTCAACGAACTCGTAGGCGCGGAGAAGAGCGGCTCCTCCCCCGTGATCGAAGTGGCCCTCTACGAATACGGCAATTCCACCCTGCCGCGCGAGAAGGGCTTTATCCGCCAGGTGCTGCCTTTTACCACCGACCTCGACAGCGTGGCCAGGGAACTTTTCTCCCTCAGGACCAACGGGGGAGACGAATACTGCGGCCAGACCATAAAGGAAGCCGTGGAAGGGCTTAAATGGAGCCCCAAGACCGACGTTTACAAGGCCATCTTCATAGCCGGCAACGAGCCTTTCACCCAGGGCGCCGTAACTTACCAGGAAGCCGTGGCCAAGGCCAAGTCCAAAGGCATCTTCGTGAACACCATCTACTGCGGCGCGCGCCAGCGCGGCCTCGCCGAGCAGTGGAAGGACGCCGCCGACATCGCCGAAGGCGACTACGCCAGCATAGACCAGTCCCTGCGCGAGTACACGGTAGCCGCCCCGCAGGACGACAGGATCTCCGAACTGAGCTCCAAGCTCAACGACACCTACGTGGCCTACGGCTCCTACGGCCAGGCCAAGATGGCCTCCAAGCGCGAAGTCGTCAGCATGACGCGCGGGGCCGGGGCGTCCATAGCCGCCGAGCGCGCGGCCTTCCAGGCCTCGGCGCCCGGGGCCGCGGCGGCCGATTCCTCCTGGGACGTGGTCTCGGCGGTGGAAAGCGGCGCCGTGAAGCGCGACGAGATAAAGAAAGACCAGCTGCCCGAAGAACTGAAGAAAATGGACAAGGCGGAACTGGATAAATATCTCGACGGCAAGCTCGCCGAGCGCAGGAAGATAAAGGAAGAGATCAACCGCCTCCAGACCGAGCGCAAGGCCTACATAGCGCAGGAAGAGAAGAAGCAGGCCGGCGGCAAGACCCTGGACAAGGCCATGATCGAGACCATCCGCCGCCAGGCCGTGCAGCGCGGCTACAAGTTCTCGAAGTAAAATGACGCCAGTCCGCCGGCTCCTCCTGCTGCTGCTCCTCGCGCCGGCGCTCCCCGCCCGGGCCGCCGAACCCTCCGTGGAGGAGAAGGCGGCCCAGCTGCTGATAGCGGCCGCCGACGCGGCCGATATCTCCACGGTCACCGCGGCCATAAAGACCGGCCTCGGCGGCGTGCAATTGCAATGGGGGTCCTACTCGCTGGAAGACACCCGCCGCCTTACCGCCGCCCTGCAGGCCGCCGCTCCGCAGGTCCCCCTCTTCATCGCGGCTGATTACGAGGGCGGCAGCGTCTACGTGCCCACCACGCTCGGCCTGGTGGAACTGCCAACCAACATGATGCTGGGCGCGGCCGCCGACGAGAACAATACCGCCACCCTCTTCTACCTGGCCGGCAAGGAACTGCGCAGGGCCGGTATCAACATGGCCTTCGGCCCGGTGCTGGACGTCAATACCAATCCCAGGAACCCCATAATAGGCATACGCTCGCTCGGCTCCTCTCCCTCCGAGGCCGCCCGCCTTGGAGGGGCCATCATAAACGGGCTGAGGGCCGCCGGCGTGGTGGCCGTGGCCAAGCATTTCCCCGGGCACGGCGCGGCCTCCCAGGATTCGCATAAGACGCTTCCCGAAATAGCCGTCTCCACGGCCGAACTCTACGCCACGCACCTGGCGCCGTTCAGGGCCGCCGCGGAGCTCGGCGTACCGGCCATCATGACGGCCCACATCCGCTATCCCGCGCTGGACGCCCGTAACCCGGCCACCCTCTCCCCCGCCGTGCTCGGCGGCCTGCTCAAACGCGGCCTGGGCTACGGCGGTCTCGTGGTGACCGACAGCCTGGACATGAACGCCATCACCTCGCGGCGCAGCGTACGCAAAGCGGCGGCCGCGGCCCTGAAGGCCGGCGCGGACGTGCTCCTGATAGGCAAGGCCGATCCCGCCGCGGTGGTGCGCGAGATCGCCGCGCAGGTGCGCGCCGGAAAGGTGCCGCAGGCCCGCCTCGACGAGGCTTATTACAAAATACTTTCGGCAAAGCGCGCGGCCGGGCTTTTTTCACCCGCTGAAGCCGCCTCCCCGTTCGACAAGGCCTACCTGCAGATCACCCGGGCCCTTTCCCGGCAGGGCCTGACCCTGGTGCGCGACGACGGCCTGCTGCCGCTGCCGAAAGGCAAAAAGATCGCCGTCATAATTTTCGCGCCGCAGCGTTTCGCGGACAACGCCCTCAGCCTCTACCGCGTGCTGCGCGAGAACGGCTATGAGGCCAGCCAGTACCTTTTCGACATAGGCCTAAAGCCCGGCGAAGCGGAAAAGATACGGCAGGCGGCGGCCGCGGCGGACATCCTGGTGCTCGGCAGCTTCCAATGGGCCGCCGGGCAGAACATAGGCCAGCGCGAGGTCATTACCAGACTGCTGGACTCCGGCAAGCCGGCGGTCCTGCTGAGCCTCATGAATCCCTACGACCTGGCCGGCTACCCGCAGGCTAAATGCGCCCTGGCGCTTTACGGCATGACCGCCCCTTCCATGGAGGCTGCCGGCGAAGCCCTCACGGGCCTGCTGCGGCCGTCGGGCAGACTCCCCGTGACCATCCCGGAGGCCCGGTGAAACCCGTCCGCACCACGCTCATAATCCTCCTGACGGTAGCGGGCGTACTGGCCGCCAGGCGCTGGCTCGGAGAACCCATCTACATCGCCAGCGACTCCATGGCCCCCACGCTCACGAAGGGCCACCACCTCGTCCTGGACAAGGTCACCTTTCGGCTGCGCGCGCCGGCGCGCGGCGAGATCATAGCCTTCAAGTCCCCGGTAGGCGAGGCCCACGAATCCGTAAAAAGGGTGATAGCCGTGGGCGGCGACACGGTGGAACTGCGCGAGAAGAAAGTTTACCTCAACGGCGAGCCGCAGCTGGAGGTCTACGCCTACTACGCCCGCCCCGGCGAAGCCCTGAGGGGCGACACCATGCCGCCCGCCCTGGTGCCCGAGGGCGCCCTCTTCGTGCTGGGCGACAACCGCGACAATTCCAACGATTCCGCCTCGTGGACGGACCCGGCCACCGGCCGGCCGCCGCTCTTCCTCCCCCTTTCCTCCGTCACCGGCAAAGTGCGCGGCGCCTACTGACCTATTTTGTATAATTACCCGAAGTAAAACAGAGTTCAAGGAGCGAGCATGTCACCACGAGTGATCAGTTTTTTAGGGATGTTCGTACTGCTGGGGATCGCCTGGGCTTTCAGCAAGAACCGCAAGGCCATCAACTGGAAGACCGTAGCCACCGGCACCGCGCTGCAGGTCATTTTCGCGCTGATAGTCCTCAAAGCCCCGCTCGGCCGCCAGTTCTTCCAGTTCATGAACGACGTGATAATCAAGGTCCTGTCGTTCTCGGACGAAGGCGCCAAGTTCCTCTTCGGCAGCCTTATCAACAACCAGTCGCTCGGCTTCCTTTTCGCCTTCCAGGTCCTGCCCACCATCATCTTCTTCTCCTCGCTGATGGCCGTCCTCTACTACCTGGGCGTCATGCAGAAAATAGTGGTGTTCTTCGCCAGGATCATGGCCAGGTTCATGGGCACCTCCGGCGCGGAATCCCTCTCGGCCAGCGCCAATATCTTCGTGGGCCAGACCGAGGCGCCGCTCGTGGTGAGGCCCTACGTTTCCGCCATGACCCAGTCCGAACTCATGGCGGTAATGACCGGCGGCATGGCCACCATCTCCGGCGGCGTCATGGCCGCCTACGTCGGCATCCTCATGGGCTACCTGCCTAATATAGCCGGACACCTGCTGGCCGCTTCAATCATGTCGGCCCCGGCCGCCCTGGTAATGGCGAAGATCCTGGTTCCCGAGACCGAGGAACCCGCGACGCGCGGCGTGGTCAAGATGCAGCTGGAGATCACCGATTCCAACGTTATAGACGCGGCCGCCAACGGGGCCACGGTGGGCCTGCAGCTTGCGCTCAACGTGGGCGGCTGCCTGGTGGCTTTCATGGCCCTGCTGGCCATGGCCAACTTCCTCACCGGCCAGCTGGGCGGGCTGTTCCATTATCCCCAGCTTACCCTTGAGATGATCTTCGGCTGGATCTTCACCCCGCTGGCCTGGATCATGGGCGTACCCTCGGGCGAAGTGCAGCAGGTGGCCAACTGGATGGGCCAGAAGACCGTGCTTAACGAGTTCGTGGCCTACTTCAACATGGCCAACTACCTCAAGGCCAATCCCGGGGCGCTCAGCGAGCGGTCCATCGTCATCGCTTCTTACGCCCTGTGCGGCTTCTCCAACTTCCTCTCCATCGCCATCCAGATCGGCGGCATCGGCGGCATCGCGCCGGAGCGCCGCCACGACCTGGCCAAGCTGGGCCTCTACGCCGTGCTGGCGGGTTCGCTGGCCTGTTTCATGACCGCCACCATAGCCGGCTTCCTGCTCTGACCGGCCGCCGGGGCGTAAAAAAAGGGCGGAAAGTTCCGCCCTTTTTCTTTTTTATTCGGGGGAATTTACGGGGTTTTCCAGAGCTTAACGGTCTTGTCCTTGGAGCCGGAGGCCAGGGTCTTTCCGTCGGGGAAGAAGGCCACGGCTTCCACGCTGTCGGTGTGGTCCAGGTACTGCTTCACCGGGGTGCGCTGCTTGTTCTTGGGCAGCAGGTGCCAGACCTTCACCGCGTTGTCCATGCCGCCGCTGGCGACATATCTTCCGTCGGCGGAAACCGCTACCGCCCGGGTCCCGCCCTTGTGCGCCATATAACCGTTAACGAGTTTCCCGTCGCTCAGGCGCCAGACCTTTATAGTCCCGTCCATGCTCCCGGAAACGGCGTAGGAGCCGTCTTTCGTGACCACCACGGAACGCACAGGTTCCTTGTGCGCCGGGATCGACCGGATGATCTTGGAATCGGCCACGTTCCAGACCGTAATGGACCCGTTCCCGTTGCCGGCCAGCAGGTAATTCCCGTTCGGGCTCAGGGAAATGGAGTAGACGTTATCCACCTGCGCCTTCATGGTGTGTACCAGGTCGCCGTCGGGAAAAGTCCATACGCCCACGGAGTTCAGGCCGCCGGAGGCTATATAGTCGCCCACGGGGGAGAATTTCACGCCGTACATGCTGTAGCTCTGCCCCTGTATGCTGGTAAAATTGGCGCCAGAGGGCACTTTCCAGACCTCTATGACCTGGTTGCCGAGAGACGCCAAATATTCCCCGTCGGGTGAAAAGTTGACGCCCCAGACGGTGTCGGTATGGCCGCCCATGGTCTTCTTGAGACGGCCGGTCTTCACGGTCCACAGGGCCACGTTGGTATCGAGCCCGGCCGAAGCCAGGTACTCGCCCGAGGGAGAGACCGCCAGGGTCTCCACGGCCGCGCTGTGCCAGGCCAGAGTCTTCAGCGGCGGCTCCGGGGCCGCCTTGGGCGCGGCAGGGGCGGGAGCCGCCCAGAGCGCCGGGGCAAGAACGAGCGCGAGGAAATTCAACATAAGGACCTCCTTTCCCATATTCATATTTTACACTAATCCCCCCCGAATTCAAGGCCAAAATATTCTAGAATTGCCATATGGCGCTGAAGCTGCTGATCAATTCCCTCTTCAGGGGCGGAGCCGAGAAACAACTGGCCGCCCTTTCAGCGCTCCTGCCGGCCGAAGACCTTTTCCTGCTGGAGAACGAAGCTTCGCAGCAGGCCTCCCCGGCCCCGCGCCCGCTGTCCGGGCATACCGCCGCCACCAGTTCGCTGCTAAAGACCGCCGCCATCCCCCTCTACGCCCGCCGCCTCGCGGCCGAGGCCGGGCGCGGCGACACGGTGCTCTCTTTCATGGAGCGCGCCAATATCGTAAACGTGCTGGCGGCGCGCCGCGGCGGGCACAGGGCGGTCATCTGCGAACGCACCCGTCCCTCCGGAGAATTTTCAGGGCTGCGGGGCCTGCTGATGCGCCCCCTGATCAGCCGGTACTACCCGCTGGCGGACATCATAGTTGCGAATTCCGAGGGCGTAAAGAGCGACCTGGCGGAGAATTTCTCCGTCCCGGCGGAAAAGATCCGGGTCATCCACAACGGCTGCGACACCGCGGCGATAGCGGCCCTGGCCGCGCAGCCGCTGCCCCCCGGCTGGGAACAGGTCTACCGGCGCCCCGTGGTGGTCACCAGCGGCCGCCTCACCGCCGCCAAGGGCCACTGGCATCTGCTGAAGATCTTCAGGAACGTCAGGAACTCCGTGCCCGGCGCGGCGCTTGTCCTGGCCGGCGAAGGCGAGCTGCGGGGCTATCTGGAACGCCTGGCCGAACGACTGGGGCTCAAGGTTTTCTCCGGCGCCGGAGAACCGCCGCCGGACGCCGACGTCTATTTCGCCGGCTTCAGGGAGAACCCCTATCCTTTCCTGGCCAAGGCCCGGCTGTTCGCCTTCACCTCGCTCTGGGAGGGTTTTCCCAACGCGCTGGTAGAGGCCCTGGCCTGCGGCGTGCCGGTGATGGCCGCCGACTGCGCGGCCGGCCCGCGCGAGATACTTGCCCCGGCCTCTCCCCGCGTCACCGCCGAATTCCCGGAACGGGCGCCTTACGGACTGCTGATGCCGCCTCTGTCGGGCCGCAGGCTCGGGCCCGCTTCCCCGCCGGAAGCCGGAGAGGAAGTCTGGGACGAAAAGATGGCTGAATTTCTGCTGGACGCGCCGGAACTGGGGCGCTGCGCGGAGGCGGGGCTGAAACGCGCCGCTGATTTCGAACTCGCCAGGGCCGCCCGCCGCTGGCGGGAACTCCTGGGCTG
>Ga0209212_1007047_pt1 | contig 12586 bp, 11 predicted proteins | sample RifGroC2_FD_183996 | JGI IMG/M metagenome (GOLD analysis project Ga0209212, IMG submission 183996) | Groundwater microbial communities from Rifle, Colorado, USA - Groundwater C2 (SPAdes) (version 2) | ecosystem: Environmental > Aquatic > Deep subsurface > Groundwater | place: Rifle, Colorado...
CTGGACTCCTTGCTGTATCCCTTTCCAACCGGTGAGAAGTAGCTGGAGATTTTTTGTCTGGTCCTGCAAGACCGAAAGCTGCTCTCGTTGGGCCAGGGCTTCCATCCTTAGCTCTTTAAGCCCTTTTTTCTGCCATTTCATCCACAGGTAGTCGCCCAGCAGCCACCCGCCGATTGCCACCAAGAAAACGCCTCCCGCAAGAAGGCAGCGGATGGATTTTTGCGATAAGACGAGGCGACGCATCTCGGTCCCTCGTCGTGGAAGAATTAGAATCGAATAAGGCTTGTCCATGATATAGCCCTTTTAGGAACTCTTCTGAACGGCCCGAAGCTCTTCAGTTTTCATCTTACAGCGGCCGTCAAAGACGACGCCTTCTTCCAGGACCATCACCGGGGTTACAATGTCCCCGAAAATGCGGGCGCTGCCCCGCAGTTCGACGCGCTCACGAGCGATGATGTTTCCTATGACCTGGCCACTTACGATGGCGACCCCCACCTGGACCTCTGCCTCCGCCTGTCCGCTCTCTCCCACGAGGAGCGTGTCTGAGGAATAAATTTCTCCGCGGAATTTGCCGTTCAAAACAAGCGTCCCGGAGAATGTGAGACGCCCTTCCAGTTCACACCCCTGATCGATTACGGACGTGGATGTCTGATTGGGGGGTGAGTTGTTCCCTCTCCAGCGCCACATGCGATCTGCTCCTTACTGTAATCAGCTGCCAATGCCATGCTTATCTCTTGGCAACTATTTGTTTTTGGTCCAGTAGCGAAGGGCCGCGGCGCTCTGCGGCTATCTCACCCCGTTGAATCTTGATCACATTGCCGTTGAAGAACCCACCCTTGGAGATAACCATGGAGTCGGTCTCGATGTTCCCGGCCACCCGGCCGGTAGAGGTGATTTCCACGTTTCCAGTGGCAACCATATTCCCCTCGTATCGCCCCATGATCAGGGCGTCAGCGGTGTGGACATCGGCCCGGACGACCCCTTTTTCCCCGATCACCAGCTTCCCATCCACATTGATCTCGCCCGCTATCTCACACTCGATTTGAATAGAATCCGCGATGTTGAACTTTCCCTCCAGACGAGCGGTCTCCCCCATGACCGTGAGCAGGGGACCCTCCCTTCCTGGGCTGTCGGAGTTTCTTTTGCCGAACATAGAAAACCTCCTTTTTTAAGGCCTAACCATTAGGCGCAGTAAAGAGAAATGACTCAGTCGAAAACGGTCGGATACTATCCCGACTGCTCACGGCTTGTCAATATCAAATTGGGGTGCTAGGAAGGATTAAAATGCAGCCTTTAGTCAGCGTCGTCATTCCCACCCACAATCGCTTGCCGATGCTCTGCGGTGCGATCGAATCCGTCCTGGGCCAAAGCTATAAAGGATTTGAGCTCATCGTGGTGGACGATGGGTCTCAGGATGGTACTGCAGACCATTTGAGGAGATACGGCCCGCGCCTGCGGTTCTTTTCCCAGCAGCGGCGCGGTGTGGCCGCCGCGCGCAACCTCGGTGTTCGTTGCTCACGCGGCAGGTATCTGGCTTTTCTCGATTCCGATGATCTCTGGCGGCCGAAAAAGCTTGAAGCCCAGGTCGCTTTTATGGAGGGGCGGCCGGAGGCGCAAATTTGCCAGACGGAGGAGATCTGGATTCGGGACGGGCGAAGGGTCAACCCGAAAAGGAGACATCGCAAACCTTCCGGGGATATCTTTCGCGCCAGCCTCGCTATCTGTCTGGTCAGCCCTTCGGCGGTGATGATGACCAGGCAACTGTTTGAGAGGGTAGGGGGATTTGATGAAACCTTCATTGTGTGCGAAGACTACGACCTTTGGCTTCGCGTAAGCGTTGATACTCCGGTTTATCTGATCCCGGAGCCGCTGGTTTTGAAAAGGGGAGGACATAAGGATCAATTGTCGTGCTCAACCTGGGGGCTGGACCGCTTCCGAGTTCGGGCGCTTAGAAAGCTGGTTGATGGCGGTCTCTGCGGCGAGAAGAGAAATTGGACTTTAGAAACTCTGGCAAGTAAAGTAGCGATTTTGACCCAAGGGGCGCGCAAGAGGGGAAAAGAAGGTGAAGCCTTAATTTATATGAGGTACCTATCTGAAATCACTGAACAAAGAGCATATAATAGAGGAGAAGATACTCTCCTACGGGAACTCCAAGGGGTTTCATCCGCAGACCCTGGAGCGATGGCTTAGATTAGTCGAGATCGACCGCGAGGCCCTCTTTCATCTGGCCCAGGGGCTCAAGCTCGGGGAAAACCATCTCCGGGATTTCCTTGAGTGGTTGGAAGAGATTGCGCTACGGGATGGCGTGGATCTGTGTCATATTCTGCAGAGGGAGCCTTTCTTAGGGATTTCATCGGACCCTCGACTTGGCCGCAACGACAAGCTCAAGCGGATAAAGGAGGAGGTGCGCCGGCTCAGGTTTCCCCGCCTCACATCTATGGAGGAGGCTATCCGGAAAAGACTCCAGGAAATCAGGCTTAGTCCGCAGATCCGGATCACCGTTCCGCCGGGTCTGGAGGGCGGGCTGACCGTGCAGATGAGGGCCGCGAGCCGTAAGGAGCTGGAAAGGTTAGTGGGAGAGCTTTCGCAGCTCTTGGAGAAGAAGGCGGTGCAGGAGATTTTTTCATTACTAGAGGGGGCTGAGTGAAAGAGGTTTAAGGGTTGAAGAGTTCAAGGGTTCAAAGGTTAGAAGGTTAAAAAAGCGGACAACTTACTGCTGATGGCTGGTGTGGGGAAGACAAGATGAAAGATTTTAAGCCTGACGAGGTGGTCGTTGAGGCCGGATCAGAGGAAAGCCCCATCTTTAGGAACTTGCAAAGGGCTTTCCCTGACATTCCTTTTACTTTTGTCGACGGACCTCCATCTCCCGGGCCGGCTCCTTTCGCCTCCAGCGATCCTTTCGGAGAACGAAAGAGGCGGCTTTTCTTGATGCGCCACAAAGGCGAGTTTCTGAAGAAATGCCCGGGGAGCGACGGACAGGTGTGCTGCAACTACTTTGTGATCAATTTTGCCAGCAACTGCCCGATGGAGTGCAGTTATTGTTACCTTCAGGAGTACATGGCGCACAACCCCGCACTCAAGGTCTTCAGCAACGTAGATGACCTTCTTAAAGAAGCCGACGCGCTGCTCAGCCGCCACCGCCGTTTTTTCTTTCGCATCGGCACCGGCGAGATCACGGACAGTCTCGCCCTGGATCCCTATATCGGCTTTTCCTCCGAGGTGATTCCCTTTTTCGCCGAGCAGCCTAATGTCCTGCTGGAGCTGAAGACCAAGAGCGACCGTGTGGGGGAGCTGATGAAGTTGGATCCCAAAGGCCGCGTGGTGGTCTCCTGGTCCATGAATCCCGAAAAAGTCATTGAGAGCGATGAGCTTCTGACGGCCTGCTTCGAGGAAAGGCTTACGGCTGCCCGGCGTTGCCAGGAGGCGGGGTATAAATTGGGTTTTCACTTTGATCCCATGGTCGAATATCCCGGCTGGGAAGAAGACTATCGGGCGATGGTGGAGAGGATCTTTGCAGTCGTGGACCATCGGAGAATCGCCTGGATCAGCATGGGAGTATTGCGGAATACTCCGGGCTTGAAGCGGGTCATGCGAGAGAGATTTCCTTCAACACGTCTCCCCAGCGGGGAGCAGGTTCTCTGTGCGGACGGCAAGATGCGCTACTTTCGGCCGCTGCGCGTGAGCATGTATCGAAAAATGCTGCGCTGGATTCGTGACCTCTCGCCCATTGTCTTTGTCTACCTGTGTATGGAGTCCAAGGAGGTCTGGGAAGAGGTATTCGGTTTTGCGCCCACTTGCGAAAAGGAATTGGGCAACCGTATGGTGGCGTATGAATGACAGGTCGATAGCCCTCGGGGAACGCGTCTTCGGCTGCGGCCGATGGGCCACTGCTTTACCCGAATCTTCCCGTTCCTACGTCCGCAGCCTCATTCGCGCCCCTCTCGGGCTCTTCCGACTGCTCCGGCCGGCAGCCTGCATTGGTGTCCTACTTTATGAATCGTGATAGCCCGGTAGGCGTTTTCGATTCCGGCATCGGCGGTCTTACGGTTCTCCAAAAAATCATGGAGGCGCTGCCGAGGGAGAATACGGTCTATCTTGGGGACACCGCCCGCTCTCCCTACGGGACCAAGTCGGTGGAGACGGTGCTGCGCTACTCCTTCGAAAATACCGACTTCCTGATCGAGAAAGGCGTCAAGCTTGTCGTCGTTGCGTGTAATACTTCAACCGCCATAGCCCTGGAGGCGCTGAAGGAAAACGTTGCGGTCCCTGTGATTGGGGTGATCGAACCCGGTGTCAGGCGGGCCTTGGCGGAGACGAGGAATAGAAAAATCGGTATTATCGGGACCGAGGCGACAATCCAGAGCGGGGCCTACACCCGGGCGCTAAAGAAACTCGATTCTAAGATTGAGGTATACAGTCGCGCCTGTCCCCTCTTTGTTCCTTTGGTTGAAGAGGGGTGGCTCGATAATCCCGTAGTGAAATTGACCGTGGAATCCTATCTCGGAAGCCTTAAGCGGAGCGGCATTGATACGCTCATCCTGGGCTGCACTCATTATCCGCTGCTTAAAAAGGCGATTCATACGTTTATGGGGCGCGGCGTCAAGCTCGTCGACTCGGCGGAGGAAACCGCCAAGGAAGTGCAAACGGCCCTTAAGAAAAAGTCTCTAGCACGGGAGAAAGGAAAAGGAAGCCCGAGCTTCTTCGTCACCGACGCGCCCGACCGCTTCATCAAGGTGGGCCAGCGCTTCTTAGGCGAGAAGGTCGAGTCTGCGGTCAGGATCGAGCGCTAACGTTTTTCAACATGACCGCTCTTACCTCTACCACCTGATTCCGCCGACTAGCCCCACGCTCCCTTCAGTTCGCCACTTGTTGCCACCGTTAAAGATATTCGTATGGGTGGGAGCCACACCACCCCGGATTCCCAGGGAATAGTCGCCCCATCTTGCCGACACACCAGCATTGAAATCGATTCGTAGCGCATTATCCGTAGAGTTGAACCCACGGGCCTCCTGAAATGGGTTTTGGGGCACGGCCAGCCGCTTCATGTCAAAGTCGTAGCGCACCCATCCTAATCCGAACATCAAAGTTCCCAGGATGTCGAAACACTCTGATTCCAGCCCCCATTTCTCAAGGTCTGAAACATGCATAAGGCCGGCATTAATGCCCCATATAGAGCCACTATCTATCTTGTTTTGGAAGATGCCTCCATGGTCAAAGGGTTTATGGCCGCGGATATTAACGCTAGGGATGCTCCAGGGGCTAACGTAGGGGGAGAGGTTGAAGGTACCTTGGCCCCAGACGATAGGGGGGCTGTAATCCACCCTGATTGCCGCCGATGGGTTAATTGGCAGTGCACCGTCGAAGAACCTAGTATTCACGTTCACATTAACAGAATGTTGAGACCCTTCAGGAGCCTTGACGCTCCGGCTCCCGTCAGGGTTGTAGTCGGTTTCGGTTTTGCCTTTTTCGCCAGGTACTTCGGTCTCAAAGCGACCTCCGGCCTTAAACTTGACTTTAGTCCCGTCCGTATAGGTGTGTTCGGTCCCCCCGTCCCGCCGCATCCTGCTGGCGAGCGGTTTATCTTCTTCCGGTTTTTTCCCCGGCCTTTCCGTTACCCTGGTCCCGTCGGGCTTGTAAGTGGTTTTGGTTCCGTCTTTTCCTTGTACTGTCCTGGAGCCGTCAGTGTTTTGGGTGGATCTGGTGCCATCCGTGTATTCCGAGGTCTTGGAACCGTCCGCGTTCGTAGTCACTTTGGTGCCGTCAGGCAGAGTGGTGGTAGTAGGAGGCGTTGCCGACCAGGCTACTGGGGGAACGAGCCAAACGAGTGTAATGATCAGTATTGCGCCCCATCGTACTCCTGCCATCCATTTATGTGAAAAACGAGGCTTCATGTTGGTATCCTCCTCCCCAGGGTTAAAGAATGTGCATTCGCTATCATTATCTCCCCGGATTTGTCAAGAAAAATATCGAAGAAAAATATCGAAGAGGGGTGACTCGATAACCTCGTAAGGAAAACGACTGTGAAGAGCTATTTAGGAGTGCAGGACGAAGACTCGCGTTCCCTTTTCGCTTCTCTTACAGAGCTTGCGCCAGGGCAATGAGCGTGGCGGCCTGCGCCGCCGTGAGCGCCTTGCCCGCCTGTGCCTGCAACTCGTTGATGAAGGCGCCGATTGCGCCGGCCTTGGCCTGGGCGTTGCCACGAGCTGCAGCGGCCTCGGCCGCGTTTAACTTGGCCTCCAAAGAGTTTAGAATGCCCCGCTGACCGACAAACTGCCTGGTCAAGCTGCGAAGGCTCTCATACGTAACTACGACCGTAAAACTGGTTGAGCCGCCTCCTGTGTTGCCCGCCTGGTCGGTGGCGGATGCCGAGAAACTGTTTGTCCCCAGCGTAAATGTGTAGGCTGGCCCGCTGATGTTGGCGCAGGTGTTCGAGGCCACGCCCGACAGGTTGTCGCTTGCAGCGCACGTGATCGCCACTGTCTGATCAACGCTGTAGGTGCCGGCGTTGCCCGAATAAGTCACCATAGGTAACGTCCTATCGATGTTGATTCCACTCATTGTGGTTGAGGCGCTGTTGCCCGCCATATCCACTGCTGTGCCAGTTCGTGACTGCCCGGCTCCCTCTATGCTAACCACCTGAGGGGTAGGCCCACAGCTATCGATCCCGGCAAGGCTGTCCAAACAGGTAAAGCTCACCGTCACGTCCGTATTGTTCCAGCCGTTGGTGTTAGGGCCAGGCGTACGCAAGCCCACGATGGACGGTGGCGTCTTGTCGATCCGGATTGTCAAGTTCTTTGCCCCTTCTGTATTTCCTGCATTGTCCTTGGCGTAGTAGCTCACGCTGTTCGTCCCCTCCGCTGAGATCACTACCGAAGCAACATTCCCGCTCACCACCGTCTCAGGGGCACCGTTGAGCGAATAGTGAACCTCCTTGACCCCGGAGCCTCCATCGCTGTCAGTCGCGTTCAGCGTGACCATCACATTCGTGTTATTCCATCCGTTGGCGTTAGGCCCTGGGGAAGGAGTCGCGCTTGTGGTCGGTGGCGTGGTGTCGGCTGGCGCCTGACATATGCCTAGGCTACCAGCGTTGTAGATGGCTTGAATTTCCTGAGCAGAAAGGGCGCGGTCGAAGAGTTCGACTTCGTCAATGAGGCCCTTGAAGCTTGACCTGTCCGTGGTGCTTCTGGTGGCGACCCCCGCTGAGTTGATTCCCCATCGGCCAATATGCAACGGCGAAGTGGAGAAATCTGGCACGCCGAAGGAACCGCTCGCGACCAACACGCCATCGACATAGAGTTTAGCGGCACCATTTGCTGCGCGAGTTGCCGCGACATGATGCCATTGACCGTCATTCAACGCCGGGCCGCTGATGATCTGGATACCGCCCCCTGAACTGATGATCAGCAACAATTGGCCACTGGAGATATTAAGCCCAAACCAATAGTTCCTGTTGAACCAGGGCGTGACCGACAGGTCATCCTCTTTAGCGACGATCGGCCGGTGCCTGCTGACGTCGGGGTCTGCTTTTATCCAGGCATCAAGCGTGAACTCTGAAAGGTTTAGGTTTGGATTATGCGCGACGATGACATCGTCGTCTACTCCGTCAAAGCTGAACGCCTGCCCAACCATGCCGGGAGCAAAAGTCGCCCCATTCTGCAATGTGCCGTCGTTGCCATCCACAATATCATTCCCGCTCGCCTCTCCAGGCCACCATGAGACGAGTCCTAATGGAGGCTCGACACACTGCGGCGCCAGTACGGCCACGCTTGCGGGGCCTGTCCCTGCGGCGAAGTTAAAGATTACCGTACCTACCCCACTGGGGGTGATTCGATACAGCTTGTTAGAGAAAAGTCCAGGAATGATGTAATCGCCGTTACTATCGATAGCCACGCCCGTTGCATACGTCCCAGCAGGAAAGCTGAACACCTCCGTTCCCGCACCGGCGGGAGTGACCCGGTAGAGCTTGTTGGTGAAGGCCGCGGGGACAATAAAATTTCCACTGCTGTCGATGGCTAGAAAGTGGAGCCCTGTTCCTCCGGGAAAGCTAAAGATCTCCGTGCGCACCCCGCCAGGGGTGATCCGGACAAGCTTGTTCGTACCGTGTTCGGTGACGATAAAGTCCCCATTGCTGTCTATAGCTACACCTGTAGGTATTGTCCCAGAAGCAAAGTTAAAGATCACCGTGCGCACTCCAGCAGGAGTGACACGGGAGAGCTTGTTAGTGTAAGTTTCAGCGACAATAAAGTCCCCATTCTTGTCGATGGCTACTTGGTCAGGAACTGTCCCAGAGGCGAAGCTGTAGATCACCGTGCGCACTCCAGCAGGAGTGACACGGGAGAGCTTGCCAACGTATTCGGCGACGATAAAGTCCCCATTCATGTCGATAGTTACAGTATTAGGCCATGTTCCTGAGGCAAAGCTGTAGATCACCGTGCGCGCTCCAGCAGGAGTGACACGGGAGAGCTTGTCAGCGCGTTGTTCAGTAACAACAAAATCCGTCGCGGTGACTTGTGCCAAGGCCGGCACTAAACTCAATCTAAAGAGCAGTAAAGCAAAGAAGAATAGTATCCCCAGGATTAGTTTTACCGTTTTTGACTTCATGTTCCCTATCCCCCCATCATTTTGAACCTGGCATGCGGAAAGCATCCCGCAATACTCGAAATTCAAGGGGTCTGACCCCTTAATTTTTCCTGCTATCATTACCGCCCCAGATTTGTCAAGAAATAATATCAAAGAAAAATATCGAAGAGGGGTGACTCGATAATTCCGTCAGAAAACGACTGTGGAGTCCTATCTCGTCAGCGTGAAGCAGAAAGGAAGTGCAAAAGGCCCTTAAGAAAACATCTCTCGCACGGGAAAGAGGGAAAAGAAACTCCGAGTTTGTTTGTCACCGACGCTCCGACCGCTTTGTCAAAGTGGGCCAGCGCTTTTTAGGCGAGAAGGTCGAGTCCGCGGTGCGGATCGAGCGGTGAGCGGCTCCGGCGCGGCAGCGCCGCCCGCACCGCGCGCTTCGGGCCTCGGCTATGAAATCACGGGCGGAGCATTCATGATGATGTCATCGAGGCCTGGCAACTCCGGGGTATCTGCCGGCTGCGGCGGAGTCTGTGCCTCCTTCGACGTACCAGGGGGTGGCGGCTGCGCCGACGGTGGAGGATCAATGAATTTTACCGATCCATCCTTCCCAGTCTCGACCCTCGAGCCGTCGGGAAAAGTTGCGGTCTTCGTGCCGTCCCCGCGTTCCTCGATCCTGGTACCGTCGGGGCGAGTCTCGACCTTGAGGCCGCCAGTGAAAGTCGAGACTCTGGTACCATCGGGGCGAATCTCTATCTTACCGCCGTCGGGGTAAGTTGTGATCCTGGTACCGTCGGGGCGAGTCAAGATCCTGGCCGTGTAGCCATCGGAATCCGTGCGGGTCGTGGACGTGGAGCCATCGGGATTCTTTTGGGTCGTGGTCGTGACTGGGGTGTCGGTCGGGCGAGTCTCTGACTTCACGGTTGTATCCGGGCGAGTCGTGGTCTGGGGACCCCGCAGAAGGACGTCTCCCACAAGCTCAGTTATGCCTTCCGCGCGAGTCGTGGTTTTGGTGTCGTCCGGGTAAATGTCGAGCGTGGAGCCGTCGGCAAAAGTCACAAACTTCGTGCCGTCCGGGCGAGTCTCGAACTTGGGTTTCTCCGGAGAAACGGGAAGTGGTTGCCCTACATCCGCTAGTACTGAAGGTATTCGGTGAATGTAACGCACGCCGAGCTTCAGCGATCTTGCCGCCTCAAACTCCGCCCCTCCAAGGGACTCCTGTTTGTATGTGCTCTTGGGGTCGGGAGTTAAGTCTATATCGAATGGCCCTACGGTCCAGGGAAAGGTAAACGGATTGTGTGCAAGGAGTAGAACGCTCGGCGGCGCGCTCTCGCAAACCGTGCGATCCATCGGCTTAAAGATCAGGTTGTTTTTTTGGTCCGTGCCCAGCGCTGTGACAAAAGGGGCGGTCAATATCTGATTGTTACCCGCGTCGGTCGTGGCGTGGGTGATAAGGTTCCAGTCGGCGGGATTAAATGGAATTTCCGGCGGCGGCTCGAAAGATGACATGACCTCGCGTGTCCCTTCGAACGGCTTGCCGCCGAAGTCCTTCCAAATGCCGGGTATCTCGCTCGGATCTTTGATTTGCGCGCGGAAAATGTTCCAGGGAGTGCTCCAGCCTCCCTTCTCCTGCTTCACCAGCCTGCCGTCCTCGTAGTAGCTCTTGGTCCAGCTCACGGTCATCTTCCACCCGCCCCATTGTTCCCAGATACCCGTGACGCTCGTCTCTTTGGGCTGCAGGACGTTGCAATTTTTATCCTGGAGCAGGATGAGATGGGGCGCGCCGTTGCCCGGAGACTCCTTCACGCCCATGACGACATAAGGTTTGCCGTCCTCTATGGCCCCTGAAAGATTGATCTTGGTCTTGCCGTCTTTGCTGGTGAGCATGGTCTCAGGATAGGAAGGCTTTGCGACCAGATTCGGCCCCTCGGGTTCGTCACGCCGCCCGCCGCCGAATAGACCACCCAAAAGCCCGCCGACCACGCCCTTGGCTAGGCCCGCTGCCACGTCCCCAACTGTAATCGGAGGAAGCTGTATCCTGATCGGGTCTGAGAGCTTATAGTCCTTTGCCTCTGTGCCGGCGGGCTTCGCTCCTGGGGCCTGGAGCAGAGCGTTTTTAAAGATCTGCGCTGTAGGGGAGTCCGGCGCTTCCTTTAATAGAGCGCCGATGTGATTGGAGGCGCCCTCGGGGTTTTTCCGCAGGGTCTCAAGAACGGCCTGATGGAAGCGGGTCGTAGAGGTTAGCCTGGGATCGCGCTGGATCGCCTCTTTGAGCTTGGCGTCGGCCTTGTCCAGCTCGCCCATATACAGGTGCGAGCGGCCGATAAACTCGCTGGTTTGCCCGAGGCCCGGCTGCATCTTCTCGAATTTCTCAAGCTGGGCTATGGCCTCCCGGTACATTCCTAGTCTGAGGAGGCTCCAGCCGGTCTCGAAGGCGAGGACGGGATGGGTCGAGCCCAACCTGGCTGCCTGGGCCAGATTGGAGAGGGCCTCGCTGTGGCGGCCGATGCGATTGAGCGCGCTGCCCTGGGTAAGAAGCGCCTGGGAATTCTTGGGGTCAGCCTTAATGGTGGCGCTCGATTTTTTCAGCGCCTCTTCGACCTTCTGGGCGTTGGCGGGATCGAGCCGTCTGGTCGAATAGGTGAGGGAGGTGAGATCGACTCGATTTACCCCGTCGCGCAGGAAGATCTTCGAGGTAACCGGCTTGCCGTCCACCTGGCAGGCGACGCTGTGCCTTCCTGACTGCCAGTTTTTGCCGGTCATGGGGATGACCACGAAGCCCCGGTCGTCGGTCTTCTGCTCGACTTTCTCTTTGGTCTCTTCGTTGGTAAGACTTACAGTCGTGTTGGGCGGAAGGCCGGTGAGGGTGACGTCGCCCACCACGGCGAAGGCGGTGGGAGGTAGAAAGAACAAACTCAGGAGCAAGGCCGGAAGAGTCGCGCTGCGCCAAAGAGCGAACGGAAAGTGTCTCACTGGAGCCTCCTTACCACTAACCTCGGCATCGGTCCCTGCAGAGTATGACGCCCCGACCGCTTCGTCAAGGTGGGCTAGCGCTTCTTAGGCGAGAAGGTCGAATCCGCCGTCAGGATCGAGCGGTGAGGCTTCCCGATTCGAAAGACCTACCTTTTCTGTTTCGTATTGTATTCACTCCCTTTGTATTGTATAAAGACAAATATCTTACTTTTTAAAAAAGGATCGTTTTTATGCATAAAACAAGTGTAACCCGTAAAGGGCAGACAGTGGTCCCGGCGGCGCTCCGAAAAAGGTTTAACATCGGGCCGAACTCTCAGTTGGTATGGTCCACGGATGGTAAGGTGATCGAGGTAACCCCTATTCCCCCCGATCCGATTCGAGCGCTGCGTGGGTCCACGGAAAAGCATTCCTTGCGCCGGGCATTGCTGAGGAAGAGGCGGGAGGACAAGGCGCTTGAGTAAGGCACATCTCTTGGATACCTCGGCGATCTTCGCCTTGACCGATAATGAAGATGGGGCGGATGTGGTAGAGGAGTTTCTGGATAGGGCTAAAAAAGGGCAGACCTCGCTCCATATCTCTGCGATGACGGCGATGGAGGTCTATTACGTATCCTCGGAAGAGAGCGGCGAAAAGGAGGCTAACCGTCTTCTCCTGCTTGTGAGGGCGCTGCCTGTTACGGAGTTGCCCCTGGAGGATGCCCTGGTTTTGCCTGCGGCAAGGTTCAAGGCGCGCTATAAAATCTCGGTAGCAGACGCATGGATCGCAGCGACAGCTTTAGTCCATAATCTCACCCTTGTTCATAAGGACCCGGAGTTTGACCGGCTGAAAGAGGGACTCTCTCTCTTATCCCTTCCCTATAAGCCGAAGAAGAGATAGGCCAACGCTCCTTAAGGGAGAATGTCGAATCCCTCGTCCGGACCCCGGCTATGAGATCACTATCTTCTCATCGATGAAGTCGAAGATGCTTGGAGGCGCCGGGGTATCTGCCGGCTGCGCCGGAGGCTTTGCCTCCTTCGGCGTACCAGGGGGTGCCGCCTGCTCG
>Ga0209212_1007050_pt1 | contig 12584 bp, 3 predicted proteins | sample RifGroC2_FD_183996 | JGI IMG/M metagenome (GOLD analysis project Ga0209212, IMG submission 183996) | Groundwater microbial communities from Rifle, Colorado, USA - Groundwater C2 (SPAdes) (version 2) | ecosystem: Environmental > Aquatic > Deep subsurface > Groundwater | place: Rifle, Colorado...
TGCAACAATATATTGCCGGCTAGTCTAGCGCGCAAAGGATTATTCACCTGAGTGACTAAACCGCGCTCAAAGGCAATAGTGGCCTTAACTAGAGCGGGATCGCTCCAAGAAGCAGTAGCATTAGTAGAAGTGGTTGCTCCCCAAGTTGGTTCAGTGGTAGTTGGGGTGGTAGTCGGGACAGTAGTCACTGGAGTTTCGGTAACAGGAACAGTAGTAGTCTCACCGGTAGTGGGATCATAGGTTTGGTAGGTTGGAGTAGTAGTACTAGAACTACCACCGCCTCCGCCGCCAATTACATGACCACCACCAGCTGTAATACAAGTGTTTCCGCTTTGAACATAACCGGAATTACAAGTAACGGCGCAATTAGCAGCTACGGTGCCGTTAGTTACTGTCTTAGTGGAACAAACCTGGAGAGCCGTAGAATAGGCTGACTCTACATCGTCATCATCACCAGCCGTAATCTTGTAATAGTAGCTAGTCCAAGCCGTAGTGGTAGAATCGGTATAGGTTTCAGTGCCGGAAGCGATGCGGGAAGCGCTGATTTGGCTGTAAGTTACACCATCAGTGGAACGATAAACAGCGTAGCCATATAAATCAGAGATGGCGCTACTGTCAGCATTGGTGGTAACCGCTGTCCAAGTTAAACCAACTGAAGTGCCACTGCCTGAAGCTTGTGCTAAACCAGTAGGAGCAGCCGGAGCTACACCATCAGGACTTAAGCCAAGGGCAAAGACGGTAAAGTGATTGGTATTAGCTGAGAGAACAAATTTGTAATCATCGTAGTGGGTAGTAATCAAGAAAGTGGGGGTGGCACCTAGAGCATCATCAATAAACTTGTCATAACCGGTTTGGGTAGCGGTGCCATTATACAAAGTCCAGTCTGTGTCTTCAGTTAACTTGTGATAAGCTTTGTGTGTTGTGGGTAAGGTCACCCAGTCGCCGACTGTGGCATCCCAATACTTAACTTGCATGGTCTTGAGTTTATCTAAATCAACCAACTCGCCGTTAGTAACATAACCATCAATATCAGCTTTGTAAATAATCATTTCCAAATCAACATAATTATCCAGATTGGTAATGGGCTGTCCGGAATTATCAGTCGCTGTCACTGTTACACCGCTGTCGCCCAAAGGTCTGGTGGAATCGGTCGTGGAAACAGCGGCAGTGGTAGCCGTAGCCACAGTGCCGGCGGAACTGGAACTGCCTAAAGCATTAGGCGGCGCGGTAATGGCTAAGCCGGTACCATCGCGCTCTCCAGTAGTGGTATTCTGGGCCGTGTCATCAATAGTACCGCCGGAAGACGGAGTAATGGAAGATGACTTAGTCTTGTTAGACCAATTGGCATTAGTGGTTAATTTAATATTTTTGTTGCCGCTGGCATTGGCTCCGCTAATCACGATATTAGTAGGTAAGCCGATTTCTGTATAGCGGCTTTCGCTGTAGCCATTGGCCATGCCGGATAATTTCCAAGTGCCGTCAGCCACACTCAAAGTAAAGCTGCCACTGCCATCAGTGGGACTGTGGGCCTCGGCGCCAGTAGCATTTGCTGCTTTGACAAAACCGTTGGCGATAGCTTCACCGCTGTCGTAAGCGCCATCAGCATCAGCGTCATTGTAGATAGTGCCAGAGATAGTGTAGGCGGCGACAGTCAAAGTGAAGTCAATAGTGGCATCGGCTGTGCCGGCATTGGTCACCGAAGCTGAAGAGATATAGCCGGGTCGATCAGCGCCCACTATATAATTACCGGAACTTAAGATAGGTATTACCATAGAATAGGCGCCAGTAGTGGCGTTGGCCTGCTGGCTGGTATGGAAACCGGTAGCCGGATTACCCACCCAAACCCAAGCGTCATTCTTGCCAGCTTCGGCAGTAATTGTACCGGAAATAGTAATGACAGCGCCGGCATCGTCTAAATCAGGCAAGCCAAACTGCACGGTATCATCAGTGCCATCAACCGTAATGGCTTTTTTGTCGCTATCAAAGGCCGGACTAGTGGCTTTAGGCGCATAACCGCCATAACCCGGCACATCCACAAAGAAGAAATAATCGCCGGCTGTTAACTTAATGGTTTGGTCGGCTCCAGACAAATCAGCCACGCGGATTGATTTGTAAAAGCCGGTCGGACTGGGAACGGTGCCACTAAAGCTCACGCCGTCAATATGGATAAAGGCTTCTGAACCGGCATAATCCGCCTTGTTATCAAACGTGATAGTGACCGTCTTGAGATTTTCCGCGGCAATCGTAATATTTTTGCCGGTAACATTACTGTTAGTTACTGAAACATTGGCTGGATTATTAGCCACGCCATCGGTAGACAAGCCGACTTCGCCGTAATCAGGCGTCCAAATGTCAATGCGATAATATTGGGCTTCGCTACCGCCGGGCACGGAAATGCTGTAATTACCAGTGGCATCGGTAGAAGAACCAAATTCCCTGTTCAAGCGATTGCCTAAAGCATCATATTTGACCGCTCGAATCGGCATATAATTTTGAGTGGAATCATTAATAGTCACAGTACCGGAAATAGTCACCCAAGTCGTGCTGGAAGACGGCTTCAGGTTTATATCAGTGGCTGAAGCAGTACTGATAGTAGTGGTGGTATCATACTGCGTCCAGCCATAACCCGGGATATCGCCTTCTACCTGCCAAGTGCCGGCGTCAACATAGAGAATATAATTACCATTGGCATTGGACATGGTATTGGCATTTCCTTGGCCAGTAGTCTTGTGAGTCCAAACCGGCGCATAAGCCATGGGGTTATTGTTAGCATCCAAAACTTTGCCGGAAATAGTATAGCTGGCTTGCTTCATGACAAAGTTAACATCGGTAACATTACTGCCGGCTACAGCCACAGTTTTATCTTGTGGCGAAGGCAAACCTGGTTTGCGGGTGCCCACCATATAGGTGCCGGCGTTCATAATCTTCAAGGTATAGGTACCATTAGCCGCTGTCTTGGTAAAAGAACCGCCGAAACCGCCATTAGGCTGATAGGCATAGACTTCGGCATCAGCTATACCCGTACCGCTGTCATTGGTGACCGTACCGGCAATGGTCTTAGAAACTTGAGCAGAAATATCAAAAGAAATTTCACCATTATTAACCGTACCGGAGCGCTCGCTGACTGCCGGACTGCCATCAGCATCTACTTTGACTGAAATAGGCATAGGTGGCATCCAATCAGGCATGGGTGGCGGACCAGCCATCATACTGGTAGACATGGCCGGGCCAATGCCGATTTGCCAGTCGCCGTCCGGCAGATACAAAGTGTAGTCAGTGCTACCATTTTGGACGCCCACATTGCTTAAAGTCTTAACGCGGAAATTATTATAGGAATTGGCAAAAATATCCACATCATCATCAATACCGTCGGTAGCAAAATTACCTATTAAATTAACCACCACGGCTGTACCGGCATTAGCATCTAACTGCTTTAAAGTAATATCTCTGTCAACCACATTATTATCACTGCTATCCGAACTTAAATCCGTTGTTTCGTTAATCTTAATGGATTCTGGCTGAGTATAGCCGGTAAACTCCAAACTGGCATCAACCGGACTTAAAACATTAACAGAGGGAGTAGTAAAGAGCCAATATTCTGCTGCTGGCAAGCCACTGAAGCTGAAGTCGGCATTCTGATCGCCGTCAAAGGTGACAGTAGCTTCTTGAGGGCCGGTCATGGGCGAACCCAGCATCACTTTCATGGTTTGACCAGTCTTGACGCTGACATTGCCGGTATCATTGCCATTACGCATGGTGATAGTACCTGACAAAGTGTAATCGCCGGCCTGGGTAATAAAGAAAGGCATGGTGGTGACGCTTTCCAACATGACATTGGAGGCATTGAAGGTCTTGATATCCACGCTATAGCCTTGGGTACCAAAATCTCTAGGCACTGAAGCATTAATAATGCCAGAAATATCCATATGTAAATAATCCATAGCTTGGGTAGCGGCCGTAGCAGTAGTAATAGTCACGGTACGGGCGTTAACATCCTTAGCCACTGAAGCAATAGTGACCGTGCCAGCATTCCGTTCATTAATATCATTATTCACTGGAGAATTAGCATCCTTAGCCGCGCTGGTCACATCAAAGCCGGCTGGGAAAGTTAATAATATTTTACCGCCTGAGGGAATAGACTTGGTAGTAGGTATATCCACGAAATAAGTGGTAGTCTTACTGGCCATGGCATTCATAGGGAAGGCACCAGCCATCATCATGCCCATAGTGCCCATATCCATCATGGGGCTGTCAAAACCGCCACCGCCTGGACCAAGATTACTGTAGGTAGTGGCTGAACTTTGGACTGGGCCCTGAGCGGCATTGCTACCGGTAACCACACGACCGGTAGTATTAGCGATAACATTATTAGATTTGTCTGTGACAGCATCAACAAAGATTTGGAAATTCAGGCCACTAATACTACCCAAAGCCAAGCCCTTAATTGTCGTAGTATTATTAGCATTATCATAGATTAAGGTTACATTAGCCACATCGCTCAAACTAGTAGCCGTAGCATAAGGACTAATGCCGGTACCGCTACCGTCAACGGTCTTAATGGTAAAATTAGCTTTGTTAATAACTGACTTAGACCAATTGCTGGTATCGGTTTGCGAGGCACCATTCATTGACTCAGAGAAAGTCACAGCAACGGCATAATCATCGCCATTAGCATACAGCACAGCTGGAGCAATGACATCAGACGCGCCGGTCTTGAAGCTAAAAGTATAGGCAGTATTAATAACATTGCCAGCCAAGTCAGTAACGCCAGTGCCCACAGTCACAGTATACATAGTATTAGCGCTTAAAGCGCTACTCGGTTTTAACCTAGCCGTATTATTCTTAGAATCCCATTCCACGGTTGAGGCCACGGAATTACTACCAGCTTTTATAGTAATGTTGCTGGAAGTAATAGTTGAGGTGGCCATACCTTCGGAAAAGGTCATTTCAATAGCGCCCAAACCAACGCCCACAGCAGTAGTACCGGCCGTAATACCCTGGTTAGTGGCTGGCGCATTGCCTATAATTGTTGGTTTAGTTGAATCATTGGTCGCTGTTATTTTAAAGGCCGCACTATATTGCATGGTATTCTGCAAACAAATATCTGGACTAGAAGAACAAGCACTAGGGCTACCGAACCAAACGCCCATATTATTTTTCACATTGCCCATAATGCGCAATTCATACCATTGGTAGCTGGTTGACAAGCTGCTGGTCGGGTCCAAAGTAACGATACGCTGGGTAGCTTGATCCAAAGTGACTGTTGCAGTCACGGCCGTACCCAGAGTCCAGGGAGAAGTACTGGTTATCGGATAGAGTTTAATGGAATCGCTGGTAATACTAGAAGAGTCCATTGGTTCATTAAATTCAATTAGGAAAGTGGTATTGGGCGAGACATCAAAGGAACCTGGATAGGGCGTGGTGCCCATGACATAGGGTGGCATGGTAGCACCGCCACCGCCATAAGTGGAATAATTGCCGTTAACAAACATATTAGTATTATCAAACATGGTATTAAAACCGGAGCTGAAAGAACCGTCAGCTGTCATGCCACCGACAATAGCATTGCCGTTTGGATCTTTAACCCCTTGAGTGACAATAATATTATAGAAGGTGCCGACAGCTAGACTGTTAGCTGTCGTGGCATAGAAACGAGCTTCATTGGTGACTGAATTATAATAGACTTTACCAGCGACACGATCATTACCATCAGTCGTCAGATAAATATTAGAACCAGCATTAGAGGCATCGGTATCATTAATGGTATTAGCATCCATAGCTCTATCAAAACCGATGACAACCGGGGTTTCGCCAGCACCGACAGTGGAACAGTCGCTGGTACAATAGATATTAATTGGCGCTCCCTGCATGCCAGGCCCAGGTGCTGTCCAAGTCACCATGGGCTGATTGCTACTGCCAGCAACCATCATACCGCCACCCATATCAGTATTCATATAGAGAGTCACGCTATCGCCCTTAAAAGATGATCTAAACATGTCCATGTAACCGGATTTGAAAGCATTGACATTGGCTGACCCAGGAATTAAAGTATTATCAGCAAAAGTGAAGGCGCCAGTGCCATTAATTGCTGTGACATAGCCAACAGCTGTGCCTTCAATAAAAACTTTAGCTTGTTCATCATTAGCAAAAACACTGCCGTCAGACCTATAAACATAACCGGTTAAATCAGGGTCGCTATCAGCATCAGTATAGTCGCCTAAAGTATCGTTATCAGCCGCTAAAATATCAATATAGACAGGGTTGGCTTGAGCTGTAGCAGCACTCATATTATCCGCCCAATAACTAGCCAAATAACGGACATTGGGGGTGGTAGCCGCGTCAGTAGCGGTCAAATAATAGCCGACTACGGTATCAACTGTGGGTTCAACTAAACCAACCCAAGAAATGGTACACTGGTAAAAATTACCTTCTACAGCTGTACAATTAGTGGTGGTGGCACCACTGGATAAACTGGGCAAAGAGGCATTGGTACCCTGTTTCCAAACTATTTTAATTGGATTAGTATCATTGAGGGCGCGGTCATCTTCAGCCCCGGTCATAATTTTAATATCAGCTCCTAGTTTAGCCTGCCAAACTGACATATGCCATAGCCAAGGTGCCTGAGTATCACTACTAGCATCATAAACTTCACCAGTTAAAGTAGCGGCAGCGGAACCGGACGCGCCAGAACGATTGCCGGCAAAATCCACAGCTATAACATAGGTCTTGTAGCTACCATTGGCTAAAGTGGTGCCAGCACTATCTTGAGTAAAAGCCGAACTGCCAGTCCAAGTATAGGTGGCGGTCGAATTGCCACCATAGTATTGGCCACCATAAATATTGGTTACAGCCGTATGCACAGCATCATCAAAGGCCGTGGTAGACGGTAAAACATAAATATTGTATTTGTCGAATGAAGGATCGGGTGTAGAGCTAGGTAGCCAAGTCACTGTAATATCTGAACCGTTCAAACCGCTGTTAGCAGCTGAATCGCCATCGATCAAAGTAACGGCTGATACGGCATTGGGCGCGGTAGAATCGCCACCCATATTAGGAGCTGCTGGACTGGTCGTGCTGTAACATTGCCAATCATAACTACTATTACTGTCCTCACCTGTCATAGAACGACGGCCCATGGATTGGCTATACAAACATTTGGACACGTAATCGCCGACCATCCAAGTGGCTGCGCTATTAGCCGATGCTTCATTGGCAAAGCCGGAACCACCGTATTCCACATAATCTTTAATAGTATTTTCGCTGTTTTTCAAAGTAACATCTCCGCCATTAACTGCTAAATCAATATCAACCGTTGTGCCATTGCTGTTACTGGTATACCAAGAAGTGGCCGTATCAGTACCGGTTTTATTCCAAAAAACCGTAGCATAAGTACCCACGGCTATAGTTTTGCTAGCCGGGACGGTATAGGTATCGCCATTAACCACAATTTTCCAACCAGCTATATCCACAGTACCAGCGCTACGATTATATAATTCTACCCAACCAGTCGTGGTAGCTACGTTATATAAAACTTCATTGATAATTACTGGGGTACTATTTTCATCATAACCAATGTCAGAATCCTCTACAGTTGAGCTGGCGTTCTGCGGACCGCAAGTGGTGCGCAACAAAAAGTCATAATAATTATTATTACTATCCTCGCCATTACCTTTAGTTTCATGGATACCGCCACTAGCCATCTTGGTAGACGTAGAATCAGGAAAAGCCTTACGTTCAATAGAGCCGTTGGCAGCCGGGGCTGGAGCAACCATACCGCCTTCAGCTTGAGCAGCTGTAGCACTACCATAAGCCATTTTGTCAATTATAATATCGCTGGGCGAAAATAAACCAACTATACCGCCAGCTATAGGCAGAACAAAGGGACTGGCAAAAGTTTTGTTGCCAGCGACACCACCGTCATAGCCAGCACCATTGGCACCGGTGATTAAATAAAAGCCCATGGCCGGAATTGTGCCGGTATCTAAAGTGACGGTGCTGGTCCAGTTAGCCACATCAGTTAAATCAGTACCGGCAACGGTATTGGCTGGAGCATAGGCTAGAGTAAAATTCATCTGGCTCAAATCCACAGCTTGGTCAGAACGATTGTGAATTTCTATAAATTCATCGTCATCATCATCGCCACTAGCCTGCAATTCCGAAATAACCAAAGGCGCGCCATACATACCCTGGCCTTCATCACCTAAGAAAACAGGGGGGAAATTGGCAGTATAGCTGGTTGGCCAATCAGCAATCGTGGCGCCGTCACCCGGCGTCACATCAATGCCACCCACCGGAATCATGGGATTAAAACTTTTTAAAGGGCTGGTATTAAGATTGGCTAAAGGCGTGGTCACTACGAATAATTTTAGCTTACTGCTCCAACTAGTGGGCACAGCCAAGGCCAAGGCGGAAAAAGTCACTTTCTGGCAAGTGCCACCCATGGCAAAACTATCGGTATAGGTGGTATAGGAAGTCACCGCACCTAAAAGCGTATCAGCACCCTCACCACTGGCTGTGAAAACGCCATTGCTAGAACCCCCGCCATTATCGTTCCATAGTTCAATACCACTCAAATCAGTGGTGGGAGAAAAACTATTCATTTCATCCAAACAAACAGAAACAGCATGGAGGGTACCGCCGGCTGAATCATAGACTTCAATAGCTAAGAAAGCTTCCTTGGTGCTAGTGCTGTTGAGATAGACATCAGGAGTACCGCCGGCTGTTTGTCCGGCTGTTACATCGTCATTAGTGCCAAAGGCGGAAATACCGCCAACTGCCTGAGCTGGAGGTACTGAATAAAGAGAGGTAAAATTCCACAAAACCATGGACAGTATAACTACCCAGGCCAGTGTCTGTTGTCTTAATTTCATACGTTTATTATTAATTTTAAAGTTATTGATATTTAAAAAACTAGTTTAAAATACATTAAACTAGCCCTAATGACTAAAAGAAAAACTTTCAATTGGTGTCCCCAAAACATAAGGTAGCAATTGGTGTTATTTTTCACTAATACACCTTAACTCCAACCTGATTGACCAAATTGATCAATAGATTATAAGCCAACATTATTATAACAAAAAAAGATAAAAGCAACAAGTTAAATCCGCCTATTTGTCATCAACCCCTTTTACCAACTTCTTCTGGCCACTTTTCTTTTTAGGTAGGTACTTTCTGATGTTATGTAGAACCTCTTTCATGGAAGTATCGGACTTAATTAGATAGGCAGAGATGCCATATTTTTTGCATTGCTTAATATCTGAATCTTGACCCAAGTTAGACAGAATAATAATAGGTAATTTCTGGTCGGTTACTCTAATTTCTTTGAGGGTATCAAAACCATTGCGTCCGGGCATGACCAAATCCAACAAAACTAAATCGGGTTTATATTTAGCAATTAATTGTAGGGCTTCATCGCCATCACCAGCCATATGTACTTGGTGGCCAGCTAGCTCTAAAGCATTACGATAGGCATGGGAGATGAACTTGTCATCCTCTGCCACAATAATATTAGCCATATGTTTGCAAAATTAATTTCTAAAAGAAAGATTATTTAACTAGACTATATTATCTCTATTATGACACTTAAGTAATAATTTTTAAATGGCTCTCCGCACGTCTGATATCAGCTAGCAATTCTGAACGGGACGGATTAAACATGGTCAAATTACAGACACTGCGTCCCCCATTCTTGGCATAATGACACATATCTCCCGGCTTTTTGTTAATAGTCAGTTTGGAATATGAGGCCAATTCTTTAATTTTCTTGGCACCGGATAGTTTCTTGAGACGTCCTTCTTTCTTGGCAAAAAACTTCATGGCCACGCTGTAGCCTTTTACTTTCTTCGGCACCCTAATCTTGGTCGGTACCCTAATAAAAATATCATTCAAAGAATGGTCCATGCCATAGGATAATTCATACAAATAATGACGGAAGCCACCAATGCGTGGACCAATTTCCACAATCTTGAAACCATCTTCAGTTTTAATTATTTCCACATGGGCTGAAGTACTGCGCAAATTTAAGGCGTGAATACCTTTAGCAGCCACTTCTTGAGCCGCTTCAATTGATTTTTGTTTTAGAGTAGTGGGTGTCATCTGCTGATAGCCGAAGAAGTCATCAAAACCAATTTCCTTACCGGTCTTGACTTGAACCATGGGACAAAAGGTAATGGTGCCACGGGAAGAAACATAGGCATCAATGGAATAGAGAGTGCCTTCCATGAACTCCTCCACTAAAATCTTGGGTATTTCCGCACGCTTGTCTTTCTTGTAGGCAATATGCAAATGTTTAAATATTTTATGTAGAGACTGAATCAATTCTTCTTCATGAAAACAATTAGTTACCCAAATACTGGCACCTAAAGAAGCGGGCTTGATAACCAAAGGAAAACGAATTTCTTTTTTGATCTTTTTAATAGTCTCTTTGCTGTCATCAGTGACCACTAAAAAATTGGGGCTGATTTTTTTGTCATAGTTTAAAAAATGCTGACGCATAGCTACCTTATCTACTGACCATTGCAAAGACTTTTCGGTTGGCGTACGCAGATATGGCACATAGGGTATGACCTTGGCAAAATCAGCGATGTTTTTGTCGCCGGTGCAAGTAACCGCCAAAAGTTTCTCCTGGTAGGGCGCTAGAGCTTTAGCCAAACGCAGAGGCTTGCTAAAATCGCAGACGATATAATCAAAATCAGTTTTCTGTTGGCGATTAGAACGGGCATCACGAATCACAGCAATTTTCAATTGGCTGTCTTGGTCTTTTATTTTTCGATTGTAATCACTAATGGATTGACTGGCGGTTAAAGAGATGTGATCGATAAACAAAACAGTGTTTCTTTTTTGCATAGGGGTAGACGAACTGTAAATAATAACTTTAATATATAATAAAAAATCCCTCTATAGAGATTTTAACACTAACATAATTCTTTGGCAATTTCAACTACAGACCCAGCTCTTGTCGCCAAGCCTTAATTTCGCTAAAAAATCGCTCTTTATTCTCTTCTTTAATAGCCGTGCCTGGTGGCAAGACTTCTTTGAGAGGATCAATCTTGGCTCCATTCTTAATCATTTCAAAATGCAAATGAGGCCCAGTAGAACAGCCCGTGGAACCAACATAGCCAATGGTTTCACCCTGCTTAACACGTTGACCAGATTTCACAGCAAACTTGGACTGGTGGGCATAGCGGGTGGTGTAAGTACCATTATGTCTAAGAGTAATCATATTGCCATAGCAACCGGAACGACCGATTTGAATAACTGTGCCATCACCCACAGCGCGAATGGGTGTACCTGATCCAGCGGCATAATCAATGGCCATGTGTGGACCAATCAAACCAACTTCCATGACCACCCTGGTGCCTGTAGTATAGCCAGAAGAAATATAACGAAACTCTACTGGTGCTTTCAAGAACATCTTCTGCACGGAATTACCAGCACCATCAAAATAGCCTTGGTTGTCAGCTGACTCCTCAAAATAGTAATGATCAAAAACCGTACCCGCATTAACATATTTACCCGCCAACATCTGACCCGGCATAATGTATTCACCATCTAAGTAGCGCTCTTCATAAATAAACACAAATTCATCGCCAACTCTAGGATCCATGGCGAAATCCAAGGTCCATTGAAAAACATTAGCTAATTCAATAATGGCCCGCTCATCAATATTGTTTTTCATGGCCGCCTCATACATGGAGGTGGCCACTACCCCGTTAGCTATCTTGATTCTAATCTCATAGGGTATGGCTTCCAACACAGCCAACCAATATGGCGCAACGGCTTCCACGACCGTCTCAACAACCAGTTCAGCTTCTGCTGTAATCATGGCTCCGGGCTGGTCTATCACTTCCAAAGACAAATCTTGGAAATCAGGGTTGCGATAGACGCGTAATTGATCTTCGCTATCTATCTTGTATCTGAACTCTTTGAATTGATCAGTCTCACTGTCATAGACCAATTCCAAAAAATGTCCGACTTTAATTTTTGCCAGATCATGTACTGGTTGAGCCGCTTTGTAAATACCATTAACAGTATTAGCATCCAAATCGCTAGACTCGGTCATGAGTTTGCCGAAGGTACTATTTTCAATCACCTCAATCTTAACTATTTTGTCTTTTTTAATGGCAGAGATCTCGGCTTCTGTAGCAATGTGTTGTTGATATTTAACAACCAGCCAACCAGCTAGGGCTAGAGCCAAAACAATGATTATTATGATGATAGTTTTTTTTCTCATAAACATTACTTTAGCATAAGAGTGGAGATAATAAAAGACCGTTATTATTTTCTCCATAGTCCCCTGTTCTATACACTGATGGCCAATATAATAGGGGCAACGTTTGCCATATATAGCGGAAATTACCTTCAATGATTTGGTCGAAAAAAGGAGGTTGGGGAAAAGTCTAGCAGACAAAACTCCCGCCAAAAGATAGCGGGAGAAAAAAGTATGTTGCGACAAGGAAGCAACATGCACGCCGGCATTCCACTCGTTGTCAAGGCCTAAAGTTTACCCCCCATGCCAAGCATGGGGGCTTGCCTATCTATTACATTTCCTCAGCTTGCTCCTCGATGTATTTATCAATGGCTTC
>Ga0209212_1007052_pt1 | contig 12581 bp, 19 predicted proteins | sample RifGroC2_FD_183996 | JGI IMG/M metagenome (GOLD analysis project Ga0209212, IMG submission 183996) | Groundwater microbial communities from Rifle, Colorado, USA - Groundwater C2 (SPAdes) (version 2) | ecosystem: Environmental > Aquatic > Deep subsurface > Groundwater | place: Rifle, Colorado...
AATAGTGCCTTCCACCAAAGGAACCTGGACCAGATCACGATTGCTTAAGCGAATGGCTTTTTTGATAGCGTCGGCCACGTTTGGAGCTTTGGCTAAGCCCAAACCGACTTTACCTTTTTTATCTCCGGTAACCACTAGGGCGGAAAAAGAAACGTTGGTGCCTCCCTGGGTCTTTTTGCTAACACGACGGATCTGCAGAACTTGCTCAAAGCCATCCGGCGCTGGGCGTCCGCCACCTCTGTTTGAATTTGTGTTGCCTGAGTATGCCATTTTGATTTATTTTATGTTTTAAATTTTGATTTTGTATTTTTATTTATCTTTGATGGAGTGAGATTCCTCGACTCCGCTCGGAATGACGTTTAAAACTTTATTCCTGTAGACCGAACGGCTTCGGCTAATGCTTTGACTCTACCATGGAAGCGATAAGAACCGCGATCGAAGACTAAAGTGATGACTTTCTTTTCTTTGGCCATCTCACCTAATTTTTTACCCACTTCGGCAGCGGATTCCGTTTTGTTACCCTTGAAACCCTTAAGAGCTTCGGAGCCGAAGGCAACGAGAACCTTACCACTTTGGTCGATGATCTGAGCAAAGATATGTTTATTGGAGCGATTGACGGTCAAACGTGGTCGATCGGAGCGGGCCAAGAGCTTGGTACGAATGCGGCTGGTTCTTTTTTGTTTATCGTTTAAGTTTTTCATGTTGTTTTGTTTAGGCAGCAGTTTTGGTAGCGGTCTTGCCCTGTTTCTTGAGGATCACTTCATCGGAGTAGCGAATGCCTTTGCCCTTGTAAGGCTCTGGTTTTCTGACTTCCCGTATATTGGCGGCTACTTGACCAACAAGTTGTTTGTCAATACCGGAAACTTTGATTTTGTCCTGGCCTTCGATAGTGATAGTAACTCCATCAACCTTTTTGAATATAACAGGGTGAGAATAGCCAACTGAAAGCGAAAGTCCTTCAGCGTGAGTGGCAACACGGTAACCGGTCCCCACGAGCTGAAGATCTTTGACGAAACCTTCAGTAACCCCGGTGACGGCATTTTGAGCCAGACGGCGAGCTAAGCCATGGAGAGCTCTAGTCGCAGGAAGATCGTTCACCCTGGTAAAGTTTAGAACGTTCTTCTCGACCTCGACCTTGATACCCTTGGGAACGACGGAGGTCAGGGTACCTTTTGGCCCGGTGAATTTTAACAAATCTGCCGTTTGGTCTAGAGTAACGGTTTCAGGCAGAAATAGTGGTTTGCGTCCAATGCGACTCATATGTGTTTACCAAATTTGACAAATAACTTCTCCCCCTAGGTGTTTGTGGCGGGCTTGTTTGCCGGTCATAAAACCTTGTGAAGTGGTGACGATAGTGGTACCGGCACCCGATAAAGTTTGGGGGATATCATTGTAACCAGAATAGATCCTGACGCTCGGTTTGCTGACTTTTTTGATACCAGTGACAGCAGGTAGGCCTTTTTCGAAGTAGCGAAGGGTGATGACTAGCTTGTTGACCGGTTTATCTTCTGCAACGTAATAATCCTCAATAAAAGCCTCATCTTTGAGGATTTTAGTGATTTCATCCCTGGAATTGGAAAAGTTTACCGTAACGGTATCTTTTTTGGCGAGGTAGCCATTTCTAATGATAGTAAGGTAGTCTGCTATTGTATCCATATTTATTTTGACATTTTGAAAACGCCGGGCAATTCACCTCGGTGGGCCATCTCTCTAAAGCAAAGGCGACATAGTCCGAAGATGCGAATGACGCCACGAGGCCGGCCGCATAGCTGGCAACGACGGTGATCGCGGGTACTGTGACCGGCGAGTTTTAATGATTTAGCAATTTTGCTTTTTTTGGCCATTCTTATTTTGACTGAGATTCTTTTGTAAAAGGCATGCCTAAAGTTCTAAGGAACATTAAAGCGGTTTGGGAATCCTTTGCGCTCGTTGAAATGGTAACCTGTAGCCCTTGAATCCTCCCGATTTTATCATATTCGACCTCAGGAAACACTATTTGTTCGGGAAAACCGATGGTGTAATTGCCTTTTTGATCAAAAGTTTGAGTAGAAACGCCCTGAAAATCTTTCAGACGGGGAAGAACAATGCCGGTAAGTTTTTCCAGAAAATCATACATACGATTGCCTCGGAGTGTAACTTTGAGACCAACCACCTCGCCCTCACGGAGATTAAAAGCAGCAATGCTGGAGCGGGATTTGGTTTCCAAGGGAGTTTGGCCGGTGATGGCAGCTATCCAGGCTTTGGTTTTGGCTAGCAGGTCTTTATCTGTCTTGAAGTCTTTGGAACTGGAGTTGACAGTAATTTTAACCAATTTTGGAACCGCTTCAATTGATGAAAGTCCGAGTTCTTTCTGAAGAGCAGGACGGATTTCTTTGAGATATTTTTCTTTTAGGTTTTGGGTCATTTTTGTTTGGTGGTGCTGGTGATAATCTGGCGGCATTTGTGACAGATTCTGACTTTGGGTGTTTGCGAGGCATCGAATCCGACACGAGTAGGCTTGCCACAGCTGGGACAAATAAGGGCGACGGAAGCAGTAGAAATGGCCCGGGGAAGTGAGAGAATGGTACCGGCTTCGTTCCCTTTGGGCTTGATGTGTTTCTTGTAAAGATTAATGCCTTCAACCAGAACTTTTTGGTCGACCGGCAGTACCTTGAGGATTTTACCGGAGCGACCTTTGTCTTTACCGGCGGTAATTTGAACGATATCGTTGATTTTGAATTTGAACATAGGCTTTAGACGACTTCTGGTGCGAGCGAGGCAATCTTGGCAAAGCCAGCATCTTTTACCTCACGGGCAATGGGGCCAAAGATACGGGTTCCAAGGGGTTGTTTACCCGCAATGGAGTCAATAATAACGGCAGCATTGTCATCGAAACGGACATAAGTACCGTCGTCACGGCGCGTCTCTTTGCGAGTACGGACGATAACAGCTTTGACAACTTGTTTATCTTTGACTGTTCCACCCGATTCGGCTCCTTCAACTGCAGCAGTGACGATATCACCGATATAGCCGAAGCGACGGTGGGAACCACCATGGACAAGGATAACTTTGATAAGCTTGGCGCCGGAGTTGTCGGCAATATTTAGAACAGATCTTAGTTGAATCATATTATTTTAGCTATTTTCCAATGTTTGGTCTTACTGAGTGGCCGGGTTTCTTCAATGCGGACACGGTCGCCAACCTTGGCTCCCAAATCGTTCTGGACAGCGTAAGACTTGTTGACCTTGATACGTTTGAGATAGATGGGGTGAACTTTGAATTTGACCACATCAACAATCGCTGAATGGAGATTTTTGTCGCTTTTGACGGTTCCGGTTAAGTGTTTCATATTATTTTGTTTGCGTTAACAATTGAGCAATTTGAACTTTGGTTTTCTTGTGGGCATTGGTGTTCTTTTCAATACCTGAACGAATATTAAGCTTGATGGTAGCCAATTGAATTTTGAGTTCTTCTAGAGAAGTGGTGGTTTCGATCTTTTTTTTAGGCATTTTCTTTCATTATGAATTTTGTTTTAACGGAGAGCTTGTGACTAGCCAGGCGGATAGCTTCGGCAGCGACTTCACGGGAGACTCCGGAGAGTTCCATGAGGATTTGTCCAGGCTTGACCACGGCGACATATCCAGACACATCGGATTTTCCTGAACCCATACGGGCACCAGGGGTTTTGTGACCGATGGGCTTATGGGGAAAAACACGAAGGAAAAATTTACCAACACGTTTGGTGTGGTGAGTGATGGTGCGGCGGGCGGACTCGATTTCGTTGGCGGAAAGCCAGCCACATTCCTCGGTTTTGATACCAAAGTCACCGTAGGATAATTCGTTGGTCCGTGTGGCGACGCCACCCATACTGCCCCTGAATTCTTTTCGATATTTGCGTCGTGCTGGTTGTAACATTTTATTTTGTGTGTGTCTTAACTAATGATGTCGCCGGTATAAATCCAAACCTTGATACCAACGTAGCCGGAGCGGGTGAGGGCTCTCTTCTCTACGTAATCGATGTTGGCACGAAGAGTTTGGGTAGGAATGCGGCCTTGCTTGAATTTTTCGACTCTAGCAATCTCAGCACCATCGATACGTCCGGCAAATACCAACTTGACCCCTTTGGCACCGGCGGCCATAACTTTCTCTATGGCTTGATTGGCGGCGCGGCGGAAAGGATAGCGGTGTTCGAGCTGACCAACAAGACGGTCGGCAATGATAGCTGAGTTTATATCAGGAATTTTTATTTCTAAAGGATGAAGATTAATCTTGACGGCATTTTTGGCTTTTGGATTGATCTTGAGCAATCTTTCGAGTTCTTTTTTGAGAAGCTCCAACGAAGAACCACCGCGACCAATAACGACACCCGGGCGGGATACATTCATGTAGATGTCGACTGAGTTAATGGAACGCTTGATCTCAATACTGGTGATGCCTGCCAACTTAAGTTTTTCTTCCAGGAAGCGTCTAATCTTGTTGTCCTCAAGGACATACTTGGCATAATTTCTGAATCCAGCAAACCAGACCGATTTGGTCGGAAAGATGTAGCCAGTTCTGAATGCGATCGGATTAACTTTTTTTCCCATGATTATTTAGTTTTTTTGCTAGCCTGCCTACCGGCAGGTAAAATTTTAACGACTTTTTTGGCGACGGCTTTGGTGGAGGGAGATTCCTCCACTGGGGTCGGGATGACAGGGGCGGGTTTTGGGGCAGAGACGACCTTGGGGGCGGGAATTCTAACTGTGAGGGTCAAGTGTGAAGTGATTCTTTCGTAAGGCTTCGTCCGGCCACGACCACCGATGTGGGCGCGTTTGAGAGTGCGGCCCTTGGTGGCGAAAGCCGAGTCGATAATTAATCTATCGGGAGAAGCTTGGAACTGAGAAACTGCGTTACCAACAGCCTGTTTGATGAGTTGAATGATAGGCTCGGCAGCTCTTTTGGGGGTGACTGCAAGCTGTTTGATGGCGAACAGAGCCGGGCGACCAACAATGGCCTTGAGAACCAAGTTAGTTTTTCTGGGTGAGGACAAAGCGTGACTGGCTTTGGCGATGACGAGTTGTTTTGTGGCCATAGATGTTTAAGTTTTGGTTAAGAGTCTCTTAACAATGCGGCCATGACCTCGGAAATTTCTGGTGAGAGAAAATTCTCCCAGGCGATGCCCAACCATGTCTTCGGTAATAAAGACTTCTTTAAAAAGTTTGCCATTGTGAACCAAGAACGTGTAGCCGACAAATTCAGGAGGTATTTGGCTGGAACGAGCCCAGGTTTTGATGGGTTCTTTTTTTCCAGCAGCCTTGAGCCGCTCAATCTTGATGATGAGCTTCTCGTTGACGAATGGTCCTTTGATTGAACTTCTGGACATGATTATTTAATTATTTTGAGTAACGACGTTTGATAATAAGTTTATTGCTGTAAGCCTTACGGTTTCTGGTACGCTTACCAAGAGTCCGCTTGCCCCAAGGAGATTTGGGAGATTTCATACCGATACCGGACCGACCTTCTCCACCACCGTGCGGGTGAGAGCGAGGGTCCTGGGCAACTCCTCTGACTGTAGGTCTAATTCCCATGTGGCGTTTGCGACCGGCTTTGCCAAGGATTTCTTCTTTGTGATGAGGATTGCTGAGACTACCGATGGTGGCTTTACTGGCACCGCTGAAGACACGCACCTCACCTGAGGGAAGTTTGACTACCACATGGTCAGCTTCTTTGCTCTGGACAGTAGCGGAGTTTCCGGCACTGCGAACCATCTGGGCGCCTTTTCCAGCAGTAATTTCGATATTGTGAATTTCGATGCCGATAGGGATGTTTCTTAGAGGAAGACAGTTGCCTACTTTGATTTCTGCGGACTCGGAAGACACGACAGTGTCCCCCACTTTGAGGCCGTGAGGGGCAAGAATATAATCCTTGACTCCACTCGCATAAACTAAAAGGGCGATATCTGAAGTACGATTTGGATCGTATTCGATAGAGTCAACCCGAGCGGTAATGTTTGAATTTCTCTTCCAGTCTATATGACGAAGGAAACGCTTCTGACGACCACCCTGATGTCGAACTGTTATTTTACCAGAAGAATTGCGTCCGGATGACTTGGGATTTAGAGATAGTAGTTTTTTGGGTGTGGTGCTCATGTGATTATGATTTTAGTGAATTAAAAATCTCGATCGTTTGGCCTTTTTTTATCTGGACAATGGCTTTTTTGTTGACCGGAAGAGTGATGTGGCGGCCGGTTTTCATGGATTTGACTTTGCGGGCGGCGTGTTTGACTGTGTTAATAGAAACAACATTTACCTTGAACAGGTCTTCGACAGCTTTCTTAATCTGATACTTACTGGCGTCCGGCGCAACTTGGAAAACATATTTGTCAAGCTTGGCTAAGGAATAACTTTTCTCGGTGACGACCGGCTTAAGAATGGTGTTTTGGTGAATTAAGGGAGTAGACATTTTATTTGAGCTTTAAACGAGTAATTAGGTGATCGTAAGCTGAGTTGGTTAAATAAATCTTGGGTGACTGAGCGACAGAAAAGACATTGAGACGTCTGGCAGAAAGCAGAGAAATATTTTCCAGATTGGAAACTGCTTTTAGCACTTCAGGGTTTTCGCCGAAGAAAACTAGAGAGGCCTGGTCTTTGCCTAGTACCTTTTGAGCGGATTTCGTTGACTGTTTTATTTCGGAAGTATTTACAAGTGAGAGGCGGTTTTCCTTTTGATAAATGGTCAAGATACCAGAGAGAGCGCGGACTTTCATTTTTTGATTTAAGGATTTTGGAGCAGATTTGAGACCAGTGGGGCCAAAGGGAACACCTCCACCAACGTAAATTGGGGAAGATTGAGCACCGTGGCGTGCATTGCCTGTGCCTTTTTGTTTGTAAACTTTTTTCTTGGTGGCATTGATTTCGCCACGGGTCTTGGTTTTGGAGACACCCCGGTGACTATTTTCTTGGTAAACATGGATGGCTTGTGTAATGAGTGATGGCTTCACCTCAAGTGAAAAAACAGATAAATCCGATTGGGCAGTAGTGATGGGGGTTGATTTTTTTGTAGTAGCCATAGGAGTTATTCTGCTTGCTTAGTAATGGTAATCAAAGCTAAAGCGCCTCGGCCTCCGGAAATGCAGCCGGTAATTTGAAGAATGCCGGTAGCGGGATCAAAAGAATGGATTTTAAGGTTACGGACATGAGTGTTGGTGTTGCCCATGCGACCGGCCATGTGCATGCCGGGAAGAACTCTACCCGGAGTAGTACCGCGGCCGATAGAGCCGGGTGCACGCTCGCGGTCTGATTGGCCGTGAGTTCGGGGACCTCCATGCATACCCCAACGCTTCATAACACCGGAGGTGCCTTTGCCTTTGGAGTTTGCCATAACGGAAACCGTGGCTCCGGGAACTAGGATTTCTGAAAGATTGATTTCTGTTTTGGACTCCGGAGTTTCCAGAGACAAGATCTCGCGGTCTTTTTTGGAAGTCACAGAAAGTAGAACGGCTGAATAGCCATCTTTATCGACAGTTTTGTTTCTAATGACCACGTGAGGAGATACCGTGAGAACGGTCAAGGGGATCCGCTTGCCTTCAACGAAGGCTTGAGTCATGCTCTTTTTGGTTGCGTATACTTGATTTAACATGTTTTTAACAAAAACCTGCCATTGTTTCGGAGATCCGAATTGACAGGGGGCAGTCCTGCCTGCCGGCAGGCAGGGTTTTTTAATAATTTAAAGTTTTCGACATAATTACATCTTGATTTCGATGCCGACACCAGCAGGGAGATCCAGATGTTGAAGCGAGTCAATAGTTTTATTAGTAGGATTGACGATATCGATCAGCCTCTTGTGAGTAAGAATGGCGAATTGCTCGCGTGAATCTTTATCGGTATGAGGTGAGGCGGTAACAACGATCACTTTCTTCTTAGTGGGCAGGGGAACGGGGCCAACCACTTGGGCACCGGAAACTAGAGCTGCCTGAATAATTTTTTTGGCGGCTTCATCGATGACTCTATGGTCAAACGATTTTAATTTGACGCGGATGCGTGGTTGGTCGTTCATATCTAAGAAGAATAAAGGTGCTAATTAAAACTTTTCGGTTTATGCGATGATCTTGGTAATGGCCCCGGCTCCGACGGTCAGGCCACCTTCGCGGATAGCGAAGCGTTGTCCCTCGGTCATAGCAATGGGTTGAATAAGTTCGACAGTCATCTTGGCGTTGTCACCAGGCATGATCATCTCAACACCTTCGGCGAGTTTAACTTCACCGGTAACATCGGTGGTGCGGATGAAGAATTGAGGCTTGTAGCCGGTGAACATAGGAGTGTGGCGGCCACCTTCGTCTTTGCCTAAGATATAAGCTTCGGCTTCGAACTTGGTGTGAGGCTTGATGGAGCCGGTTTTGGCCAAAACTTGACCTCTCTGGACATCATCTTTCTCGATACCGCGAAGGAGAAGACCGACGTTGTCGCCTGCCTGACCCTGTTCGAGTTGCTGATGGAACATTTCGACTCCAGTAACAACTGTCTTGGCAGTGGCTTTGATACCGACGATTTCGATTTCTTCACCAACCTTAACGACTCCGGTTTCGATACGGCCGGTAACGACGGTACCACGACCTTTGATGGAGAAAACGTCTTCAACAGGCATAAGGAAAGGCTTGTCTAGCTCACGAACCGGATCGGGGATCCATTCATCGACGGTGTCCATAAGTTTCATGATGCCTTCCTGAGCGGCTTTATCACCTTCTAGGGCCTTGAGGGCGGAAACTCGAACGATGGGGGTGTCTTCCTCAAAACCGTATTTCTTTAGTTTCTCGCGAATTTCCATCTCAACGAGCTCCAAGAGTTCCGGATCATCGACGGCGTCAACTTTGTTCAAAGCGACAACGAGACGAGGGACGTTCACCTGGTGAGCCAAGAGCAAGTGTTCGTTGGTTTGAGGCATAGGACCATCGGTAGCAGCGACCACGAGAATGGCACCATCCATCTGAGCAGCACCGGTAATCATGTTTTTGATGTAGTCACGGTGACCCGGGCAATCGATATGGGCGTAGTGGCGTTTCTTGGTTTCGTAAGGGACGTGAGAAATCTGGATAGTAACTCCACGCTCTCTCTCTTCAGGAGATTTATCAATTTGATCGAAGGGAAGAGCCTCAGCTAAGCCTTGAGAAGCTAGAGTGGTAGTAATAGCCGCGGTTAAAGTGGTTTTGCCGTGGTCGACGTGACCGATGGTACCAATGTTAACGTGGGGTTTGGTTCTTTGAAATGTAGCCATTTTTGTTAATTATTTTTTGATATTTGGTAATTGCTTGATTTAAGCCTATTTATTTTAGCAGATTTTACTCTACTGCGCAGGATTTTTCAATAACTTGGCTGCCAAGCTGTTTGGAAGCTCTTGATAATGTGAGGGCTCCATGTAATACGAGGCACGACCGGCGGTGAGTGAGCGGATGGCGGTGGCATAAGCACTAAGCTCGGAAAGAGGAACCGTGGCGGTGATGACCCGGGCATTACCACGCTGGGCTGTGCCACCAATCTGGGCGCGACGACTAGAAAGGTCACCGATAATATCTCCCATGTTGCCTTCCGGAGTGGTGACCTCTACCTTCATGATAGGTTCGAGGATTACAGGGGAAGCATTCTTGACGGCGTCCTGCAGAGCCATGGAACCGGCAATCTTGAAGGACATTTCGGAAGAGTCAACTTCGTGAAAACTTCCATCTATTACGGCCACATCGAGATCGACCATGGGGAAACCGGAGATGATACCGTTGTCTAGAGCCTCGCGGACACCTTTTTCAATAGGTCCAATGAATTCGCGTGGAATGGTGCCACCCACGATCTTGTTTGTAAAAGTAATACCCTCACCTCGAGCTTTGGGAGTGATGACCAAAATACAGTGACCATATTGACCACGGCCACCAGACTGACGGATATATTTACCTTCACCGCGGGCTTCTTTGGTGACGGTTTCACGGTAAGCGACCTGAGGAGCACCGGTGGTGGCGTCAACTTTGAATTCGCGTCTGAGACGATCAACCAGAATTTCCAAATGAAGCTCACCCATGCCGGAAATGACAGTTTGGCCAGTTTCGTGATCGGTTTTGATTCTGAAAGTGGGGTCTTCTTCGGCAAGACGACCTAGAGCCAGGTCGAGTTTTTCCTGATCGGCTTTGGTCTTGGGCTCGATGGCCAGGGAAATGACCGGATCGGGGAAGTTGATGGACTCCAAGACCAAGGGTTTGTTTTCATCGCAGAGGGTATCACCGGTTTTGGTTGCTTTGAGGCCGACTACACCGACAATCTCTCCGGCACTGGCTTCGGCGACTTCTTCACGGGTGTTGGCGTGCATAAGCATGAGACGACCGAGTCTTTCACGCTCGCTCTTGCTGGCGTTGTAGACAAAAGAACCAGCAGTGATTTTGCCGGAGTAGATGCGGACGTAAGTAAGCTTACCCACATGAGGATCAGCTTGGATCTTGAAGGCTAAGCCAGAAAAAGGTTCACCTGGGTCGGGACGGCGGATTTCTTCGGCGTCGGTTTTGGGATTGGTACCGACAGTAAGTGGTTTGTCCAACGGGGAAGGGAGAAAGTCGACAACAGCGTCAAGAAGAGGCTGGACACCTTTGTTTCTGAGTGAGGAACCGGGGAAAACAGGCACGATTTCGTTGGCACATGTGGCTTTGCGAAGGGCGGTCTTGAGAGACGCCATACTCGGTTCCGTGCCGTTTAGATATTGCTCCATGAGAACTTCGTCAAATTCGACGATGGATTCAATGAGCTTGGCTCTTTCCAGCTCACATTCATCTTTCATGTCTTCGGGGAAACCGTCGGTAACATCATATTTAGCTCCAGTTTCGTCGCCTTGCCAGACAATGGTTTTTCTTTCAAGAAGCATGACGATACCCCGGAAGGTATTTTCGACTCCCAAAGGAAGTGCCATGACAGCAGTTTTGGCGCCAAGCTTTTCGTGGACATCTTTGATGGTCGCCATATAGTCGGCTCCCAGAACATCCATCTTGTTAATAAAGGCAATGCGGGGTACTTTGTACTTGTCGGCTTGACGCCAGACAGTTTCGGTTTGAGATTGAACTCCGGATCCGGCATCCAAAACGATGACGCCGCCATCAAGCACACGGAGTGAGCGTTCCACTTCGGCGGTAAAGTCCACATGGCCCGGAGTATCGATAATATTAAAACGGTGTTCTTCTTTGAAATTGGCGTCTTCCAAAACAGGAGTCCAAAAAGCAGTGGTGGCAGCGGAAACGATCGTGATACCACGTTCGCGCTCTTGGTCCATCCAGTCCATCTGAGTGTCGCCTTCGTCGATATCACCAATTTTGTAGGTTTTGCCGGTATAGAAGAGGATACGTTCGGTAGTGGTGGTCTTACCAGCGTCGATGTGAGCAATAATACCGGTGTTTCTAACACGATCTAGAGGGACTTTTTTTCCTGTAGGAGCGGCCATTTTGGGTTATTGGTTTTTGATTAATTATTTTGACGAATTAAACCTCCCCACTAAAGGAGAGATATTCACGAGGCTAATTTTACCACAAAAAATGTTCACATATATGGGTGCCGAATGGTTGTAGAATTTAAGTAATAAAAACATGGAAGCAAAAGACTTTAGATTACCCATTATTACCGGAGAGGATTTAATTGATGAAAGCACGGAAACAGAAATAAAAAGGTTCCGAATTGAAGATATTGACCCTGCAAAATGTTTTGACGCCCCTTTGCAAGAGAATCTTGATGACGTCGAGATTGAATTGGTTGAGGCAGCAAAAGAAATGGCATTACGGCTAGCAGTAGAAATGAAAGGTTTAATTTATAGCGAAATTGAAAAACAACCAGGTATTTCACTTAGAAATGTCAAAAGAATCTTTGAAGTTCTGGAAGAATCCGGTAAAGATTTACCTAAAATCATAGTCCGTTTTGGTGATGAAGCCGTCGATATGATAAAAAGTTTTGGGGTCGCACAAGCAGTAGACACTGAAAACATCAAAAATAATGGTCTAGTCTTATTTCAGCTTCCCGAACCGTTAGCAAAATATTGGTATCGGAAAAACAGTGGAGATCTAAATATGATTGAATGGGGAAGTATATACGAAAAAGCCGTTAATCTGATCTGGAATGAAGTTTATACTAGTCAACAGGAAGGATTACCCCTTGCCAGAAAAAACCCATTAGATTTCCACGATCCAAAGAATTTCTACTACCTGTTTTCTTTTTCCGAAGATGAAGAAAACTTTCAACCTAACGCTAGACGATTTAACTCAGCATCGGACTTTCAAGATGTCACAGGTTTAGACTTCAAGGAAACAGTTTCTAATCCAGAAAAACATTTTTGGCTTGGCCCAAATATGCCTATGGTCAGACAAATAGAAAATGTGGTGGTTGACGACCAATCCCAAATAGGAGAAATATCTGCCAATAATTCAATAGTTAGTGATCAATCGATAGACTTAATGATTTCGCCTTATTTAATTTCCAGTTTAAATTTAACGGATATTCGAACTAATTGGGACGATTTGTTTGGACTTGTTAATCGAGTTTTAAGTGATACGGGTAAAGCGCACTTTGTCCTCAGGGATAGTCACTGGTCAAGTGTCGATGGCTTCGATCCCG
>Ga0209212_1007053_pt1 | contig 12580 bp, 16 predicted proteins | sample RifGroC2_FD_183996 | JGI IMG/M metagenome (GOLD analysis project Ga0209212, IMG submission 183996) | Groundwater microbial communities from Rifle, Colorado, USA - Groundwater C2 (SPAdes) (version 2) | ecosystem: Environmental > Aquatic > Deep subsurface > Groundwater | place: Rifle, Colorado...
ATAGTCCACAAAAAGAGAAAACGTGTTGCTGATACATAAGGACAAAGTGATGGGGTGAAACAGAAACATTTCGGAAATGTTTTTATTGTTGAAGAAAATATGAAACTGATGTAGTTTTCTGGCAAAGAACAAGTAGGTTTTCTTACCATAGAGGCATGTATGAGTGAATTCAACCGGAGAGAATACCAGAGAAGGAAGATAGGAGTGGAGGAGTGATTGCACCGCAAAAGACAGTTATGTAAATTAACTCATTCTCCCTATCAGGGAAAGGAAAAGTGTAGGGGCAAAAAGAAGCGAGAAGGCATGATGGCAGACCTCAACCAGAGAGAACAAAGGACGGTAGTATTGGAAGAGTTGTTGCGTAGCATGGAGGAATAGATGAGCGATTTTGAATCCATCGTCAAGGGTGCGCTTTTACACGATATTGGGAAAGTTATCCAACGAGCCTGTCCCGAAGTCAGCCGGGATATGATCAGAACAGTCCTGAAAAATTTAAAAAACGAAGGAAAGGTCATCTGCACTGGCAGGGGACCTGGAGCACAGTGGAGGAGAAAGGGTAATACCCTTAAAAGAGGGTAAGAGAGAGGGTAATAAGTATTTCAAAGTGGAGAGGCGGAAAATAGGAATAGAAGCCTAAGAATATTATGAAAAAAGTTTTAATCTTAACTGTCGGGGGTTCTCATGAACCCATCGTTAAATCCTTGAAGGAAATAAAGCCTGATTATATAATATTCCTATGTTCGGATAATTCACCGGCGGTAAAGGGATCTTATACGCAGATTACAGATAAAGTCGAGAAAAAGAACAGGGATTGCAGCACATCCTTCCTCGCGAATATCCCTTCCCAAGTTAATCTGAAAGAAGAGACATGGGAGATTGTAAAAATAAAATATTTTGACGACTTAAGCTCCTGTTATGAAATAAGCATCTGCACTATAAAGGATATAAGGGAGAGGTTAGTCCCTGAAGAGATCATAGTCGATTATACGGGAGGGACGAAAAGTATGTCTGCCGGCCTGGCCGCTGCCGCTCTGGATGATGGAAATTGCAAAATCGTCCTTGTTTCAGGTATGCGCTCTGACCTTGAAAAGGTTAGGAACAAGACAGAATATGTTAAACCTGTTGCCTATTACGATACCCTGGCAAATAAGAGTATGATGCAGGCCGCTTCATTAGTGAAACGATTCGATTTTTCTGGCGCTATGGATATCCTGGAATTATCCATAAGACTCCCGCTGAGTAATGAAAAAGAAGAGGAATTGAAAAAGTATTTAGATATTTGCAGAGGGTTTGATGCATGGGACAGGTTTGATCATGCTCTTGCCTTTCAATTCTTAGATCCTTATAGAAAATACCTTGTTCCATATGTAATCACTCTTGAGAAAATCAAAAAGGAGATGGAAGGTAATAGCATAAGTTACCTACTTGTTGAGGATCTTCTTTTGAATGCTGAACGAAGGAGTGTACAAGGACGATACGAAGATGCCATTGGGAGGGCCTATCGGGCCATCGAACTTACTGCACAGATCAGACTCAGGACAAAATACCGGCAAGATACGGGGAATATTACGATTGAACCTTTGTATAGTATAGGAGAAGAGTTCCGGGATAAATTAGAAAGACATCGAAATAACGAAGATAATAAGGCACAGATAGGCCTTATGCTCAGCTATGAGTTGCTTGCTGAATTGCGTGACCCCGTTATTCAGCCATGGCTTGAAGATAATAGAAACCGGATCAGGAATTTCCTAAGCTATAGAAACAACAGCCTCTTTGCACATGGCTTTAAGGCCATTGACAGGGACACTTATGAAAGAGAGGTTCCTCCAATAGTGGAGACCATAAGGCGGTTAATCAAAGACCTTTCTACCGGAGAAAAAAGGAAAGCGATTGAGATGCGCCAGTTTCCGGACAGATTGCCAGGGGAGTGAGAATAGTGCAGGAAGGATATAAGAGTGGATGGGGAATAAGATGTCAGGGAGACAGATGTAGAGGAGGGATAAATAGTGTACAAGATAATTTGTCAAGTAGAAATATTAACCCCAATGTTTTTGGGTGGTGCTAAGCAGGCAGATAATGATAAGTCTATTTGCGAGTTGAGAACCCAAAGCATTAAAGGAGTTATCAGATATTGGTATCGGGCTTTAGTCGGACCAGACAGGCTTAATGGAGAAGCAGAATTGTTTGGTTCAAGTGATACAAAGATTGGTGTAAGCAAACTCAAAATAGCGATTACAGATAAATCAAAGATTAATTTTTATGGAAAATCGAAATTTGATGAAATCAATCAATATGTTTTCAAACACCCAACAAAAGGTTTTACCATAAATCCTCTAAATTATTTAGCTTACGGAGTGGTTGATAATAAGAGACAAATTATAAGAGGCGCTTTAGCGCCCGGATGCACTTTTAAAATCAAGTTATTTCTGCAATGTTCCAACAATATTCAATTAAACGATTTTTACAAGTCACTTTATCTGATGCTTAACTTTGGCGGGCTTGGAAGCCGGTCACGAAAAGGCTACGGAGCAACAAAACTATTGAATGAAGAAGAGATTTGTAATGGGCAGGATTGGTTCTTAAAGGGAGATATCACTAACACATTGAAAAACATCATTCATAATAAAGCGCCTATCAAGTCCTTATATAGCAAAGAATACTCGTATCTAGATACAGATACAAGATTCTGGTTATCAAAGGAGACTAAAAATACATGGGAAGAATGCCTCTCAATGCTTGGTAAACACTATCATGAATGGAGGCAGGTTTTGCCTGTAGCCGATGGGCGTGAAAACCTGGGGACCCCATTATTGCATGGTAAAAATGAAATAAAAGACCGAAGACGTGCTTCTTCATATTTCTTAACTGTTTTTAAAATTAATAAAAATGAATATAAATATGGCGTGTTGCATATACCATCAAATTACTCTGGCAATATGATCCCATATAATGTTCAGCAAGAACATCATGCCAAATTCCAAAGAGAAATAGAGAAAAATGCGGATAGGGAGGTGTAAATGGCCAACTGGGAAGATAAAATAAAGGCATTTTTGCATGACCCGCCTTCAAAGGCATTGAATATCAGAGGTCATAAAGATATTTCAAAAAAGTTTTTGGATAAATGGTATGTTTCATCAGGAGGGGATGAAATATTTGACCAGATATCTGCATCTGCTGACAGGCCGGGAGTACCAGGCCATGGCGAAGGATGCTCTGTTGATTTTAAAGAGACCCCGGAACTTACACATCCAATATCAAAGGGTCGGCTATATTTGGACCTGGCGAATATACACGTCACTTCAATGGAAGACAATATTATTAGAATGTTTGATGAAATGGAAATAAATGAAACTGAGCCTCAAAGGTCAAAGTTTTTTATATTATTTGAAGGTCTGAAGCAGAACTTAACCAGGAACGAACCAACCCTTTACAGCATTTGGAATAAGATCCCTGCTGACACCAGAGTTCCTGATCATTCAATCTGGCATCATAACTCATTAGTCTCTGCTTTGTCTGCCTGCAAAGATGAGCCTTATTTCTTTATATTTTCCATCGGCCCTGTGCATGGTTTCATATCAGAGGCAAGAAAGTTAAGAGATTTATGGGTGGGTTCAATGATATTGTCATATTTATCATGGTCTGGAATGCGGGTCATCTGTGATGAATTCGGTCCGGATCATATAATCTATCCATCATTATCAGGACAGCCTTTATTCTATAGCTATCTCAAGGAAACTGGACTGACCGAAGTTTCTGATACGTCTGATAATAATGCCCTTAAAATTGCTTCATTCCCAAACAAATTTGTGGCAATACTTCCGAAGGAATCTATTGAAATTATACAACAAAAAATCATGACTGCGATAAGTGATGATTGGAATAAAATATCGAGGTCAGTATATGAATCTGTAAAAATGCTGGCCGGTGCAAACCCTAACTATTTTGAGCAAATATGGCAGAGACAAAATAAAAACTTATGGGAGTTTTACTGGGAGGCATCTCCATGGCTAAAAACATTTCAGGATAATTTAACCGGTGTGCTTTCAGATAAGGATATTAAGAGAGCCAGAGAACTATCCATGCTCTTTGAAAAAAGCAGCGGATATCCTGCGAATCAGGGGATTTTATATCAGCCCTCTCATGAATTGGCACAGTCAATATTCGCGGCCTCAAAGAATTCTCGTCATTTTCATGAAAACTACAGAGAACCGGGAGATAAATGTACTCAGTGCGGCAACCAGCAGCAGTTAAGCGTTGATGAGGATAGAACCGCCACTAAAGGCTTTTGGAAAAATATTGCAGATCAAAGCGGAGATGAAATTAAAGAGCATGAAAGGCTTTGCAGCATATGTCTGACAAAGCGGTTTATTTACAAGAACCCCAATATATTGCCTTTACAGTTAAGAGATGTTTTTAAAGGGGCTAAATTTCCTTCATCCACAGAAATGGCTTTTGATCCTGTTATTAGAAAGTTGGAAGATAAGAAGAAAATAAGCATTTGGTCTGATTTCATTACTGAGTGCGACGGTGATGAGAAAGCTTATGACATGTTGCATGACAATGATGAGAAAAATAGTCCTGATAGTAAGGTTAAAAGATTTTTCAAGAGACTTAATGATGAGGCACATATAAAAATTACAAATATTTTCGGGAAGTATTACGCACTTCTTATGATGGACGGAGATAAGATGGGCGATCTGGTAAATGGAAAGTCAAAGGATCTTGCAACCTGGCGGGATATAATGCATTCCAGCTTGCCCGAAAAAATGGAAAAATCACTTGCAACAGATAAGACAGCGGGATGGCGCGGTAACAACAGGATAGACGAACAAAGGCATATAACCCCATCTGTGCACAAGGCAATCAGCGAGGCATTGGGTGATTTTTCGCTAAATACAGTTCCTTTTGTAATCAAGAAATATAAAGGTCACTTAATATATGCCGGTGGTGACGATGTGCTTGCCGTAATGCCAGTTGATACTGTTTTGCGAGCTGCTCAGGAACTGAGAGAGCTTTACAGGACACCTTTTTTAATCAAAAGAGCAGACGGAAATATAGAGAAATGTACTGAAAGCTATACACCGCAAAAAAATGAAAGGCTCTTGATACATCTCGGAGACGCCTCAACAATATCTGCAGCAGTCGTCATTGCACATCACAAGGAGCCGCTAAGAAGTTTAATAACGGATGCTCATCATATTTTGGACAGCGAGGCTAAAGAAAAGACGGGGAGGGACGCTATTGCCATATCATTAAGAAAGCGGTCAGGAGCAGAGAAGGTAATTTCAAAAAAGTGGGATGATAATAACGGCAAAAGTTTCATTGCTATCTTCCAAAAACTGATAGAGGATTTAACAGATGATAAAGAGTCTTCAAAACTTATGTATAAGATTGATGAAAACAAACTTGCTCTTGAAACGCTTAAAGAAAAGGGATTAGATGGTTCTGTTGTGAAGTTTATCGAATCTCTTATAGAAAAAGGGAAAAGGGACAAGTCTTTGAATGATGACGAATTTAAGAAAGTCAAGGCAGAAAGGGCGCAACGGCTTAACGCTATTATGTCGTTTGACCAAAACAACAAACTTAATACAGATGGATTGATGATTGCCCGTTTCCTGGCTCAGGCTTTAGGGGGTGAGTAAAATGCCTATATATTTAGCGATACCAAATGATACGTTATTTTTTAGAGGCGGCGAACCTATGGGGATGGGAGAGTCTCATTTTCAAACATCCATATTCCCTCCGTCTCCGGAAACATTTATAGGCGCTATCCGAACGTTAGTAATTGCCCGGAAATCCAACGGGGATTTTGAAGGTTACAAAAACGGTAGATATAGCGATAAAGATTGGTATAAAGAAGTCGGCTTCGGAGAATTGCCCGAAAGTTTCAATTTTATCGGACCATTCTTAAAAAAAGACACTGATATACTCCTTACGCCACCCTCGAATCTTTTTGCAACATCTGATAAAAAGAAATTTGCCATCGCTGTACCAAAACATTTAAATGAAGTAAAGCATTCTTCAAGACTCAAACATATAATGTGGATTGACAAGCATAATGACATTGACAGTTCAGACTGGAAACCTGTTGAGGATTATATAACGGTTAAAGGAATGGAGAAATATTTAAAAGGTTCAATAGCTTCTTTAAATAGAGATGATTTTACTCAGTTGGGCGATATATTTGAGAATGAAAAGCGGACGGGTATTGCATTGAATAAAGGATTAAGGACGGCAAAAGAAAGACATTTGTATATAACCTCGCATAAGCGATTTAAAGAAAATGCAGTCATGGTCTTCTGTCTGGATGGAGTTTCTTCTTTCCCCGATTCAGACATTCTACCGTTAGGGGGAGAAAACAGAACAGTCATTTATGAAAAGACTTCTGACCTGATATTCCCTTCTTTTGAAGCAGGCATTGAATTTCTGGTAACGACTACACCTTTTAAGGTTAATAAAGTGGTTGCTGGAATGCCCATAACAGATTTTTTGGATGATGATTTAAATGTTTCACTCCCAGGCGGTATAAAATCAAAGTTAATATCATACTCTGTAAAAAGACCTTTATTGTTTGGGGGTTGGGATATGGCAAAGAATAAATCAAAAGACATGGTTCAATATCTGCCAGCAGGCTCTGTGTTTTATTTCGAAAAATGCAATGTAAAAGGCAAAAACAATAAATTTTTATTGGGAGGGGAAAATGTACAGTAAACATAGTATTGTAGGGATATATTGCGAAACACCGCTTCACACAGGGTCAGGTCAAGCAATTGGGGCAGTTGACCTGCCTATACAAAGAGAAAAAACAACCGGCTGGCCAACAATCCAAGCATCGGGGCTTAAGGGTTCATTCAGGGATGCTTATGAGAAGTATGAGGGTGAAAACACTGAGTCAATCTTCGGCACAGAACATAGCGGAGATCAGGCAGGAGCAATCAGCATCGGAGACGCAAGGATTTTGCTGTTCCCTGTAAGATCTTCTGTCGCTCCATTTTTATGGGTTACGTGTCCTGCAATCTTAAGAAAACTCAAGAGAGATGGCAGAATAATCGAAAAAAGTTATGAATGGAATGTTCCTGATGTTGAAGATGAAAATTATTTGGGACAAGTAAATGCACAAAGAATTATCTTTGAGGACTTGCAGCTTTCAAATATCGGTGAGGTAGGAAAAGAAATTCTTGATACTTTGAAATCATTGCTTCCCTCAGACGATTTTTATAACTCATCAAAACTTGTAGACTATTTATGCATAATCTCTGATAAGAGCTTTTCCATGCTCATTGAAACAGCAACCGAAATACATGCAAGGATTCAACTTACAGACCAAAAGACATCAAATAACCTATGGTATCAGGAATTAGTCCCCTCTGATACCGTTTTTTATACCGTAGTTTATATGATGGATGAAAGGAAAAGCAACGACAAAAAGAAAGCCGATGATTTAATGAAGTCGCTAAAAGATATTTTATGTGAGTATATCCAAATTGGCGGTGATGAAACCCTTGGCAGGGGCTGGTCAAGGCTTATATGGCAGGAGGTGGAGTAATGCAGACATTATCACAGAAAAGGGCAGCGAAAGCATTGGCGTTGTTGGAAGGCATACCAGAAAAAGGAAATGAGAGAGAAAAATTCAAACAATTCTGCAAATCCTTTCCGACAATGATATTGCAAAATGGACTTGGTCAGGCGATTGCGTTTATAAGGGCTAAGAAAGAAAAAGAAAATGATAAATTTGACAAGATGTATAAGACTTTAAATGCATGGCTTAAAGAGTTAAGATATATTGAAGCAGATGTACTGAAGGAAATTAACACTATGGATGCTCAGAGATATCTGGAGGTTCAGATAGAATCTTTGAGATTCCTTGAATGGGTCAAACGTTATGAAAACGCAGGAATATTTGAATAGGGAGGTGGTATGTTTTTTATACCTTTGCCTGATTGCATAACTAAAGCAGATAAAAAGAACGCTAATTACAGTTTGTTATTTAATAAATGGGTAAGGTTTAACGGCAGCTTCGATATGCCGCGAGAATTAAAAGACAAAAAGGTTGATGAATTTATTAGACTCAAGACAGAGTTCGATAATAGAAAGTCTCAATTACAAAAAATAGCCGAATTCCAGAAGAGCAGGATTTTTAATATTCTTTCAGTCTTAAAATCAAAAGGGTATCATTGTGCAATAATCAAGGCTAAAGTGTCTGATGCTTTAATCTGTGGATTAGGTGATGAACATACCCTTGAAAACTCTATCAGATTAGATCACTGCACAGGACTTCCCTTTATACCCTCATCGTCAATCAAAGGTATTTCTAAATTTTTCGCATAGTTTGACACAGAAACAGATAAAAGAATTGAAAATAAAGAACCTATAATATTTGGCAGTCAGGAAGGAGTTGGTCATGTTCAGTTTTGGGATGGGTTCCCAGTGGATGTACCAAAATTAAAAATCGACATTATGAATAACCATTTCCAGAAATATTATTCCCAAGAGGTAGATTTCCCCTCTGATGACATGGACCCGAATCCAGTTCCTTTTATTGTAATTGATTCTGATAGCGAATTTTATTTCCCTATAGTAGCAGATAGTCACAGTAATCTTGAAAACGCCGTTGAGTTTCTCAAGACTGCATTGTCAGATAGGGGAGTAGGCGCAAAAAGCTCGGTCGGGTATGGGATATTTAATGAGTTAGAAGATGAACCAGTTCCTATGCCTAAACCAAAACCAAAAGCACCATCAGCATGTGAATCGGCATTTGAAGCCTTAAGAAAATCACCAAATCATGAGAAATTTTCCAATTTGCTTTTGACGTTAAAAGAAACTGATGCTGAGTGGTTGACCAATCAAGACCTATTCGCAATTAATGGATTTGACGTCGGTTTTTCAACCAAGCTTTTTGAAACTGAATCTATTCCATTAAGTATCAAGAAAATACTTGCCAGACAATTCATAGAAAAAATAAACCTAAAAGATGCACAAAAGCGGGCAGAGAAAAAGGGAGATAAGACAAAGCTGGAAAGATATCAGAAACTGAAGGAGATTTTGGATTCATGAAATCCTATCCCTCTATAGATATGGAGACGGCGATACTGCGGGAACAGTGAAAAATTCCTCTTGGGTTTTGTTAAACTATCATATAACACGGAGTCGTAAAGATGGGCATTAATTAGACACACATTGATAAAATAATAGCCCTGGCAAAATCCTACATGGCTACGCGTTTGATTCTATTCGGCAGCGCTGTTGAAACGCCAGCGGTATATGAACAGATCTTAGAAAGGGCAAAAGGTAGTTATCTCTTTCGTCTTGGTTGGGGAAGCGGACTTATCTCGATGACTATCTCTGAAGACCTCAGGACTGAAAGAAGATATGGAAAATCAAAACACCTGATTAGTGGAAAATTTCCATTGGGATTTGTAAAACTGTCATTGTGAGGTTTATGTGATAAAATTTGAACTTTTATTTCATGCACTAAATCAAAATAAAGTGCGTTATCTTCTTGTGGGTGGTATTGCTGTTAATCTTTATGGTATAGAAAGGGCTACTGCTGATATAGACATCATTGTGGATCTTGAAGATGCTAACCTTCAAAGATTTATTGATGCGGTAAAGGAAATGGGTTTTAAACCAAAAGTCCCTGTGATGATCGAAGACTTTATTAAAAAGGAAAAAAGGGATGAATGGGTAAAAGAAAAGGGGATGATGGTTTTCAGCCTCCTTGATCCAAAAGACCCGTTCTTCTTGCTTGATGTCTTTGTAGAAATGCCATTTAATTTTGATAAGGTCTACAAAGAAAGAAGGAAAATGAAGGCAGGGAAGATAACTATTTCTGTTATTCCGCTACAAATGCTTATCGAGATGAAAGATAAGGCTAACAGACCGCAGGATATAGCCGACACATTTTACCTTAAAAAAATCAAGGATGAATGGAAAGATGAAAGCTAAACCACTACTTTATTACAGAACAAAAGAAGAGATAGAAGCATACAGAAAAAAACCTGCGATAGAGAAACTCAGGTGGCTTGAGGCCCAGATGGAGTTCTTCTACAAGGCGATGCCCAAAAAGGCAAAGGAGATACGTGACAGGTTAAAGAGAGGGAAGTTGTGAAGAAGGCGTAGTGCATATGCAAGAAAAGGAGTCGTAAAGATGGGTATTAATCAGGCACATATTGAAAAAATAATAGCCCTGGCAAAGTCCTACGGAGCTACACGCTTGATTCTGTTTGGCAGCACCGTTGAAACGCCAACGGAGGCGAGGGATATTGACCTGGCCTGTGATGGGATTCCAGGATGGAATCTCTATGAGTTTGCCGCAAGGCTCGAAGAGGAGTTAGAAGTATCTATAGATATTGTATCATTAAGTCCCCCTAACAGGTTTACCCGTCTTATTGAAAAAAGAGGAAAGATATTATTATGACTGCAAAAGAACTATGCGAAGAAATTAATATCGAGATAGAATTGATTGAATCCATATTGCAGGAACTATCGGCATTGCTAAGGGATCTTTCAGGGAAAGACCCCACAATGCGTGAGAAAATAGCCGCTGCAGCTTTCATCGCACAATTTTATAGTGGCATCGAAAATATCCTTAAGCGGATCAGTCATTATTATTCAGTTACTCTACCCACTGGAGATACATGGCATATAGACTTATTCAAACGTTTCTGTGAACCTACTTATAATCCCTTGCCTGTATTATTTGATGAATCATTAGCTCTGGCCCCATATAGAAAGTTTAGGCATGTCGTCTATCATAGCTATGTTTTTTAAATCGACTGGAACCGCTTGCAGGAAGGCATTGGAGGAATAGAAGACGTCTATTTACGCTTTAAATTAAAATTGAATGCATATTTAAAGACTTTAATGCCGGAGGAGGAATAATCTTCATGAAAATGATTTCTGACGCAGAAGTAGAAAAAAGAATAAAGGCTTGGGCAGATGTAACAATGCTGTCTATCGAGCTGAAACGGGCCGCCCTGAGGAAACGGTATCCAGAGTACAGTGACGATGAGATTAGACATCTGATAAGAAAAGAACTTTCGGATGCAAAGGATGCTTGTAAATGATGGACAATCTGCGACAGAATTAATGAAATGAAAACGATCCTCGTCTCTCTTATCAGTGAACAGACCATCCCCAATATCCTGATTGGGGCCCATTACAAACCTGATATTTTCTGGTTTATCTCTACCCCGAAAATGGAAGATAAAAGAATGACTGAGTGTATAGAAAATACTTTACGGTTAAAAGGGCTTTTGACCCAGCCTGATCCTATTAAAAAGGTAATAGTTGATCAGGATTCTTTGACGGACTGTATAAGCAAAATAGAGTCTCTCGTCGAAGACATTACTGGCGAAGTTCAATATATCATCAATATCACAGGTGGCAATAAAGTGATGGCCCTTGCAGCCTATGAAATCTTCAGAGAAATAGGGCAGAAGGTTGTCATAGACTATATGCCTATTGGTAAGAATGAGTTTGTCCAGGTGTTCCCGAGGAGAAAGCCGCTTAAAGTTTCGATGATCCGGGAAAGGTTAAACCTTGAGGAATACCTGAGCAGTTATGGTTTTAAGATACAGAATAAAGATAAACTCCAAACAATAAAATCCAGTGCTATTGCTTGCAAAGATGCGTCCAACTGGATACTGAACAATTATGAGCACTTGAAGGGGTTACTGGGTTTCATTTATAAAAACCTGAAGGATGGGAGAGGCAAGAAACGATATCACTTTCAGTCAACATTCGATAGAAATCCAGCAAGGATTGAAAGGGATCTGCTGAATAGACATGGTTTTGAACTACAAGACGGATTAATCAGTAAAGATATGACAAAGGAGGAAATGGTCTATTTAACAGGCGGCTGGTTTGAGGAGTATGTATTTAATGAAGTTTTTGATCTCGTGCTGGATAATATACTGGACGATGCCATGACGGGTCTAACTATAGAAAATCTCGGTGGTGTGTCAAACGAATTAGACATTGCCTTTGTAAGGGATAACATTTTCTATCACATCGAGTGCAAGACACTTGGCGAAGGGGATAAGGATATAGTGCGTGAAGAGGTTTATAAGAAGGGAGCTATTTCCACTCTACTGGGCAAGGGGGAAAAGAGGGCTTTTATATGCACCACTTTGAACAAAATCAGTGAAGCCATTATTACGAGGGGTCAAGACTATGGGATTGAAATCCTCTCGTTAGATAAGGTGAGGGATTTAAGGAATAGATTAAAAGAAAGATTTGGTAGGAGGGAATGAAAGATACCATAGAAATCAACGTTGCTGCTCTTTATTCCGATACTGCCAGGCTCGCCGAGCTTGACTCATATCTCCAGAAGGCCATTAACATTGCCGGCGACGGCAACGACATTGTTCTTACCGGGGCCGGCCCGGTCTGGCTCTATCTGAAGATTGCCCATGCCCTTCATGGGAAGGCCCGCAGGTTGATCTATCGCTCCCCCGTAACCGGCGATGTTGTCATTTTTGACCACTCACCGGAATAAGAAAGAAAGGTCTTGCTAATATTGACTTTAGACTATTATGTAGGTTATTATCTATAAAAAGTTAGAGGAGGGGATGCATGG
>Ga0209212_1007058_pt1 | contig 12570 bp, 14 predicted proteins | sample RifGroC2_FD_183996 | JGI IMG/M metagenome (GOLD analysis project Ga0209212, IMG submission 183996) | Groundwater microbial communities from Rifle, Colorado, USA - Groundwater C2 (SPAdes) (version 2) | ecosystem: Environmental > Aquatic > Deep subsurface > Groundwater | place: Rifle, Colorado...
ATCAGAGATTGGAAATCGGCACTGAACCGATTTACCATTATGTTTGAAGAAAGAATGCCAAATCTATAAAACCGAAAAACCATTTACACAAAATGATTTACAGGACCCAAATACGTGGCAAAACCTTTACTTACACAGTTAGTCATTCATCTGTCACCCCGAGCACTGTGAATCAAAATATTCCACGTGGAGATTTTGAGAAAGCAGTCTCCTTCCTTCCGCTTGAAAATACAGTATTGGTGCAACATCTGAGAGGGCCATCATATATTTATGCAATTCTAATGGATGAGCGAATCAGGCTTCGGGATTGGTAAGAACTGTTGTGAATAAGAAAACAGGATGGGGAAACGCTCCTTGTGCTGTTGAGCATGCTTTTCTGAATGCCGATTCTGTGATTCGCTTTTTGCGGCATTTCGCTTTCTGCCAATAATACCACCTTGACCACCCTCCTTAATACGCATATACTTAACGCATCTCATGGAGGTGCGTTATATGCGTGCGACATTGAACATACCTGACGATCTCATTACGGAAGTACAGTTGCTTTCCGGGCAGAAATCCAAGACTAAAGCCATAATTACAGTGATGGAGGATTATGTGCGGCGCCAGAGGATGCAGTCTCTGCTTGATCTGCGTGGTAAGGTGCAGATTGAGTACGACTGGGAGCGGGAAGAGGATCTGGAGTTGAAAGCTGCCGAGGAACGGGAGCGCTATCATGGTGAATAAAATCCTGCCTGATACCTGCGCCTGGATCGACTTCTTCAGGGGCAGGCCGTCCCGGATGGCCGAGAATGTGGAAACCGCACTTGTGCAGGGAGAGGTTGTTACCTGCGGGGTGGTGCTGTATGAGATGCTTCAAGGGATTAAAAGTCCCCGAGAGGAAGCGCTGGTGGTAAGTGCCTTCCAGGCTGTACCGCATCTGGAAATGACAGGAAGCCTATGGATCAAGGCCGGGCATTTGTCGTCACAACTGCGCAAAAAAGGCCATACCTTGCCGCTGTCAGATATCATTATCGCTACCCTGGCACTGGAGAATACCTGCTCACTGCTGACCGTTGATCGACATTTCGATGTCATTCCCGGTCTCACCGTAATTAAAACTGTGTGAACAGCCCTGTCCAAAATTTCAACTGAACGGAGGCCGCATGGAAGAGCGTATTCGCAGCCAGATAAGTGCTTTTGTTAGCGAGCATCCGGGCAACCGGCTGCCGGACAGCGATATCCCCTATTTTGACCCGCCGTTGACAGGCTTTTCCAGCACAACTGATACGCTCTTTGCCGATTACAAACAGATTATTGGTCCGTTCCACCTTCTCCCTGCGGAACTGCTGCCCGAAGCGGCATCGGTCATCAGCTGGGTGCTCCCCATCAGCCTGGGGATACGGGAGAGCAACCGGAAAGAGACTGAATTGCCGTCGCGCGAGTGGGCGCTTGCCCGCAGCCACGGAGAAGCTATCAATGCTGAACTGCGCAGGCATCTGGTGTCCTGGCTGGAAGGGCTGGGGCACAAGGCCGTTGCGCCCCAGTACTCTCCCTTGTGGCGGGAGTTCCGCGACACTCCGGCCGGGATCGCCTCTAGCTGGTCGGAGCGTCATGCGGCATATGTTGCCGGACTGGGCACCTTCAGCCTGAGTGACGGATTCATAACTGCCCGGGGTATCGCTCACCGCTGCGGCAGCGTCATCACCGATCTTCCGCTTGCTCCCAGCCGCCGCACAGCCCCAGGGCATCATTACAACTGTCTATACCACCGCAACGGCAGTTGCGGCATTTGTATCGGCCGCTGCCCGGTGGGCGCCATCACCAAAGCAGGGCATGACAAGCTAACCTGCCGTGAGCTGGTCTATGGAACAGCCCCTCAGAAACTCTCCGAATTATACGGCGTCCCCCAGACCGGCTGTGGGCTTTGCCAGACCAAGGTGCCCTGCGAAGCCATGATCCCGCCTGGAAAAGGTTTATGAATCTCCGCCGCCTGAAAGCCGTTGCCAAAAAGGAATTCCTGCACGTCCTGCGTGATCCGCGCAGCCTGATGATGGGCATCGGCATGCCGATGATGCTGTTGTTCCTGTTCGGCTATGCCCTGACCTTGGATGTGGATCGGGTGCCACTGGCAGTGTGGGACCAGTCGCAGACCGTGCAGAGCCGCGAGTTCATCAGTCGCTTCTCCGGATCGCGTTACTTTGACCTGCGCATAAATACGGACAGCTACCGCCGGATCGAGCAGGCCATCGACGAGCGCGAGGCCTTGATCGCCTTGGTGATTCCGTCCGATTTCGCCCGCAGGCTTTCTCTGGGCGAGGCGGCCATCGTGCAGGCAATCGTTGACGGCAGCGACCCCAACACCGCCACCATTGCACTGGGATATGCCGATGCCGCGGCACTTGCTTTCTCGCAGCAGGTTGCCATGAAACAGATGCAGCGCGCCGGGCTGACGCTGCGGATGCCGACACTGGAACTGCGACCGCGGGTCTGGTTCAACACGGACATGGTGTCGCGCAACTTCATTTTCCCCGGCCTGATCGCGGTCGTAATGATGATCATGGCCGCCATCCTGACCTCGCTTTGCATTGCCCGCGAGTGGGAAACAGGCACCATGGAGCAACTCATGGCCACGCCGCTCACCGCTACTGAGCTGATTTTCGGCAAACTGGTCCCTTACTTTTGTATCGGTGTGCTGGACCTGATCCTGTGTGTCGGTGTGGGAGAGTTTGTCTTCGATGTGCCGCTGCGCGGCAGCCTCTGGCTGATGACGCCCCTGGCGATGCTGTTCCTGTTCGGGGCACTCTCCTTCGGCTTGCTGCTCAGCATCATCACCAGAAGTCAACTCCTGGCGAGTCAGCTGGGTATAGTCACCACGGTGCTGCCAGCCTTCCTGTTGTCAGGCTTCATCTTCCCCATCGAGAACATGCCCTTGCCGATCCAGGCAGTGACCCATATCATCACGGCCCGCTACTTCGTATTCATACTGCGGGGAATCTACCTCAAGGACGTGGGCATGGGCGTATTGTGGCCGGAGGTGCTGTTTCTGCTGGGATTCGGGGTGATCGTGATGACGGTGGCAATTATAAAATTCAAGAAGAAAATCATTTAGCCACAGAGGTCACAGAGAACACAGAGGAAAACATATGGATAAACTTACAGAACAGATCATTGCTGCGGCAATCGAGGTGCATAGAATACTTGGACCAGGACTGCTGGAGTCGGTTTACGAGGAAGCACTTTGCCATGAATTTGGTATACGGAGTATTCCCCATGAAAGGCAAAAGGAAGTATTTGTTATATAACAAAGATGATCGAATCAAAGGACAACGGCTTGATCTGTTAGTAAACAATGAAGTTATTGTGGAAATTAAATCTGTCAGACGTCTTGAAGACGTATTTTCTGCACAAGTTCTATCCTACTTAAAAAGCACAGGTTTAAATCGCGCATTATTGTTGAATTTTGGAGAGTCCAGACTCGTTGACGGAATAAAAAGGTTTTCTCTGTGACCTCTGTGTCCTCTGTGGCAAAAGGGTTTTAACATGTTCGAACGTCTCCGCGCCATGCTCATAAAGGAGTTCATCCAGGTCTTTCGCGACCCGCGCATGCGGATCGTGCTCTTTGTGCTGCCTGCCCTGCAGACCGTGATCTTCGGCTATGCGGTCAATATGGACGTGAAAAATATCTCCACTGCGATCTTAGACCGGGACAACAGCCGCGAGAGCCGGGACTTGGCGGCGATCATGGCTTCGTCCGGCCATTTCCGTATAACCGAGCGCATCGACAGCGACGCTGAGGCCCGCCGGCTTTTGGACCGGGGTACGGTGCGGGTGGTGGTGGGGATCGAGCACGGCTTCAGCGGACAGTTACGCCGGGGTGCGAACGCCCCGGTGCAGTTGCTGCTGGATGGCAGCGACTCCAATACGGCCGGGGTGATCATGGGTTATCTGGCACGCCTGGCAACCGACTACAACAGCCGGCTCCAAAGGGATTACGCTGTCCGCCACCTGGGGCAAGTCCCCCGCGTCGGCCGGGTGGAGCTTGCCAGTCGGGCCTGGTTCAACGCCAATCTGGAAAGCCCGCCCTTCTACGTCCCGGCCGTGATCACCAACATCCTGTTTGTGATCACCATGCTGCTCTCTGCCATGGCCATCGTGCGCGAAAAGGAGATCGGCACCATCGAGCAGGTCATTGTTACCCCGATTCGCAAAGGGGAATTCATCCTGGGCAAGACAATCCCCTTTGTGCTGATCGGTTACATCGATGTGGCCCTGATCAGCCTGGTGGGCACGCTGGTGTTCGACGCGCCGGTGCGCGGCAGTTTGTGGCTGCTTTTCCTGGCTACCACACTGTTTTTGATGAGTTCCCTGGGGATCGGTCTGCTGATCTCCACCATCAGCCAGACCCAGCAACAGGCCATGATGAGCGCATTTTTCATCATCTTTCCGGCCATGCTCCTGTCCGGTTTCGCCTTCCCGATCGAGAACATGCCGCCGGCGGTGCAGTGGCTGACGCTGCTCAATCCGCTGCGCTATTATATGGTGATCATTCGGGGGATCTTTCTCAAAGGGGTGGGGTTTGCCATTCTCTGGCAGCAATTGGCGGCACTGGCCGCTATCGGGTTGGTAGTGCTGTCGATTGCGGTGGCGCGCTTCCGAAAAACTGTAGGGTGATTTAAACCTGAAATAAATTTGCCACAGAGGGCACAGAGGACTCAGAGAAATCGATAACTATTCAAGAATCCAAAGATTTGTTTGTGAAGCTCCTGACTTGTTGTTTTCCTCTGTGTCCTCTGTGTCCTCTGTGAACTCTGTGGCAGAGAATGCCGTTTTTGAATGGCTATGTGCTCTATTGCAAACTCAGTAACTCATCAACCGTGCAGAATTGCGCCCCGGCCCGGCTGATCTCCTCCAGCGCCCGGGCCGAATCGCCCGGCTTCACATCCACTCCTGCTATTCCATCCGACAGAACCGTGACACTAAAGCCCATGTGGAGGGCATCCAGTGTAGTCGTGCGTATGCAGTAGTCACTGGCCAGGCCGCCGATGTACAGGTGCCGCACGCCCTGTGCTGCCAGCACCTCCTCCAGCGTCCTTCCATCTTCGGCAATAGCCTCAAAGGCAGAATAGCCATCTCGTTCCGGATCAATGCCCTTGGAAAGCACAATCGTTTCAGTTGGCAGCCGCAGTTCTGGGTGAAAGGCTGCCCCAGGCGTACCCTGTACGCAGTGTACCGGCCAGGCCCCGCCATAGTCTTGAAAGTGTTTTGTTACCAAGGGATGCCAGTCGCGACTGGCCAGGACCAGCCTTCCCGCTGTGGCAAAGAGCTCTATCGCACGGTTGAGAGGCGCCACAACCTTGTCTCCGGCTGGCACGGAAAGCGCCCCATTGGGACAAAAATCATTCTGTACGTCCACGACCAGCAGTGCTGAATTTTGTTCCATGTTCAAACCTCTTTCTGCCGCAGTTCGTTGATCAGCCTGTTCCTGAGGTCGTTCAGCCGCCCGGAAACAGATACCTTGTAGCGGTGCGGGTTGATAAAGCGCAGGCACCCCTGGGGCAGCAGTGCCAGTTCCTGGCGGCAGCGATCCGCCATGACAGCCAGCTTCTCCGTATCTCCTGTGCGTTGTCCGTTCTCCATTACCACCTGCCGCAGATCCACTAGATGCGCATTGTCAGGGAGTGTTGTGTGCTGGAGCGGGTTGGTCGGGTCATAGATCCTGTCGCCCACTTGGGGCAGGTCATCTTTAAGGCAGATAATATCCTGGATGAAGCGGCCATCCGGTCCCAGTGCACGTAGAAGCTGTTTCTTGCCTGGCAGGGTTGCTTTGGCTATGTCGCTGGTAATCTTCAGTTTAGGTAGTCCGTCCACTGCCACCAGTTTGTAGACCCCGCCCAGCGCCCCGCCGCCAGGTCCGCCGCCAGTCGCCAGCTTTGTGCCGACGCCATAGATGTCAACCCGCCCGCCTTCGCTGCGAATCGACTCGATCACCTGCTCGTCCAGTTCATTGGAGGCTACGATCCGTGCCTCGGGAAAGCCCGCTTCATCCAGCATCCGCCGGGCTTCGCGGGACAGATAGGCCAGGTCCCCTGAGTCAATGCGGATGCCGCGCAGTTCGTGCCCCTTTTGCCTCAGCTCATGCGCTACGGTGATGGCATTGCGGACGCCGCTGCTGAGGGTGTCGTAGGTATCCACCAGCAGAATACAGCTGTTCGGGAAGGCCTCGGCATAGGCTCTAAAGGCCGCCAACTCATCCGGGAAGGCCAGTACCCAGCTATGGGCATGGGTGCCGCGCACCGGCAGGCCATAGGCCATTCCGGCCAGCACGTTGCTGGTACCCTGTACACCGCCAACACAGGCTGCGCGTGAGGCTGACAATCCACCATCCGGGCCCTGCGCCCGCCGCAGGCCGAACTCGATCACCTCCGCACCTTCCGCTGCATGACAGACGCGAGCCCCCTTGGTGGCCACCAGCGTCTGGAAGTTGATGATGGTCAGGAGCGCCGTCTCCACGAACTGCGCCTCGGCCAGTGTTCCCTCCACCGTCAACAGCGGCTCGTTGGCAAAAACCAGCGTTCCCTCAGGCGGAGCAGTCACTTTGCCCATGAAACGGAATTCCCGCAGGAACTCGATGAAACGCGGTTGGAACAGCTTCAGTCCAAGCAGATAATCCAGCTCCTCCGCTGAGAACCTGAGTCCTTCCAGGTAGTCCAGGGCCGGCTCCAATCCGGCAAACACAGCATAACCGCCTTCGAATGGATTGGTGCGGAAAAACAGGTCGAACACGGCTGTTTTCTCGGCCATGCCAGCCTCCTGATAGCCGGCCAGCATGGTCAGCTCATACAGGTCCGTCAGTAGCGGAGAGTAGCGCATGGAGCCTCCTTCGATGCATGGTACTGTTTAAAGTATACCACGGCTTGGGTGAGCGTCAGAACTGGGGGAGGTTTTTGCTGGAACTGAAACAATTTAAGGCCGTCCGGAAGAACCGGGCGGCCTTAAAGCTTTGTGTGCTGTTGGGATCGTTTCTGGTGAATATCAGTAATGGGGCGGCCGTTCTTCTTCGTCCGGGTCCCGGGTCGTCGAAGGGTCCAGGGTGCGCAACTGTTCGCTGATCATGGAGAAACCCTGCTCCAGGCGTGCAATTATCTGTTCCTGTCGGTAGACGGTCTCGTTCAGCTCCTGGATGGTCTGTTCCTGATGCATGAAACGCAGTTCCAGTTCGATGATGCGGTCTTTCATCGTATCTCCATCTCCCAAAGGTCACGCCCCCTTTTGCACCATAAATGAATTTGGTTCGTAATGTGAGGTCCACATAGCCAACGGTAAAGTGGTTTTTGTTTTTAGTCAAGTTGTTAGGAACTTTAAAGTGTCATGTGGCAGGCTGCACATTTAATGATGGAATGTGAAGGTGTCACTTGTTTACGTGACAAGCAAAGCAGAGTGCACTTCTGCTGTTGTCCATGACAAGATGAAACCTTTCCTGGTTATTCAGGTTGTGGCATGACAGGCAGGTTGTCTTGCCATTATACAGCTGGATGCCATTTTCCAATAAGGAATCGACCGGCGCGTAGGAATCTTCCTGTCCACGGGGAGGGTAATCCTTTGTAACCGAGTGCGCGGTTCCGTGGTTGCAATTTCTGATGCAAAAGGCGGCATTGGAAACAACACTGCCGTCGTGACAGATGATGCAATCGTTGATGTCTTTGCTAAGTTCGACTACGTTGCCATGATGATCAACCTTATCAGTAGACGAGGTGCCTTTAAATGTGAAAAGCATAAATCCAAGCGTCAGGACTAGCAAGAAAAGAGATGTTTTCATGATGAAATCCTCCATCGATGAAGTCAGAAATAGGGGTGCCTTATGAACTCGTTGCTTTCTACGAGCTCGTCATTTCAACTCCCATACCGTCAGCTCGGCAAGCGAATGCTGGAACTTGCGCCGCGTCTCGCGGATAACGAAGGGAACATCGCGCGGTTCGCCCAGCAGACGGAAGTGCGGCGACAGAGCAACCTGCAACCCATCCAGGGTCCAGACCGGTTCGCCGGCCTCACGATAACCTCCCAGCCACTCTTCTTTTTTGGTGAACTCCTCCGACCAACTACAGGGTGAGGTGATTACCAGCAGTCCGCCCGGATTCATGCGCTCGTGAATGCTGCCCAGGAAGCGGCGCGGCGAATAGAGCCGGTCGATCAGGTTGGCAGCCAGCACCAGATCGTAGCCACGGAACTTGTCCGGCAGATTGCAGGCATCGGCCTGGTAGAAGTCGACTCGTTCCCGGGTGCCTTCCAGCCCGAGATCGGTCAGTGAGACCTCGTGGAAAGAGACGATCTCCCCTTCCTCGGGGAAGGCGTAGCGCAGAAAACCTTCCTCCTGCATGCGGGCTGCCAGGCGGAAGAAGCGGGTTGAAAAGTCCAGGCCGGTCGCCTTTTCAAAGCCGCCTTTGGCCAGCTCGAAGGCCGCCCGCCCCACGGCGCATCCTAAATCAAGGGCATGCCGCTTGGAGCGCCCCTCCATCAACTCCAGGCAGATCCGGGAACATGTGGCCGCGAAATTTGGCACGCCGAAGTGTTCCGGCCCGTAGTGGGCGTCGCAGTACTGGGCCGCCAAGGCGTCGCTCTCGTATTGATCGTCGTGGACCACCACCGGCGCGGCGCTCTCAACGTAGCGGAAACCGGCATGTTGAAAGAAGTGCCGTCGAAAGGCGTAGCGCGCATCGCGGGTAGCCTCGTTGCCCGTGGAGATCCAGGAACCTCCCTTGATCAGGTTGTGCTTGGTGTCGAAGGTAGGGGTGGAAAAATCGTCGTACCAAGGGTGGATCTCGAACCCATGAAATGCGTAAATCGGGGTCTCGGTCCACTGCCAGACATTGCCGAGCACGTCGTAGAACGCGCCGGATGGGAAGCGGTCCACAGGGCAGGATGAGCTCCAGAACTCCAGGTTGATGTTACCCGGCGCACTGTCCCAGTATGGCTGGTCAGGGATGTTGCAGGCGTCCCGCAGCCGGTTCCATTCGTCTTCGGTCGGCAGGCGGATCGGTTTTCCGGTCCGGTCGGCCTTCCAGTTGCAAAAGGCCTTGGCTTCGAGATAGTTGACCTCCACCGGCCAGTTCCAGGGCAGGTCGATTTCGCTGGCCATGGTGCGCAGCTTCCAGCCGTTGTTGGTTTTGATCCAGAACAGGGGATAGTCGGCCTGTTTGAACTCGCGCCAGTTCCAGCCCTCCTCGCTCCACCACTGCTGCTCGCGGTAGCAGCCGTTCTCGATGAACTCCATGTATTCGCGGTTGGAAACCAGCAGTTTGGACGCCTTGAAATCGCCAACCTCCGATTGGTGGCTGCCATATTCGTTATCCCATCCGTAGAGGGCATGGTCCCTCGATTTTCCGAGCATGACCTTTCCGCCCGTGACCGGCAGCAGCTGATTGGCCGGCGGTTCTCCGCCTTCAGGGCAAATATCCCAGAATGGGAGCTGAACAACCTGGTCGATTGGCAGCTGGCGGATCAGCACAGAGGAGGTCTCCAGGTGGATACGCTCGTGCTCTATGCCCATCATGACCGCCCACCATGGTGATTCCCAGGTGATTGGCAGGGTCAGCGGCAGGCTGCGGATCAGCTTGTCCATCAACTCGCGGACGCTGTCCCGGTATGCCTTGACCTCTTGGCGTGTGGGCCAGTCATAGTGCCGCTCGTCCAGGTCGTCCCAGGACATCTCATCCACGCCAACGGCGAACATGGATTCGTATTTGGGGTTAATGCGCTGGTCGATCACCCGGGCGATGGTCAGCTTGTTGATGAAAAAGGTGGCGGTGTGGCCAAAGTAGAAGATCAGCGGATGGCGTAGCCGGTCGGCCCGCAGGTAGAAGGTTTCGTCGTGTTTGAGGGTTTCGTAGAGTTTTTCGTCTATGTCGTAGGTGGCATGAAAGTAGGCCAGGATCTCGGCCCGCTTCTGCTCCGGGTCGCCTTGGTTGAGGATGGTTGTGCGGGTTGTGCGCAGATTCATGTGGTTTCCCTTCTTATACAAAACGCATGCAAATGTTACGATTCCTGGCAGCTGGCTGAAAAGGCGGCCATATTGTTCAAGTATATCTCAACCTGGGTAATCGACAAGTTTGCTGTTGGTGTCGGTAATAGTGTCCTAATACCAGCTGTCTGGTGTATCCGCGCCGGAAGTTTGCTGATATTTGCATTTTACATCGAACATGCTAGTATGGGCAAACTCCTCCATGGGACTGCCTTGTGCGGTCTGAATATTGTTTGCCTCCCAGGGCCAAAAGGGTCGTTATGACATTTTCAAGAACAGCAGTAATCGCGGCAGGCATGCTTTTGACGCTTTCTTTGTTTGATATCCGGTTGTCCTGCGCCGAGGGTAAGGAGACAGCCGCCAAGGGTGACGCTGCCACGGCTGCTCCGGCAACACAGCCCGCAGAGGCTGCTTCCGCAGACGCGCCGGCGAAGGTTAAGAATAAAGTAGTTGTGAAGCGTAAAAAGAAGCGTAAAGCCAAAAAGACCCCTGCAACCATTGTTGAATCGTCACCCGGGGAAAAACTGGCCATCAATCAGGTCATGGATATCCTGAAAACGACACGGGACTTATCGGGCAAGAATCTGAGCGGTCTCCAGCTTGTCGGGATAAATCTGGGCAAGTGCAACTTGAAGGGGGTTGATCTTAGCCATGCCAATCTGGAGCGGGCTGATTTGGGTGAGTCTGACCTCGAACGGGCCGACTTGACTGGTGCCAACCTGAAAATGTCCAATCTGCGGCTGAGCGGCATGATCGGAACAAATCTGGATCGCGCCATTCTGGATGGTGCCATCTGGAAGGACGGGAGGGTTTGCGCCACGGGCTCCGTTGGTCAGTGCCGGGAACTTGCCCCCCCATCCTTTGGGAAATAAATCTATTGTTCCTGCTTCAGTTGCTCCAAAGCCTTGAGGCAATCCATTTTGAGTTGACTCTGGGGATACCTGCCAAGAAATGCTTCAAAGAGTTTTATGGATTCCTGCCGCTGTCCGCCTGCCGCCATTTGTAAAGCCTGTTTGAACACGTCAAGCTCCTCCGCGTCCGCTTCCAACGGTTGTTCTTTGCCCTTCCAGTAAAGCTCGGCCTCTTGCTGCTTGGCGGAGCGTACGCCTCCCACCGCGGTGTTGGCAGGGGATTTTTTTCGGGGAGTCACTTTTTCAGCCTTTGCCTTGAGGGCCTCCCAAAAACCGGCTTGAGGGGTTTCGGCGGCCACTGCAGCCGAAGAAACGAATAGTGCCAGCAGAGCAGTCAATAACGTCCGATTCATGTGTTTTCCTTTCTTGGTTGTTCCTGTGGTTTTAATTTCCATTCCATTGACATGGGTTCAGTAAGCAAGTTCCACTGCCAGGCCGCGATAGTGATCAATAATCTCCGGACGCAGCTTGGTGGCCCGTGCAAAAATTTCCTTCGCTGCCACCCGTTGTCCCAGTTTGAGATAACAGCGGGTAAGGTTGATGAGGATGTAGGGGTCGTCCGGATCAAGACCTGATGCCTGCTGATAAAGCTCCAGCGCCTTTGCGCTGTCCCCCGCCAGCATGCGCACGTTAGCCAGGTTGTTGATCACTTCGGCACTGCGGGGGGCCAGCTCTGTCGCCCGCATCAGATATTTGGATGCTTCGGCCACATCCCCCTCCTCGCCGAAGCGTATGCCGAGCTGCAACAGGGCCGGCACGTTGCCGGGATCATTGCGAACTGCTTCGAACAGGTTGGGAGACCCGGCTTGCACCGTAAGACGTTTCAGGAGGGTTAGCTCATCGCCAAAGCGCTTTTCCAAATCCTGTAGGGTCACTACAGCCGGGCGCAATAACTGGGCGGGTAAGGTGGCCGGTTTATAGCGCTTCCAAGCTGACCTGATATCCATCATGCCAAGACCCTTCTTTGCCGTCCATTCTAGAAACTGGCTGCTTCCTTTTTCCCAAGCCATCAGGAACGACGAACCGACCAGGGACAGTTCCACCGGTGCCCACAACTCGCCATCATGCGGGAAGAGCAGGCCGGCCAATTCCCCTTTTGGAGCAGTATTTCCTTTGCCAACGGCAAACATGAGGAACATGTGCCCCGGATAGTCGAGCATCACGGTGCGGATGCCGAGACTTTCCAGAAGTGAGCTGAACAGCACCACCATACCCTTGCAGTCACCGGATTTACGCTTCAAGGTCTCCACCGGGAACTGTACGTAGTCTACCGTGTCGATCCTGCCGTCGCTGATCTGGTAGGGATTGGTGGGGTCACGCACATAGGTGATGCCCATCTGCCCCAGGGTCTCGTAGAGGGCGCCCGCCATCACCAGGGGGCTCGTGCTGTCGCCGACCTGGGTCGCTACCGAACGGGACAGGTCGAGGATCGGAGGATCTTTGGGGGTCACAAAGACCGCGGCCATGTCGGGATCCTTCCAGATCATGCGGTGCTTGTCGTGCAGCATGACCGTACGACTGGTGGTGAATGTGCGCAGTTGGCCGTTGAAGTAGTAGGAAAGATTGATTTCGGTCTGCAGGGGGGTGTCCTCAGAGATTTCCAGTGCCTGGTTGGTGAACACTGGCTTGAGGATGGCAGCTCTGCTCTCATGGGGTTCGATG
>Ga0209212_1007059_pt1 | contig 12568 bp, 8 predicted proteins | sample RifGroC2_FD_183996 | JGI IMG/M metagenome (GOLD analysis project Ga0209212, IMG submission 183996) | Groundwater microbial communities from Rifle, Colorado, USA - Groundwater C2 (SPAdes) (version 2) | ecosystem: Environmental > Aquatic > Deep subsurface > Groundwater | place: Rifle, Colorado...
TGACGAAGAGTCTCTCCGCCACAATTGGTAATAAACGCCTAGGCCTGCCCGGTACAAATCCGCGAATGCGATATTGAATTCATTTGGAGAAGGAGTTCTGCGTGGGTAATGCCACTCGACATATGCGCCAGGGTGCTTCTCTTGAAGCATACGAATTATATACTCGTATATAAGATTGCGGATGTTTGGAAGAAAAATATTCTTTGCGATTACAGCTAAAGCCTTTTTCTTCTTTGGACTTCTGTTAATCTTTTTAAGCAGCTCTTGCATTGAGCCCTCCACTTTGTACTCTGAAATAATGTATTTCTTAACAAATCGTGGGATAGATCTGAGCAACAGCTTGATGTCTGGGGTCGCGGCCCGAGCAACCGCTGACTCGGCTATCTGAACCAGGTTGTGATACGAGAGCTGGCGAACTGGACAAGAGCGCCTACTGCCAGAATCGGCCGTTGCTCCAGCACGTCCATCAGGGGTCAGAAATAATAATAGCCGTTTCGCTTGTGGGTAGCTCCGTGTAAGTGCTTTTTGATAATCCGACAACTGTTCTTCACGTTCGCTTGCAAATATTTTATTCTCCAACCCAACGACGAATTTGATGTCGCCTGGCTGACCTAGTGCCGATTCATGGACGACAACAAGGGTATCGAGAAAATTGTTGTCAAAAGTCTTCCATTCGGAAATTGCTGTAGAGTGCAGCCTCTCATACGGCTTCAATGTTGTTCCAACAACTCTAAGAATACTTTTTAAAAAATAATCACCGAGCCCATGGGATTCATTGCTTTCTAGAAAATATGCAATGATCCGGGTAAAAGCTCTTTCATCGATAAGATCCTGTAATAAATCCAGGACTGACGAAGTGTCTGGCGTAGCAGCCAGACGCTGCAACTCTGGCGTCTCCAAAAGGGAGAATATTAAGGACTCGTTAGTCATTCGTTCGGTTTTCCTGTAGCGAGCCGTAACTTGCAACAGCGCCCTAATTGAACCCCTGTTTTAGAAAATAGAAAATTGGCCTGCCAAAACTCTACTCCACTCAAAGCCGCTTTGCTTATGCACGTTATGAATCGTTGATTCGTCGCATTTTGTCGAAGTGGGTTGAACTCTGGCGCTAGGTAGAGATAAGCCAGTAGCAGTATTGCACGTTTTCCAATCTTTGCTTGCTGCGTTAATAGACGACAATGGCGGATTGTACGTTCATAGTCACCCTGATGGGCGTAGTTGGCTGTTTTTTTTCCGAAGCTGGGCAGCACTGTAAGCGGAGCCTTAATCTCTAGAATTGTCTTTGGTGAAGCGAAATCAATTACTGACTTACCAATCCGCTTCCCTTTCGTTAGTGGCTCGCCATGCGTAAGTTTGTTCAGCATGCCGGCTTTAATAAAATAGCGGCAAATATCATTGATCCGCGTTTGATTAATTCCCACCCAGTGCCGATGGCCTGTGACATCCTTTATTCCAATCGCTTCCACAGTGTGTGTGGTTGTGCCGCCAACAGAATTCGCTGATAGCAGGCAAGGTGTTGCTGAGAATTTTATTTTTCCTATCTTAGTTGGACTTGGGCAGCGACAGCGCAAAAGCTTGCCCTTGAATTCGACATGCATTACGAATCGATTTGGTCGGTTCCTAATAATCCCTTTTTTTAATGGGACAGGGAAGTGATACGCGGTTCTCATCACTGGTTTCTCATTCCGTTTTGCTCAAAGAAGTTTCTTTTATAAAGTTTTCCGCCTCCAGGAAGTCAACAAGTCTGTCTAAAGCCTCTGCTTCCGAAGGTAGCAATGTCGAGCCAATCTCAAAGTTGTCCGCCAATGCACTAACGGATAGATTGGCGGATCCCATATAGCCAAATTGACTATCTGCCACAATGATTTTTGCATGAAATAGAACAGGCATTTTGTCTGTACACAGGAGTACACGGGTTCTATCTTTAATTCTGCGCCCTAAATCCCCTTGAAAAAGTGCCTCGAACCCCTTCCTGTTTAAGTGGTTATTGGCGTCTAAATCAGCGGTAACAACGCGTACCCATGCACCATTATTTATCGCTGTAATAAGGGGTTCTCTGATTAGTTTTAACCCGCCTGCGCTTATATAAGGCGCAACGATAAGCAATCTGGATTTTGCAACAGAAATCACCTCTTTAACTACTTGGTCAAGTTCTCCAAACTTTTCCTTTATACTCGCAGGCAGATTGGCCCGGTGAGACCAGGTGCAGCACAATGACTTCTTCAATATCGCACTCATTTACTGGCCCCCTGTTGTTTCCGGAGCTCATTAGCTAATTCCACCACAGGTGCCTCCCAATAACCGACTACTGGCTGGGTGTATCCTTTTACCTGCCCCCCCACCAAGAAAGCCCGGCTAAGCGTGCGATTAAAATATGTACAACCGAATTTTGTATACAGACAAGCCAGGCAGGCACCTCCCCCATCGATACAAACAGGGTCAAAAGAACAGCGGCTAGCGAAGTCTTTACAGGACCCCAGCCATTGCGTCATATTTGAGCGGAAAACAGAACTTAACCCACCCAGATTAAATTCTACGTGTGAAGAAATATACAGTAACCCGGCGAAATGATGCGGGAAAAGATACTCGGCAACGGAATCATTATCAACCCCCACATACAGATGGGCGGTAGCCTTAAGTACATGAGAAAGCGAATGTAAGAGTCCGAAAGTTAGAGCGGATGGTGTGTCTATAGTTAAAGCGGCCTCTTGCTCAAACCATTTAAGTTCAAGGTGAGATTCCCCATGCGTTACTAGGCGCCCCAGTTTACCAAGCAGCCAAGCGGAGAGCTTATCTTCACTAACGCCAATTCCATCTGGCAACGCTAGCCCAAGGTTTATTTTAAGAAAGGCAGCTAACCGCCAGGGGTCCAACTCAAAAAGAAGCCCTTCAGTGGTGTTGCGTGCTATATAGATTGGGACTTTATTGTCAACTGAAGGAAAAGGCCTAAGCATAACCTTTTTTTTATCTTCTGCGCCTGAGGCACCAGAATTATCCGCTGGGGTTTGCGAATAACGCGTATAGCCGTAGCCTGCCAGCAATATGGGCAGGTTTTGCGCGACCTGTAGGTTAACAAGGCCCAACTCTAACGCCAACTTCTGCTCCTGCTTTAGCCTTTGCAGTGCTTTAGTATCGCCTTGTGTCTCCGCCTCGCGCTCAAGCATTTCAAACTGCAATGGATCCATGCTGGCATCATCCCTAACGAACACATATTCCCGCGTGCCACGAACCTCATTCCACTTTTGTGCCCCTAGATCTCCGCCAAGTTTAGTAAGTACAGTTTTATAGTCGCCCCAAATGTCTGTTGATTTCGCCGCACTCCCAACAAAAGCCATGGCCTCCGCCTCTGTCATCCCTTTTTCTTCTACTAGCTTTTTCACAATTGCTGCGACCTCAGGTGGCAAAGAGTCACATTCAGGTTTATAGTTACGCAGGTCTAGAATGTGTTGCTTTTTGTGTGGAGCTATACGGAGGGCGGCGCCTATAAGGAAATCCGAAAAATGTGAGTTCTCCTGCCACCGTTCTAGCGCCTTTGAAGAAATATCCACCAGTTGTAACGTTTGCGAAAAATACATGCGTGTGTCGAGGAGAGTTACCCCCCTCATTATTTTTCCACATTCACATTTCCGGATGCCCAGTCCCTCTCTGGCGTTTTTACTAAGACGCAGATTACACTTCATGCAGAACCAGTAGGAGTCCTGGAAGTTCCCATTATTCACCAACTTAATAGGATGCGTGCCATCGTTCCAGCATTTCGCCACCCAGGGTTCCGAGACACGTCCACATTCGCATATGTATACATATTGGAGCTGTTGCAGTTTTGATGTCTTGCCACTCTTTTTACATTCCCAACAAACCAACCTATCATTTTTCTCCTTGAGCCTGGTAATATCCCTGTAGTACTGTACACGCCTACAAGAGCTGCATTCAAAAACAAGCGGCCACAATGAATAATCCACATGGTCAGGAGTTCCTACCGTGTAGCTCGTGACCTTTGTAACAGGGTCCGGGAAAACAGATTGGTCAAACGCATTCCATTTCTTCAGTGTATGATTTAAGGCATCGATTAAAGAGGGTGGCAATGATTCTTTCTCTTTAATTCCTATCCCGGTGACTTTACACCAACCGTTATTAGCGTTATAGCGAAAGGTGGACTCTGGCATATGTCGCCAAATAGTCTGTGACCTACCACGGCGCATCTCATTCGCCATATTTCCCTCCGGCCCTGAGTTTAGTGACCAACCCAGACGAGTCATTGCTAGAGAATTCGATCATCTCATCCACATCTCTAAGAGAACTAATGGGATGGAGAATGTCTCCGAGCTTACTCTTTAATTCTCTCCCAATCGCTCCTAGCAGTTCATCATACACGTCGTTAATTCTCTTAGACAAATTAAGCAGTTCTTCCTTGGTGACATACGACGAGGAAACATTGACACCAATAATGTTTAGAATTGCTTTCCGCAATTCCTCTTTATCAACACACCCGACACGGGTACCTGCCTGTGGAGCTGCGGCCAACCCCAATGCGGCTTTAAGCGTGGCGGTATCATTCAGCATTTTTGCTATGTCTTTCCCATACAACTGTGGCGTTATTTCGCAAAGGAGAAGCGCGGTTAATATCCCTGGAATAGTTTTTTCAGGCGCATTCACTGCGAAGCGGTTAATAGCAACAGGCTCGATAAGTCTATCTAAGTGCTCATGCATTGGCTGAAATAGTTCATATTGGGAGGTTTCTCGCGGATCTTTGGCACCAAAGCAGACAAAAGCAAACCCTGGGTTAGAGCGCGCCGTACGACTGGAAGATTGCACATATTCAGCATAATGGCTAGGCATGCCGGCAATAACCATCATGTTAATGCGATCCAGGTCTACGCCATGACTGATTAGGCTAGTGGCCGCTAAAGCATTAAGCCGACTTTTCCCAGTATCGTTGCGTTCTTTTTCAATTCGCTCAAGGACCTCCCCAACATAATCCAAGCCCTGGTCCCCAGTAAGCAGGTCTCTTCCTACGGTGCCGAGCGCTTCCAGTCCAAATGCCTGCTCTACCGTACCAAGCCTGTCTATCAGATTGCCACCCACTGCTTTTTTATTAACATAGAAAACGGAAAAGTCATAAAGGCGCAGCACCTGCTGGATTTCATCATCGGAGGCCGTGCTGCACCCCAGAACAGTACGTGCCTCGTTGGTGTTTTTCTGGAGTTGCCGTACCGCACGCTGATAAAGTTCAAAGATTCGTATCCCTAAATCCTCTACGGAGCGTCCATTGTTAAGTATTCCGACATAGCAACGCCGGCTCAGAGTGGGATGAGTTGAAGAGTAAAAAGACTCCCCTAAAAGCCAGCCCGGTGAGGGGAAGCGTCTCGCAGTATTAAGATAGATATGAAAAGCTTGGATATCATAAGCCTCAATTGTTGCTGTGGCCGCTAAGACTTTGGGGCGCAGGAATATCTGATCACCGAGGTGTGCGAGAAGTGACTCATAATGCCCATTGAAGACGCCTAACTCTTCGCGTAGGAGATGCAGTTCATCTTGCACCAACAGTGCGGGGCCTGGGTCAAGCATGGGGGTAAGGGCTTTCAATTTTCTTTTGGTCGCCTTGCAGCCATTGTAATGTTCAATGCATTTATCATAGGACGTATAGCCGTGATCCTCGCATTGCTGGTTTGCCCCTCGCACAATATGCGCAAAGAATGGCTGAAATCCAATAGTTGCTAGTTTGTCTACAGTTCCCACTAGTACGGTTGGTAAATAGCGATATATTTCACTATCGACCACAAATATCGGCAATGTCCCTTTATGAATGCCCAGACTAGCCGAAGTATTAGAGAAACAATTGGCATTACTACAGACGTGGGCCAGGCGCCAATTCTTCCTAATTGCCTTTATCAGAATTTCACTGTCACAGTGCGGGCAGCGTCGCATAAGGCGCACTCTGTTACGTAAAGTGTCGTCCTGTTCGTATTGCGCCATTAGCTCGCCGCTTACACTGTTAGGGGTTGTTTCACTCCCCCCCACAAAATACCCTATTGAGAAACAATCCCCCTTGAGTTTTGTGTTCTTCTCTCGAAATTCATTAAGGACGGCTACAACTTTAGCCAGACGTTCCAATTGTTGTAGAGATAGCATTCGCAACGGAAAGCGCATCCAGGTGCACACGCCTCTTTCCTTCCCCCGCAATCTGTCATACAGCATGGCGACCGCGATAAGGCCAAGGTAGGCTTCGGTTTTACCACCACCTGTCGGGAACCAAAGAATGCCGATTTCGGAATGTAACTGCCTCAGCTTTTCCGCGTATGCATCTGATTGGCTTAGCGAAATATTGCGGATGGCAAGCGCGGGTAGTTGGGAAATAATAAAGCCTAATTGGAACAAGCGCCATGAGCTAATCCTGCCGCCGGACCTTTTGCCTAATTCTTCGAAGGCTTGGTTCATCAGCTTGAACGCCTCGAAAAGTAACGGGTCTTTCTTCAGGCACTCAATGCCAAGCTCCAGACGTGAGATTTCCTCATGAAAGGTATCTTTATCTTTTTTACATTCACTCAATTCCTCCGGCGTCAGCGTAGTCATAGCTTCTGACGCTAAATACTTTTGCCAATCAGCTTCATAGCCCCCCATATGTGAGGCTAATTGCTGCAAGACATTAAAAGCATTGTCACCGGTTAATGTATCAAAGGTAAGCGCAAAGGGTTCTTTAGTCTTTGAAAGAGGTTGCCAAAAGACCGGGATAGTGTCTGTTGTAATCTTTTGCTCTGGCTGCAACACACACAGCGTTGAGCAGTTAGTCCCCTTCGCAAAAAGGTCGCGCCTGGAGCGATAATCGCTCGGCGCAAGCAAGAATTCAAAAGGAGTAATAGCGCCACCCTCCACCTTAACCTCCAAGTTCGCATCAAAAAGTGCAGCTTCTTCCAGCTTGGAATCAGTGTTTTTACGCTCCCCCTCTTTTGTTGTATTCGCCAGCAGCACGCGGATGCGAAGTTCTCCGGAATCCGAGGAAACAAATATTCGAAGCGCTAATTTCCACTCTGGCAGGGCCGCTTTCTGTCCCGAAATCTTTGCTAGAGCCTGCTCGTATGTAGCCTTGGTTGCGAGTAGCCCACTGCCACGAATGCGTCGTTCAGCTTGCTTTGGTTCACCCAGGTGACGCCAAATTTCGGGATCACTCACCGCTTTGTTTTGCCCGGCGGCAATTGCGGCACGTAATTGTTCTTCTCCTATAGCTATACTAGAGGGAGCGCCAACTGGAATAGAAACAGATATAGCTTCTACAACTGGCCGCACACTTCTGAACTTTAGCGGTAAAGTTAATATATCCACTGCCTCAGGTTTTACGGGAGCAACTGGGGCGGGCAATGCCTCACTTTTAGCGACAGCATCCGTTTTGCTTAAAGTTGTTTCGACTTCACTTCGCCGTGAGCGCAAAACATCGTCCCAGTTGGGAAATATTGGATAATACTGAGCCCAGCTCGGTTTAATTACAAGCTTAAGAGACGAGGCTCCAGCAGCGGGGCGTACTTTAAATTCAAAACCTATCGCCGTGCGCGGTGGCGCCTCGCTTTTACCTCCAGATCCAGTAAGTTGCTTCTCGTCCGTCTCTGTTAGTGGGAATAAAACACCGGAAAAAATAGCTCTTTTGGGTTCGATGTTAACAAGATCAGCGCTGTCACGGCCCGTCACTCCAGCGACTACCCTGGAAAGCAAATGTTCGATCAGCTTTTTCTTGTTCGCATCTTTAATTTCGGGAGGCTTTGTCATTTTATTATTTCCCTGCTAGCTGCAGCCGGCCAATTGCGCTTTGCGACATTAAGTATCCGCCTTTATCAATAGCTGTAATCTCAAGCAAATCAATAGATTCCGCAATTTCTTCAATTGGCAAAGACATCGGATTTTCCAGAAGATTGAGGCTCTTGTCGCCTGCCAGGCCATGAAAGGCGCGTTTAATTGCAGAGCTTAAGCGGCGCCCCAACCCCTGATGAATACCGCGCAGTTCACGAAATGCTTTATCAAATTCTGCAGCTTTATTTTCCAGGCGCGCTACACCGCTTAAGCGCCCAACAGCGCGAATTGACGCCTCGGTTTCAGGCCCAATTACTGCCCCATTTACCCAAAAACGGACTGAAATCGGATTTTCAATTGTGGCCCCAGCCTTTTTCAACTCGTCAAATAGATGAAGGTAGTCAGTTTTTCCCTCAGCACTAAAGCGCAATTTAATGGTTTCAATCGCAGTATTCCAGGTGGCGCGGTAGCTGGAAAGGTGACAATATTGTGGTTGTAGCTCTGCCAAATCCAATATTTTGTTAAAAAGGAGTGAACGCCCTTCCTCATCTGAAATCAGCAGTATATCGCCAACTAGAAGAGTATCTGCTTCATTGCGAATAATATTGTCGGAATCATTAGGGCGCACATACTCAACGACTCTATCCCCTGGCAGGTATACCGTCGCCTGGCCATGCTGTGTGGATTTTCCAGAGAATTTAATACAGGCACTATGAAAGAAGTCGTCAAAAGCTTGCGCGGCAGGCGTAGTGTCTTCGGGGAGTTCCTCCTCAGCAATATCTTCAAGTACTGGTTTAGTGGCAACAGGTATTTTCGGCTTGGTCTCTTGCTGGGCAGCCTTAAAGGCTTTCGCCAAATCCGCAAAACCTGCCACTTTCTGCTTAAACTCTGTTTTGCTTTTTGTACTAGAACCAAGATCCTCAATAGTCACCTTAGGCAACAGTGGGTCAGTGCCACCAGTAGGTAGCGGGACCCCTAATGCGCCAAGGGTCATCCGCCGTTGTTTTGTGCGTAATTCCTGGTGGATATCATCAAAAAGAGAATCTATTTGCTGGCGAAGAGCCTTGGTTTCATAAACATGCCCAATGGAATACAGCGTGTTGCCCGGCAAACACCCCAAAATCCAGCGATAACGCCGTGGGAAGGCGCCGGAACAAAGCGTAACTCGATATTTATTAGTATCCGATTTCCGGTATTCAGAAAAAGCAAGTACTGAAATACGTTCTGAAATGTCCGTGTTGGGAAACACTTCACATTCCAGCCACCGCCGTACAGCATTACGGCTCATCCTATCTCTCAATAAAATAAGCGTTGGTTCGCCAGTAGCAAACCGTTCTTTCAGCTTGTTGGCCATTATACTTGCACGTGGGTTGCTTGCTAATAGTAATTCCAGGAGGCTGTTTAAGCGAGTACGTATGGTTTGAAAAAGCGGACCTTGAGCCGCATCGATAGCGCCGATATGCCCTAGATTTTTTATGAGTGTATGAAAACCAGGCCTCCCACCTGCAAAGGCGGCTTCTTCATAATATTTTATAGGGCAGGGTAATTGAGACAAAGCAGCACATATCCACCGAGCACGACTTGTGTTAATTGATTTCTGCTCAATATTTTCATTAATTAAGCGCCATAGGTTTTCGATTTCGCTTTCAGTCTTTATTGCGTTTTCAATAGGGCGAATGAGATATTTCTTGCCAAGAAATATCAACGCTTTAGAGAGTCCCAAATCAATATCTGGTTCATCTAAAAGATTTTCATGCTTTAAAAAGGACTGCTTGCAGCCTGTCAAGGCGGCATAATCAAAAGGGAATATCAGGAACTTTTCTTTTTCTAATAGGAGTTCTGAGTCACTATCCCCAACGGTATACAGGCTAATAACACCACTGCGCGGACAGACCCTTTTTAGCCAATTCAGTAAATCGGCGGTCCTCTTCGCCCATGCAGAATATCTCAAGTCCAAAATTACCAAGGCCGGAGAAAAGTCTATTTTGTGGGGTAACTCTAAGCCAGGGAAATAGAAACAGACCCCGGTATTGCTTGTTGCTGGTGCACCAGTTGCAAGAGTAACCGTTTGCCCTCCACGTTTCATACGACTACCAGGCAACGCTTCATTAAAGTGTTCTTCTCGCACATACAAATCGCAATAACGCCGCCGTAAATCCAAATCTGGACTAATTACTAACACGCCACTAGAACTGCTGGGCTTATCAACAACGCTGCGTTCAATTGATTGCCCCAGGGCAGATTGCGCTGCCAGAATAAGCGGCAAGTGTTCGGCCGCCCAAGGAATCCCGATGGCAAGCCTTTGCATCTGGTGGCGCACTAATTGATCAAAAGCTGTGGCGATTAGGCTCGCAGGCTCTAAGCAAATATGCCGACAATCTCCGTCAGATGCTTTTACACTTAAACCGGAGGGGCCTAAAATCCCCAATGCGCCTAGATTGGAATTAAGGGTGCGTCTCAAGCCACTTAACCACGGAGGCGCAGAAGGTGTTAATTGGTAGGGAGTAAAGTCCGCTTTCTCCCTCAGTGCGATGATGTTCTTATCTAGGGGTTCCATAGATTAGCGTAAAATTTTATTAAAGCGCCCTTTTGAACCGGCTATATAATCCTTGACCTGTTCAATCGAAATCCATTTACGCTTAAGCCGTTCTGCAACTGCCCCGGTTGTATTGCTGCCTGCAAAAGGATCTAAGACAATATCACCAGGCTTTGTGAGCAACTTGATAAAGAATTCCGGTAACGCTTCTGGCATACGAGCCGGGTGGGGCGCGATAGCTTTCTCTTTGCAATAGAGCTGATACTGCGTACCGGAATGTGTGTTGGGAAAAGTAAGGACGTTGGAGGGAATTGCGCCCTTATTATTTTTAAGAAAAGACTTAACGCCAATCGCGTGTTCCGAGGGACGGGTGCCGGAATTATAGGCTTGATTCTTCAATAATTTTTGCATTGAGGCGCTGTAGGCCTCAAGGACACGGCGATTACTTGCTGTAGGATAAACATTTTTAGCCATCCACCAGATATTAGTAAAAGCGTCTTTAACCCGTATTCGTTTAATGTTTACCCATTGTGCCGGGGTTGGCAATTTTGCGGGATTATTCCAAATGAATTGCTGGCAGAGTTTCAATTTGCCGCGTTCTAGAAATTGGATAAGAGACTTTAAGGGGAGCAGCGACATCAAAGGCTGTTTGGATTCCCAAGCGTTGCCAATTTCGATAACAATAGAGCCGCGTGGCTTAAGTAGAGCACGAAATAACGGGGCATAGGCCGCCAACCAATTAACATAATCCTCGCCGAGATAATTGCCATATTTCTTTTCGGCATTGAGGAGAAAAGGTGGAGAAGTGAAAATGAGCTGTACCTTGTTCTCGTACCGGGACAGCAGCTTGTCTGAGATCGTCTGTTTCGATTCCCCTAAATACATGCTGCCATATCGAGTGCGATATGCAACTTTCGGTTTGACCTTATATTTGCCGCGAAGAATTTTCACATGTGCCTTTTTGTCAGCGCTATCTCCTCCGCTGCGGAGTCAATAGTGAATAATGCTGTTTATAGTTTTCTCTCCACCCATAACCAATATTAATTCTATGAAATACAGTGCGCGTATACACTAGAAAACAACAGAGGTGATTATATTAATCGTCCAAGCCGCAGGAGAAACGCGCCGCTGCCCATAACAGCGGTGGCGGTTTCAGGTTTTTCATGCGTTCAAGATGCTGTTTATCTTATCGTCGTCTATCCCGTTCTTTTTCAGTTTCGCGTCCACAGATTCGACAAATAAAGTGTTCAGATCTATTTTGTCTATTTCCGCAGGGTTTTTAAGCGCCGAGGATACGGTTTTCGCCAGGCTTAAGAAGCCTTTTACCAGCAGGCCAGTGGGGCCAGTGGCAAGTATCCCTGCCGCAGCGCTCAGCGCATCAAGCAGGCCTAACGCCCCGGCCTTTTGACCGTCGTCTTTGGCTATTGCCAGTAACACCGCTTTAAGTTTTTCATTTTGATTCATTGCCTTTCTCCTATAGAAGTTTTATTCCGAGCTTATTACAGTAATCGATGATCTGGCTGCTTAGTGCGGCCAGGTCACCGGCTTGTTTGCCGACGTCATTGGGTTTCGTGGAGGAAGTCTCCGCGATCTTCAAAGCGGTTACGTACGCGTTGTGGGCTTCCGCGTATTTGTTGAGCACTTTCTTGAATTCGCTCAAGTCCGCCAGTGTTTTTTTCTGTGTGCTGGTTATAGTCCCAGCGTCTGCCGCTTTTACGATTTCGGTTATTTGCTGAACCACCGTGTTGCTTGCGCTTTCGTACATCTGCTGGCTTATCATCGCGCCCTGCTTCGCTTTATTGGTGCTGGCGCAGGCCGTCACCATCAAGAGAAGTGCCGGGACAATAAACATCCAGGCCATTAACTTTATGTTTTTCATTTACTTATGCCTCCTAAGGCAGTCTCTTCCGGTACGGGCTAAGAGGCGTAATATTATCTGTACCACGCAAAAATAGTATAAAAGACCATCCCGACAGCGTGGCGTCGGGATGCTTTTTGTTGAATTTAAGGTTTTGGCGAGAAAACACCGCACACTCCCCTGCGACACCACGCTGTCGGTGGGAAGTTTTATAATATCCTAAAGGGCGGGACACTAATATGGCGACTAAAAGAATTTCCAAATCTCAGTTCATGAAGGGCTTGCAGTGCCACAAGCACCTCTGGCTTTACAATTTTAGGAAGGACCTTATCCCCCCCGTTCCGAAAGACGTGCAGGCCAGGTTTGACGAGGGCCACGTTGTCGGTGATCTGGCCCGGAAA
>Ga0209212_1007060_pt1 | contig 12567 bp, 9 predicted proteins | sample RifGroC2_FD_183996 | JGI IMG/M metagenome (GOLD analysis project Ga0209212, IMG submission 183996) | Groundwater microbial communities from Rifle, Colorado, USA - Groundwater C2 (SPAdes) (version 2) | ecosystem: Environmental > Aquatic > Deep subsurface > Groundwater | place: Rifle, Colorado...
GAAGAAAATGTTACCCTTCTGTTTAATACGCGTTACGCCCTTGAGAAAGAACTCCGGCGAATTGCGCGCGCCAGAGAGTTAATTGTATTTCAGAGAAGGGCAATCCCTGTATTTCAAATTACTCGTGCTCTACTTGATGCATGTCTCATAGATCAAACCTTGGAGCATGCGATACGTGAAGTCTATGCAGTTTGCTCACCCGCCGTGCATGGCGAACCGGTTACAGAGGCGCAAGTAAAATTTGTTGCTGATGTTGGCCCCGATCTTGTTTCCTCTTTAAAGGCTATCGTCTAATGCCGCATAACACGGCGCTCAACCTGACTCGCTACGTCAGCGCTTCGCGCCTCGTAGCTCGCAGGTTAGCTTTGCGTCAGGCTATACCCTCAAAGCATTGCTATCGGACAACAAAGTAATGGTTAAATACCTTTAAAGGCGGTAATTCTGCTGCTGAGACCAACATAACTAAGAAGCCTTTCAAATCAACATCAACCGCCCTTTTTTACGACAACAATCACTCGATGTACAGAGCTCAAACATAAATACATCAAATAATTTACGAATTATGAATTACAATTCACAAATATTATATGGGAGAGGACGGCGCTGCTGAAGGGTTACGGTAAGCCCATCAATATAATATTTGACAATTCTGTAATGGAGTTGTACATTTTAATCATTGAAATTGTGGCAGATGCAAGCGCTTTTCCTGCTGTCGTTCTCAACGAATCTGACAAGGACTGGGTTATTAATAAAACCCGCGGGAGGAAAATAGTCTCTCCTGAAATTTTGCCATACGAAATTGGAAATGCATTAGTATAAAGGTGGTGGAGTGAATGAAAATATATACTTACTCTCAGGCACGAGAAAAATTAGCAGACATTCTTGAAGAATCTAAAAAAGAGGAAATTGTTATTCGTCGCCGCAAAGGCGATATGTTTTCTATTGTGCCGAAAACACCCTCTCGTCGTTCTCCCTTTGATGTGCCAAACTTAGGCAAAAGGATTGCCCGAAAGGAAATATTAGAAGCGATACGCGAATCCAGAGAACGGGCATAACAAATCACTCGTGCAGACAGGCTATCGCCTGCCGCACAGTTTAAGCGTTAGATTCCGAGAAAACAATGAACACGCTTCCTACCGGAGATGAGCTAGAAAAGTGAGGATTGGGGTCAAATCTTTACAATTGACAAATACGTCAAGAATAAAGATTTGACCCCTTTATATTTCTTTAGTGATATAATGGATAAAGGATCGGTATTAAAAAAGCCAGAATATCTAAAACAAGCTTACACTATTGGAACAAATTTAAAGGATTTATAGAAAGGGGGTAGATTAGATATGTCAAAAGTAGAGGAAATCGAGGCTGCAATTGAGTCCCTCTTAGAAGAGGAATACGTTCGCCTTAGAAAGTGGTTCTCGGAAAAGGATTGGGAGAAATGGGATAAGCAGATTGAGGCCGATTCAGAGGCAGGAAAACTGGATTTTCTGATCAGGGAAGCCCTTGATGAGAAAGCTAAGGGAAAGCTCAAGGAACTTTAAATGCATCGGACAACAGCCCGTTTCTGGAAATGCTTTGAGAACCTTCCTGCGCCTGTTCAAAAGATATCAAAAAAGAACTGTGAACTACTTAAAATTAATCCTTCACATCCATCCCTTCATTTTAAAAAAGTCGGTAAGTTCTGGTCAGTGCGAGCTGGAATGAATCACAGATCACTCGCAGTTGAGGATGGTGATGACTTTATATGGGTTTGGATTGGCATTCATGATGAATATGAAAGAATGATAAAATAGATGAGCTAACAAACGGATGCAGCGAACCGCTAAATAGTGGTCGCTGATCCTTGTCGTTATACCGTAAATATACACTAATCTCAAAACCTTCTCATGCATACTTGGACAAAATAACACTGTTTCCTGTAATAGACATCCCTGCATAGAGAATCTTTCTCTCCTAATTATCAAATCTGAAAAATTACAAACCTGTTTCAATGAAAAACATTTCCATGATTTACGCCACACCTTTGCGACACTGTTAGCACAAAAAGGGGGGGTTGATATTTATAAAATATCTAAGCTGTTAGGCCACGCCAACATTACCATGACGCAGCGTTATGCGCATCATTGTCCGGAGTCTTTGAGGGAGGGAATTGAAGTTTTAGAGAAAGTTGACTACAATTTGACTACAGTGAGGGAAAATAGAAATGTGTTGAATGCCTGAACCCTTGTATAATCAATGGTTATTGGCGATGCACGATTATTTTCTTGATAAATATTTCTTATCTTTTTATACTTATATTAAGAAAAACCAAACCACAGAGATTATTTTAAAAAAGCACGAGAGACGTTCCTTTTACCCTTCCATAAAAAGCGGCATTAAGGACTTTTTGTATTTTCTGTGGTTAATTTTGACATTATAATTTTTTAACCAAAAGGGCCTGCGCATGAAATCAAAATTTACGTCCAGATATTTACTGATTACATTCCTCTCCTTATTTTCTGTTTCTTGCCTTTTCGTTCTTCTTAATAAAACTTTTGGTCTGGAGCCTCGTTTCGAAAAACGAACAGAAAAAGACGATACTACTTACAAATTTCGCTTACCAGGCATTGTCAGTTCCTATGTCAACAGGCTGTACGTATATCCCGAACGCATCAAAACCGCAGAAATGCTCAAGGAGGCTCTTTTGTGGGAAGAAAGGATTATCCCAGAGGTATTAACCGACTTTACAGAAAGTACCAATACCCAAACAGTGACCGTAGATGATATCTCGAAAACATATGATCTGTCCAAAATCCGACGTTCTAAAGACATGGTCGAAATTCTCCAGGATGCCCTTACGTTTATCAACTCATACCGCCAGACCAACGAGACCATCACCGCAAACAATATCGAATACACGGCAATCAACGGCATGCTCACACAACTTGACCCTCACTCTATTATCCTGCCGCCGAAAGAGTTCAACGAATTCAAAATCGGTACGACCGGGAAATTTGGCGGACTGGGGATGGTGGTGGGATTGCGAGACGGCATACTTATGGTAATCTCGCCAATAGAGGGCACACCTGCGGCAAGGGCAGGCATGAAGGCAGGTGATAAGATTATCGAAATTGACGGAGAATCTACCATCAACATGACCCTTACAGAATCCGTTGGGAAATTACGCGGGGATCCAGGCACACAAGTCGTACTCTCGGTCATGACAGAAAAGGCAACAGAACCAAAGCAGGTCACTTTGAAACGAGAAATTATTGCTATCCCCACCGTTGAATCTGCATCTCTGGATAACGATCTGGGCTACATAAAAATAAGAAACTTTCAGGACGATACCTCTCAATGTCTCAACGAACACCTGAAACGTCTGAAAACATCTAACAATAGAATAAAAGGGTTAATCATCGACCTGCGTAATAATTCCGGCGGGCTGCTGGATCAAGCTATAGAAGTTGCAGATAAATTCATCGAGAAAGGTCCCATTGTTGTCACGGTAGGACCCAGCGGACATCCGCGAGAGATACAGGAAGCCAGAAAAACAGATACAGACGAAGGACCTTATCCTATTGTAGTACTTGTTGATGCAGGAAGCGCCTCTGGCGCAGAAATTGTTGCCGGGGCGCTGAAGGAAAATAACCGTGCCGTAATTGTAGGAGACAGAAGCTTTGGCAAGGGTTCCGTACAACAACTTATTGAACTTATGGACGGTTCCGCGTTAAAATTGACTATTGCCAAATACCTTACTCCCTTGTTCACCGATATTCAATCTGTCGGCATTACCCCGGATATCAAGTTTATTCCTGCAACAGTAATAAAAGACAATATCAATCTATTCCGCGGTATTGTTGCCCTTCGCGAGGAAGACCTTAAACAGCACCTCGACGAACACCCAAAAGGCGACACCCCATTTGCAACTATAAAATATTTCTTAGAAACAAAAGAAAAGGATAAAACTGAAGAACCCGAAGAAGAGGCGGGAGATCCTTACAAACTGCCAGATTTCAACACAGACTTTCACGTCCTTTTTGCTAAAAAATTACTCCTCAATACCGTTACACCGCAGCGGGAGGCTTTTCTGCAGAACTCCCTTCAAATTATTGCAGAAACGACCCGATTAGAGGAAGAGAAGATTGCCCATGCGCTGCAAAAATTAGACATCGATTGGTCCACAGGTATAGGCACTGGAACCTCAAAATCAACTGTTTCTTATTCCACAAATCCGGCAAACGGGCGGGGCAAGGCGGGTGAAAAGATTACCCTTACCATGACGGTGACAAATACTGGCGAAGCGCCGCTGTATCAATTGCGAGGAATCTCGTCGAGCAAAAATGGACTATTCGATAAGCTCGAATTTATCCTTGGAAAAATTGAGAAGGGAGCAACGAAATCGTATTCAACAACGGTAGAAATTCCAAAAAATTCACTGGATAGAGAAGATGAAGTAAGCATTAAATTCGAAGAATTAAACCACCATAGTCCAAAGGATATTAAACTTAATATTACTACAGAGGCATTACCGCGTCCACTCTTTGCCTATTCCTATCAGATTCTGGATAACGGAAAGAACTCATCAAAGAACAATGGAGACGGGCTAATTCAGACAGGAGAAGATATCGAACTGTTAGTATTCGTAAAAAATGTGGGTGAAGGCCCTGCTGAAAAGAATGTGATTACCTTAAAAAATTTGAGCAATAAAGAAGTTTTTATAAAAAACGGACGGGCAGAAATTGGGCTATTAAATCCAGGTGAAATGAAAGAGGCAAAACTATCCTTTTTTGTAAAAGAAACGCTGTCATCAGACAAGTTCAATATGGATATGATTATCACCGACTCCGTTTTCTGGACGTTCCTATCCAATAAACTTACCTTTCCCGTAACCCCAAGCAAGAACAAATTGACGCAGGCATCCAGCATACTGAAGATAGGCAGAAATCACACACCGCTTTACAGTGGGATGTCTTTTAATTCTACCGTATTATCAATAATGAAGGACGGGACGATTCTCATGTCCGATGCAAAAAATTCAGACTGGTTCCGCATTACACTGCCAGATAATCGACACGGCTGGGTCTCTGCAAAAGAAGCCCTAGAAACGAATGGCGCAGAAAATAAACCAAATACCCTCGAACTTTTTATACAACGAATACCGCCAACGATTACCTTGAGCAAATCTCTATCGAATATATTATTCGGAAATGATCGGTTACCGATGTCCGCAGTCATAGAAGACGATACGTGCGTAAAACATGCTTATATCCTCATCAACAACGACAAGGTCTATTACAAATCCAATAAGATTGCAACGCCCAAAGAACAGACCATGCTTGAAATCAATACCGATGTCCCGCTTAAGGAAGGTCCTAATGTAGTGACGATTGTTGCACGCGATGATCAGGACATGATAACCATCAAATCCTTTGTAGCGACGAGAGCCATAACCGTTGCAAAGGGGCCTTAGACCTTATTTTAATTTTTGATAATAGTCGCTCAGCACCTTTGCCACTTCTGGCCTTGTAAAGGTTGGCGGTGGAGCTTGCCCAGCGCTCAGCATCTTGCGAACTTCTGTCCCGCTCAAAATAATGTGATTGGACGAATCATGCGGACACGTCTTATAAGAGGCCATGCCGTTGCATAACTTACAGTAAAAGGTATGGTCGAAAAACAATGGTGTAATGACTATCTCCTGCGGATCAAATTCATCAAAGATATAATGCGCATCAAATGTCCCGTAATAACTACCTACTCCTGCGTGATCTCTACCCACAATAAAATGTGTACAGCCATAGTTTTTTCTCACCAGGGCATGAAAGATCGCCTCTCTCGGTCCTGCATACCTCATAGCGGCAGGAAAAACGGATAACATTGTCCTATCTTTGGGATAATATTTTTCTAAAAGAACTTCGTAACTTTTAATCCTCACGTCCGCAGGAATGTCGTCGCTTTTTGTTTCTCCTACCAGCGGGTGTAAAAGTATGGCATCTACTATTTCCAGGGCGCACTTCTGGATATATTCGTGCGCGCGGTGCACGGGGTTACGAGTCTGGAATCCAACCACCCTTCTCCATCCTTTTTTAACAAACAACTCTCTGGTTTCAACCGGGTCCAGCCTGTATGCTAGGAAATTACCTGGTTTTGCCCTGTTTACCACACTCACCCTGCCGCCGAGCAGATATTCACCCATCTTGGAAACGTAATCCACGCCCGGATGCTTTTTGTCATCGGTACCGTAGACCTCCAGAGACTCTTTTGGTTTGTCATGGTGAAAAATTTCTTCCAGATGAAGAATCGCAACTACCTCGTTAGCCTGATCCACAAGGGCAACATCCTTCCCCGGTTTGAGTCCTTCAATCTTTTCTTTTGTTGCAGAGAGCACAATCGGAATTGTCCAAGGCAAACCATCAGATAACCGCATATTGTCCACCACATTATCATAATCAACCTTGCACATAAATCCTTCCAGAGGGCTCATGGCGCCAACTGCAATCATATCAAGATCCGACATCTCCCGGGAATTTAGCTGGATTTTTTTCATATCATAATGTGTAGCCTTATCCAGCAGTGCTTCCCGTTCCTCCGTTGAAACAATCCTGTTTATAAGCTTTCCCCCATGAGGGTCAATATTTTTAACCATCTTTCATTAATCTCCTCTCAAACACCTTGCCTGAATAATAAATTCCTCTTGATGCCCCTTGTCATCCCAAACCGTCCAAATCGTTTTGTCGCGCTTCAGCCTTGCTTTTAATGAAGCGCCATTGCTGCTAGCCTGAAAAGGCAGCCTCAGTTCAATCGCCTGCACAGGACACTCCTTCACACAGCAGGCACAGGTCCAGCAAGCAGACTGGTCACGAATCGTTGCCTTCATATTCTCCTTACGGTAACATAAGTCACCGGGGCAGATGCGTTCACACCGTGCCTCAGGTAATCCCTTGCAGCCGTTACAGATATTTTCATCAATAAAGATACTCATCACACACCACTTTCGAAAATTGCACCTTGCACCATAAACACCTATTTTTTCAAATTAGGCCTTCGGCAACTATTTCTGGATAAAACGTTTCATCGTAGGGGGCTGAAGATTTTCAGCCCCTACCAGATTGAAATTCCTATACATCAAATTAGGCCTTCGGCAACTTTGAAATTCCAATACATTAATTAGGTTGGGTTTTACTTTGCAAAACACAACGACTTTTCTTATATAAGCTAATTCATAACCCACCCCTTTATCCCCTCGTTCGACTGAGCGCTCACGACGAAGTCCCAAGAGGGGACTTTTTGATTCCCCTCTAGAAAGGGGTGTGTTAACAATTTATAAAAAACTAACACAAAGGCCTTTCTACCATTTTTATCTCATCTGTTTTTGCATTATAAATAGAATTAACAAATGTGAGCCACCGGCTATCGTCTTTCTTCGGATAATCTAAGCGTGTCTGGTAGCACGCCCATCTTGTCTCTTTACGGTAGATGAGATGTTCTACCAATACCCTTGCGACATCAACCCTATCTATACATTCTAAAGCCTCAACCAGGTTATAATTATTTACGGCTGCTATGTCTTTCAACCGTCCTTTGAGACCTTTTAATAACCTTCTCGCCTCCAGCAGCCGCTCCTCGTGAAGTGCGTAATTCATGGAAATACCACCGGCATATTCATCCATGATTTTTTGCAGCCGTTCGCGTACCTCCGATGGAGATATTCCTGACTTCCTCGTTAAAGGAGTCAAAACCCTTGTTTTTTCGTTTTGAATTAACCCACTGTCTATGTCCTCTAAAAATACTCCTTTTATATCTTCTAAGGCAGTCGTTGCAGCAATACGCGCTTCAACCCAGGTTCCGCTTACATATTTTTTGGGTGCGCCACCCGCCACTTCTCCCGCTGCATAAAGGCCGTTTAATGTTGTCCTTCTTTCTTTATCGATCCAGTAGCCGGCCTGACAATGACCGCCCACAACAAAAGGCTCCGTCCCCTGTATTTCCACCGGTTTCTTTCGAGGATTCATACCCTCGCTTGCCCACAAAAGGATGATCTGTGGATTCATATTCAAAAAATCTTCTTTTAGCCGCCTTTCATCTGCATCATTCAACGGAGTCGTATCCAAATAGCAGGGACCTCTCCCTGCCTTCGTCTCTTCAACTGTGGCCAAAAGCCTGTGATTCGTTAGGCATTTATTTCCTCCCAGGTGTTTATAGTATAGTTCCAGGTAATCTTCACCGCGTGCGTTGATCTGTTTTGAACGAACCCCAACGGCAATAGTCCCTGTTGCAGCATGCACGTCCTTAACGCGCAAGGCGACGAACCGGTTCTCAAAGCTGGTCATCTCCGCTCCGGCACGTATCCCCATGGCATATCCTGTCCCTGCATTCCACGGGCAGTACCATATCAGGTGTCGGGCTTCCCCGGGATTGTTAGGTCTATATATACCAGATGCTCCTCCAGTAGCAACAATAACAGCCTTAGCGCGAACCACATAAAACTTGCTGTCTTTAATCCCGTATCCAAACACCCCACAGATATGTTCACCATTATAGATAAAATTCGTTGCCACAACGCGATTTAACACCCGGGCAGTGGTTTTTGTTACAGCCTCAGCCAGTATCGGTTTCAACCGTTCACCAAAGATACGGATACTCCGCTTCCCGCGTTTCTTATAAGTACCATCCTCATTCTTCTCGATAGGTATCCCCATCTTTTCTACATCCTTAACTGCCTCATTCAGCCCTTGCGCAATAGTATAAACAAGGTCCTTTCTTATTACCCCTTCAAACTCCCGCTCCACATACGATACATAAGATTCCGGGGTCTGCCCTGAGTGCAGGTATGCATTGATGGCATTTAAACCCATGGCAAGGCAACCGCTGCGTTCAATATGCGCTTTTTCCATGATAACCACCTGGCAGTTTGGAGATTTTTTGTAGATTTCAACGGCGGCAAAACATCCCGCCGCTCCGCCGCCAATAATTAAAATATCAGTGTCTATGTGTATAACACCCATTATCTGGTTATAAATGTTAAATTAGGCATTCGGCAACTTTTTTCTGGATAAAACGTTTCACCGTAGGGGCTGAAAATCTTCAGCCCCTACATGATTGAAATTCCTATAAATTAAATCAAGTTCATAACATTATTCGACAACATAGATTTCCACGAGACAAGTTACTCTATTTTTCTCATCTCATCCGCGAATTCTCTATCACTCAATAATCCTATAGCAACATTGGCTACTACAGAGTCAAACTGCGTCCCGCCCGGATCGCCGTTGTAACTGGATGATAGTATTTCCCCTCCTATTATACCCTTTCGATAGGCTCTATCTGTCGGCATGGCATCGACGGAATCCGCAACGCATAGAATCCTTGCTCCCAGTGGTATATCCTCCCCATTAATCCACTTTCAACCTGTACTTGTCCTTGCATATAACCACCCATTTCAGTATTTAATGTAGACAGTGCGGCTTCTATATTTCTCTTATTTTTTCGACAGGAATGCCTTATATTTCCCGCCCAAGCCGTATCCCTATAAACTGCAGTATTTCTTCTCCTTCTTTTTCTTGTGGAATGTCTTGTACATCCTCGTTTTTATTACCCACCATACTGCATCTTCCTTTTATAACAAACTACTTAAATCTCTAGAAAGCTTTGACATAACAAGATTTATAGCAATTCCTTAAATCATTTGCAAATGAAAAATGATTTGACTTATTTCTCTGAATTTAATAGATTAAATCTACTATGGAAACAACTACGCTCATCAGGTCAAAAATAATGGTATCGCTGGATGTCCTAAATCGGCTTGTCGGGGAAGAAAATGTGCTTTCAGCGCTTGAGGACAGGATATGTTATGCATATGATGGAACTAAGCAAAAATATATTCCTGACGTTGTTGTAAGACCACGTTCGACCCAGCATGTATCCGACATCCTGCGGTTTGCAAATGAGCATGAAATACCTGTTTATCCACGGGGTGCGGGCTCTGGGCTCACAGGGGGGGCTGTACCTGTTCAAGGCGGAATCGTACTGGATTTCACGCAAATGAATAAAATTTTGGAGATTGTGCCGGAAGACCTTACGGCTACGGTTGAACCTGGAGTCGTTACCCAGATATTACAAAACGAAGTGGCTAAATATAAGCTCTTTTATCCGCCTGACCCTGCCAGCGCTGCATTTTCAACCTTGGGTGGCAATGTAGCTGAATGTTCAGGTGGAATCACAGGTTTGAAATACGGCGTTACCAGAGATTATATTTTATCTCTTGAGGTTGTCCTTGCGGATGGAAGTATTATCCATACCGGTCGTAAGACCTTGAAAAGCGTGACTGGTTACGATCTTACCCGTTTGTTTGTGGGTTCAGAGGGTACGCTGGGTGTTTTTACGCAGATTACGGTGAAACTGCTTCCTCTTCCGGAAAAGATTGAAACCCTCTTAGTATTCTTTGCAACTCCCCAGGATGCGGTAAGGACTGCGAGTCAAATTATTTCCAATAATCTCTTACCCAGAGCGCTCGAATTTATTGACAAATCAAGCATCGATTGTATTAAGGGATACAAACAAGAAGTCCAAATCCCGCCAGAGGTACATGCCATCCTGCTTATCGATATTGATGGGAAAGAGGCCAGCGTTAAAACAGAAATTTCTCTTATAGAAAAAATCGCTTTAGAAAATCAACCACTTGGGGTTATTCCCGCAAAAACCCCGAAAGAAAGCGAGACACTCTGGGAGGTAAGGCGCGTTCTCTCTCCGGCACTTTATAATATTGCCCCCTTCAAAATTAATGAAGATATCTGCGTTCCCCGGAGCAGGATACTAGAGGCATTGAACAGAATTACAGAAATTCACAAGCGATACCCCTCTCTAAAAGTGGCAAACTTCGGGCATATCGGAGATGGCAATATTCACGTCAATATTATGTATGATGAGGGGGATAAGCAAAGGATGCAGGCAGAAAAAATGATTGAGGAAATTCTTCGCACTACTGTCGAACTTGGTGGAACGATTTCAGGAGAACACGGCATTGGAAATGTAAAATCGGCATTTCTATCCTTAGAGATACCACCACAGGAACTGCGGATCATGAAAGACATTAAACATTTGTTAGACCCAAAAGGCATATTAAATCCAGGGAAGATGTTTGTATAAGGAAAACTTTTTAAACCACTGAGACGCGGAGGCACAGAGAAATTAGTTTCTAGGAGCTTGTAGGGGTTGAAGATTTTCAACCCCTACATTAAATTTCCTGAACAAAATTATAGATTGCTTCGCTATCGCTTGCAATGACTCTGAATCTTGACTTTACAGGCAATTCCTCTATGGTTATTTTATCTAAAGAAATAAGTTATCACTAGAAAAGGAGACGTTTGTATATGACGTTATCAAGAATTGCAAGGGAGGTAAAGACATCGGCAACGCTTGCCATTACGGCTAAGGCAAAACAACTCACAGCACAGGGAATCGATGTGGTTGGTTTTGGCGCGGGAGAACCTGATTTTGACATTCCGGAGAACGTGAAAAATGCGGCAATCAAGGCAATCAATGACGGTTACAACAAGTATACCCCCACATCGGGCGCTCCCGAATTAAAAGAAGCCATCGGTGAAAAACTTTACAAAGACAATCATTTAAAGTATAACCCCTCACAGATTATTGTTTCGGCCGGGGCAAAGCAATCCATTCTTAATATCGTTCTCGTTTTGTGCGACACGGGAGACGAGGCGATTATTCCAACTCCCTACTGGGTAAGTTACCCGGAAATGGTAGTCATGGCAGGCGCCACTCCTGTATTTCTAAAAACTACAGACAAGGAACAGTTCAAAATAACGAAGGAATCGCTTGCGAAAGTCATCACGCCGCGCTCTAAAGTGCTCTTTATGAACAGTCCCGGCAATCCAACGGGCATGGTTTATACCGAAAAGGAACTCAGAGAAATCGTAGGTTTTGCCGTAGAAAAAGGCTTATACGTTATCTCCGATGAAATTTATGAAAAAATTTTATACGACGGCGCTCAGCATTTCAGCCCTGCCACGTTTAGTGATGAATGCCATAAAAAGGTTATCACGGTAAATGGATTTTCGAAGGTGTATGCAATGACCGGCTGGCGATTAGGCTATGCAGCAGGCCCGGAAGAAATCATCAAGGCGGCAACGAACATCCAGGATCACACAACTTCCGGAGCCAATTCCGTTGCCCAAAAGGCCGGCGTTGAAGCGCTCAAGGGCAGTCAAGACTCTGTAACTATGATGGTTCGTGAATTTGATAGACGCAGGAAATATATCGTCGACCGGCTTAACAAGATAAAAGGAATTTCCTGTCTGCTTCCCCAAGGTGCCTTTTACGCCTTCCCAAAGGTATCCGACTTGTACACAAAAAAGATTAGTGGACAATCGGTAACAAACTCATTTGATTTAGTAAATCTGTTACTCGAAAAGGCACATGTCGCCTTCGTCCCCGGCGCCCCGTTCGGGTCTGATGAGTATATCAGGATTTCTTATGCAACCTCTATGAAAAATATTGAAAAAGGGATCGACCGGTTTGAGAAGTTTTTGTGCAGTTAATCACTCAAAACAAAAAGGGTAGGCTGCTCAGCCT
>Ga0209212_1007061_pt1 | contig 12565 bp, 14 predicted proteins | sample RifGroC2_FD_183996 | JGI IMG/M metagenome (GOLD analysis project Ga0209212, IMG submission 183996) | Groundwater microbial communities from Rifle, Colorado, USA - Groundwater C2 (SPAdes) (version 2) | ecosystem: Environmental > Aquatic > Deep subsurface > Groundwater | place: Rifle, Colorado...
TTCGATCCAGGGCCGCAGATCCATTTCGTGGGTCCAGGCATTGCGCGGCTGCCGGTGCAGTTGCCAGTAGCTCTCGGCGATGGCCTCGGGGTCGACGATGCCCTCGCGCTCCTTGAGGGCGTAGCGCTCGGGGAAATTCTCGCGGATGAACGCGGTGTCTATGGCGGCGTCGACGATGATCTGCGCCACGTGTATGCCTTGCGGGCCCAGTTCGCGCGCCATGCTTTGCGCGAGCGCGCGCAGCCCGTGCTTGGCCCCGGCAAATGCGGCGAAGCCTGCGCGCCCGCGCAAGCTGGCGCTCGCGCCGGTGAAAAAAATCGAGCCGCGCCCGCGCGGCAGCATCACCTTCGCTGCTTCGCGACCCACGAGAAAGCCGCCGAAGCAGCCCATTTCCCACACTTTGTAATACACGCGCGCCGTGGTCTCGGTGACCGGCGAGCGCACATTGGCGCCGATGTTGAACACCGCCACCTCGATCGGCGCGATTTCCTTTTCGATGTGCGCGAACAGCTTGATCACCTCGTCCTCCTTGCGCGCGTCCGACTCGAAGGCGTGCGCTTTGCCGCCGTCGGCCTCGATCCGCGCCAGCAGCGGCGCGAGCTTGTCCGCATGCCGCCGCGTGACGCAGGCGATATAGCCGTCGCGGGCGAAACGCCGCGCGATCGCGCCGCCGGTCGCATCCCCCGCGCCCACCACCAGGATCGCTTTCTTTTCGCTCATGCGCTCACCCCAAACAATTGATTCAACCGCTCGACCTATGCCGCCGCGGGCGCAAGTTTCGGCGGCGCTTCGCGTATCGGCAGATTGACCAGTGCGGCAGCGGTCGCGAGCGCGATGTCCGCATACCACATCCAGTCGTAGTTGCCGCTGGCTGCGATCGCCAGCCCGCCGAGCCAGGCGCCGAAAAAGCCGCCGATCTGGTGCGACAGCAGCGTCAGCCCGAACAGCGTGGCGAGATAGCGCGCGCCAAACAGCTTGCCCACCAGGCCCGCGGTGGGCGGAACGGTGGCGAGCCAGCTGACCCCGAGCACGGCTGCAAAAACATAGAACGTGAGCGCGGTGTGCGGCGCCATCAGGTAGAGCGCGATCGCCACCGCGCGCATGCCGTAGACCCAGAACAACAGGTATTTCATGCGGTAGGTTTGCGCCAGCCAGCCTACGCCGAGGCTGCCGGCGATGTTGGCGAGGCCGATGATCGCCAGCGACGCCGCCGACACCGAGGCGGGGAGCCCGCACAGGGCCACCTCGCCCGGCAGGTGGGTCACCAGGAAGGCGATGTGGAAGCCGCAGGTGAAAAAGCCCGCGTGCAGGCACAGATAGCTTTTGTCCTTGAACGCGATCAGCGTTTGCTCGGACAGGCTGATGCCGCCCGTGTGCACCGTCGGGGCGCCGCTGTGCTTGTCACGCAGCGGCAGCGCCAGCGGAATGGTGAGCAGGGCCGAGGCGGCCAGGGAGAGCAGCGCCGTGACCCAGCCAAAAGCGCTGATCAGCGCTTGCGCCAGGGGGGCGAACACGAATTGGCCGAAGGAGCCGCCGGCGTTGATGAAGCCCGAGGCGAAGGCGCGGCGCTCCGCCGGCAGGCGTTGTGCCGCGGCGCCCATGAGGATCGCAAAACTGCCGCCGCCCGCGCCGGCCGCGGTCACTACCCCGAGAAACAGAACCAGGCCGAAGCTCGAATGCATGAACGGCGTGACCGCCAGTCCGAGCGCGAGCAGCACAGCGCCGCAGGCGATGATCCTGACCGAGCCGGCCCGATCGGCGAGTGCGCCGAAAATCGGCTGCGCCGCGCCCCATACGAACTGGCCCACGGCGAGGGCGAAGCTGATGGTGACGATGCCGAGACCGGTCGAGGTGTTGAGCGGGGACACGAACAGGCCCAGCGCATTGCGTATGCCCATGGTCACGGCGAGTATCAGCGCCGCGGAAATGACCAGCATCCAGTATTGGCGTTTGGCGCTCATGCGCGCGTTCCTGATGGTAGGGGGAGCGCAGCGAGCGCGAGCTCGGTCCTGCTCCCGGGCTGGTTACTCGACAATTTTGTTCAGCGGCAGTTCGATGATGCCGCGCGCGCCAGCGGCGTAGAGCTGGGGAATCAGCTCCCGCACTTTCTTTTCCTCGACCACGGTGGACAGGTCCACCCAGTCCGGGTCGGCCAGCGTCGACACCGTCGGCGTCGCCAGCGCCGGCAGGATTTTCAGCACCGCATCGACTTTCTCCCGCGGCAGGTTCATCGACAGCAGCACGCGTGTTGCGGCGGCAATCGCGCCCTTGAGCAGCATCAGCAGGCAGTCGATTTTCGCGCTTTTCCAGCTGTCCTTGAGTGCGTCGTGGCAGCCGATGAAGCGCGGCGTGCTCTCCAGCACCACGTGCATGATCTTGAGATTATTGGCTCGCAGCGAGGCGCCGGTCTCGGACACGTCCACGATCGCGTCGGCCAGGATCGGCGGCTTGACCTCGGTCGCGCCCCAGGAGAACTCTACATTCGCCTGCACGCCGTGCTGCGCCAGGAAGCGCCGGGTCATGCCCACCGCCTCGGTGGCGATGCGGCGGCCCTCGAGGTCCTTCACGCTGTGGAACGGGGAGTCGTCCTTGGATGCCATCACCCAGCGCACCGGCCCGTAGTTCGGCCAGGGCGCGCGCAGATCGGCGATCTCGGCCACATCGGCGTCGGTCTCCAGGATCCAGTCGAGGCCGGTGATGGCGCAGTCCAGGATTCCCTGGCCGACGTAACGGGACATTTCCTGCGGCCGGATCAGGATGCACTCTATCTCCGGGTCGTCGATGCCGGGGTAGTAGGAGCGGCCGGAGATGCGCAGGTCGTAGCCGGCGCGGATGAACAGCTTCTGCGTGGTCTCCTGCAGGCTGCCTTTCGGTATGCCCAGGCGCAGCCGCTGCGAATTCGTGTTCACGTCTATTGTGCCTTCTGCGAAAGTCGGTTTGTTCTTATGCGCCGCAGCGCCCAGCTTACCCCAAACGCATCCGGGCAGCGGCCCAAGCTTGCGCTTGCGACGACCCAGGTGAGCGCGCGCGATTTTTTAGCTGGCGCAGAAAATATCGCGGTAGGCGGTATACACGGATGCGATCAGCACCGGGATCAGAACCAGATAACCCAGGCCGAGCGGGATCGCGGCGATCATGCCGAAAACCAGCATCACCACGCCGTAGACCAGGAAAGGTATCCAGTTCCTGAGGCAGGCGAAGAAGCTCGCCTGGAGCGCCGCCACCGGGGCGACGTCGTGCAAAACGATCAGCGCCGGTGCAAACCAGGTCGCCATGTACAGCGGCACCGACAGGCCCGCCACCAGCAGCATCGCGATCAGCATCGACAGGATGGATAGGCCCGCGCCGGGCGTTCCGCCGCGCATCATGGCCATGAACACGCCGCCGCCGACCACGGCCATGACCGCCAGTCCAATGACCACCCAGCCCACCACGTTGAACACACCCACCAGTACCAGGTCGCCGGTCTTCTGCTTGAAGCCGGCGAACAGGTGGCTGATCTCGAGCGTGCCGCTCTGGTCCAGTGCCTTGCAGCCGAGCATCAGGCCGGCGCCGAAAATGGGAAACAGCAGGGCGTTGGCCAGAGAACCGAGGAGCGGGATCATGCTGATGGCGATGAACAGAATGCCCAGCACGACAGCGGCCAGGATCCATATGCCGGGCTGCTTGCGGAACAGGGCGAAGGCTTCGACGATCCAGTCCCAGCCGCGGCCGGCTGCGACCGTGCGACCTTCGGCATGGAAATTCCCGGTCTGCGACTGGGGTGTGGCGTGAAAATCGGTGTCGGTCATAGCGGTCTCCCCGGTTGGATGCAGCCTGGCCGAATGTCCGGCCCGGTTGAAATTCGGCAGGTGACGCCAAGTCTATGCCGCTTGCGCCGCGGGCTCAAGGATTACGTCGGCGCAATATTCTGCGATCATGGGCGGGCGTGGCGTGCCGCGATCGGCAACCAAAGAACCAAATGCGCGCCCACGGAGAAGCGGATGAACTTGGGCGAAATCGAGCAGTCATTGCGGGAAGCGGGACTCACCCCGCGCGGCGCGTTTCATCCCGCCGCGGGCGATGACCTGCCGCCGCTGGCGGCGCAGACGCCCGCGCGCACCCTGGTCCTGGCCGGCCATGCCGGGCCGCAGATGTGGCGCGCCTTCGATGCCGCGCGCGCCGGCGGCGCGATGACTCTGGATGAGTGGTCCGCGCGTGTCCTGAGCGAACTTGCGGCAAGGCTGGGCGCGCGCGCGGTATTTCCGTTCGAGCGTCCGTATCTGCCGTTCCAGCGCTGGGCCCTGCGCGCCGAAGCCTGCCACCCGTCGCCCCTCGGCCTTTTGATCCATCCGGACTACGGCCTGTGGCACGGCTATCGCGGCGCGCTGTTGTTCGCCGCGGCGATCGCGCTGCCGCCGCCCGAGCGCCGCGCCAGCCCCTGCGCGAGCTGCGCCGATCGCCCCTGCCTCTCGGCTTGTCCGGCAGGCGCGTTCGACGCCGCGGGCTATGACATTGCGGCCTGCGCGCGCCATCTTGCATGCATGCCGGAACCGGCCTGCATGGATAGCGGCTGTCTCGCGCGCCAGGCCTGCCCCGTCGGCCGCGACTACCGCTATGCGCCGGCGCAGGCGCGTTTTCACATGCAGGCATTCCGCCTCAGCCATGTGCAAGCCGGCGATCGGAAAGCCGGCAAAACTCAATGCACATGAACCCTCGCTCGCGCTGCGCGAATCGGTAGAATGTGCTCCGATGCGCAAACTCGTTATTCTTTTGCTCGCCTTGCTCGTTGCCCCCGCTTGGGCGCAACACGCGCCGTTGTTCGAAGCGGTGGCGGCGGGCCGCCTCGAGCAGGTGGTGCAGCTGATCGGCGCCGGGGCGGCCGTCAACGCGCGCAACAACGATGGCGAAACGCCGCTCTACGCGGCAGCGGAGGCGGGCCATGGCGCCATCGTGAGTTTTCTGCTGGGCAAGGGCGCGGACGTGAACATCCCCACCAAGAACGGCGAGACGGTGCTGCACGCGGCGGCCCTGACCGGCGATGCCGCCCTGATCACACTGCTGCTGGATCGCGGCGCCGAACCGGACCGCGCCAACCGCGACGGCGAGCGGCCGCTGTTCTGGGCGGCGCTGGCCGGAATGGGCCGGGCGGCGCAGCTCCTGCTCGAGCGCGGCGCCGACGTCAACGCGGTGGATGCGCAGGGCAACAGCGCACTTCACGGGGCTGTGGACGCCGGGCACGAAACCATTGCATGGCTGCTGTTGGACCAGGGCGCCAAGCGGGCCCTGCGCAACAGTGCCGGCGATACCGCCCTGGATATCGCGCGGCGGCGCGACCATGGCGAAATCGTGAAGCTGCTGCAATCCCGCTGAGCCTTGTGACCTGCCTTGAATATGCACCAGGTTCGCGCAGACCGGATGGATGCATTCTGAGGGAGCTGGCCTGCGGCGCAATCGCAGCGACGTGGTGCCGAGCGTTTCATGGCAGAATGCCCGCCTATGAACGACATCACCCAATTGCATCTGCACGTCGGCCAGGAGGTCGGTGTTTCGCCCTGGTTCCAGGTCGGCCAGGAGCGCATCGACCGATTCGCCAGCGCCATCGTCGATCCGCAGTGGATCCACATCGACCCGGAGCGGGCCAGGCGCGAGTCGCCCTACGGCGGCACTGTCGCGCACGGCTTTCTCACCCTGTCCTTGCTGTCGCATCTGCTGGAGAGCACGGTCGACGTAAGCCGCATGAAAATGGGCGTCAACTACGGGCTGAATCGGGTGCGCTTCACCGATGCCGTGCCGGCCGGCTCGCGCATCCGCGCGCGCTTTGTGCTCAGCAAATTCGAACACATCAGGGGCGGGAACCAGCTCACCTGGGGCGTGACCGTGGAGCGCGAGGGATCGGGCAAGCCGGTTTGCGTGGCGGAGTGGTTGACGCGGCAATACGGCTGAGACCGGCCGGGGAAAACCGCAGCGCGTCGCGCGCGAGGCCCGAGCGCAGGAGGAGCACCATGCAGGATCGTCACTGTACGCACTGGCCGGCGTGCGCGACGCCAGTATCATGAACCGCAGTCGACACTGCGCAAGCTGAACCATGGAACTGAAAGACGCAGTGTGTATCGTCACCGGCTCCGCCAGCGGCATCGGTGCCGCCAGCGCCATCATGCTTGCCGGGCGGGGCGCGCGCGTGGTGCTCGGCCCGGAGATCCGCGTCAACGCGGTCTGTCCCGGCATGGTCGACAGCAAGTGGCTGCGCGAAGGCTATGGGCCGCGTTACGCCGCGATCGAGGCGCGTTACCGCAATGGCACGCCGCCGCGGACGGCCGGGCACGCCGGAGGAGGTCGCCGCCGTCATTGTCCGGCTCATCGAGGGCGCGGACCTGATTACCGGCGACACCATCATGGTCGACAGCGGCATGCACATGGGCCTGATCCCGCCGAAGTTGTAAGGGACCGCCCGTGCAAAAAGCCTGCGCGGGCTGTTTGGAGGCTCGTGCCGGCGATGCGCGGCATTGGCAAGATTGATTACCGGTGAGGCTTCGATGAAATTAAACAAGCTCGGTGAAAGCGAACTGCGCGTATCCGAAATCGGCCTCGGCAGCATGACCTGGGGCGAGCAGAACAGCGAGCGCGACGCGCACCTGCAACTGGATTTCGCTCTCGATCACGGCATCAATTTCATCGACACCGCGGAAATGTATCCGGTGCCGCCGAGCGCGCGCACCTACGCGCGCACCGAGACCTACCTGGGTCCGTGGCTGGCGCGGCAAAAGCGCGACCGGTTGGTGGTCGCGAGCAAGGTCGCGGGGCCGGGGCGGCGCGACTGGGTGCGCGGCGGGCGCACCGAGCTCACGCGTGAGAACATCACCGCGGCGCTTAACGACAGCCTGGCGCGACTGAAGACGGATTATCTCGACCTGTACCAGATTCACTGGCCGGGGCGCAACGTGCCGATGTTCGGCGTCACCCGCTTCGATCCGGCAAAGGAGACGCCGGTGGTGCCGATTCTCGAGCAGATCGAGACCATGGCCGGACTGATCGCGGCGGGCAAGATCCGCCATTACGGACTGTCGAACGAAACCACCTGGGGCGTATGCGAGTTCGTGCGCCTGGCGCGCGCGCACGGCTTGCCGCCGCCGCTTACGATCCAGAACTGCTACAGCCTGGTGAACCGCATGTTCGACGGCGATCTGGCCGAGGCGAGTTTTCGCGAGCGGGTGCCGCTGCTCGCCTACAGCCCGCTCGCCATGGGCATGCTCACCGGCAAGTTCTGCGGCGGCGCGATGCCGCCGCGCACGCGCCTGGGTCGCTACGCCGACTTCGGCGAGCGCTATAAGCGCGAACTGGTGCGCGCGGCCGCCGACGAATACTGCCGGCTCGCGCAAAGCCGCGGCTTGAGCCCGACGGAGATGGCGATGGCCTTCGTGCGCACGCGCTGGTTCGTCGCCTCGACCCTGGTCGGCGCAACCGACCTGGCGCAGTTGAAGCAGAACATCGACAGCGTCAAGGTCGAGCTCGATGCTGACACGCTGGCCGGCATCGACGCCATCCACCGGCGCTATCCCAACCCCTCGGCCTAAGCTTGAACTTCGACGGCGCGGGCCCCATGTAGAATGCGCCCATGCTGGAACTGTCCACCTTGCTTGTCCTGGCTGCGCTCGTCTGGCTGTGGTTCGACAGCATGCGTGCGCGCGAGCGCGCGCTGGCCTCGGGCAAGCGCGCGTGCGAGCGCGACGGCCTGATGTTCCTCGACGAAACCGTGGAGTGCGTCGCGCTCGGCCTCGCGCGCGATGCCGACGGGCGCATGGCGCTGCGCCGCACTTATGGCTTCGAATTCAGCGATACCGGAAACAACCGCCGCAGCGGCAGCATCGTCATGCTCGGCGGCGAGGTGGAGTCGCTCTACACCGAACCCTTTCTGATCCAATGAGCAAATGGGTCGAGGGAACGGTGGTGGCGCAAAAGCACTGGGCGGGGCTGCTGTATTCGCTCCAGGTCGAGGCCGATGTTGCGCCGTTCCAGGCCGGCCAGTTCACCAAGCTGGCGCTGGCCGTCGATGGCGAGATGGTGGGGCGCCCTTATTCCTTCGTCAACGCGCCTGCGGCGCGGCCGCACGAGTTCTATTACGTGGTGCTGCCCGATCACCCGCTGACGCCGCACCTGTGCAAACTCGAAGCCGGCGACGCCGTCTATCTGGCGCCGCAGGCGGCGGGATTCCTTACCCTGGCCGAAGTGCCGGCCGGCGAGCATTTGTGGCTGCTCGCCACCGGCACCGCGCTCGGCCCGTTTCTGTCCATCCTCGGGACCGAGGTGCCGTGGCAGCGTTTCGAGCGCGTGGTGCTGGTGCATGCGGTGCGCCGCGCGCAGGAGCTGAGCTACCAGGAGCAGATCCGGTCGCTGCTCGCGCGCCATGCCGGGCGATTCGTGTTCGTGCCCGTCGTCAGCCGCGAACACTGCGATTTCGCCCTCGACGGGCGCATCCCAATGGCGATCGAAGACGGGAGGCTGGAAGCCCGGGCCGGCATCAAACTGGCAGCGCAGTCGTCGCGCTTGATGGTATGCGGCAATCCGGCGATGGTGGCCGACACCGTGCATGCGCTGCAGCAGCGCGGCCTGAAGAAGCACCGCCGGCGCGATCCGGGGCAGATCAGCGTGGAAAATTACTGGTAAGCACGCATGCTGCGATGTCTGTGCAAATTGGCCTTCTTGTTGCTGGTCCTGGCCGGGCTCGCCGGCTGCAGCGGCACGCGCCTCGCCTACAACAATGCCGATATCGTCGTGCGCTGGATGGCAAACGACCATTTCCGGTTCGAGGCCGCGCAGGAGGAGGATTTCAAGGCGCGTCTGGCGCGCTTCCACGCCTGGCACCGCAGCGAGGAGTTGCCGCGCTACAGCGCCCTGATGACCGAAGCGGGCGACAAGCTCGCCGACGGGCTCACGGCGCGCGAACTCCTCTGGGCCTGGGACAGCGTCAAGACGCGCTATCGCCGCATGGCGGCGCAGGCCGCGCCGGAACTGGCGGCGGTCCTGGTCACGCTGACGCCGGCCCAGTTCGATCGGCTGGACAAGAAGTTCGCCGAGTCCGACGCCGAGTACGCCAAGAAACACCTCAAGGGCGGCGAGGCGGAGCAGCGCGAGCGGCGCGACAAGCGCAACCTCGAGCTGATGCGCGAATGGTTCGGCGATCTGTCCGGCGAGCAGGAGGCGCAGCTCAAGAGCGCAAGTGCCAGGTTGCCGCTGTTGTACGATTTGCGCCTGCAGAATCGGCAGCGGCGGCAGGGCGAATTCGTTGCCCTGCTGAAGGCATACCGCAGTGCCGCGGAACTCGAACCCGGGCTGAAGCACTGGCTGACCGAATGGGAGGAGGGCGCGTCGCCCGAGTACCGGCGCGTGTCGGAGCTGCATCGGCAGCTGTATATCCAGATGCTGCTGGAACTGGACCGCGGCCTTGCGCCGGCGCAGCGCGTCCATGCCGCGACGCGCCTCAACGAATACGCGGAAATGTTCAAGGCGCTGGCCGGGCAAAGCACGCTGGCGCGGTCGGGTTCGTGAACGCAGCAGGCGCGAGATGAGCCGCGACATCCTGCATTTTTCGCATGCCAACGGCTTTCCCGCCGCCTGCTATCGCAAGTTCTTGGGCTATCTGGAGCCCGATTTTCGCATCAGCAGCATCAACTGCATCGGCCACGACCCGGACTATCCTGTGACCGAGGGCTGGCCTCATCTGGTGGCGCAGCTGATCGACCATCTGTCCACGCACTGCCGCGCGCCGGTGGTGGGCGTGGGGCATTCGCTCGGCGGCTATCTCACCTTCATGGCGGCGGTGCAGCGCCCGGAGCTGTTCAAGTGCATCATCCTGCTCGATGCGCCCATCATCGGCTATTTCAAGGGTACGGCGTTCGGCATGCTCAAGCGTCTGGGCCTGGCCGATCGCATCACCCCTGCCCACGCCACGCGCGAGCGGCGGCGCGACTGGCCCTCGGTGGAGGACATGGTCGCCCATTTCCACCGCAGGAAGATCTTCCGCCATTTCGATGCCGACTGCCTGCACGATTACGCCGCGCTCGGCACCAGCGCGGAAAGCGGCCGCGTGCGCCTGCTGTTCGACCCGGAAATCGAGTACCAGATCTACCGCAGCGTCCCGCACGACATGGTCTATTACTGCAACCGCCTCAGGCTGCCGGCCGGTTTCATCGGTGGGCGCCACTCGAACGAACTGCGCCGGGTGGGTCTGGCGCACACACGCCGCAGTTTTCGCGTCAAGCGCATCGAAGGCGGGCACCTGTTCCCGTTCGAGCGGCCGCAGGCCGCGGCAGAGGCGGTGCGCCAGCTTGCGGCCGAGCTGCTGGCCGCCTGAAGCGCGTCAAATCATGTTTTTGCGCGCAATGCCGATGACGCAGAAACGACAAGGGCAGCTCGAGGCCGCCCTTGTCGTTTGCAGCAGACGGGACTTTACCTCAGGTGCTTGCTGACCAGTTTGGTCATCTCGAACATCGACACCTGCTTCTTGCCGCCGAACACGTCTTTCAGCTTGTCGTCGGCGTTGATGTTGCGCCGGTTCTTGGCGTCTTGCAGCTTGTTCTTCTTGATATAGGCCCAGATTTTCTTGGTCACTTCAGTGCGGGGCATCGGGCCCGCGCCGATCACCGCGCCGAGCGAGGCGCTCGGGGTCATCGGTTTCATGAACGCCGCATTTGGCTTGCGCTTGACTTTTGCCTTGACCGTTTTCTTGCTTGCGGTTTTCTTGCTTGCGGTTTTCTTGCTTGCTGCCTTTTTCTTTGTGGCCATGAGTTTCCTCTCCTAAGGTGATTGACGGCGACTACGCTTGCTCTCGTGCGGAACACGCAGCGGCAGAATGAATCAGCCTGTGGAATTTGTCAATCGGTATCGTACGCCGGCGTAGCGGGGGGGGCGACGCCAGTTTTCCGTGGTGCGTTCGCGCCGCGTCTTCTATAATCCGGCCTGTCCCATAGCCGATCCCTGCGCCGCGCCCGGAACCATCCGGGGGCGCAATGCCGCCCCTCTCATGGAAAACGCCAAGAAAAACGTCGCTTTGCTCGCCGGCTGCCAGGCGATGCTGTTCACCAACAATGTCACCTTGATTTCCCTGGCGGCGCTGGCCGGATTCTCGCTTGCCGACAACAAGATGCTGTCCACGCTGCCCGCCACCGCCTACGTCGTCGGCGCGGCGCTGACCACGCTGCCGGCCTCGTTCTTCATGAAGCGCTTCGGCCGCCGGACCGGCTTCCAGGTCGGCACTTCGATGGGCATCGTCGGCGCCGCCGTCTGCTGCCTCGCCCTGTGGCTGCACAGCTTCTGGCTGTTGTGCGCCGGCGTGCTGGTGCTGGGGGTCTACAACGCCTTCGGCCAGTATTACCGCTTCGCCGCCGCCGATTCGGCCAGTTACGATTTCAAGGCCAGGGCGATCTCGCTGGTGCTGACCGGGGGGCTCGCCGGTGGCATCATCGCGCCGGAGCTGAGCAAGCACACCACGGATATGTTCGCCGTGCCCTTTCTCGGCGCCTATGCCTCGTTGATCCTGTTCTGCCTCATCACCATGGTGCTGCTCGCGTTCATCCGCATTCCCCCGCCCAGCCTGGCCGAGCGCCACGAGCCGGTGCGGCCGCTGGCACAGATCATGGCCCAGCCGGCGTTCATTGTCGCCGTGACCGGCTCGGCCCTGGGTTACGGCGTAATGAGCCTGCTGATGACGGCAACACCGCTGGCGATGGGGCTGTGCGGCCATGCCTACAGCTCGACGGCGCTGGTGATCGAATGGCACGTGATCGGCATGTTTGCGCCCTCGTTTTTCACCGGCTCCCTGATCAAGCGTTTCGGCGTGCTCGGCGTCATGCTCGCCGGCGTGGCGCTGGAGGCGCTGTGCGTGGGCGTTGCCCTGTCCGGGGTGCTGGTCGCCAATTTCTGGTGGGCGCTGGTGCTGCTGGGCGTAGGCTGGAATTTTCTCTATGTGGGCGGCACCACCCTGCTTACCGAGTGCTACCGCGTGTCGGAGAAGGCCAAGGCCCAGGGCATGCACGACTTTCTGGTGTTTCTGACCACCGCAACGTCTTCCTTCTCCTCCGGCCTGTTGATGCACCGCAACGGCTGGGAGATGCTCAACTACGCCGCGCTGCCGGTACTCGCCGTGATCTGCGCGGCGCTCGCCTGGCTCGCGCTGCGGCGGCGCGCTGCCGCCGCGGTGTGAAGCGGGAACCGGCGTTTTCGTGAAAGGGGTGCCGTGCCAGTCGATCCGCAAATGCAGAGTGTGATCGGGCGCGTAAACAACTCAGCCTTGCCGCAATACTGCACGGTGAGCGCGGTAGAGGCGCGCCGGTTGTACAAGGAAACGCGCGCCGCCTTGAGCCCGCCGGTCCCCGAGGTGGAAGCGGTGCGCGACCTCGCGGCGAGCGGCCCGGCGGGGCCGATTTCGCTGCGACTGTACCGCGGCCTGGGTACGACAGCGGGCGCGCCGCTGCCGCTGCTGGTCTATTTTCATGGGGGCGGCTGGACCATAGGCGATCTGGATACGCACGACATCGTCTGCCGCACGCTCGCCAACAACGCGCGCTGCGCGGTCATTGCGGTCGATTAC
>Ga0209212_1007063_pt1 | contig 12563 bp, 11 predicted proteins | sample RifGroC2_FD_183996 | JGI IMG/M metagenome (GOLD analysis project Ga0209212, IMG submission 183996) | Groundwater microbial communities from Rifle, Colorado, USA - Groundwater C2 (SPAdes) (version 2) | ecosystem: Environmental > Aquatic > Deep subsurface > Groundwater | place: Rifle, Colorado...
TAATTTTTCATTTGTATAACAAGTTTCGTGCCGCAAATCATGCGCCCGAAAACAGCCTTAAATCCGTTTTAATCGGTACGCTCGATCTCATTTTGAGAAAAAGAAAAAGCGCGCCGTGCCTGCGACGCGCTTAAATTTATGATTTTATTGAATTTTAATTGTGTATCAAATTGAGAATGTTATCTCGACATAAGACCGTTCTTCTTATTTATCTATGATAATAAAAAAAATAATGACCGGGAGGGGATAATAAAAGTTGAGAGTTGAGAGTTGAGAGTTGAGAACTAAAGGATTTTTTGACATTTTAAGAAAGTCTTTTAACACTAAAAATAACTTTAAAATCGTCAAAAAATCCATCACTATTCACTGTTCACTATTATTGCGCTCCCACGTTTTTGAGCATCGATATAATTTCGCTGTATTCCCTGAATCTGATATCGGCGAGTTTGAATGCCGTGTTGCCGCTCTTGTCTTTCAGATTGACCCCGGCGCTTTTTTCGAGCAGGGCCTTCACTATGTCGACGAAGCCGTGGTAGGTTGCCCGCATAAGCGCCGTGGCGCCGTTAGAGTCTTTTATGTTGATGCCCTCGCCCTTTTCGACGAGCGCTTCCACGAGCGGCAGATTCGCCCGCATTACGGCCAGCATCAAAGGAGTGTTGCCGTCATTGTCCTTTTCGGAGACGGCCGCGCCCCTGTTCAAAAGGGCCCTGACGGCGTCTACGTGGCTTCCGTCGACCGCGTACATAAGGGCGTTGCTGCCCTTTTTATCTTTTATGTCGATCGCGGGATTTTTTTCGAGAAGCATTTCGATTATCGGCAGAAAGCCTTTCGACGCGGCCCACATAAGGGCCGTGGCGTCGCCGTTATTGGTTATTTCGCAGTTCGCCCCGCGCTCGAGAAGAAGACTGACGGCGTTGGTGTGGCCGGCGGAAGAAGCGACCATGAGGGCCGTCCAGCCTTCGCCGTCCTGCAGGTTGAGCTTCGCGCCCCTAAGGATCATCAGTTCGAGTATGTCGACGTCGCCCGTGTTAGCCGCGTAAAGTATCAGCGGGACGCCCTGTTCATCCTTGACGTTTATATCTTCGATCTTTTCCAGAAGCGCCCGTACCACGTCGGTATTGCCGTCGTTGATGGCCGTCACCATACTTTTTATAAGATCGTTGTTTTCTTCGGCGCTCATATTACTCTCCTGATTATTATTTTTTGACTCTCAACCATTTCGTTAAAGTGAGAAAAGACGTTAAACGCGTCCCCGAAAAAAAAATCCGGCACCCGCTAATGTTACCCATAAAAATGAAAAGGAGCCATTATTTTATTTTCCCTTCTTTTCCCTTGTGGTTATAATTTATCGTTCATATTTAACTGCGTAATATCCCTTTTCGTTTTTAGCGATCTTCGCCACCGGCGTCGAATGGTCGTGCTCGAAAATGGCTGCCGCGTCTTTAGTTATCATTTCGTCGAATACCGATTTTTTTTCCTCGATTATGGTCAGCGGAAAAAGGTCGTATCCCATTATATACGGTATCGGAATGTGCGACGAGGTCGGCGCGAGATCGCTGAGATAGTACGCAGCCTTTCCTTCCGATTCGATGATGACCGCCTGCATCGCGGGCGTATGTCCGTTTATGACCCTGAGTGAGATACCTTCGAAAAGATCTGTTTTATCGCCATCGATAAGTTTCAGCCGCGGCGAATTCAATATGGGCGCGATATTATCTTTAATGAACGACGCCCTGTCGCGCTCGGTCGGTTTAACCGCGGCGTCGTAATGACCTTTTTGAACATAGATGCCGGCGTTTTTGAAAAGCAGTTTCGATTCTCCATTTTCGAAGGCGGTGAACCCTCCGCAGTGATCGAAATGAAGGTGGGTTATTATGATGTCGGTGATGTCGTCCGCGCATGTGCCCAGTTTAGCGAGCGCTTCCAGGACGCATTTTCCGGCATTATCGACGCCGTATATGGAAGAGTATTTCGCGTCGAATTTATCGCCTATGCCCGCGTCGACAAGTATATTGCGCCCGCATCCCGTCACCAGAAGCGCGTTCAACCCCAGCGTTATGCGGTTGAGTTCGTCGGCCGGATTGGTTTTATTCCACAGCGTTTTCGGGATCACTCCGAACATCGCGCCTCCGTCGAGCCTGAATGTGCCGCAGTCGAGGATATTTACTTCGTATTTACCTATTTGCAGTTTCACCGGATACACCCTTTCTTTTAATTTTAATCCGTTTTCATTATATCATAAAGCAAAGCTTTTTGGAATATTATTTTATCCCTTTTTTCTCGTAGACCGGAGCCGCGAATTCCCTGAAAACAGGAAGTTTGGAACTGAACGACCGCGCCGCGGCCAGGCAGAAAAGGCCGCAGAAGAAAAGGGTCGCCGGCGCACCGATATGTTTGGAGCAAAACCCCGATATAAGGCTTCCGAACGGCGCCATTCCGATCAAAGCCATGGTGTATATGCTCATAACCCTTCCGCGCTTGTCATCGTCGGAAAGCGTCTGCAGCATGGTGTTACATGCCGCCATGCACGATATCATGCCGACGCCCGTCGTGAACATGAAAACGAGCGAGAACGCGAACGAGCGCGACTGTGAAAAGAGCATGAGGCTCGCGCCGAGTATTGCCACATTGAAGGCCGCCACGCGCTCGAGACCCGTCACGCTTTTTCGCGAGGCGATATAGGAGATGCCGGCGAGCGCACCGCAGCCTACGGCGCCCATGAGGTATCCGAGCGTGTCCGCGGACCCTTTTAAAATGTCGCGCGCGAAGACGGGCATTAAAACGTTGTAGGATATGGTAGTGAAACTCGTCAGTCCCACGAGCTGAATTATCATTCTTATGGGTGGAAAACCGGCGGCGTATCTGAATCCTTCTTTAATATTGGCTATGATGTCAGGGTTTTTATTGAGAATCTCGCGCGGCTTTATCTTCATCAGAAGAAGCGAGGTTATAACGGCGGCGTAACTCATGGCGTTAAATAAAAAGCATGGCGTCTCGCCGAACATGTGTACGGTAATTCCTGCTATGGCGGGGCCTATAAGCCGCGCCGAATTGAATATGGCCGAGTTGAGGGCGATAGCGTTAGAAAGGTCCTCCTTGCGATCGAGCATGTCGAGCACGAAAGCCTGCCGGATGGGCGCGTCGAAGGAATTGATGACGCCGAGCGTGAAGGTGAGCAGTATGACCCGCCACACCTCGCCGTTAAAATTATGCACGGCGTATGTCAGCGAAAAAGCCTGTATCATCGAGCATGATTGCGTCAGCAGCAGAAGTTTGTGCCTGTCGAAACGGTCGGCGAGAACTCCCGAGACGGGAGTGAGAAAAAATGAAGGGATGTGGTTCATGAATGCTGTAAAGCCCAGCAGAAAAGGCGAGCCGGTTATGCGGTAAACGTACCAGCTCAGCGCGACCTGCTGCATCCATGTGCCTATGAGGGAAACCCCGTGGCCGAAGAAAAAAAGGCGGTAATTGCGGTTTTTGAACGCCCGGAATAAATTCGAAAAAATGCGGGCGGCGTTGTCTGAAAAATGCGGCATAATATTATAAAAAAAATGTTTCAACTGTTTTCAGGGGTAATTTCTTCAGGGGCGTAAGGAATGAAATAAACGATGCTCAGGTATCCGGCCAGGAACCCGCCCAGATGCGCGGGCCAGGAAACCATGGAGTTCGCGCCCATGCTGAGTGCTATAAGGATCTGCCCGATGACCCAGAAGCCGATATAATAAAGCGCCGGTATCTTGAACGGATAGAAGAAGATCAGCTGGTAAAATTTCGCGCCCGGAAAGAGGCGCAGGTAAGCGCCCATTATGCCGGCCACCGCGCCCGAAGCGCCGACGAGAGGAAGGTCCGCGCCGTAGTAAATGAACTGGTGGGCGAGGCCGCCTATCACGCCGGTTAAAAGGTAGAAGGCGAAAAAACTTCCCTCGCGGTCGATCGGCTCTTTTCTGTCGTAAAAAATGTCGCATACGTTATCGCCGAAGACCCATAGAAAATACATATTTATCAGAAAGTGCATTACGCTTCCGTGGATGAACTGATAGCTGAACAGGTTCAAAAGCCATTTGAACGAAATAAAATCGGCGGGCACGAGGCCGAGCGTATTGTAAAAACTCATCAGAACTTCGAACGAGCGCTTTGCCGATTCCGTAGCGAAAAGAGAACTCGCGCCGGATGCGCTGGCGATGAGCTTGAAGGTGAGCGCAAAAACGAGCGCGTTAGCGGCCATTATGAATACCAGCACCACCGGAAAATAATAGCGCGGGTTGTAAACCTCGAGAGGCAGGTTTGAAAACAGGCAGAAAAGGTAACTCGAAGTCGGTATCGACTCATATTCGCCCGCGTATTCGTAATTTATACTCTTATAATGCATCAGGGCTTTTTTTTCCTCGGCCGAAGTGAATTCCATCGAGGCGGCCTTTGAATAGGTTGTGCCGGCGGCGGAGGCTCCGGGCGTATATGCCGCCTTATTCTGCGTGTAGCGTGGCGTTTGAGCATAAGAACTTCCGGTTTCGGTCCGTGCCGTTCCGGAACCGGCCCCTGTTTGAGTTTCCGGTTTCGGCGTCTGGGTGCGCGCGAAGGTAGTATCAAATACGGCCTTCGGCCGCAGCGCCGACGGCTGCCTGAAAACGGACCCGCTCAGCTTCTGTTTCACTTTGAGCAGTTCTTCGTTGCGCAGGAACGTGGCCAGGCAAGAGCGGCAGAAGTACATCTCGTAATAGAGATCGCCCTTGCGCGCGCTGATCTTGTCCATATTGACGCTGCATGACGGGCAGATAAAATCCGAGCCGTCGTAAGGCAGACGCGACAGAACCGTTTCCGCGTCGAGCGAGCCGGCAAGGACCTTTTTCATTTCGCCGCGGTCGTAATAAATGCCTTTGCAGACGGGGCACATATCGATGATCACGTCTTTGACGGTGATCTTGTCCATTATGGTATTTTCGCGGCACTGAGGACATATCTTTGCTTTCATATTTTATATTCTATCAGTTTTATATTTAAGTTGTAAATAAAAATTTTAGCGATATCGAAAATATATGAAATGAAAACAAAAAACGCTTCCGGCAAGGCGCCTGAAGCGTTTTTTTACGATTTGGTTTCCGATAGCGAAGGAGGGAATCGAACCCACGACAACACGGTTATGAACCGTGTGCTCTAACCATCTGAGCTACTTCGCCCTATTAGCTAAAAGCTCGAGTTAACAAATGTTTCCCCGAGCTTTTAACGGTATAGCGGGAGCAGGATTTGAACCTGCGACCTTCGGGTTATGAGCCCGACGAGCTACCAGCTGCTCCATCCCGCGACGAGTGCCTAGGGCCGGAATTGAACCGGCACGGGGCCAAACCCCAACGGATTTTAAGTCCGCTGTGTCTACCAGTTCCACCACCCAGGCATACTGGTTTATTTATCCAGTAAAATTATTATATCATACTTGGCTTCCTATGTCAAGAAAAAAGATTATTATTATATTTTTACCATAGCGGGCCTGTCCGCGCCCGTTAATCGGGATGCTGAAAGCTGCCGGGATTTTCATTTTTTTATAAGATTGATGTTGGCGTCGCGGATCTCTTTATCCAATTTGAACCTCAGCCTGTCGAAAGAAGGCGAATTCAGAAAAGGACGGAACCTGCGGTAAAATCCGTAAGGCTCCCTGGGCGTGTTGAAAACGCCTCCGTAATTTAATTTTCCGTCGCCGTTTCTGTCCTCGAAAACCATGATCATATATTCGCCTTCGGGTATCAGAAAGTAATATTCGGCTTTGCCTTCCTTTATTTTTTCGGGATGGATTATGATGCTTTTCATGGCGATGCCGTCTTTATAGTTAGCTTCGTCCGTGTAAATGCTGATATAAACTTTATGCTCGCCCGTCAATCCGCGGACCCTGCCGCCGACCCTGTAAGAATTGCCGGCCCGCGAGTTTTCCGCCGCTCCGAATATCAATGCCAGGCAAGTTATTAAAGAAACCGCCAAAATTACCGCGGCCGGTATGCGTCGTGTTTTTAACATCTCATTTTTCATGTCGCCGTCCTTTTATACTTTAAATTTAAAGCGTCTTTCGGCGATATTTTACAATTAATCGAAGCGGTTGTCAATACTTAAAAATTATGAATAATTATGGGTATTTATAAGAGCCTTTAAATTTTCATTGAACAAAAACCTTCGTTTTGTTATAATTGTTCAAGGTGTAATTATAAGACGTATGGAGCGCTTTAAATGTACAGATTCTTTTCAGATATATTTTCTTACTATGGCGCCTCGAACGAAGTGTCTTCGTGGTCGAGCGTTTCGATAATGCTTATGACAATGGTGTTTTTATGCTGGCTGGCCAATTTCGCCGCGAAAAAGATCATATCGCACGCGGTTTATAAAATAGTAAAAAAAAGCCAGACGCAGTGGGACGACGTATTTTATGAAAACCGCGTCTTCAGTGCGTTCTCGCACATCGCTCCCGCGCTGGTTATTATGATATTTGCCGGCCAATTTCCTTTCTGGCGCGAGTTTTTAAATAAGTCGGCGCTGGTTTACATGGCCTTCATAGGTTATATCACCGCCGAAAGGATAATCGAATCGGTGGACTGCATATATAAAACCTACGAAATGTCGAAGGAAAAGCCCATCACCAGCTACCTTCAGGTTTTGAAATTATTCGCGGTGGCGGTGTGCCTCATTCTGACGGTGGGCGTGATAGTCGAAAAATCGCCATGGACGCTGTTGAGCGGCATAGGCGCGCTTACCGCCGTCCTGCTTGTCATTTTCAAGGATTCGATAATGGGGCTTTCCGCGGGCATTCAGCTTTCGGTCAATAAAATGCTGCATATCGGCGACTGGATCGAGATGCCGAAATACGGCGCCGACGGCGAGGTCATCGAGATCACGCTCAATACAGTTAAAGTGCAGAACTGGGACAAGACGCTGATAATGATCCCCGTTTACTGCCTTATTTCGGAATCGTTCAAAAACTGGCGCGGAATGTACACTTCGGGCGGCCGCCGGATCAAAAGAGCTATTTATATAGATGTATCGAGCGTTAGTTTCTGCGGCCAGGATATTATCGACGGCCTCAGAAAAAATAAGATGACGGGGCCCAGGCTCGAGGTTTTTTTAAATAAAATATCGGAAAAAAATAACGCGGATTTCGAAGGCCTCACCAACGCCGGAGTTTTCAGAAATTATATAATCGAATTTTTAAGGTCGCACCCTCTCGTCGATAAAACCATGCCAGTGACGGCCCGCCAGCTTCATCCCTGCGAATACGGGCTTCCCGTTGAAATTTACGCCTTCTGCGGCAAGACCGAATGGCTGGTATATGAGAACGCTCAGGCCGGCATAATCGAGCATTTTATAGCCATAGCGCCCGAGTTCGGGTTGAAGATATTCCAGCGGCCCGCCGGCGCAGATATGAAAAAATCGGAAAATAATTAAAAGCGCCGTGTTGTCCGCGTTGAAAGTTACGATTGAAAATCTCGGAGGAGCATAGAATATTATGGAATATGAATATATTGTTTTTAACGGCCCGCCTTTTAAAATATACTGTGATTTCGAGGACGGCTTGCTGGTGAAGGTTTCGATCCGCGGCAGCGGTCTTGCGAAGGTCCGCCGGCACGAATATACAATGGATCCCGGCCATCCGTTCATGAAGGAACTCGCCGATTATTTCGCCGGCCGCCTTAAAAAATTCAGGCAGAAGATCAGATTCAAAACCGGCACCGAATTTCAGCGGCTGGTATGGAAGGTTCTCGCGGAGATAAAATGCGGCGATGTTTTTACATATAAAGAGCTTTCGGAAAAGATTGGAAAGCCTGAAGCCGCGCGCGCCGTCGGAAATGCGCTCGGCAAAAACCCTCTGCCGCTGGTAATTCCCTGCCACCGCGTCATAAGATCGGACGGCAGTCTGGGCGGGTTCACTGGCGGCACCGATATTAAAAAGACGCTGCTCGAGATCGAAGGAGTTAAATTAAATTAGTCGCCATTTCAGATCTTAAAGCAAGTAAAAATTATGCGGAAAAAAGAGAATAGAGAACAGTGAAGGATTTTTGATGTTTTGACGGGCGGTCCGGTAAAAGAAAAATCATCATCAAATTTGAATGGAGATCATGCGATAATGCCTAAAAAGATCGTAATAGCCACAAGAAAAAGTCCGCTGGCGCTCATACAGGCCGGTTTCGTCCGCTCGCTGCTGTCCGCGGCGCATCCCGAAAACGACTACGAGCTGCTTGAAATAGTGACCGAAGGCGACAAAATACTCGACTCGCCGCTCGCGAATTTCGGCGGAAAAGGCCTGTTCGTTAAAGATATCGAGAAAGCCATTATCGAAGGCCGCGCAGATATGGCGGTGCATAACATGAAAGACCTTCCCGCGGCGCTTCCGCCCGAACTTTACACGAGCGCGGTCCTGAAGCGCGAAAATCCTTTCGACGCCCTTATCTCCGGCGGCAAAAAGCGTCTGGTAGATCTTGCAAAAGGCGCCAGGATCGGCACTTCCAGCACGCGCCGCGCGGCGCAGCTGCTCAATATCAGGCCCGATCTCAATATAATAGGACTTCGCGGCAACGTCAACACCAGGCTCGCGAAGCTGGAGGCCGGCGAATTCGACGCGATCGTCCTTGCGTATGCGTCACTCGAAAGAATGAAAATGACGGAACTATGCGCCCAGATAATAGACGACCGCGTGATGATACCGGCCTGCGGCCAGGGCGCGCTCGCGATAGAATCCAGGCGGGCGGACAAAGAAATAGACGAGCTGGTCAAATGCCTCAACGACAAAAAGACCTTTTTCGAGATCGAGGCCGAGCGCACCGTGCTCGCGCGGCTTAACGCCGGCTGCCACGCGCCGGTCGGAATATACTGCCAGACGCTCTCCGACGGCAGGTTTCACATAAGCGCCGGCGTCTTCACTCCCGACGGGAAGCAGACCGTAAACCTGACCCGCGTCGGGATAAAAAACGTCATCGTCGGTTACGAGCTTGCCAACGATCTGCTCGATAACGGCGCGCGCCGCATACTCGACTCGCTTAAAGACCAGGCCGCGCCTTTTAATAAAGTGGAGAGTTGAGAACGGAGAGTGGAGAGTTGTGGAATTTTTGATGATTTGAAATGTTTTTGAAGTTTGAAAAATTTATTTTAAATTGTCAAAAATCCTTTAGTTCTCCACTCTTAACTCTCCCATCTCAACTGATATAGTTTTGCCTATGAACAAAAAAAATATACTCGATTCAATAAAAGCCGCTATCGTTTTAGAAAGCCCGGCCCGCAAGGTCTCGGAAGCTCTCGAATACGACTCCGCTTCGGACACGCTTGCCGTCCGCGGCCGTGCGTTTTCGCTGAAAGGCCGAAAGGTTTATATCTGCGGCTTCGGCAAGTGCGCCTTTGAAATGGCGACGGGTGCATATAATTCGCTCGGTTCGCGTATCGATTCAGGCCTTCTGCTCTCCTACGGCGAGGCATCCATAGACGGCGCCATTACAATATCGCGGTCGTCGCATCCGCTGCCTGACGAGAACACTCTTCTCAATTCGCGCCGCCTGGTCGAATTCGCCGGAAAAGCCGGAGAAGAAGATCTCTTGATCTGCCTTGTTTCGGGCGGCGGCTCGTCGTTTTTCGAGGTCCCCGCCGAAGGAGTCGATTTCAACGATCTTATCGCGCTCAATTCGTCGATGGTCAGAAGCGCCATGCCGATAGCTGAGATCAACATCGTCCGTAAGGCGCTTTCGGCGGTCAAGGGCGGCAAATTTCTCCGTCATATAAGATCATCGCTCATAACTCTCGCCGCAAGCGACACCGCCGGCTCCGATCCCGCCGACATAGCGTCCGGCCCGACCCGGCCCTGCGTTATCGATAAAGCGGCAGCGCTTGAAATATTAGAAAAGCATAATATTATCGTCCCGCATGGTGTTACGTCGTATCTTCAAGGCCCGTCCGACCCCGGCTGCGTCAAATGCAATCTCAACCCGAATTCGAAAAACATGATATTTGAAGTTATCGCCGATAACGCCTCGTTTTTAAATGCGCTCGGCGGCGTCCTGAAGGAAAGATGCGGCGTCAAGGTTTTTATCACGCCGAAATTTCTGACGGGCGCCGCATCGGGAAAAAACGCCGTCGAGTTTTTCGTTTCATCGATCGATGAAATAAAAAAAGAATATTCAAAAGAATTTATATTCATAGCCGGCGGGGAAGTTCCCGTCGCAGTGAAAAACAAAAACGGCCGCGGCGGGAGGTGCCAGCACTTCGCGCTCGAAATAATGAAGGCATTGAAGGACCGCTCCGCCGCCGCCGGCTTCGATAAATTCGTGTTCGCCGCCTTCGCCACCGACGGTCTCGAGGCTTTCACAAACGCCGCCGGCGCCGTTTTCGACGAAAAAGACCTGTCAACGGCGGATCTGAACGAAATTTATTCGAGCCTGAACGAAAATAACAGTTTTGATTTTTTCGGGAAAAACGGCGGCCTGATCGTCACGGGCGCGACAGGGCTTAACGCGAACGACGCGTTTATCGCTTATTGCGGGGTCTGACGAATAATTTTTATTTTTGAAACTTTACATAATAAGTTCAAAAAATGTGATTTTAATCACATAATTTGAACTTAAAGCGTGAAATTTTATGGCGGGTTACAAAAGTGAAACTATTGAGGCGGTATAAAAAAGCGGGAGGGCGAAGGTCAGTCTTTGAATATCATCTTCAATTCTATCGCGAGGTCTTTTAACACGCCTACCTTCACGGTGTTTTCGATCGAATAAATTTCCGGCTTTCCGAACTTTTTATCTTTGCCCGATTTAAAAACCATGACGGTTTTATCGAGCGGTTGAACGATCCAATATTCTAAAACACCATAAGATTCATAAAGTTTGAATTTTTGTATCATATCTTTTGACGCTGTCGCCGGCGACAATATTTCTATGATCATGTCCGGAGCGCCTGCGTAGCCTCTGTCGTCTAATTTCGATTTATCGCATATAACGACGATATCGGGCTGAACGACGTTGTCTACGTCCTCATCGCGCGCGTCTTTTTTTGCGAACCTGACGTCGAACGGAGCTGAAAATACTTCGCAATCTTTATCAAATAAGTAGTTGCCCAGAACTAAAAATAATTCTCTTAAAATCCTTTGATGATAAACCGACGGGGCCGGGGTCATATCGTAAGCTACGCCGTCGATTAATTCCCAGCGCTCGTTTTCTGGCCACGATAAATAATTTTTGTAACTGAATTTTGCGTCTTCTATTTTTAATGGCAAGCCCATGTAATATTGCCTCCGCCTCATCGTGAAAAGCCTCACGGTTGTTTAATGCGTATTTCCAAATAAACAAGGCATCTTTCACAGTTATTATACTTGATTTCAGGTTTAAAGTCAAATCCCCCGTTTTTATCTTTTATTTTATAGTCGCGCGGCCATGTCGAAAATGTAAATCTTTCTTCGTATTCCGTGACCGGTTTTCATGAAACCTCAATTGTCAAAAATTTAACACTTGCATTTCGATTTGTTTTATGCTTTAACCTGGTCCGCATATAGAAAAACCATGAAAGAATCACATCGCAAATGTCTGCGGTGTTGAAAATTCGCAATATGTTCGCCTCGCTTTTCGCCAAAAGTTAAAAAATTATAACCGCCGACCTTTTTGTATAATTTTATACACGCTATCAGTTATATATATACATAATTTTTTTATCCCGTCGGGTTACCGGTCCTAATTTTCCTTACTCCCGCCTGATTTGTGCCTGATATCTCAACAAAAGCAATAATTTTGGCTTAATTTTTGCTTATTTTCCGATGGGATATTGCGTCCTTTTAAAACGCGATATTTTTTCGAACGTTAAAACACGCCCTGTACAGGGCATTTGATTTGTGAATAATTTTTTTATAGATTGATTGAGTGCGGGAGGAAGTTGTATGAAGAGATCCATCGCCGAAAAAACCTTTAAGAACATTAAGTTTGCGGAACTGACGGTATTGTTTTTATTTTTTTTGGTTGCAGTTTTGTTTTTCCATACCGAAGCGCATGCAGCCTGGACGGGCTGCTCGGTTACTATAAACGACGGCGCGGCCACTACCGATAATTCGGTCGTAAAGGTGCATTTGACGGCCGCCCTGAATGGTTCGAACCCTCAGCCAAAAGACGGCGGTTATAACGTGTCCCGATATAAAGTATGGCTTGACGGTGAATCCGAACCGACTACAGGTTACGACGCAGACGGCTGGATTTATCTTGACGATTATGACAATAACTCTATAGCGGTTGACATATACATAGCTTTAAAAAACCCGTCGGTTACCGGAGTTAAAAACGTTTACATAAAATATGCCACTAACGGTGCGACTTACTCGACAGTGACTTACAGCGATTCAATTAACTTAGTTAACGACACCGCAAAGTTCAAAGCAGAAGTATATTCCGACCAGGCTTTAACCACCCTTTCCCACGTAATGCATGTAAATACCATAGATTTTTCATGGCCGAACGGCACGGGTCCCCAGAGAGGCGATTACCAGGTTCAGAATGCAATGTCATATTTTACCGATAATTTTTCTATAAGGTTTACCAAAAGTGTCGCATTCGGCGTCGGCGACTATC